>Ga0247611_10000231_pt1 | contig 118040 bp, 107 predicted proteins | sample 177DNAGHGhighgp2_FD_192422 | JGI IMG/M metagenome (GOLD analysis project Ga0247611, IMG submission 192422) | Sheep rumen microbial communities from Palmerston North, Manawatu-Wanganui, New Zealand - 1770 DNA GHGhigh gp2 | ecosystem: Host-associated > Mammals > Digestive system > Stomach >... | reverse complement strand
TGGTTCCCTGGGAGTTGACAATTACAATGCCATAGGGCGAGCCGGTATTGGTCGCTCTCGGATGAAAGGTGTTCTCCTCGATGCAGAACGCCGACAGTCCGTCGGCATAGATGCCGAAGTCGCAATCAGAGCCACAGCCGACGGTGAAGTCGTTGTCCACGATTGTGGCGTAATCTGTGTTGAGTGCGTAGATGCCGCAAGTGTTGTTGTCGAACAGGGAGTTCCTGACGGTGAACATGCGAGCCGCGCTGCCGTCGTTGGAGGCATGAATGCCACGGTGGAAGCCATAGAAGGAGGAAGGTATGAGGTACTCGTCAGGGCAGGGAAGGACGTTGCTGTTTTCGCAATATGAATTCACGGTGAAGCCTGCCTCATAGGCGCCGATGCCCATGCACCACAGTGAAACGCCTGGAACGTTTCTGTTGACCGAGAAGTCACAACCCAAGAAGCTGATGCCTTTGACGTGTTCCATGTCAACATGTTTGGAGAAAGTGGTTGTTCCGAGGTAATTGGCGTCGATTGAGAAAGAGCAGTTGTGGAAGAAGGAATTATAGGGCATTTCCTGCTCGTCATTTATGTAGGAATAGTTGGAGTACCAAAGGGCGTGAACAGACTTGGCGTTGTTTCGGAAAGTGGCGTCGGTGGCGTGGATGATGCCGCCGGTGGAGTTGTAATATCCTGGCCTCCACAGCTCCACGGCACTAATGGCATTTTCGATGACGGCATTGTTTTTCAGTTCGAGATAGCCTTGGATATAGTAGCCGTTGAATTCGTATTGGTGTGCGTCGCGGTCACCCCTCACTTCTATGCCTTGCCACATGACATTACCGTTACTGGTCATTGTTCCACCATCCAAAATGAGCCTTGTCTCAATGGGGACGATAATCTTTGTGTTTTTGTTGTTCTTGATGGTGCCTGCAACAGTGACTACTGCGTTGGGAGCGAGGACGAAGCCGTCCGAAATGGCATTGCCCGAAATGGTGGTGGTGGGGATGTAAAGGTCTATTTCCTTCGTGACAGTGTAATAGTTTGACAGTCCATACCAGAAAGTAAAGGTAAGCGTTGCTTTGGGTGCCAAATACACAAAAGGTATGGCATAGCTGAGATAAGCTGTAGTACCCGATCCCGAAGCATTTTGGAACATTGCAGCAGGCTCCACGTTCCATGTGCATGTGACCGGAATAGAGTCGGAGTCGAAGATGAACTGGTAGGTACCTGAGCCATTGAAGGAGGAAGGACCATAGATGGTGTTGTTGGTTACGCGGCGATAAAAAGTATAATAGGCTTGGCCTGTTTCATAAGCCTGAACAAGTATTACGCTGTCTATGTGATGTTTGGTAAGAGGATTATCGCCCCATTTCGAAATCAAGGTATCTTGGCTGTATACAATACCTGAATGAGGCGAATCTGGTTGGGTGGGACTTGTATAACGCATTACGGCAATATCACCCTTTTGCGGAGTATTGACCAAACTGAAAGAATGGTTGCAAAGATCTTCACTCCAACAGATATTGTATCGGTCCGTTCCTTGCATCATACCAAAAGTGTATCCATGTCCATTATAGGTAACTGATGCATCGTCAAGTATGACAAAACCAGGATGGTTGTGCTCAAAGCTTTGATTTAAGAAAACTATTTCATCATGAGACCACTCCTCGGTTTTCGTAGTCACCCACATATTAGTCCATTGAACATTATTGTGAGTTCCCGGATTGTACGTTGATCCATTTAAAGAACTAAAAAAAGCAGGAACTCCATCTTCCATTTGAGCAAAAATGTTTCCACATAACAAAATGAAAGACAACAACAATAATGATTTCTGCATATTTGAGTGTTTTTTCATGTCAGTTCCGTTTTTGTGCATATTCATAATGGGTTATAGCCGTCCGTTCTCCCTCCTCGGTAATGCGGTACGAGCAGGTTACATAACCGTCCTCATCATATTCATAGTGCATGTCGGGAGTTTCATTGTACCAGTTTTTCCAAAGAGGTTCCGTCAAGTGCCTGAAAGCATAGCCGTTTCCGTCTTCAAGGAGGTAGGGCAAGGTGCAGTCGGGATGGAAATGCTCGGTAAACCCACTGAAACTATACACCAATTCTTCAGATGGAGTTTTACGGACCTCATACACATTGTCACCTTCCCATATATAGCGGAGTCCAATATTGTGCTGTTCGTCTATGACGCTTACAAGTTTCCCCAACTCGTCATAGTTGTACTTTGTCGAGGACTGATAGTTGGAATTGCAGAAGTAATCAACGGTTGAAATCCTTCCTTCCTCGTCGAAATGGCAAGTGTATTCGGTGAAAAACACCATGGCATGAGCATCATCGGGCTTTGACATGATTACTTGCATACTTTCGTTTCCATTGTACTCAAAACTGTAATCAATTTGCCAATAAGTATTTTCTTGTGTGGTGATATGCGTTATTCGAGTGAAATCCTCGTTCCATTCAATAACCCTTGTGGGATGATTGGAATCCTCCCCGTAATACTCCTTCACGAGATACTTTTTCACTGGCATATCTAAGGTGTTTAAGCTGTTTACGACAGGGTTGTCGTTGCTGGCGTTGTTGTTGTTTTGGGCTGTTTCTTGTTCTTGCTTTTGGCAAGCAATCATGGCCAAGGCCAAGATGATGATTGATAATACTTTTTTCATGACGTTTAATTTTTGAGATTTTTTGCTTTGTCAATAATGTATTCTATGTCGTTAATATCCATTAGTTTCCCGCTTTGCAGGAAAACTTGCAGCGTTGTGCCTTGGTAATCAGAGAAAGCATTTGAACGTTGCAGGCAACGTCCGATAGCAAGGGCAATCATTGTTCGGTTTGTGTTCCCGTATACGCTATACGATGTTTTTTGCTCTTCCTTTTCCAATAGCATTGCCGCGATTTGAGTTGCCTGGGCATTGGAAGCCATTAGTGCTGCATCGGCGAGCATAAACTCCATAATGTGATAGTCGAAAGCATAGAGGCCTCGATCATAGTCAAGTTCAATTTGGTTTATAAATGCCACATTTCTTGAGGCATATAGATTCATCAGTTGTTGGACGAAATCTGTTCGTTGATACAATTCAGCATAGCCATTGAATTGGCTTTTAATGATACCAAAACTGCCTATCTTGTCGTCAAGGGCAAAAATGTCAATGTTGAATGAATAATAAAGACAAGTTTCCAACAGTCTTGCTGTGGAGATATTCTGTAGTGTGTCTGCTGGCAATTGCATGGAAGCAACTCTTTGGTTATGGCCGATATTTTTCCAGGCTTTTGTACCTGGAACTATCGGATAGGCGTAACCATGATAAGAAATAACACCGCTTTTGTATGGTTGGAAATCTTGCCCTTTTACCACCTTAACCGCTGACACCAGCAGCAGGATTAATAAGAATTTTCGGTGTAAATAGTGTATTTTGTTCATTTTGTTATGTTTTTATTGTTAATCGTCAATATCAAAGACAATACTTAAATTGAAAATATGTAGAGAATTATAGTGCAATGGCATTCATTTGATTGATTCTTTTGTTTTATGGAAATCATTATCTTTGCAGCGCAAAAACGGACTTGATAAACTAAGGGCATTAGCCCAAAGTGGTTAGGTCTTTGTGTTTTGCTTTGGGTGCTTCAAGGATTAGCGATCTTCCACAACGGCAATGTCCTTGCAAGCACCTTTTATATTGGCCTCATCAAAGAGGCCTTATCCAATGAACTTGTTCTTCTCCATCATGGCTTCATAGGGTTTCGTTCATCAATCCGTCACCGTAAATTCACCGTAATACTCGTCCCCGTTGGGAAGGGTGAAAGTGACGATGTAATTCCCTGCATTGGGAATGTAAATTTGCAAGCCATTCGGCGTAAACACCGAAATGTATTCCACCGAGGCACCTGAAGCCGTGGTCACTTCCACTGAGACACGGCCAAGGTTTTCAGTGAATACCACTGTGAGCACATGGCCGTTAATTTCAGGAGTTATTGCATTACTTTTGTCCAAACTGCTTACGCCTGTACATTCTGTGAGTTCAATGGGCACCCCATCTCCTTTTTTTTCATTTTCTGTTTTGGTTTCGCTGTGTGCGTAGCTCAATGCTCCCGAAAGGAGTAAAATGAGCATCAGGAACAATGTTGTTACTTTTTCCATTTTGTCGGTCGTTTTAAGTTAATACTATTGTAAAATGTGAGGCAAATGTACGTCGACAGTCAAATTACCACCAAATTTTTTTGATGGAAATTTGCTGGACAACGGAAGAAATTTGCTGGACTAAATTTTATGGGGTGAGTAAAGGCTGATGATCAATAATTTAAGTTGATGTGCAAATTTGGTACATAAATAAAACTCGAGGCGTGTTCCGAAGTCCAACGTCAAAAATTGAAGTTTGATTTTGAACAGTTACTTGTCTTTTCCAATGCTTACCACAGCTGTCATTCAGTAAAATCGCTCTTGGCAGCAATCTTTTTGACAAATTCCGCCAACTTTGATTCAATCCCCATACGTTTCCCCAATCTTTCAGCCTGCTTCTTGATGGCTGAATAGCTACATTGCCTCAATACGGCTATTTGTTTTTCATTAAGGTCAAGCAGATATAAATAGCACAAAAGAAAATCCTCCTGCTTCATGTCCTTATAGTATCTCAACAGCTTGGCATCAAATCCACAGTAATTCCTCTCAACTGCTTCTCCAAGCTCCCGGAAAGCATTGTCGCTAATGGCATACTTGCTTTGATAATGATTATCCCTGGTAGTGATGCGCAGATAACGTACGTCTTCAATGTTTTTTTGGCATACTGGCTCATCAACAAATGTTTTGGCGCTTTCTTTTTGTGCCTCATTCATTTTTTGTTCTTCCAACAGCTCTTCAAGTTGTCCCATCTTCACTGCGCTTTCTTGAATCGCATTTTCCAACGCTTCCTTCTCTTTCCTATGTCTCTCTCTCTCCTTGTTCAATTCCTCCTCATGCTGTTCACGCACTTTTCGGGCTTCGACCTCTTTCGCTTCCATCTCTTGTTGATGGCTTGTCTCTTTGTCTTTCAGTGTCTTTTCTGTCTCCGCTTGCCACTGTTTCATCTCTTGCTCATGCTCCTGCTTGGTCTCACCAAGCTTTTTGTCCGCTTCCTCCTGCTGTTTCCTGAGCAGTTTCCAGCTTCTCAGTTTCGTCACGACTAAGAGACCCAATGCAATTGCAACAGCAATAGGAACAGTGATTTCAATGGTTCTTCTGATGGATTTTGCTCGTGCTTCCTCGGCTTGTTTCCCCTGTTTTTTGGTCTCGTGATTCTGGAACATGTCTTCAAGCTTTGAAACCAAGGCTTTATTCTCTCCCTCCGATTTTTTATGTTCGGATAAAAACCGCATATAGGCATTGGATTGCTCTCTATCCCCTATGCTGTCGTATATAATACGTAAGTTTTCTGCAGCTCGAATCTTTGAAGCCTCATCCGTAGTGTTTTGAAAGACGGAAACCAAATAATACAAGGCAGAATCATATAGTCTCTCTTCGAAAAGAATGCCACCAATGGTCAAGAAACGATTCAACCTTTCGTTTTCTGTGTTTGCAAGTGTGACCATATTCCTTAATGCACTCAAAGATGGTTCTATGCCAGCTTTTGTTTTATAGTCACAAAGCGCCTTGCTAGATACAATATCTCTATACACCAGATTATCCGTATTTGTCATGCTCTCTAAAGCCTGCCCATAATAATGCCTCGCTTTGTCTATTTCATTCATCTTGTCATATTGCTTCCCTAAGCGGTAAAGAATATTTGAAACGCCTTGTGGAGAAGTCGGTTCAATCCTACAGAACATCAAAGCTTTTTGCCCACAGGCAATGGCAGGATCCATCATAAACTGCGCCGAGAAAAGTTCCACAAGCCGGTTGTAGGTATAGGTCATAAAGATGGCCTTCTTTCCTGTCAGTTCCTTTTCCTCAAACTTTTCTTCCATCACTTCCAAGGTTTTCAGGTATTCCTTGCAGGCTTCCACTACGCTGTCGCGCTCGTAGTATCCCACACCATTAATATAATGGGCGCGGGCATCCAGAAACGCGATGGTGGAGACGTTGCGCACAACGCCTTTGCAAAGGCACAACGAATCGAAATAACGCACCGCCTGCTGCAAAGCCGGGCGGTTGCTTTGGCCGTAGTCATTTTTATACAGCAACTCCGAAATCAGTAGCTGGCAGTAATGCCCATTCAACTCATCGAGGCTGTCGGCCTTGGGGCTGGCCGCAAACTGCTGCAGCACCGCCAAGGCGCTGTCGGGCTGTCGCCACATCAGGCTGTCGATGGCGGATAACTCTAGGTTCGGTCCTTCAACGGACTCAGGTGCCTGCTTCGATGGAGTGCAGGCTGCCAAAAGTACAAGAACCAACGAAAACACTATGGAGATTTTCCATTTCATGGGGGCAAAGATAATAAAAGAAAACGGATTTCATTGGCTTTTCACGGAAAGAATAGCCGTGTCCATCCATGGAATCCGTATTCCTCATAGTCCCGAAGGGACGACACATCAGTAAGCAGGCGACGTGAGTCCCTGCTTTCACGCATGGCCGTTAGGCCATACATATCACAGATCACACAATCCCCGTGAATCCCATAAATGCCAAAGCCAAAATGCCAGCGGTGATCAGGGCGATAGGGGTACCCTTCATGCCCTTGGGAGGCTCCATCAGGTCGATGTGCTCACGGATGCCGGCGAAGATGACCAAAGCCATGGCGAAGCCGAGGGCGATGCCGACGGCATAGACGATGGACTCGCCGAGGCTCAACATGTGTGCCACGCCGCCATAGTTGAACTCCTTGGTGACCACGGTCAGCGACACGCCAAGGACGGCGCAGTTGGTCGTAATCAGCGGCAGGAACACGCCCAAGGCGGTGTAGAGCGACGGACTGATTTTCTTCAGGATAATCTCCACCATCTGCACCAAAGCGGCGATGATGAGGATGAAGGCGATGGTCTGCAAGAAGGTCAGCTTCAAGGGAATCAGAATGTACTGGTTCGTCAGCCATGTCACGAGGGTAGCCAGGGTCAACACGAAGATGACGGCGGCGCCCATACCCAATGCGGTTGAGGTCTTCTTAGAGGTGCCCAGGAAGGGGCAGATACCCAAAAATTGGGAGAAGATCACATTGTTGACCAAGATGGTCGATAAGATAATGATAAGGTATTTCATGGCTTAGTGACTTTCTTTTTTGAGTTTGTTGACGATAGCGATAACGAAGCCGAGGCAGATGAAGGCGCCGGGAGGCAGGATGAACACCAGGATGTTGGCCGTCTCGGGCAGGATGGTAAGACCGAAGATGGAGCCACTGCCGAGGAACTCACGGATGCAGCCCAACAGCGTCAGGGCGAGGGTGAAGCCCAAGCCCATGCCGAGGCCGTCCAACAGCGAAGGCCATACAGGGTTCTTCGAGGCAAAAGCCTCAGCGCGACCCAGCACGATGCAGTTCACCACGATGAGGGGGATGAACAAACCGAGGGTCTCATAGATGTCGGGCACATAGGCCTGCATGACAAGTTGCACCACCGTCACGAAGGAGGCGATGACCACGATGAAGCAGGGGATACGCACCTTGTCGGGGATGAAACCCTTCAGCAGGGAGATGAAGATATTCGACAGCACCAGCACAAAGGTGGTGGCCAAACCCATTGACATGCCGTTGATGGCACTGGTGGTCGTTGCCAAGGTCGGGCAGCAGCCCAACAGCAGCACCAGGATAGGGTTTTCTTTGATGAGGCCTTTGGTAAAGGTTTGCATGTTGTTACTCATTGCTTTGTCCTCCTTCCGTTTCATTGTTCTCCTCGGCGGGAGCCGCTTCCATAACGGGAGCTGCTTCTTCGACGGGAGCGTTATTCATGAATTGTGCCTTGTTGGCCATAAAGGCTTGGTAAGCCTTGTCGACCGCCTTCGAGAAGGCTCTCGAGGTGATGGTGGCCGCAGTGATGGCGTCAACGTCGCCACCGTCTTTCTTGACAATCAGTTTGAAGTTGTTAGGATTCTTGTCGACGAACTGGTCCTTGAATTTGCCGGTCATGTTGGCACCGAGGCCAGGGGTCTCAGCGTGCGACAGCACCGAAGTGCCTTTGATGGTACCGTCGGCAAGGAAGCCGACCATCATATCGATTTTGCCACCGAAGCCGCCTTCGCTGGTCTTGACGGCAGCACCTTTAAAATTGCCATTGGCGTCAAAAGCGAGGTTGCAGGGGAAGGTCATGTCGACACCTTCATAGGTGTATTGAATCGTGTCAGCTTTATAAGTGATTTCTCCATCAAGCGGCAACACGGCCTGGATGGCTGCTTCGTTCTTCTTCTGATCGACTTGGGCGATGGTGTCTTTGGTCACGCCATAAACCAAGCCGAGCACGCCGCCCGAGACCGCTGCGATGACGAGCAGGGCCACGAGCATATTAATTAAAGTGGATGGTTTCTTTGCCATGGCGATTAGTTTTTAGAGGGTTTGACAACACCGAAAACTTTGGGCTTGAAGGCCTTGTTGATGAGCGGCGTGAAAGCGTTCATAATTAAGATGGCGAACGACACACCCTCAGGATAGGCGCCCCACAGACGGATGATGACGGTGATGGCACCGATGCCGAAACCGAACAATAGTTTGCCTCGGACAGTCATTGGCGAAGTCACCATGTCGGTAGCCATAAAGAAGGCACCGAGGATGAGACCGCCATACACCAGATGATACCATGGAGCGATGTATTGGGTCGGGTCGACAAGGTAGCAAATACCCGTGAAGATGAACACGGTGAGCAGGATGCTCAATGGTGTCCAGATGTCAATGACCTTACGGCAGATGAGGTAGATGGCACCAAGCAACAGGGCGATGGCGCAAACCTCGCCGAAGGCACCGCCACGGTTACCTAACACCATGTCGAGGAACTGCAGGTTGCCAGCTTCGGCCAACGAGCCGACACCAGCTTCTTTCAAGATACCGAGCGGGGTGGGACCCGTGACGGCGTCAGCGAAGAAGCCTTTGTCAAAGATAGGTGCGGCCTGCGGCCAGGTGGTCATGGCGGTCGGGAACGACACGAGCATGAACACACGGCCTACCAAGGCGGGGTTGAAGGGGTTCTTGCCCAAGCCACCGAAAGCCATCTTGCCGATGCCGATGGCTACGACGCTACCCACGATGGCCATCCAGATGGGAAGGTTGGCGGGCACGTTGAAGGCCAACAAGAGACCCGTCAGTGCGGCCGAACCGTCGTTGATGGTCAAAGGGCCTTTGATAAGGAATTTCTGAATGAGCCATTCGGTCAGCATGCAGGTGGCCACCGTGATGAGGGTCAGGCGGAGGGCATACCAGCCGAAATAGTAAATGGCCACAAGCAAGGCGGGAAGCAGGGCGAGGAGCACACGATACATAATCTTCCTCGTGTTTTCCGTCGAATGCACATGCGGCGAACCTGATATTGTGTATTTATTCATGGTCTTTTATTTTTGATTTCTAGCTTTGATGATGGCACCGGTCTTGGCCTTGCCGTAACGGATGTAGTCGAGCAGCGGGATATTGGCGGGGCAGGTGAACTCGCAGGATCCACATTCGATGCAGTCCATGATGTGGTTCTTTTCCGTCTCGTCGAAATTGTTCTGCTTGGCCACTTTGTGAAGCAGGAAAGGTTGCAGACCCATGGGGCAGGCCATGGCGCAACGACCGCAACGGATGCAGTTGGTCTGTCGACGGTCTTGGGCTTCCTTGAGGGTCATCAGCAGAATGCCTGATGTGCCTTTGATGCACGGGAAGTTAGTGACGGAGACAGATTTACCCATCATAGGACCACCGTTGATGACATCGGTGATGTCCTCGGGTAGACCGCCAGCAGCCTCGATGAGGAGGTCGGCAGGTGTGCCAAAACGCACGCGGAAGTTGCCCGGCTTCTTGACCGACTTGCCCGTGACGGTAACGATACGCTCAATCAAAGGTTTGTTTTTCTGCACGGCTTCGTAGACGGCATAGGTCGAAGCCACATTGACCACGACGCAACCCGTCTCGATGGGCAGTTTGCCCGAAGGCACCTCGCGGCCCGTGATAGCCTTGATGATTTGCTTTTCACCACCTTGCGGGTATTTGGTCTTCAAAGGCTGCACCTCGATGCCAGCGTACAAATCTTTATGCTCGTTGATGGTCTTATCGAGTAATTCGATGGCTTTCATCTTGTTTTGCTCGATGCCGATGATGCCTTTGTTAGTATTTACTGCTTTCATCAGAATCTTGACACCCATGAGGAACTCTTGGGTCTTCTCCAGAAGTAGGCGATAGTCACAAGTCAAGTAAGGCTCGCATTCGGCAGCGTTGATGATGACATATTCGGCTTTCTTGCCTTCGGGAACCATCAGTTTGACATGGGTGGGGAAGGTGGCGCCGCCCATGCCGACAATGCCGCATTCCTTCACTTTGTCGATGATTTGTTTGGAGTCCAACTTGATGTCCGTGAGCAGTTTATCGGTCTCGATGATACCTTCAGCCCATTGGTCGGGTTCCACATCGATGAAGACAGCGGGCTTGTAGTATCCCGTATGGTCCATCACCACATCGATTTTGGCTACGGTGCCGGTGGCAGGGGAGTGGACATTGGCCGAGATGAAGCCCTTGGCCGTGCCGATGAGCTGACCCGTCAGCACGCGGTCGCCTTTGTTGACGATGCATTCAGCCGGTGCGCCGAGGCATTGTCCGAGCGGGACGATGATTTGTTTGGGCATCGGAAAGTCTTGTATGGGCAGCTCGGCCGAGAGTTTGTTCTCTTCCGGATGTACGCCACCCTTTTTGAAAGTCTTTATCGGGTTCATGCTGTGACGGTGTTTTCGGGTTTGACTTCAGTTTTCACTTCCACAGGCTGTGCCTCGGGTTTTGCTTGGGGCTTCACAGCTGGTTCAGCACCTTGAAGGACTGGAGCCTCCGGCTTGGGAGCAGGGAAGTTGATGGCGTGAATGGTGCCACGCGGACAGACTTTGGCGCACTTGCCACAGGCCTTGCACTTAGCCGGGTCGATGTAGGCCAGATTGCCGCGCATTTCGATGGCCTCGAAGGGACATTCCTTCAAGCACTTTTGGCAACCGATGCAGCCCACCGAGCAGTTCTTGATGACCAAAGCACCCTTGTCGGTGTTGGAGCAGCATACATAGACGCGGCGGTCTTTCTTGCCACGCGGACGCACTTCGATGATGCCACGCGGACAGGTCTTGGCGCAAACGCCGCAACCCACGCACTTGTCGGGGTCGACGACGGGCAGCCCCGTTTCCTTGTCGATGCGCAGCGCATCAAAGTTACACTTCTTCACGCAGTCGCCGAGGCCAAGACAGCCTTTCGAACAACCGCCTTCACCAGCATAGAGGGTGTTGGCGAAAGCGCAAATGTCGGCGCCTTCATAATGCACCTTGGCGGGTGAGTTCTGGCAGCTACCGTTGCAGCGCACTACGGCAATCTTAGGCTCGAAGGTGCCAGCGGTCAGCCCAAGGACAGCGGCCACCTTGCCCATGTCGGTGCCAGGGCAGGCCAGTCCGTCGATGTCGCCTTTCTCGGCGGCTTGTTTCACACAAGCCTCGGCCAAGGCACGGCAGCCTGCAAAGCCGCAGCCACCGCAGTTGGCGCCGGGCAGACAGGCCTCAGCCTCATCAATCAATGGGTTCTCTTCCACCTTGAACTTCTGTGCCACGATGTACAGAACCACGGCCAAGATGCCGCCCAGGATTCCGAGAACCGCAAGGGAAATTAGTAAAGTATTACTCATCTGTATAGAATTTTGAGTTTGTTTTCAGTTTTAAACCTGCAAAGATACGGAAACTCCTTTTTTCGACCAAGAATTTTTTGGGGATTTTTTTGGAAGTCCCCTATTCTTTTCCTCCAATACGCTTCAGATACATCCTAAACAGCACATCAGGAATGGAATAAATGCCCTCAAAGAAAGTGACATAATCAGCCTCCATCAGTTTTTTGACAGATGACTGCACTGCACTCGCGGAAGGCAGACTATAACGTCGGATGAACTGCGTCCCCATGATTTTTTCGGCCTTGCCCGCATCGGCTATGGCGAACAATACCTCTTTTTGCCGATCGGGGATGAGTGAAAGCATTTGCCTGTAACTTCCGCTTTGTTCCTCAATCATACCGTCGATGATGCTGGGCAATAAGTTGGTGTCGCAAATTGTGCCTTCTAAGGTGTTCTCGAAAAGCTCATGAAGTGTTTTTTGTATGCAATAGGTGTTGCGCTCCATAATCTGATAGATTTGTGCAATAAGTTGAGGGTCAATCTGTTTTGAGTGCTTATTAAACCAATATGTGGCGAATTTGGTGTACTCTTCAAGGTCGATGGCATCGAGTGTAAGAGTGGAGGTGCTTTTGTAGAAAGGTCGGGCATAGGAATAGAACATCTGCGTGAGCAGATGCCTTGAACTGCCCGAGAAGATGAAGTTGGCATTGCCGAGATGTTGGATATGGCCGCGCAACAGGGCTTCGATGTTTTTTTCGGGATAGTTAGCGATTTGTTGGAATTCGTCGAAACAGACGATGCAGGGCTTGTCGGCTTGTTCCAAAACCTTGAAAATTTCCTCAAGGGTGAACTCAGGGTTGTGGACGTCGCCGAGCGAAAGGCTGAAAGTGGGCATTCCTGTCGAGGGGTCGAAACCGAAGTCGGCACTGAGCGATTTCAACGCCTGCACGAACCAAAGCGTCATTTTTTGACTTTTGCTCCTGAGTGTGCTAAATACCTGACGACCAAATGTATATGTAAATTCGCGAAGGCTTGTGGTATGGAAGATGTCGATGTAAAAGCAATAATAATCAGAGCGAAACGGCTCTTGGTCGTAGCAGAATTGGATGAGTTTCGATTTGCCCATGCGTCGTGGCGACATGAGGCAAACGTTTTCGCCGTTGGTGAGCATTCGTATGAGCTTTTTGCTCTCTTCTTTCCTGTCACAAAAATATTCCGAAGGAATATCTCCGCTGATAATGAATGGATTCGTAATCATAATGCGCTGATTTTGCGGCAAAGATACGAAAATTATTAAAATTGCATTACAAAATTATGCAATTTACATTATACAAATTATATAAAAATTTAAAAAGTGGTATAATAAATTATTATTCAATAATATATAAAAATTGTTTTTTTAATTTGTCGCGCTTCAGATAGAGGATTATATAATAAGGTATCAGTGCGACAATGCTGAGAAGTGCCGACAAGCCTTCATTGACGCCCACTCCGAGGCAGACGAAGAGCACGGCCAACAGCAAAATGATGGGGATGAGATATGCCAAGACAGCGGCCTTGTTGCCCTGCCCAATGGCCATTCTGACATTGACTTTCTGGTTGATTGTAAACTCTTTGTCTTTGGGCCGTGGCACGGTGAGGATTTTTTCGGCTTGTTCGCCCATGCCGCAGGCACTCTTGGCGTGGCAAGCTGCGCAGGCACTCTGGGCCAATATCTTGATTTCCAGTTCGTCGTTGGTGATTTTGGTGACGATGCCCTCGTGGGAGATGGTTTCTTCGCTTTTCATGCCGCAAAAATAAGATTTTTGTGAGCTTGTTGCAAGAAAACCACTATTTTTGCCAATTAATTGAATTGAAAGATGTCGAAAAAAGAGAAGAAAGACGAAAAGCAGAACACTTGGTTCCAAGTCAAGCTGGAAGCTTTGAGGGATTGGTACCGTCGTGACGACAACTTCCTGCGTATCGTGCGTTTCCCAGGGACAAAGTTGCCGCTTATGGACGTGCTGATCAATTTCTTCAAACTTTTCACCAAGGGTCGTACAATCGACCGTGCCGCGGGAGTTGCCTTCAACTTCTTCTTGGCGCTTTTTCCGTTGATTCTCTTCTTTTTCACAATGATTCCGTATATCCCTATCCCAAATCTCTACCATAGGGTGATTGCGGCTTTGAACGACTTCCTTCTTCCATCAGGAACGCTTGACTATGTGACAGATACCATCGATGGCATCATGAATCAGCCACATGATGGCTTGCTTTCTATCAGTGTGGTGATGTGCTTGGTGTTTGGCTCTAGTGGTGTTGTGGCCATCTTCAATGGCTTCCGAAATGTGTATGCAAACTTCATCAGTTATAAAGGCTTGACCTTTCGTGGTTGGATTGAACAGCGCATTTTCGCTATCCTGATGCTCCTCATTTTTGGGGCTTTGATTCTCGTTTCGGTCATCTTGATTTCGTTGGGCGGTACCGCCATAAAATCACTCGTGACGCATGAAATCATTCAAGGCGGATCTTTTACTTTCATCTTGTTCAGCATTTTGCGTTGGGTGATTGGCATTTTCGCCCTGTGTCTTGGCGTGGCTTTGCTGTATTATTTCGGCAATGTCAGGTTCGATGAACACTACCGCAAGGAATTGAAATACCCCAGATCAGGCGGCAAAAAATACCGAGATTTCGTCCTCTTCAGTCCAGGTTCGATTTTGGCTTCCACTTTGTTCGTTTTTGCCACGATTGGTTTCAATCTCTACATCTCCAATTTCTCGCGCTACAATGCGCTCTATGGCTCCATCGGCACACTTATCATCCTTATGCTCTGGGTTTGGGTTATCAGTATCTTGATTTTGGCTGGCAATGACTTGAATTCTGGCATTCGGCGGGTCACGGATAAGAGGAGCGTCGCTGAAAATGAGATTCGCAGACGCGAAATCGTCATCGAGGACCTGAAGAAGCATATCAAAGCCTATCAGGCTGCCAATGCGTATCGTGCTGATAAAATTGAAGAGCTGAAGAAAACCATTGCAGAAACGGAGGTTGTAGTACAGAATCTTGAGGAACAGAATAAGGATTATGAGCTGATTATCAATGAGTACCAAAAGTTTGCCGAGCATGAGCTAAAACGTTCTGACGAGCAATATGATAAGGATTTTGGTATGAATGGGAAGTTTGAAAAGCTGGAGAAGCCGTCTTAATTTGGCACTATGGGAATCGTAGCACGACAGAGTATCAAAGGCACTATCGCCACCTATGTTGGGGTGGCTGTGGGTATCATCACCACCTTTTTCATTCAGACAAAAGCCCTTCAGCCTGAACAGATTGGACTGATTGATGTCCTGCTGCAATGCTCCATTTTGTTCAGTGGGCTTGCGCTTTTGGGCACCACGTCCTCTGCCATGCGTTATTACCCTTTCTTTAAGGATGAGGAGCAACGCGACCATGGCTTCTTTGGCTGGACCTTGCTGGTACCTTTGGTGGGTTTCGCCTTCTTCCTCCTGGCGTTTTTCGTCTTCAAGACGCCTATCGTCAACTATTTCTCGAAAGACTCGGCGATGTTTGGCGAATACGTCAACTTCGTCATCCCCTTGGCGTTTTTCATGCTGTATATCTCGGTCTTCGAGACAAACAGCAACCTTTTGTTGCGCATTGTCTTGCCGAAGTTCGTCCGCGAGGTGGGTTTGCGTGTAGGCACTTTGGCCATCTATCTGCTCTACTATTACAAGGTCATTGATTTTGATGGCGTTATCGTCGCTTTCTGTGTGCTTTACGGACTCGCCACCTTGATCAATATCGTCTATCTGCTTTCGTTGAAGCGGGTCTCGTTCAAGATCGAGTGGAACTATCTCAAGCCGCAGTTGAAGCGCGATTTCATGTTCTACACTTTGTTTATGCTGACAGCGGCTTTGGCGGGCAACGTAATCCCCATGTTAAGCAAGTTCTTTGTGGCTGGCGTGTCGGGGTTCCGTTTGGCGGGTGTGTTTACCATCGCGACCAACATCGCGGCCGTCGTGGAGATGCCCTACCGTTCGCTGGGCGCCATCTCGCGACCGCATATCTCCGATGCGATGGCCAAGCAGGACGTGAAGGCCGCCGACGCTTTGTGCAAGAACGTAGCCTTGCATCAGTTCATCGCAGGCAGTCTCGTGTTTTTCCTGATTTGGATCAATATCGACTATCTCTTCGACTTGCTGCCTAATGGCGATATCTACCGTTTGGGCAAATGGGCGGTATTGATTTTGTCGCTGAGCCGACTTGTCTATTCCACTTTTGCCGTGACTACCACGGTGTTGAGTTACTCCAAGTTCTACTATTACTCGCTGGCCTTCACCATCATCTTGGCCACCATTTCTTTCGGGCTGAATGCCTGTTGGGTGCCGCGTTGGGACATCAACGGAGGTGCCTTAGCAAATGCCGTGTCTTACCTTATCTATTTCATCCTGTTGCTGGCATTCATCAGGTGGAAGATAGGGGTGAATCCGCTCTCGGTGAAATTGCTTCCCGTGGCAGCGATCATCTTGCTTTTGTTTGGTTTCAATTGGCTCTGGACCACTCTTTTGACGCCCGTACTAGCCAACATGTTCGCCAAACCCATTTTGGGCCAGACGCTCGATGCGTTATTGAAGTCCGTTTTGTTCCTCGTGTTAGGCTTTGTCGCCCTTTACAAGTTGAAGGTCTCTCAATCCGTCAACGATTTGATTGACAAGGGTGTGGATATAATTCTTCGTAGGTAAGGGTTATGGCATAACGTCCAACTTAAGGATGCACCGGCCTTGTTTGGTTGTTACTTCAACTAAGTATAAGGCGGGTGTCAAATGCGTCAATTCCCATGCCATCTGGTGGTCGCCTTCTTCTTCAATCATGCACTGCCCGAATAAATTGAGTAGCCTGGCTTTCATTTTTCCTTCCGTTTCGATGAAAACCTTGTCGTGCGCGGGGTTGGGATAGACGGCTACTTGTAATGCCTGATGGTCGTCAATGTTGAAAAAACCCGCAGTGACTGCGATTTCCTGCTCGGTGTAGCCGCAGTCGTTCCAAGCCCTCACTTTCAGGGTTGTGGCACCAGGCGAGGTGGTCATCAAGGTGCAGCGCGTCCCTAAGGTATCCACAATCCAGTCAGGTCCCTCGCAAAACCATTCGTAACGGGTAGCGAAAGCAACTGAATCAATGTGGTAGTTGTATTCGTTGTTGACGAGTTCGGTCGAAACAAATATTTCTTGCAACCCCACGATTTCGGGAATCGATGAAGGGCGTTGCAAAACATTGAGATGCATGTTGACCACCGAGTCGCAGCCGTGACTTGAGACGAGGGTCTGCTGATATTGTCCTGATTGCGTGTATTCGAGTCCATTCCATACGAAGTTTTCGCAAACTGTAGTATCGCAAGCAACGTTGTATGCATTTATCATGTTGAGGTGTAGGGTAACGATACTGTCGCAGCCGTTTGGTGTTGTGAAAGTTTGCTGGTAATCGCCGCTCTCCGTATAGATTTGCCCATTCCATTCGTATTCGCCGCAGTCGGTGTGCGTAAACTGGTGCTCCACACTGTGGTAGATGAACAGGCTCAAGGTCACGATGCTGTCGCACCCTTGCTGGTTGGTGAAGGTTTGCTGGTAGGCACCGCTCTGGGTGAGGGTAAGGCTACCCCATTCGTAGGAGTTGCAAGCGTATATGGGGTAGGGCACGAAGTATTCTTCCGCATGGTTGATGGTCAAATCCAGCGTGGCAATGCTGTCGCAGCCCCATTGGTTGACCAAAGTAGTTTGGTAGAGACCTGATTCATTGTAGGTTTGGCCGTTCCAAGTGTATGATTCGCAGCTTGATGCAATGGTCTGGCTGAAGCTGCTTTCATGAACCGAGATGCGGACGATGTTGCTGAAGAGGATGCCTCCGTCGCTGGTGGCCCAAAGGCGAAGATACCATCCGTCATAGGAATTGTTTAGGATTTGTCCAGTGTAGGCGATAGGGGCCGTGAACGCTTCGTCTTGTGAGATTTCCCATCCGTATTCGTCTATGTTGTATAAAGTAGGCAGTGTCAACTCAAGCGGCCCTTCGTTACATATGGGTGCTGGTTCGTGAAGCTGTCCAACGAATGGATAGGGCGAGAACTCAAGGTCGCGAATAGCCCTAACGGCGAAATAGCCTCCATATGTAGCTGTTATATTGTCCTTTTGGCAAGGGGCAATGTAAGCATTCCAAGCCCAGGCTTCCTCGGGGTAGGGTGATCCGAAATGCACATACCAGGCCCTTTCGTTGTTTTCCTGAGTACTCGACCAATAAGGATGCAACCCCAAAGGCTCTCCTGCTGCGTTGAGTGTCGGTTCGTAGAAGATGGCGTTGACATACAGCATTTTCAGCTGCCCAGCGGCAGGAAGATACCATCCATTGTCGATGTCGACGGCTGCTGCTGCATATTGTCCAGAATAGCCGGTCGACTGGTAGTGGTCAAGGATCGAGAGTGTATTGGAATAACCGTTGATATCCGCGAAGGCGCTGGTCAGGATGTTGTTGTTGGTGTTGATGACGTGTGGGAGGCCTTGTATTTCTTCGGTCAAGCCCCATGGGATGTTTGCAGCTGCATCGTGCAGCGCCACCATCCACCCTGCGGTGCAGTCCTCGTTAAGATAGAACACTACACCTTGGCTGCCATCGGGGTTGGTGACCAGTTGTCCTAAGTGGTATTCTTGCGCTTGCAGCCCCAAAGATGTGATAATGCTGAGCAATATGGTGATGATAGTCGTTTTTTTCATGGCTTGATGTTTTAGAAGTTTCTGATACTTCGGATACTCATGGGGATATCTCCTAAATCCGTTCTGTTTTTGACAATGGCACCTAATCGGCCGTCACTTCCCAAATAAAGGGCGCAGTCGTTGTCGAAACCGTATACTGATGAAGACCAGTAGAACCATTTGCCTTGTATTTGTGCACCTTCAAGCAGCTTGAGGGAATTGTTGATGATGGGGGCACTGCCGTATAGGATGTTGAGCTGCCCGATTGAAGGCCAATACCAGCCATGCTCGAAATCTACAGCCCAGGCGCCTGGATACTTTGAATGGTCATTTTGTGATGCCAATCGCAAGAACTCTGTGTTGTCGTAGCCGTCAAGGTCGTAGATGGCTTCGCGTTGGGAATTCCAACCAGTCAGGCCCCAGGGAAGTTCGTTGACGTATGACCATTGTATTTGCTGGGCTTGTATGTCAGGGTGTAACACCCAACCGTGATGACCGGTCTCATCGACATAGAAGACCACGCCAATGCCACCTCCGTTATAGTTCTCGGGAGGTACAATGATGGTGTCGGCTCCTTGCACACAAAGGATGTCGCCGATGCGGGCATTCTGTCCGAAGCCAAGAATAGAGATGACGGCAAAGACTGTAAGCAATATGTTTTTTCTCATGGCGAATAGAATTTGTTTTTTCCGTTTCAATGTGCAAAAGTAGGAATTTTTTTTTATTAGCATCAAACCGAACAAGTTTCCTTTAGTGAACAGATTTTTTAGTAGCTTTGCAAGCCAAAAAAGACCGTATGAAAGTATTGATGCTGTTAGACCACGTGTTTCCTCCCGACGCGCGTGTCGAGAATGAAATAAAATCCCTTGCCGAGGCTGGCCATGAGGTTCATATCGCTTGTTTCCACAAAGAGGGGGAACCGCTGGTGGAGATAACGCGTTATTGTACGATATGTCGCAATCCAATCTCAAAATTCATGTATAAGGCGAGCGTTGGTGTGCTGAAATTTCCGTTTTATTTCAACTATTGGCGTAGCATTGTCGATGGGCTTTTCGCTAATGAGAAATATGATGTGCTTCATGTGCATGATTTGCCATTGGCCAAGGTGGGTTATGAGGCGAAATGCAAATATGGAGTACATTTTGTCCTAGATTTACATGAAAATTGGCCTGTGCTGTTGCAACTCTCGAAACATACGAATACTTTTCTCGGCAAGTTGTTGTCATCCAATGACCAATGGGTGAGGTATGAGAAAGAAATGTGTGGTTTGGCTGATAAAGTCATAGTCGTTGTCGATGAAGCAAAAGCACGCGTTTGCGGTTTAGGTGTTGAGCCCGAAAAGGTGAAAGTGGTGTCAAACACTTTGAATCTTGACCAGTTTGATCCTATTGAGAGGAAAGAGTTCAAGACGGATAAATTCAGGATGCTTTATGTGGGAGGAATCAATTACCATCGTGGCATTCAATATGTGATCCAAGCCATTTCTTTGTTGAAGAAAAAGGGTGTTGAGGTGCATTTTGATTTGGTAGGCGATGGGAGTTATCTTGATGATATTAGACGAATTATCAATGAATTACAGGTTCAAGATAATGTAACGGTTCATGGTTTCAAGCACTACACCCAGATTTGTGACATCTACGAAGCTGCCAATGTAGCCCTGATTCCGCATGTGAAGTCAGGCCACACTGATAATACGATACCGCATAAGATTTTCCAATATTTGTATGCTGGAATCCCGATGATTGTTTCAAATTGCGACCCTTTGGTTCGTATCGTAAACGAAACAAGAGGTGGGGAGAGTTATCGTTTTGACCATCCTGAAGAGTTGGCCGAAATCATTGCAAGGCTCTATTCGCATCCTGAACAGTTAAACAACTATATCCTTCATGGCCGTCAAGCGGTGATTGACAAGTACAACTGGAAAGTGGATGGGGCTAAGTTGATCGGACTATATAAGGACTTGGCCTAGAAGCCTTGCATAGTCGCCTGCCATTGTTTTCCTCGAAAACTGCTCAACCGCTACGCTTGTGTTGCCGGTCAGGTTATGGTCGAGATACTTCTGATAGAGGTTTTTTAGCGTCATTTTAATCTTCTCTTTGTCCCCAAAGCTGACGGTCTGGCCTGCACCAGTTTCCCTAAGGATTCTTGCCGCATCGCCATTTTCAGGACCGATGCAGAGGATGGGACGACCCGAGGCCATGTATTCGAACAATTTCCCTGTCACTAAACCTTTTGCGCGGGGTTCACTGTCAGGCATGAGCAAGAGCAACAGCAGCGTAGAACTGCGATGTGCTGCCGATACTTGGTCATGCGGAATGCAAGGAGAATAGTTGACATGTTGTGTTAACCCATTTTCATCGATGCTGCTCACCACGGTGCTGTCAATCTGACCAATCATGTTGATTTTTAGGTTCTTGTCAAAACCGCTATCTTCCTTGATGAGCTCAGCCATGGCTTGCCAGAGGTTGTTAGGATTTTGGATCTTGGAGAGTACGCCAAGATAGGTGATGGTAAATGTATCAGGCAGACTGACAGGCGTTTGCACATCATCATCACGGTCAAAGCCATTATAGATTGTCCTGACGTTCCTGTTGCCTATTCTTCCGAGTCTTCTCGCACCATCGGGTGCCACCGTAACTACCTTGTCGGCTTGTGTCAACACCTCGAGTTCCAAACGGTGATGCTTGCGATCGGCCCGACGGGTGAGATGCAGGTCGTTATAGTAGTCGATTTCGGTCCAGGGGTCGCGGAAGTCGGCAATCCATGGAATGCCTAAATCCTTTTTCAATTTCATGGCAATCAGGTGCATGGAGTGGGGCGGCCCTGTGCTGATGATGGCATCTATAGGATGGTCTTGCAGATAGTTTTTCAGATAGCGCACCGAGGGCTTCACCCACCAACAACGGGCATCGGGGATGAAGAGATTGCCACGAATCCATAAAGAGAGATTCTCTTTCCATCCTTTTTTCTTTTCTTTCTCATGAATGAATCCCATTTTCACCGTTTCCTCTTTCTTGATGCCGAGAAACTTCTTATACAAAGTGTAAGGTTCAACGATTGGCCTTCTGATGACTTCAATATTTGGAGCAATGTCTTTTTCTAAGGAAGGGTCAATAATCGGATATTCAGCGTTTTCTGTGGTGTAAATCACGGGCTGCCAGCCAAATTCTGGCAGGTATTTCGACATTTTTAGCCAGCGTTGAACGCCGCTGCCACCCGACGGGGGCCAATAGTAAGTGATGATCAGAACGCGTTTCATGATGCCTTTTCTTTTTTAGGTTTGAAGGTATAGAAGAGTGCGCCAATCAAGCCCAGGATCATAAGGAGTGAGCTGACGAACGCAACGGTGTTGCCCACAGTATAGGCCTTGGGTGCATATTCCATCACGATTTCATGCTCGCCGCTTGGAATGAGGGCGGCACGCAGGAGATAATTTGCTCTGAGTAAAGGCTGCTCTTGACCATCAACGTACATCTTCCAACCTTTTTCAGTCCAAATCTCGGAGAAAACCACCAAATAGTCAGCGGCACTCGGTCCTTGAGTCTGTCGAAGGGCCGAATTAAACCTATAGGTTAGTTTGTTGGGCTGGTATTCTTCCAACGTAATAGCAGGAACGACGCTGTCAGTAAGTTTATAATTCCCTATCTGTTGTGCGAAATCCTTGTGAAGGATGGCGGTATGCTTTAGGTCTGTGGCAGCGATGGCGTCAATTTCCTCGTTGGGCGTTTCAACCCAATTGATATCGTTGACTACCCAAGCGTTACCAAAGGCGTTGGGGTTGGGGAAAGGCTGTGAGCTGGGATTGAAGATGATGTATTTAGTGTTCAGCATATTGAGTACCTTGAGCTGCATTAAGGATTGCATCATGTCTTGGCTTGTCTTCGCACTTCTGAGTTGGTTGAGTTCACCTCCAAGGTATTGGGTGATGACATCTTGATAACGGCGTAGCTTGGCTCCCGAATAACCGCCGAGTGACTTGTGGAAATAGCAGGTGCTGGCATCGTTGAACATGTCTTTGGTGATGTCGGCCACACGGAAGTCTAAGTCGTTGTCGTTCAAGATGTATTGGTCGGCAGCGGAAGCTGCAAATGGCTTGTCGTATTTTTGCTTGCTGACGAATTTGTCGTTGTTGAGGTAACGCTTGTCGATGGGGTACATGTCAATCAAAACCAAGGCTGCAAGGATGGGGAAGGCAATCTGGCCTCTCAGTTTACCTTTGCCGTAGAGGAACAGCGGCACGGCGGATAGGAGGATGAAGAGCAGGCTGCGGAGCGCGTCTTTACGGAAGATGGCCACGCGCACGTTTTCAAGCTGAGTGGCAAAGGTGGCGTATAGGGCACCGTTTTTGCCTGTACTCATGGCTGCAAATTGTTCAGATTCGCCTTGGCTGAGGAAGTTGAAGAAGAGCTTTGGAGCAATGTAGAATAACAAGCAGATACCTGCTGTGATGCCTAAAGCGATGTAAAACTTCTTCATGTTTTGTTTGAAGCTCTCTGGGCTTTTTGCGATTTCAGCTAACCCCAAGAAGCCTAAAAGTGGCATGGTGACTTCTGCAATGACTAAGGTCATGGATACCGCCCTAAATTTATCATAGCCAGGAATATAGTCCAAGAAGAAGTTGGTGAAGCCCATGAAGTTCTTGCCCCAGCTCAGTAAGATGGAGAGGAGTGTGGCGACAAGAAGGGCCCATTTCAGCTTGCCTTTCACCGTTAAGGCACCTAATACGAAAAGAAAAACGACAATGGCACCCACATACACGGGACCGCTGGTTCCAGGTTGGTCGCCCCAATAGGCGTTTTGCTGGGCGATGGTGTCGCGGAATTGGCGATCAGCTTTTTCAAGGGCGGGATTCTGCTTTCCAATATATGCTGAAGCACCACCTTTTGCGTTAGGAATCAGTAGACTCCATGTCTCGCCTTTCCCGTAGCTCCATTGCGTGATGTAGTCGCGGTCAAGACCTTGGGTTTGGTTACTTTCGTTACGCGTCAGAACGGGTTTGCCACGTGTGGTTTCTTTGCCAAACTCATAGTTGCCGTAAAGGGCTGTTGAGCAGGTGAGAACACCAATGATGGCGGCTGCCGCCAAACCAATGGAGGCCTTGAAGAAATGTCCCAACTTCTTGTTTTTGATGTCGCTGATGAGCTCCGCGATGACCAAAATGACAATAATTAAAGCTAAGTAGTAGGTGATTTGTAGATGGTTGGTGCGCACCTCAAAAGCTAAGGCGAAGGCAGTCAAAAGCCAGCCCCACAGGTACTTGCCTTTGTAGGCTAGCAACACACCTGCGATGACAGGAGCCATATAGGCCATAGCCATGGCTTTAGCGTTGTGGCCTGCACCAATCACGATGAATAGGTATGATGTGAATCCGTATGCAATGGCTCCAATAAAGCTAATCCAGAAGCCACAATCCAGTACGAGTAATAGGACGAAAAATCCTAGCATACAGATGAATACGGAGCCAATAGGGTGGGGGAAACCCAAACTTAGGCCTTTGTAGATGGGGTTCGTGAGGTTGCCTTTTGGGGTTACAGAAATGTTCCATGCGGGCATGCCTCCGAAAGGAGCGTTAGTCCAAAGGGTCTCTTCTCCCGTGGCATTGCGGTATTCAGTGATTTCTTGCGACATGCCAAGGTGCATCTCAATGTCGTGCTGCTTGATGCGCTTTCCTTGCAAAACCGGACTAAAGTAAACCAGCGTAATAACCGCAAATGCGATAATTGCGGCTACGATGCTGAGGATGTTTTTGTTCTTCTGGAAAAAGCTATTCTTCATTGTTATTGTTATGTGCTGTTTCTATTTAATCTCTTCGTAATCAGTGTATTCTCCGATGTTTGGGTCTACATGGGGCTTCTTAGTCTCATTGGTGGAACTCTTAGTCTCTTCTTGCGCATATTGATTCATCTGTTTCTCTAGCTTTCGCATCTTTCTCCTGAATATCAGCTTGATAAGCATGCTAAATGCATAGAAAAACAATACGACGGTGAGTAATATTCTTAAAAAGGCTCCCATGTTCTTATCTTATAAGGTGCTGCGAAATTACGATTTTTCCTTTTGCGAAGTCTGTTTTTTGCTCAAAATGTCTCTCCATGCAGCTCCAAGAAACCCTAATCCGTAACCGAATAGTTGGCAATAGGCAGACGGAATGCTGAGCAAGGCAACTTCCAAGCTCTTGTTTTTGGCAAGCGAGTCAATGAAGATTGCCAGTGCATAAAACAGGATAGGAGCGAACCAGAGCCAATGGTGGAAAATGCCCAGCATGACCAAAAGCAGGTTGCCGACCACAAAAGCTGAGGGGAGAAGGTGTACGAGTTTGAAGGTGTCGGGATATTTGTTCTTCAACACCACTCGAGCCTCACCCGAATGCTTTACCTGACGGAAGAACGAACTGAATTTGACACGCCGTTTGTGGTAGACGAAAGCCTCAGGGAAGAGTCGGCAACTGTAGCCGTTTTTGAAAATCCTGGTACTCAAGTCGATATCCTCGCCATAGCGCATAGGAGCAAAGCCTCCCAATGCTTCGTAAACACTTTTCTTTATACCCAAATTGAAACTGCGGGGATAGAACTTGTCCATCTTCCTCTTGCCACCGCGTATACCACCCGTGGTGAAAAACGAGGTCATCGCATAGTTGATGGCCTTCTGTATGGGCGTAAACGAAGGATGCGCACGGTCAGGACCGCCAAAGGCATCGCAGGGTTCCCTGTCTAGCTCCTCCTTGACAATAGCCAAGTAGTTTTCAGGAACGATGACGTCAGAGTCCAAAATGATGAGATACTCGCCTTGGCTGCGCTCGGCGCCGTAATTGCGAGAAGGGCCGGGACCTGAATTAGGTTTGAAGTGGTAGCTCACCGACAAACGGTCACGGTATTTGTCGCAAACCAAGTCGCACTTTTCCCTGGAACCGTCTTCCACCACAACGACCTCAAAATCCTTGAGGGTTTGCTGACAAAGGCTCTCCAGCAGCTCGTCGATTTCCTGCGGCCGATTGTAGACGGGTATGATGATTGAAAACTGCATTTTCAATATTTTTTGCAAAGATAGGGATTCTTTCCTTATTTTTGCGCTATCAATCTGCGATTATCTGAAAATGAAAAAACTGATTTCCTTTTTCACCAAGGTTTTTCCCCGTCAATGGCTCATCAAGTTGAGTTACCTCTTTAGTTTGTTGGTTCGCCCGTTTTATCTTGGTAACAAGGTGGAATGCCCTATTTGTGACGGCCATTTTCGCAAGTTTTTGCCCTATGGCTATGGGAAGGCGATGGATAATCGTTTATGTCCTAAATGCTTGTCTCTTGAACGCCATCGTTTGCTTTGGCTCTACCTGAAAGAGAAGACGGATTTCTTCACCGCACCCCTCAAAGTGTTGCATTTTGCACCCGAGCAGCCGTTTTTGAAGCGTTTCCGCGCTTTGAAGAATCTCGATTATACCACAGCTGATCTTGATTCGCCCATTGCCGACCTGCATTTGGATGTCACTGCCATCGACCAGCCAAGTGGCACCTACGATGTAGTTATCTGCAACCATGTGCTAGAACATGTTAGCGACGCGAACAAGGCTTTTTCGGAAATCAAGCGTATACTGAAGCCTAATGGTTGGGCTATTTTATTGGTTCCCATCAATCCCGATGTAGATACTTTCGAAGATCCAAGCATTACCGACCCGAAGGAGCGTGAGCGTCTCTTCGGTCAATATGACCATGTGCGCCAGTTTGGCCGTGATTATGCTGAAGTGCTGCGCAAAGCAGGCTTTGTGGTGACGGAAGACAGGATTTATTACGAGATTTCAGAGAATCAGCGTGAGCGGATGCATCTGGCGCGTAGAGGAGAGGAAATCATTTACCGTTGCTCATTGTCGTGAATTGCGTCTCGCAATCCAAAAACGTTATATAGAATCAAACTGCGGGATACAGTTTGTGACAATGAAAAACAACAAAAGGCGAACCCCAAAGAGGTCGCCTTCGTTACCTTAAATGAGAAATATAACGGCTTCCGAAAATTAATACTCGTCAGAAACTGTAAGCTTTTTTCTGCCTTTGGCGCGGCGGCGGGCCAAAACTTTACGGCCGTTAGCCGTTGACATTCTCTCTCTGAAACCGTGTTTGTTTCTACGTTTTCTGTTTGAAGGTTGATAAGTGCGCTTCATCTCTCTATCTTATTTATTTGTTATTTTTCGCTAAAATCCCTTTTGAATCGGGCTGCAAAAGTACAAATTATTTCTTTATCCCCAACATTTTTCTTGAAAAAAATGAAGAAGACAAAACCAAATCCAATTTTGTCTTCTTCAAATTGTTGATTATAAATTACTTATGCGACTACTTCTTTTTCGGGGATATTTCTCAAAGTCTCAACGAGGAAGTCCCAGAAAGGCTGTACGCTCTCGATGAGTAGGGCTTCATCGGGTGAATGCGGGTGTACTAAGGTGGGACCAAAGCTCACCATGTCCCAATGCGGATACTTCGATCCGAGGATGCCGCATTCCAGACCGGCGTGGATGACCATCACCTTAGGCTCTTTGCCAAACATTTCAAGATAGACTTTCTTCATCAGGTTGAGGATGGTGGAGTTGATGTTAGGCTTCCAGCCGGGATAGTCACCTGTAGAGTAGGCCTCAGCTCCGTTGTCGGTGAGGTTCTTGCGGATTTGCTCTGCCAGTTTGTCTTTTGCGGCATCGACAAGGCTGCGGGTGAGCGATGCGGTAGTGATCTTGCCGTTTTCCATCTTGATGGTAGCCAAGTTGCTTGAGGTCTCGGTGGTGCCTTCAAAGTCTTCCGACATGGCGATGACACCGTTTGGATAGCGGGCGATAGCGCAAAACATGTTGTCTTGCGTCTTCACGTCGATGACTTGCTTGGGCATTTCAGCTGCTTCGCAGAGGATGGACAGTTCGGGCTCGACTTCAGCGAACTCTTCCTTGCAGATGCCCTCATATTCAGCAGCGAACATCTTGAACTCTTCTTCCTTGTCGGCAGGCACGACCACGATGGCTTCGGCTTCTCTTGGGATGGCATTGCGAAGGCTACCTCCGTCGATGCAGGCAAGGCGCATACCATATTTCTCGGCTGCCATTAGCAGCATGGTGTTCAGCACCTTGTTGGCATTGGCGCGACCGAGGTTAATGTCCATGCCCGAATGGCCACCTTTCAAACCTTTCACAAAGAGGCGGAAAGCTTTCATGCCAGCGGGGACGGCTTCAAACGTAGGTGTCCAGGTCCCGATGTTGTCGACACCACCGGCACAACCCACGTAGAGTTCACCTTCGGTCTCGGAGTCCATGTTCATCAGGATGTCGCCTTTCAGCACGCCTGGTTGGAGCTTGTTGGCACCTGTCATACCCGTCTCTTCATCGATGGTGAAGAGTGCCTCGATGGGACCGTGTTGCAGGTCGGTGGCTTCGAGGACTGCCATGGCGGCGGCGGCACCCAGACCATCGTCGGCACCGAGGGTGGTACCGTTGGCTTTTACCCAGCCGTTTTCGATGTGGGTTTCAATCGGGTCGTTCTCGAAATCGTGTACCTTGTCGGCGTTCTTTTGCGGAACCATGTCCAAATGGGCTTGTAGGATGACACCCTTGCGGTTCTCCATGCCAGGAGTGGCGGGCTTGCGCATGATGACGTTGCCGCAGTCGTCGACGATAGTTTCAAGGCCGTGCTCTTCGCCCCACTGCTTCATGAAGGCGATTACTTTGGCTTCTTTCTTCGAAGGGCGTGGAATTTGGGTGAGACTATAGAAGTTTCTCCACACGCCATTCGGCTCTAAATCTTTGATAGTGCTCATTTTTAATGTTTTATCTGTTAATGATTCAAATTTCAGTTTGCTAAAATACGATATTTTTTCGATTGTATTATCAAATAGCGGTGTTTTTATTTTGCAACAACTGTTTTTTAGGTGACTTGGAGCCCTATGTCATCAATGAGGTAGAGGAAGTAAACACTAGATGTAAGTGATGAAAAATCAATGGGTTGCATGTTTTTAATCTCTTGCCTTGTGTTGCTTGCCAATCGCCCATTTTTAAGTGAGTTGAATAATGATTATGAAATACAATAATAGGAATTTTCATGGAAAAGAGATTGTTTTAGGAAAGAAAAAATCAGTTTTCAAAAAATGTTACTGTTTGGATTGTAAAAATAGCTTATTTTTGCGCAAATTTTAATGTGATGAAAAAAGTATTACCTCTTTTGTTGTTGGTCCTGATGGCTTTTTCAGGTTGCCATAGGAGTCCTGCCATGTATCAGATGGCTGAAAAGCCGAATGAAGTTGCTGTCAATGCAGAACAGTTTGTCAAGCAAACAGCTAAACGTGCGAAACATTATTCTGCTGAGGATTGGCAGCTTGCTATCGAACAGTTCACTGCCATGAGCAAGAATTGCTTTGAGAATCAGAGCGAAATGAGTCAAGAGGACCTCAGTCGTTTCGACAGAGCTCGTGTGGATTTCATGAAGGTCGTCACAGATAGTGGGTCTGAGGAACTGGCGCTCCAGATCAAGGAAATCTATGCTAATATTTATAATCGATAAAGATTAGCGGCGGCTATTACCGATTCCTATATAATATAGGAGTGTCACCAATGACGACAAGGCTGCGACTACGTATGTGCTAGCGGCCCAGCTCAAGGCTTCTTTGGCTTGTGCAGATGCAGTAGAATCGAGCGAGTTGGACGACTGTAGCCAAGCCAAAGCTCGCTTCGAGGCGTTGAATTCGACGGGCAAGGTGACTACACTAAACAGGAACACCATCGCAAACATCGCGATGCCTACCCAGAACAGAACAGGGAATGCTTCGATGAAAATCATTCCAAGGATGATGACAAACATCGAGAGTTTCGATGAGATGTTGACGGCAGGCACCAAAGCAGTGCGAAGACGCAAGGGTGCGTAACCTACTTTATGCTGCACGGCGTGACCACATTCGTGTGCGGCGACGGCAGCGGCTGAAACGCTGTTTGAGCGATAGACATCCTCGCTCAGATTGACGGTTTTCTTGGTAGGGTCGTAATGGTCGGTTAATTGCCCTTTGATGCAAGTGACCTGTACATCGTAAATGCCATTGTCGTTGAGCATCTTTTGGGCGATTTGTGCCCCCGTGAGTCCGCCTGGCGAAAGCACCTTCGAATATTTGGCGAATACGCTTTTCAATTTCCATTGCACCAGCAGTCCAACCAAGCCGATGACAATGATAAGAATCCAGTTTACGTTCATAATTCCTATTTTTCTTGATGTTTAAGTTGCAAAGATAATGGATTTTTTTCGATTGTTCAGTGAAAAATACGATGAGCGACTTGAAATTTTCCTATTTTTGAAAAATATTTCTCAACTAAAATGTCGATACAATCCTTTCATTTGTTCCTGATAATCATGGCTGTAGTGGCCGTCATAGTGTTTGTGAGCTTGTATTTTGTGGATGCAGGCTACGGTAAGTTTTACGATAAGAAGTGGGGGCCAGCCGTCAACAATAAGCTCGGTTGGGTGCTGATGGAGTCACCTGTGTTTGTCACCATGCTGTTGCTGTGGCTTTATTCCGACCGTCGAGGAGATTTGGTTCGCCTGGCTTTTTTGTTTTTGTTTGAGCTACACTACATTCAGCGCTCGTTTGTGTTTCCGTTCCGTATGCGTGGTCATAGCATGATGCCGCTTTCCATCGTTTTGATGGGTGTCACATTCAACGTACTGAATGCCTTGATGCAAGGTGGTTGGATTTTTTATGTCTCTCCGGAAGACTATTATCCGGCTGACTGGCTGACTAATCCGAAGTTTATCATTGGCTTTTTGATATTCATCATCGGTATGTATGTCAATATTCAGTCTGATGACATTATCCGTAACTTACGAAAGGAGGGAGATACCAACCATTACCTTCCTCAAGGTGGGATGTTCCGTTATGTCACTTCGGCCAATTATTTCGGTGAATTTGTCGAATGGATTGGTTTCGCCATACTCACTTGGTCATGGGCAGGTGCGGTGTTCGCTTTGTGGACATTTGCCAACCTTGGACCGCGTGCCGACCATATCTATAAACAATACCAGAATGAGTTTGGTGAGCAGTTGGATACGAGAAAAGTAAAGAGAATCATACCTTTTATTTATTGAACTATGGAAAACTCAACAATTTTCACTCCTTGTGAGATTGGTCCTATCACTTTGCGTAACAGGGTGATACGTTCTGCGGCTTTTGAGAATATGGCTTATGGTAACCGCCCTTCCGACGACTTGTTCAATTATCATGAGGCGGTCGCACGTGGTGGCGTAGGCATGACGACAGTAGCCTATGCGGCAGTGAGTCAGTCGGGACTTTCTTTTGATGGCCAGCTATGGATGCGTGAAGAGATCGTCCCTGAATTGAAAAGACTTACCGATGCTGTCCATTCCTATGGTGCCAAGGCTTCCATTCAGTTGGGTCACTGCGGTAACATGACCCATCGGTCCACTTGTGGCTGCATGCCAGTTGGGCCTTCTGCCGGATTCAATGCATATTCTCCTACTTTTGTCCGGAAACTCAAGAAATCTGAGATTTACAAGCTTGTCCTCGACTTCGGTAAGGCTGTCAATTTGGCTCGTAAGGCTGGTTTTGACTGTGTCGAAATCCATGCGGGACATGGTTACCTCATCAGCCAGTTTCTGTCACCTTATACCAACCACCGCCATGATGAGTTTGGCGGTTGCCTCGACAATAGGATGCGTTTCATGAAACTTGTCATAGAAGAGGTGATGCGCACTGCAGGCAATGACATGGCTGTGGTGGTCAAAGTAAATATGCACGATGGCTTTCGTAAAGGGATGGATGAGGATGATTGCATCATAGTGGCCAAGGAGTTGGAAAAATTGGGCGTTCATGCCCTTGTACTTTCGGCAGGCTTTGTCAGCAAAGCACCGATGGAGGTGATGCGCGGTGCTATGCCTCTTAAGACCTTGCGTTTTTATATGGATACCAAGAAATTTTGGTGGCTAAAGGCGTGTTTAGCCTTGTTTGGCCGTACTTTGATACCTACTGTACCTTTTAGCGAAGGCTATTTTTTGGAAGATGCCAAAGTGTTCCGCGCCAACTTGAAACTCCCGTTGATTTATGTGGGTGGTATGGTTTCGAAAGAAAAAATGGAGGAAGTGTTGGATTCGGGGTTTGTGGCTCTGCAGATGGCTCGCGCCTTAATCAATGACACTGATTTCATCAACAAATTGCATAGAGGAGAGGTGACACGCAGCGAATGCAAGCACTCAAACTATTGCATAGGGCGTATGTACACTTTGGAAATGAAGTGCCACCATTGCGTCGATGAGGAACTGCCAAAGAGTATCCGAAAAGAAATCAAAAAAGCGGAAAAGAAAGGATGAAGATCCAAAATTGGTTGATTCGGTTTCAGGAAGCGCATGGGTATAGGCCTTGGGCTTTAGTTACTGGCGGCAGCTCAGGCATGGGTTTGGAGTATGCCCGCCAGTTGGCTGAAATTGGATGCGACCTTTTGTTGGTCAGTAATCAAGAAGCAGAGCTGGGGAAGGCCGCTGAGGAGCTGAAACAAGGCCGAAACATTCAAGTTGTTCCGCATTATCAGAATCTGGCGACGGAAACGGCAGCAGATGAATTGCTCGCTTTCTGTCAATCTGAAAACCTGCAAATCGACATTCTTATCAACAATGCAGGAATGTTTTTCTTTGAGGAATTGACCACTGAAAACGAAGCCAAGGCCTTGACGATGATGCGATTGCATGTCTTTACTCCAACAAGGCTTTGTGTCTTGTTTGGTGAGGAGATGAAAAAGCGCGGCTATGGATACATTATTAATATGTCGTCGATGGCGGCCAAGTTGCCTTGTCCGGGCATTACCGTTTATTCAGCCACGAAAGCTTATCTGAAGAGTTTCAGCAAGTCGCTCTATTTCGAGATGCGCCCCTACGGTGTGGGTGTGACTACGGTCTGTCCCGCAGCCATCGCCACGCCACTCTACAAATTGAAACCCAGCCTACTGAAACTTGGTGTGAAAGTCGGGCTGATTGGCACGCCACAATGGTTGGTGCACAAGGCGTTGAAAGGCATGATACGAAAGAGAAGGGTGGTGAAGCCTGGTTTAATGAACCGTTATCTTCCCCCTTTGATTGCCATATTACCTCACGGATTAGTCAATAAGATATGGCAAAAATTCAAGTGACCATATTATGTCTGTTGGCTTGCCTGACGGTCTCCGCCCAACGCTATGAGAAGGTTCCTTTTGGCGACTTTGAGCAGTGGGCGGTGCGATATATCACCGAATCTAAGGTCATTGGCGGCAAGGAAAAGATTGTGTATATGGTTGGTCCGACGGATACCATTCGAGGGAACCTGGTCTATTCATACAAAAACACCATTTGGTCATCCTCGAATGTCTATGCCAAAGTGGTGGGGGTGACGAAGACCAGTAACAACGTCATGCCTGACCGCGGCCCGAAGGGAAGATGTGCCAAATTGGTCAGTCAGATGGCCTCATGCAAAGTGGCGGGTCTCATTAATATTAAGGTTATGGCAACAGGCTCTATCTATTGGGGCGAGATGCAGGAACCTGTTTCGTCCATCAGCAATCCCTATGCCGTCATGAGTTGGGGCATCCCTTTCACCAAACGGCCTAAGGCGTTACTGTTCCATTATAAGGCGAAGATTCCTAACACGGGCAAATTGATAAGGAGCACCACCTTCCGCGCCACCGAGACTGAAGGGTATGACCCGGCCGAAGCAATCCTCATCCTTCAACACCGTTGGGAGGATGCCGAAGGTAACATTCATGCCAAGCGTGTGGGTACGGCGATGTGCCAAATTGAAAAATCAACTTCGGGATGGGTGATGGATTGCAGGATACCGGTTATCTATGGCGATGCGAGAAAAAGCAAGGATTACAAGCCTTATATGGATTTGATTACAGGGTACAAGAACATGTACGCATTCAACAGCAAAGGTCAGAAAAAGATTATCCTTGAGGAAGCATGGGCCGACCCGAATAGTCCTGTCACTCATGCAATTATGTGGTTTGCCTCGGGCAGTAGTGGGGCTTTCATTGGTGCCTTGGACAACGTGCTTTGGGTAGACGAAATCAGGCTGGAATATTGATGACTATCTCGTCGATAAGCAGAGAGATAAGGAGAGGGATAATAGAAAAGACTTCTTCATGTAGCCGTCAAATTGGTGAATACTATTCCAGCATCCTGTGAATAGTTTTCACCATCTGTTCTTCCATCATCGTGCATTTTTCATCAGCCTCGATAATAGCGCAGAGGTCTGCAATCAAGTCCATTCGGTCTGCTTCGGTAGAAGCGTATAATGCCTTGTTTTCCCGAATACATTCAAGGATTTCCATGTCGCTCATTTTGTCGAAAAGCTTTTCAACCTTTTCCACAGTGTCGAAGTCGGTTTTTTGAAGCATTATCTTCACTTCTTCCGATTGGATGTTTCCATCAATGTTGGCCGCATAAAGCATAGCCAAAACCTTAAATTCTTCTTTGCTAAGTACCATTGTTTCAATGTTTTATCGTGGATTATTGTGTATTTCACCTAAATATCATGCTGCAAATTTAATAAAAAACTGATAGAGAAAAGAAATGGCTTTCAAAACTTTTCCTATTTTTGCAGCCGTTTTTTGAGCATTATTAAACACGACATTGACTATGGATTTAAGTAAAATTGTTTCAATATCCGGTAAATCTGGACTGTATTTGGTAAAATCTCAAGCCGTTGGGAGGCTTATTGTTGAATCTGTCATTGACGGCAAGTGCACGCCTGCATTTGCCCACGACCGCATGAGCTCCCTTGAGGAGATTTCCATTTTTTCCACCGACGAGGACCGTCCGCTGAAGGATGTCTTCAAGATGATTCATGAGAAGATGGGCGATAAGGTGGACTTTGACTATAAGAAGGCTACACCAGAGCAACTGCGCGAGAAATTCGCCTTTGTCATGCCTGACTATGACGAAGAGGCTGTGTATCCATCGGATATGAAGAAAGTGTTTGCTTGGTATCAGATGCTGATGGACAAGAATCTTCTTGACTTCACCGAAGAGGAGGCTCAACCCGAAGCACAGGCAGAAACGTCTAACGAAAAAGAGTAATTGTTTTTTTCATGGCATTTTTTGTTGGAAGCCGCTTTTGCGGCTTTTTTTGTAATTTTGTCCCATCAAAAGGTCAGAAAAATGACAAAACAGATTACAGATTTCAAGTTGGTTCAGAAGCAGGATTTCGGTCGATCGGTACTGCTAAGGTTGCGTGCTGAACAAGCTTTGCCCGAGATCGCACCTGGACAGTTCGTTCAGGTGCGCATCGATGGCTCGCCCAACACCTACCTTCGTCGTCCCATATCTATACACGATGTGGATTTCCAACACAATGAAATCACGCTGCTAGTGCAACAGGTTGGAGAAGGGACAAGACATTTGGCTATGTCTGAAATGGGTAATGTTATCAATATGGTGCTGCCATTGGGTAATGGTTTTAGCCAGCCCGAAAAAGGGGAGAAGTGCCTGCTTGTTGGTGGTGGCATCGGCATCGCGCCCTTGTATTACTTCGCCAAGGTACTGAACGAAAAAGGTATTCAACCGACCTTGCTTTTGGGTGGAAAAACGGAATCAGACTTGCTCCGTATATATGATTATCAAAAACTAGGAGAGACCTTTGTTACGACAGAAGATGGCTCATTGGGCGAGAAAGGCTTTGTGACCATGCACTCGGTTTGGCAGATGCAAGGTTTTGACAAAATCTATGTTTGTGGTCCGAAACCCATGATGAAAGCCGTGGCGAAACTGGCCGCAGAAAAGGACGTTTGGTGCGAAGTGTCGCTGGAAAACCTGATGGCTTGTGGCCTCGGCGCATGTCTATGCTGCGTGGAGGACACCGTCGATGGCCATGTTTGTGTATGCAAGGAAGGCCCGGTATTTAACACAAGGAGGTTGAAATGGTGAACATGACGATAGACTTGGGTCGCGGCCTGGTGCTGCGCAACCCTGTGATGACGGCTTCGGGTACCTTCGGCTATGGTGAGGAGTACACCGATTTCGTGGACTTGGCCCAATTGGGTGGCATCATTGTAAAGGGTACGACCTTGCATCCGCGTGAGGGCAACCCCTATCCGCGTATGGCCGAAACTGCCTCGGGAATGCTGAACTGTGTAGGACTGCAAAACAAAGGCGTACAATATTTTATCGACACGATTTATCCGCGCATCAAGGACTTCGACACCAATGTGTTGCTCAACCTTTCGGGTTCCACTTTGGAGGACTATGTGAAAGGTGCTGAGATGGTGAATGCCTTGGAGAAGATCCCTGCCATTGAGCTGAATGTGTCTTGTCCTAACGTGAAACAAGGCGGAATGGCCTTCGGCGTGACCACAACAGGCATCTCTCAGGTGGTCTCTGAGGTGCGCAAGGTGTATCACAAGCACTTGATGGTCAAGCTGTCGCCGAATGTGACCAACATTGCTGAAATAGCTATGGCAGCTGAGGTTGCCGGTGCAGATTCGGTGTCGCTCATCAACACCTTGATGGGCATGGCCATCGATGCCGAGAAGCGCAAGCCGAAATTGTCTGTTATAACAGGCGGATTGTCTGGTGCCTGCGTGAAGCCTGTAGCGTTGCGCATGGTGTGGCAGGTGGCCAAAGCAGTGAAGATTCCCGTAGTGGGATTGGGCGGCATCTCCAATGCCACCGATGCTGTGGAGTTTATGCTTGCTGGTGCTTCGGCCATCGAAATCGGGACGGCCAATTTCATTGATCCTGCCGTTTCGGCGAAGGTTGCCTGGGGAATCAATGAGTATTGCGAGCGGCATAGTTTCCAAAAGGTCACAGAATTGATTGGGGCTTTGGAGTGCTAAAAATGTAGCTTGTCTTATTAGTTCAGGCGGATTTGCAGTCCGACCGTTGCAAGAAGAGTATTCTAAATCCCTTAATCCGTTTGAACTAAGTAAAAAAGTGTCAGATTGAGGGCAAAGGAACGATTTTTGCTAAGGAGTAATCCTATTCAAAACCCCTCTAATCATGAAAAAATCTCGTTTTTATTTGTTGTTGATACTCTTTACGGTCATTGGCTTCGCCATAGGTTTGTCTTTCAACAATATCTTTACTAAATCGTACGCTGGTAACGACACCCATGAACTTGCACTGCCTTCAGAAAGCAACATGGAAATCACTGCGACAGGTACGAGCCGTAGTGCAGATTACGAAATCGTCACTATTTACGGACGCAAATACATCATCTTCAGCAATGGTGAAGACATTGAAGTGTTGAATTACTAGTTCACCCTTTATCAAACAAAATTCACCTCTGGGCTAATTCTGATGCCAAACTTTTTTTCCACGGAATCTTGGATTTTGTGGGCCAGTTCCACGATGTCTTGGCCTTTGCCGCCGCCGTAATGCACCAAGACGAGTGCTTGCTTGTTGTACACGCCCACATGCTCGTTACGCCAACCTTTCCATCCAGCTTGCTCGATGAGCCAGCCTGCAGGCACTTTCGCCATTCCTTCGGTGTCGGGATAATGTGGAATGTTGGGATATTGTTGCTGCAAAGCTTCAAATTGCTCGATGCTGATAACGGGATTCTTGAAGAAACTCCCCGCACTACCGATTTGCTTCACGTCAGGCAATTTGGCATCGCGGATGGCGCAAATGGCATCGTGGAGTTGCTGTAAGCTCGGGCTGCCGATGCTGTTTTGCTCCAAATAGGCTTTGATGTTGCCATACATGAGGTTGAGCGCCGCGTTTTTCTTCAGCAAAAAGTCAACCGAGGTGATGACATATCGCCCTCTCAGTTCATGTTTGAAGATACTTTCACGGTAGCCAAAACGACAATCCTCTTTGGCGAAAACCTTAGTGTCACCTGTGGTCAAATCCACGGCTTTGCATTGCAAGAAACTGTCTTTCAGTTCCATGCCGTAGGCGCCGATGTTCTGCACAGGGGCAGCGCCCACCTTGCCAGGAATGTGGGCGAGATTTTCAACGCCATGCCAACCCTTACCGACACAAAAACGTACGAAATCAGGCCAGTCCTCGCCAGCCTGCGCGCGAACCACGACCTCATTTCCATCTTCTCTAGGGATATCGATGCCTTTCGTGTTGATGTAAACCACGAGTCCATCAAACACATCTTTTTGGAAAAGAATGTTGTTCCCTCCGCTGAGAATCAGAGTTTTATGTTTCTGTAACACTCCGCTTTGGATAAGTGTTTGCAAGTCGTCGATTGTATTAATCTCAACGAAATACTTGGCTATGGCATCAAAGCCGAAGCTGTTGTAAGGTCGTAGGTTGACATTGGTTTTCATGGGTGCAAAAATACACAATAGAAGTTAATTCTCGTCGTTTCATCAAAAACATTCGTATCTTTGTCCCATGAAACGCGCCATCGTATCGGTGATTAACGACCTGGTCACGGACCAACGAGTCAACAAGTCGTGTCTGGCTTTGCAAAAGGCTGGATATGAGGTGCTCTTGGTGGGACGGAAGCAACGCAAGAGTCCGCCGATGGATGAGCGACCCTACGCAACGCATCGTATGAAATTGCTCTTTGAGAAAGGACCGTTTTTTTATGCCGAATATAATATCCGTCTGTTTCTTTTCCTGCTGTTTCATCGCGCCAATCTTTTGCTTTCTAATGACTTGGATACGATTCTGCCCAATTATTTCATCTCGCGCCTGAAAGGCATCAAGATGATATTCGACAGCCATGAGTATTTCACCGAAACGCCTGAGTTGGTCAATCGGCCCAAAGTACAGAAAGTTTGGAAGCGTATTGAGGGCTTTGTGGTGCCCAAATTGGATGAAATGATAACAGTATGCGACTCTATTGCCGATTTGTTCCGTGAGAAATACGGCGTCAAGTGTCATGTCATCAGGAATATACCTCCTCGTAAAGCTTTGCCGCCAAAGGGCGATAAGCAGGCGCTTGGCCTGCCTATTGACAAGCATCTCTTGGTCTTGCAAGGTTCGGGCATCAACATCCAACGTGGGGCGGAGGAGCTGGTGCAGGCCATGGCATTGTTGGATGACTGTTTCCTGATGATTATCGGAGGTGGTGATGTGCTGCCCATTTTGAAGCAAATGGTTGAAGACAAGAGCATTACCGACCGAGTTCGATTCTTCCCAAGAATGCCTTACCAGCAAATGATGTCCTATACGCAACTTGCCGAGTTGGGCTTCTGCCTTGATAAAGACACCAACCTCAATTACCGCTTCAGCTTACCCAACAAGCTCTTTGATTTCATTCAAGCAGGCGTCCCTATTGTAGCCTCGCATCTGCCTGAAATCGAGAAGGTTATTAGGCGTTATGATATCGGTTTGTTCATTGAAGACCACAAACCATCCACTATTGCTGCAACTATACGAGAAGCGTTGTTGGACGAGGCACGAAGGGGACAATGGCAGCGGAATCTAGCCCTTGCAGCACAGGATTTGTGTTGGGAAAACGAGGAAATAAAACTGCTTAAAATCTACCGCTGTTATGACTGAAAATCACCTACATATCATCGCTTTTGATGTGCCATATCCTGCTAATTACGGTGGGGTGATAGACGTGTTTTACCGCGTAAAGGCCCTTTCGGAAGCAGGTGTCAAAGTGCATCTGCATTGCTTTGAGTACGGTCGCGGCGAACAGGAAATTCTGAATCGTTGTCATGAGGTGAAATACTACAAGCGCGACACTTCATTTGGTAAGCAATTGAGTCTCACACCGTTCATTGTCAATTCGCGCAAATCCGAAGCTTTGGTGTTGGACTTACTAAAAGATGATTACCCTATACTTTGCGAAGGCTTGCATACAACGGCTGTTTTGTTGGACAAACGCTTGAGAAACAGGAAAGTATTTGTTCGCGCCCACAATGTGGAGCACGATTATTACAATGGTCTGGCTGAAGTTGAAAGATGTGGTTGGAAACGGCTGTTTTATCATGTAGAGGCATGGAAATTAAGACGTTATGAGCCTGTTCTTAAAAATGCAGCGGGTATTTTCGCCATATCACAAAAGGATGCTGATTATTTTAAGCAATTTTATAATAACGTGACTCTTGTCCCAGGCTTCAGCGCCACCGACTCGGTATGCTCGGAAATGGGAAGGGGAGAATACGTGCTTTATCATGGCAATCTGTCTGTGAGAGAAAATGAAGATGCAGCCAAGTGGCTGATAGAGAATGTGTTTGCTGAGCTTGACCAGCATTGTATCGTGTCGGGCTTGAACCCTTCCGATAAGTTGAAGAAATTGGTTGATACCTATACCAATGTGACTTTGATGGCTAATCCTGATGATGCTGAGATGATTGACCTTTTGCGCCAGGCACAGGTGAATATTTTGGTGACGAACCAACCTACTGGACTGAAATTGAAACTGTTGAATGCACTTTATAACGGGCGTTTCTGTCTAGTTAATTCCGACATGGTGAAGGGGACATCGTTGGATACCCTTTGTGTGGTGGCCGATGAGCCGAAACAGATGATAGCTGAAATCAAAAGGCTGATGGAGGAAGATTTTACTGAAGACGATATTGAGGAACGTGATGCACAAATGCGGCAACTTTATGATAACGAGGCGAATGCGATGAAAATCGTTGAAGCTATAAGCTTTAAGCCTTAAGCAATAAGCCCTTGACTGGGGCCTTTTGCTTACGGCTTCTAGCATAAAGCATATAGCTCAAAATCACTCCATATCCGAACAAACTACCGTCCCATTCTTGCAGTTGGCGATGCGGGAAGGATATTTCTGCATCAAGGTATAGTTGTGTGTGGCCATCAGTACTGCGGTGCCGTTCTCACTGATATTGCGCAATAACTTCATCACATCTAACGTTGTGTCGGGGTCGAGGTTGCCTGTGGGCTCGTCGGCGAGGATAACGTCTGGGTCGTTGAGCAGGGCTCGGGCAATGGCTACACCTTGTTGTTCACCTCCCGACATCTGGTGCGGCATGCTTTTGCGCTTGCCGGTCAGCCCCACTTTGGCCAACACTTCATCTATGCGGTTGGAGATTTCATTTGGTTCTTTCCAACCCGTGGCGCCCAACACAAACTCAAGGTTTTTCTCTACCGTGCGGTCAAACAGTAATTGGAAATCTTGAAACACGATGCCGATTTTGCGGCGCAGATAGGGGATATCCTTTTTACGTAGTTTTGTGAGATCGTAACCAGCCACGCGCACGATGCCGTCGCGGGCGGGCAGCTCGCCGTACAAGGTCTTTAACAAGGAGGACTTCCCGCTACCCGTGCGGCCTATGAGGTAAATGAACTCGCCTTTGTGGAGTGTTAGGTTGACATCTGTCAAGACGAGGTTCTCGCGCTGGAAGATTGAGGCGTTTTTGATTTCTATAATGGGTTCAGCCATATTGATTTCTTTTGAGATTCCCTTCGGGAATGGAGTTCCCGTTATTGTTGTCCAGCGGCGGCAGTACTTGTTAACGGCTTGTAGCACTATCTGCCGCCGCAGAATAACATAGCACTATTTGCCATTCCCGAAGGGAATCTATTTACCAGCTCCCTGAGGCTCCGCCGCCACCAAAGCCGCCTCCTCCGAAGCCGCCGAAGCCACCGCCACCAAAGCCACCGCCTCCGAAGCCACCTCCGCCCATAGGAATCCAAATGGTGCGGGTACCGCCACCGGAATAGTTTTGATTGCCGTTGCCTGAACGGAAGATGAGAATGAGGGCAATGATGAAGAGGAGGATGAGCCAAAAGGGAATAGGCTTGCCGCCATCAGCGTATTCGTCTTGGGTGAACTTGCCCGAGCAAAGGTCCATGATCACATTGACGGCATTGTCGATGCCCGTGTAGTAGTCATCTTCCTTAAACGCGGGAATCATTTCATACTCGATGATGCGCTTAGCAGTGGCATCGGTGACATATTCCTCCATGCCGTAGCCAGGGCTGATGTTTGCTTGGCCTCGCTCGCTGCCTTTCTTTGGCTTCACGAGAATGACCACGCCGTTGTTCTTGCCTTTTTGCCCAACGCCCCAACTGTGGCCGATTTCCGTGGCATACTGCTCGATGCTGTACCCCTGCAGGTCGTCGACAAGAAGGACGAGAATTTGGGTAGAAGTGCTGTCGTTATATGCCACAAGTTTTTGCTCCAAGGTATTGACTTGTTGTGATGTCAAGGTACTGGTATAGTCGTTTACCAAGCGTGGCGGGTAGGGCGGATTTGGCAATTGGGCTTTCACGGTTGCGCCCAAGCAGAGTAAAACGAGAAGCAGCCCTAGAAAGAGTGGGAGTTTATGTCTGTTAGTTGTTCTCATAGGATATGTTATCAGGGATTTCATTGGTGTCGTCGGATTGATAAGGGAAAAAGTTCTTGAGTTTTTCGCCACAGCGCATGATGCCTTCCTCAAGTCCATCGGCAAAGCGGTTTTCTTTGAATCGGCTCTGCATCAAGTCTTTGACGTCGTTCCAGAAACCGTCTTCCACTACCTTGTTGATGCCTTCGTCGCCGAGGATGGCGAACTTGTGGTCTTTGACAGCGAGATAGATGAGCACGCCGTTGTGCAATTTGGTTTTATTCAGTTTCAAGCGGTTGAAAACGAAAAGGCTGCGTTCCTCCACATTGCCCTTGCAGTGGTTCTCAATGTGCACCTTGATTTCGCCCGAGGTGTTCTTCTCGGCCTGTTTGATGGCTTTCACAATGCGGTGGTCTTCCTCGCGATTCAGGATGGTGATAGCGTTTGACATGATTTGCTCCTTTTGAGCGCAAAAATAGTCATTTTTTTGTGGGAGATGGATAATATTATTAATTTTGCGGCAATAAAACGTTTATTATGAAGTACGATGTGTTTATCAGCTATAGTCGTAAAGACACAAAGATAGTGGATGAATTCGTGAGCCGCTTGGAGTCGGAGGGCTTTCGTGTGTGGATCGACCGCGATGGTATCGAGAGCGGCGACGCATTCAAAAGGGTGATTGTGAAAGCCATAAAGGAGAGCGCCTTGTTCTTGTTTTTCTCTTCCGAACCCTCTAACACCTCTCCTTGGACCACGAAGGAAGTCGGTATCGCCGTGAATTACCAGAAACCGATTATCCCTATTAAACTTGACAAATCGCTTTATAATGAGGACGTAGAGTTCGATTTGGTGAACTTGGACTATATCGACTATTCCATCCCAGCGATGCAACAGCCGATGATGGAAAAACTGGTCAGGACGATTAAGTCGAAGTTGCCTAAAAGTGCTGAGGATCTTGCCTCGGGTCAGAATAAGGCTCAATCCAGTCCGTCCAATGCTTTGGAAAAAACACAGCAGCAGGTTGTAGCAACGCATAGTACCACGCCATCTCCGAAGAAAAACGAGGCCACGATTCAATACACCCAGCCTCCGCAGAAAACACCTGATAAAACCAAGAATAAAAAGATGCTTCCGATTGTGATTGGTGCTTTGCTTGTGTTGCTTGTCGTTTTGTGGCTTTTTGTCTTCAAATCAGGAACTGACACGAATGCGCCTTCAAGACAAGCACAAGGTGTTCCGGAATTATTGAAGGTTATAAATGTTGAATTCGAAAACAGTCTTGAGCAGCAAGTCGGGAATACTTACGAGGCGCGTAATCTTTGTGACGGGTTTAGCACGACAGCTTGGGCAATCAGTTTGGAAAAAGCGGTTTTCGACAATGATATGTTGTATGGCCCAGTATTTACTATCAAAGGCAAGAAACTCTCTCACATCGTGATTCGCAACGGATACGGCAAAAACGAAAACTCGTTTAAGAACAACACACGTGCGGCAAGAATAGTTTTTTATAGCTGTGATAAACAAGGTAAGGAACATATCCTATATGACGGTTTTTTGAAAGACGAGCCTACGCCTCAGCGATTGAAAATAACGTCAGACAAGGGAGGGGACTCTGATGTTAAACGAATAGGCATGAAGTTTTACAACCAGCGGGAAGGAGGTTTTTATGTCGGCGAAAAATGGAATGACCTTTGTGTTTCCGAAGTGGAGTTTTGGGGTTATGAGTGATAATAAAAGTTTGAAAACCTTAGCGGTCATATTGTTAATGCTGGTTTTTGCAGCGAGTTGCACCAAACCGGATACTCCGAGTAACGGAGGGAACGGCAGCGATCAAAACGATAGTATTGTCGAGCCAAATGCCGGTGGCGACAGCATTGACAACTTGACCCATGATTGGGTCGATTTGGGTTTGCCCAGTGGTACGTTGTGGGCCACCTGCAATGTGGGCGCCGATACACCGGAAGGCATTGGCGATTACTTTGCCTGGGGCGAGACCTCACCAAAGGATCTGTATGACTGGAAAAGCTACCAATATGGCAATTGGACCTTCGAGCAATTTGAAATCACTAAATACTGCACCGATTCGTGTTACGGACTCGATGGATTTGTAGACAACCTGACTCTTTTGGAGCCCGATGACGACGCGGCAACGGCCAATTGGGGCGATGACTGGCGTATGCCCACCAAGGAAGAATGGGAGGAATTGTACCAAAAAACGACCTGGACATGGACCGACATTAATGGCGTGAAGGGGAGGCTCCTCACTGGCACGAATGGAAACAGCCTCTTCTTGCCTGCTACGGGTTTTCGCCTGGATGGCGAACTTATATGTCTTGGCCTTGGCATTTACTGGTCAAGTACGCTTCACAGCCATTTCCCTGAGCGCGGTTGGAGCTATCATTTTGATTGGGAAAGCAGCCACGTGTGCGGCACCTACGAACGCAGTCGAGGGCAAATTGTCAGGGCAGTGCGAGTTATGAAATGATTTTTTTGTTTCTCAATTTGTTCCATTCCTGCTCAAAAGCATTCCTCATTTTGTTCTCATCTCTAATGATTTTTCTCAATTCTTCCAGCCGTAACGCATTGTCCGACTCTGGAATCCAAAGACGGAGATAGCCTGTGTCGGAATATTTTTCCAACAGATGTTCTCGAAAACGTTGGTATTGTTGCTCCTTGTCATAGTCGGGGAAGTGGTCTTGCGTGAATTGTATGGTGCGACGTATGACTTTTTCGGGTGTGATGAGCCGGTCGGCCTCGGCCACAATTTTGCCGTAGATGCTGCGTGGCTCATGACCGTTTGAGGCGCGATGATCCTCAGCGGCCTGTGCCATTGTCTCGATTTGGCTTTCATCGAACCATTCTCGTAACTTTCTGTCTTCGCGTATGATGCGCCCCGAAACGAGATGATGGGTGTCGCGGCCTTCGCATAGGCCAGTGTCGTGGTATGCGGCAATGGTGTAGACCATATTCTCGTCCACATCATAATGCTTGGCCAAGGCCAAACTCCTTTCTATGACTTCATCGGCATGGTTGCGCTGATGGGCGGCATCGAAATGGTCGTAGCTTGGGAGGATTTCCTGCTCGACGTATGCTATGATCGTGGGATTTACCATCCTCCACCTCCAGCATTCACCGTGGTCACCATCGAATTGACGTTCACATTGACGCTTTGTCCACCCGTGTAAGTGACATTGCCCGTGTAGTAGCCGTTCCAGTTGGTGCCGCCGCTGATGGTGCCGTTGTATTTCACGGTGTACGATTGTCCCGTTTGCAGCTGCGGGTCAGTGAAAAGCATGACCATGTTGTTGCCGCCACCAGGCCAGCCGCCTCCGCCGCCTGTGAAGGTGGGACATTGGTAGGTGCAGATGACCGTGCCGTCAGATTTTAGAATCTGGATGGCATAACCATGTTGTGTGTTGATTTTCATTGAGGGCTGGGTGCAAACATTTTGTGAGGGGTTGCTGGTGCCGCCACCAGTGCCAATGCTGGTGCTACCTGTAATCTTGAACTGGTTGTTGTCGCAGTCGAAGCCTTCCTCAGGTTGACGGGCACCGTTGGAGATGTTGAGGCCACCGTTGAGGAACATTGTGCCGTTCGAGTCGGTGCCGTCGTTGTTGTCGCTGTGGGCATAATAAATGCCTCCATTGATAGTGAGGTTTTGGGCTGCGTTCACGGCGTCGTCTTTTACGGAATAGGCTTCAATGTTGCCACCGTTGATGGTCAGCGTGGCCTTGCTTTCGATGCACTCGCCGCCTTCGTTTTGTGTCTGGGTGCAGTGTACAGTGATATTGCCGCTGTTGATGGTCAGGTTGCCTTGGGCTTTGACGCCTTTCGGGTTGGCATAGTCGCCACCGCCCCATGGGCCGCCGCCACCTTGTGTGATGGTGATGCGCTCGCCGCTGGTGGTGACATTGAGGGTGAGGTCGTCATTGTTGGCACCCTGCTGGCCGATGACCAAGGTACCGCCAACTCTGATGCCCTTGCCGCCCGTGCCCGAACTACTGAGGGCGAGGTTGCCGGCCAAGATTTGCATGTTGCCATCGCATTTCAGACATGATGAGGTGTATGCGTCCTTGGTGCTACCGCTGACGGTGTAGGAAGCGCCGTTGCCTTGGGTGTTGATGGTGAAGTCGCCGCCACTGATGGTCAGGTTGCCATCGGCACTAATGGCCTTGCCACCGTGGTTGTTGGTGGGCAGCGAGATGATGAAGATGCCACTCGAGATGTTGATGTTGGCATCGCTCTTGATGGCGGTGCAGTAGGCAGGCACATTTTGTCCATTGACATTTTCCAGAACCGTGCTTCCCGAGGCAGTAATGCCGATGCTGCCGTCTGTGATAGTGATATCCCCCGTGGCCGTGATTCCCTTCGAGATGTCTCCTGAATGGGTGAGATCCAAAGAGCCTCCGTTGATGTGGATAGTGCCGTCGCTTTTGATGCATTTGCCGTCCTCGGAAGAGGAAACAATGGTGATGTCGGCATTGTCACCAATGCTGACATCGGTGTCGGATGAGATACCATGGGACCCTACGCCGGCCACGTCAATAGTGATGAAGCCGTCATTGAGCAGAATATCCGCGTCACCCTTGATGCCCTTACAGTCGTTACCTGTGACATAGAGATGGAGTATTCCACCCATCATGGTGAAGGCATTGGTTACCTTGATGCATCTTTGGCTTTCCGCAGTCGTGTTGATAGTGAGGATACCGTCGTTGATGGTGACAGAGCCCGAGAAGTCGAGACCGTCGGAACCGGCCGAAACGATGTCGAGTGTGCCACCATTCCAAATCAGGTTGCTACTGCCGTGGATGCCGTCGCTGTCGGTGTCAAGGATGCGAATAGTGCCCGAATTGACAGTAAGTGAGCCGTCGACATTTAAGCCGTGTTTGGCATTGCCTGTGATTTGAAGGGTACCAGTGCCGCTTATGTCGAGATTGCCTGCGGTGTAAATGGCTCCGTTGATGGAACTGTTGGCGCTATCGGCAATCGTTGAGTTGCCTCTGAGGTTTAGAGTGACAGCAACAGGACTGGCAATATTGATGGCTGCAGAGTTACCACTAGTCAGTGACAAGTTGTTTAATGCCAAGTAGAACGGATTGCTACTGTTGAATGCCAAAGATCCATTGGAGGAGGAACCTGAAATTACGTATGGCACATTCGCCATGGTTGAATTGACTGTGACATTGGAGCTGCTTGCGCTTACAGTCACTCCATTGTTTGAGAACGGGTTGATGACGTTCACACTCGTGCCACTAAAAACAATGTAAACCGTGTCACCCACAGGTGGAAGCTCCTCTTTCACGAAGGTAATGCTGTCGAACTGTGTGATGGGGAAGCTGATTGTGCCGTTTTGCGCGTTAATGAGCATGTTGGCAGGCTGATGGCCTTGGAAACGAATATCGTTAATGGCATTCACATCATTGTCGTAGGTTACAGAACCGTTATTATGAAGATTGATGTGGTAATTCTGCGCGTTGAGGCCTATGCAACCAAGCAGGAAGGCCATAATAAATAAGGTCTTTCTCATAGCTTGATCATTTTAAGGGTTTGCGACTCGGTTTTGACCAAATATAGCCCAACAGGAAAATCGGAGATGTCGATGAGTTGGTTTTCAGATACTTCTGCCGATTTTACTAATCGTCCATCTAAGGCATAGATGCTGACAGATTGTCTGCCATTGAGGTTATGGAGCACAAAAGCATCATGAGTAGGGTTGGGGGAGAGGAATACAGAAGCGTTCGATGTTTCTGTAACACCTTCCGTTTCCTGGCATGTGATTTTGCGGATATCGGCAAGGTTAAACTGGTCTGAACGGACATTTTTGCCATAGACGGCAATTTCGACTACAAGTGTCTCATTGTCTTCAAAATAGACTCGGTCACTCCCATTCATAAAATAGGTGCGTTCGTTGCCATCGTTCAAATGGATGGTCATCTGGGTGGATTGCGCTGCCAAGTGAAAGGCCAGTCCAAATAAGAAGGCCAAAAGCAGCAATCCGCGTTTGAAAATGCTTTTCATTGGTAAAGAAATAAGTTTGCAAAATGTTGAAAGATGCAAAAATACACTTTTTTGGAATACTATGGTTCCTGTTTTGGAGAAAAAAATGCTATTGCAGGTCTTAACAGTCACTTTAAGCCATGTCATGTTGGGCTACCGCAGGTTTCAGAAAGCATTCCATTCCCACCCTTCAACGGACTACAACCGTTCTTCTTGCCCTCATGGCGGAGAGGACCCCGCCATCTCTAACGCCGTTGGGAGACACTCTAATAAGCGTTTTTTTTCTCTTGTAGTCGTTTCGTGTCAGGGATAGCGGATCGTGGCCGTCCGCTATGAGGGGTTTGTGTGAAGAATAGTCGTTTTATGCTGTATTTTCTATTACCACTGCAGGCCTCAACAGGCATGTCATCCCAGAGGGGGCACGTGGGCAAAGGCATGGGATCTATGGCTTAAAGAGTCGTCATATAAGGTGCAGTGACTGACTCTTTACAATCTAACATTTGCTTGGGCGTGCCTGTGAAAATGACCTTGCCACCCATGGCACCGCCACCGGGACCAAGCTCGATGAGGTAGTCGCACTGTTTCAGCATCTCAAGATTATGCTCGATGAGGAAAATCGTGTTGCCCGCTTCTACCATGGTGTCGAACAGGTCGAGGATGCGCTTGATGTCGTTGAGGTGGAGGCCGTCGGAAGGCTCGTCCATGATGAAGATTTTGGGATGTTGAAGTGTTGAAGTGTTTAACTGTTTAATTGTTGATTTGTTGCAAGAACAATTCAACGATTCAACATTCAACAATTCAACAAGGTAAGAGGCCAACTTGATGCGTTGCAACTCACCGCCAGATAAGGTCGAAAGCGATTGGTTGAGATGAAGGTAGCCCAAACCGACCTTGCGCAATGGCTCCAACTTCTCTGCAATGACGGTGCCTGCAAACATCTCTGAGGCTTTGTTGGCGGTCATGTCCATTACCTCGGCGATGTTCATGCCTTGCACCTTATAAGATAATACCTCGTTGCTGTAACGCAATCCGCCACAAGCCTCGCAAGTGGTCTCGATGGCATCCATGAAAGCCATGTCGCTGACGATGACGCCTTTGCCTTGACAGACGGGACAGCCGCCCTTTCCATTGAAGGAGAATAAATCGGCTTTGGTCTTGTTCACTTTGGCGAAGAGTTTGCGGATGTCGTCGGCCACTTCGAGATAGGTGGCAGGGGTGGAGCGCAGGCTGATGCCGATGTTCTTCTGGCTGATGTAGACGATGTCTGACTGTTTAATTTTTGGGTTGTTTAATTGTTTAATTGTTGTTCTGTTGTCGCGAGAACAGTTCAACAATTCAACATTCAACGATTCAACATTTTTTACAAAGCACTCCATCAATGAACTCTTGCCCGAGCCGGCCACACCCGCAATGCCGCACATCACGCCCAATGGCAAATCCACGGTTAGGTTATTGATGTTATGCAAGGTGGCATTTTCGAGGTGGAAAAACGACTTGGGTTGGCGAACTTGTTCCTTAATGGAACTTGTTGCGCTGAGTGAGGTACCCGTGAGAGTTTGGCTATGAAGCAACTCTTCGTAGCTCCCTTCGAATACGATTTCACCGCCTTTCATGCCAGCACCAGGGCCCATGTCGATGATGTGGTCGGCGATTTTGATCATGTCCTTGTGGTGTTCCACGAGGATGACGGTGTTGCCGTGGTTTTTCAGCTTCTGCACCGACTTCTGCATGAGCAGGATGTCGTGGTTGTGCAGACCCACGCTGGGCTCGTCGAGGATATACATCACGTCGGAGAGGGGAGAGTTGATGTATTTGGCAATCTTGCAGCGTTGTGCCTCGCCGCCCGAGAGCGTGCCGATGGCGCGGTCGAGGGTTAGGTAACCGAGGCCGATTTCTTCCAAGGCGGCAAGCCTTTCGATGGTGGCGCGCTTGATGTCCTCGGCAAGAGGATTGTCGATGGTTTCCATCCACTGACGACAGTCGGCGATGCTCATGGCGGTCACCTCTGCGATGTTGATGCCTTTGATCTTGCAGGAGCGAATCTTCTCGTTGAGGCGGGTACCACCGCAGTCGGGACAGGTGCCCATCGTCAGCATTGGGTTGAGCACGGCGGCGTGGAGCAGGCCTTCCTCCGAGTTGATGATGCTGCGGTACATGCGTGGGATGAGGCCTTCATATTTGGCGCTCTTCGGCCAGTTCGACGGCGGGTTCTTCAGCTTGATTTGTGGTGAGTTGAGGAATAAGTCAAGCTCCTCAGGAGTGTAGTCCTTGATCTTCTTGTCGAGGTCGAAGAGGCCACTATGGGCATAACGGATCCAGCGCCAGCCGCCTTTCCCGAAGGCGATGTAGTGGATGGTGTCCTCGTCGTTGAGCGACTTGTCGAAGTCGACGAGCTTGTGGATGTCCAACTCACGGATTTCTCCCAATCCAGCGCAACGTGGACAACTGCCCGAAGGATGATTGAATGAGAATGCATCGGAATAGCCCACGAAAGGTTGCCCGATACGCGAGAACAGCAACCTCAGCAGGGCATAAATGTCAGTGTAAGTGCCTACCGTAGAACGTGAATTGGAAGTCGGCTTGCGCTGTTCAATGACGATGGCAATGGGCAAATTCTCAATATCGCCGACATGTGGATGACCGTATTTAGGCAAATATTGTTGCGTAAACGATGGAAAAGTGTCATTGAGCTCCCGCCGCGACTTGGCTGCGATGGTATCCAGCACCAACGACGACTTTCCCGACCCCGACACGCCCGTCACCACGGTGATTTGCCGTTTCGGAATGCTGACGGTGACATGCTTCAGGTTGTTCTCGGTGGCGTCTTTGATGAGGATGAAATCTTGGTTTTCTGGCATAAGTACTTTTTTATAGGTTGCAAGGTTGAAAAAACATGGTTGGGAACGATTCGGCTGAAAAATGGATAAGTTTTTGGTTGTCAGAGGGCTATATTTCTCCATTTTTTGATTTTAGCCATTTGTAATGGGTGGCTTTTCCTTTTCCTTCCCTGCTAATGACTTGGTTTTCGACTAATTTGTCAACCAAAGTCCGTGTTTGCTTTATGGTATAGTCGTTGGCAAAAACTTGTTGAAAATCGGGCATGCTGGTTCTTTCTCCGTGCTGCATCATGTAATACACTTTGCGTATGTCACTGGCCTTGAAAACACCCTTTGCCACAGGTGGATAATATTTGAAGTAGGCATCGGACAAAACAAACTCAAAGTAAGAATCGGGTATAATCAACTCCTCTTCAAGCAGTTTCTTAATGCTGTTGGGGTAGAAATAGGTGTCGTTGTGGCAAGCGATGGAATATAAAGTAAGCATATCAAACACGTTCAATTGTTTGTCAATCGCTTTTGAATTTTGGAAATCGCGGAAAAGCAACGCCAAATATGGCATGACGACGGTGGCACTTATTGAAAGTTGCACTTGATAATCATCGGAAGCCGAGTAATCGGGCAAAGCCTTTCCTTCCATCAGGCAGTTGCGGAACATGATGTCGACTCCTTGTCCTGAACGTTCTATCAGACCGGTTTTTTCGATAACTTCCGTCAAAAGCCTGCTGCGTGGCGAACTGTTGACGGTCAGTAAGTTATCTAAATTCACGCCGTAAGGGAACCCTCCTGAATTGGAAATCGTTATCTCATCTGGATATTGTCTGATGAAAATGTCGCCACTCATCTGAAAACTCCTGTGAATCATGGCATTTAACACGGCTTCGCGGATGGTTTCGCTGTTGAACGATGGAATGTCAAGTATTTGAGGCATTAGTTCAATGTGCTGCATCGGATTGCTTGCAGGTTGGTTGAGATAGCTCCAAACCTTGTCGATAGCTATGACAAGCGGTTCTTTAAACTCTTGCCTCGCGCTATGCCGGATTTGTGTGTGGTTGGCCCGATATTCTATCACGATATTGTTTTGAGGCAAATATTGGTTGATAATTTCGCTTTTTCCCAACAGAATTAATGCTGCGTAAGTCAGTTTACCCTCTGCACTCATTAAATCCAAATCGGAGAGTAGTTGCCCGTCAGGTAAAGTCAGTATGTTTGGATTGTTTTGCTTTTGGTAAATGCGGTGCCGCAAATTGGCAATCGCCGTTTCAGAAAGGTCGTTGATGGTCAGCCCTTCGCAGATGGTTGCTGAAAAATCAGGTGACTGCTCTGAGATGATGGCAAAATATTCCGCATCGTCCATTTCCCTAAGACTATCGCCAATGCGCATCAACGGGACGCCCTCGAAACGGAGTGCTTTGCCGATGGGGCGCGATGGCACATTGATGACCAACACGCGTTTTTGTGTCTCGTCATATAGTTCTTCGGTCCTTATCCTGATATGTAACCTTTTATAAATTTCATCTTCCAAAGCCCCCGTTTCACCTGCCGCAAAATCACTCCCAACTACTTTATGGGGAATGTTGTCGGTCATGCCTAACACAAGCCTGCCACCTCGTTCATTAGCCAAAGCGACAATGTAGCCTAATACACAACGTCTTCTGTCTCTTGGGTCGGTGTGTTGACCGCCGGCAAAGGGGTAATTATGCGTGGCTTCCTTAAACTCAATGTGGTCTTCTTTTTCCCGTAATGATGGCAATTCTTGCAGTGTGCTCATGAGTATGATTTTTCTGCAAAGATAGTCATAAATTGATAATTGGGAACGATTGTATTAAAAATTAGATGTAAATTCTATAAAAATATGTATATATAATTGTGTGTCAATGGGCTGTATTTGTTTAGTTATAGTTCCGAATTACCATTTATAGTGTTTGTCAATCCAGTTTACCTTGCTGTTGGAAAGGTCAATGTAAATGGCAGAACTTAACTTTGGTTGCGGGTATTTCATTTTCGGCCACGGTCATTAGGTCTCTGTCAAGAATCACGAAATCAGCGTCTTTCCCCACTTCTATACTGCCTTTGCGGGCTTCAAGGAAGCAGCCTTTGGCCACCCAAATCGTGATGGAACGCAAGGCTTGTTCGCGGCTTAGAGCATTTTCCATTTGGAAGCCTTCAGCGGGTGTGCCGTCCAAGTGCTTGCGGGCCACGGCGGCATAAAAGGTGTAAATGGGGCTGATGTCCTCGATGGGGAAGTCTGTGCCGTTGATGACCCAGCCGTTTTGTTGTAGTAACTGCTGGTAAGCGTATGCGTTTTTGATGCGCTCGCCGAGACGCTCGTCGGCCCAGTCCATGTCGGAGGTGCAGTGCGTGGTCTGGATGGAAGGGATGACAGATAATTCTCCAAAGCGTTGGAAGTCCGCGTCAGCGACCGTTTGAGAGTGCTCGATGCGCCAACGGAGGTCGTTTTGGCCTTTGAGGTATTCGGAGTAAATGTCCAGGATATGGTGCACGCCGCCGTCGCCGATGGCATGGCAGCACACTTGATAGCCAGCATCGTAGGCCTTTTGGCAGACATGACGGTAGAACTCATCGCTTTCGAGAATTAAGCCGTCGTTGGTCGGGTCGTCTGTGTAAGGTTCAAGCAGTTTCGCGCCGCGTGAACCCAAGGCACCGTCGGCATAGATCTTCACGCTGCGGACGGTGAGCCTTTCCTTGTCGATAACACCTTGACGCATGAAATGGTCCATTGTCTCATCATCAGGGTTGACCATGGCGTTGACGTGCATCTTGAGTTGACCCGCTTGTTGCAGGCTGTCAATCAGCTCGATGGTGGCGATGTCTTGTCCGGCATCGGTGACGCTGGTCAGGCCGACCGCCATGCAGTCCTCTTGTGCCTTGAGCAGGGCTTGAATGCTTTGTGCAGTTTCCATCTTAGGCACCAAGGCCTTGGCAGCATCGGCGAGGTTGTCCAACAACACGCCCGTGCAACGACCCTCTTTGATGATGGCCATGCCGCCGTCCATCTTAGTGTTCGCGTCAATGTTGGCCAATTCAAGAACTTCTTTGGATACCAATACCGCATGTCCATCCACGCGGGTCAGCAGGACTTTCTTGTTGGGGAAGGCTTCTGCAAGCTTTTCGTTATCAGGGAACTCGGCCACTTCCCAGAGGTTTTGATCCCAGCCGCGACCCAAGAGCCATTCGGCAGGGTAGAGGCTGTCGTGCACTTTGAGGCGCTCGATGACCTCGTCGTAGGAGCGGCAGCCTTTCAGGTCGGCCCAGCGGACGAGGTTCTCGCCGTAGCCCGTGAAGTGGCTGTGTCCGTCCATAAAGCCGGGATAAACCGCATCGCCATGGGCGTCGATGGTTTCCTTGGCAGCGTATTGGCGCATGATGCTCGCTTCATCGCCGACGGCGACAAACTTACCGTCTTTCACGGCAAAGGCTTGGGCTTTGGAGAAGTCGTTGTCGACGGTGTAGATATTGGCATTGTGGATGATAAGGTCGACGGGTGTTTTTTGGTTGCAGGCGGTCATAAAGGTAAGAATTGAAGCGATTAACGCTAAGGTTATGTGTTTTGTGTTTGTTTTCATGTTCTGTTTTCTATGAATGAGACGACAAAAATAAGGAAAACTGCGTTACAGCCATTCCACTTTTCCGCTTTGGAGGTCGTAGAAAGCCGCAACAACTTTGGCGCCAACATGATGGACGATTTCATCTTCTTCGATCAGTTGCGCCATCCTTTTGGCATGGCGGCGGGCATTGTCGTCGATGCAGCAACCCGAGCTGATTGAAGGTTTGATGCGTTTGGCCAAATCAAGGATGTGTCCAGGCAAATCATTGTCTTGACAGGTTGCCGTGACGGCACCACAGGCTGAGTGCCCCATGACGACCACCAAAGGTGTTTCCAAATGCTCGACGGCATATTCTATGGAACCGAGCACTTCCTCATCCACGATGTTGCCCGCGTTACGGATGACGAAGAGGTCACCGAGCTTTTGGTCGAAGATAATCTCGGGTGCCACGCGGCTGTCGGAGCAGCAAAGCACCACGGCAAAAGGATGTTGGCCGACGCTGAGTTTCTCCCGTAATATTGCATAGTCATCTTTTGGTATCAAGTCACCCGAAACAAAACGGGCGTTGCCTTCTTTGAGTAGGTCTAAGGCTAGTTGTGAGTCTATATTCATGGTCTTATTCGGAATTTTCTGCAAAACTACAATAAATTCCGAATGGAATTACAAAATCTCCCGTGCAATCCAAGCGCAAGCTTCAGCATCTGCCAAGGCGTTATGGTGGTTGACCAAATCGAAGCCGCAGGCTGCCGCTACGGTGTGCAGCTGGTGGTTGGGAAGTAGCTTTCCGAAATGTTTGCGTGAGGCGCGGCAGGTGCAATAGAACTGATAGTCAGGGTAATCCATCTGATAGCAGCGCATCACGGCCTTGAGGCAACCTTCGTCGAATGGACTATTGTGGGCTACTAATGGCAAACCCTCAATAAGCGGCTCGATCTTTTGCCAGACATAAGGAAATACAGGCGCATCCTCGGTGTCTTCCTGGGTGATGCCGTGGACGAGCGTGTTCCAATACAGATAATAATTCGGCTCAGGCTGAATTAGCGAATAAAACGAGTCCACGAACTCGCCTTCGCGAACAATGACTACGCCCACACTACACACGCTGGTGCGCTCATTGTTGGCAGTCTCGAAATCTATGGCGGCGAAGGAATTCATTTCTTGTTGTAATTGTTCCACATTCGTTTCACCATACCCGCCATTTCCTTGCGCAGCCATAGCGGTTCCAACACTTCGAGCGCGTCGCCGTTCCAAAGGAGTTCTTGCTGGAAGTCGAAGGTGGGGCGCACCTCGATGAAGAAGATGCTGTATTCGCCTGTATGCACCAGCTCCTTTTGTGAAGGATGCAAGGGTAGGGAACGCAGGTAGTTTGCTTGGTCAGCGCTCACCTTCAGCTTCACGGTCTCGATGGGGCATTCCTCGTCGCGAATGATGCCGAAACAGCCTTTGAAGTAGTTCTCTGGGTTGAATTTCTTGGGGTATTTGAAGGTCTTGTCCGACAATTGGGCTTCCAATACGCGATCTAGGGAATAGATGCGGATCTTGTCTTCGTAGACGCTGTTGCCCACCATGTACCACCGCTGCCGGAACAACTTCACGCAATAGGGCGCCACGGGGAAGGTGTGTTCGTTTTCGCTCCAAAAGCCTTTATAGGTGATTTCCAGCAATCGGTTTTTCTTCATCGCTTCCATGACCGTGGCGAGGAAGTCCTGGCCCGAGGGGATGCTTTCCAACAGGATGCGGTCGCTGAGGGCTTTGTTTTCCAACAGCGTGTTGTTGACCGACATGGTGCTGAGCAGCCAGCGTTGCAGTCCATCGTCCTCAAGCACCTCGCGGTTCTCGATATAATAGCGGTCGCCGTCGCTCTTGTCACACATGATGACGAGACCGAACATATCTTCCACCGCGTTCTTCCAGGTGTGGAACGTGCGGCGCGGAATCTCCAGTCCCTCGCTCAAATCGGTGTCGAGCCACCTGCGGTTGATTTCCTTCAGGGTGATCTTCTTGGCATGGTAGAGCGTCTCTACGAGCCAGACGTATTTGTTGATTTGGTTTTTAGACATGGTTTTTAGTTTTTCTGATTGATAAGGTTCACCACCACCTTCACCATCACATCTTTTTCCTCGGGCTTGCTCTCGGCGATCATCAAGGTCAGTGCTACCAAGGTGTTGTCGGCAATACGTTTGCTGCCGTCCTCGCGGTAGAGGATGCCGTTGTTGTTGAGGAACCACAGGAACAGCGTTGCGGCAATGCGTTTGTTGCCGTCGCTGAACGAATGGTTTTTGGTGACGAGATAAAGCAGCATGGCCGCTTTCTCTTCCACGCTCGGATACAGGTCTTCACCGCCGAAAGTCTGATAGATTTGACCAATACTACTTTTGAAAGAATCGTCTTTTTCATTGCCGAACAGCGAACTGCCGCCGAACTTCTCGCGTAATGCCGCTATAGCTTGCATGGCGTTGTCGTATGTTGCTTGGAACTTCTCCTCTTGCGTGGTCTCTTTCACGCCCAAACGTTGATAATCGTAATCGTCAAGCATGTCGAGGGCGTAGGTGTAATCCACAACAATGTCAAACAAGGCTTGGTTTTCGTCATTATTCAACAGCGGTTGGTTTTGCAGCGTCCGCCCCACCATTTGCACCAATTGCCGCAGTTCCCCAATCTGGTTTCGGCGAATCTTCTCGTTCACGGCATAGCCTTTCAGCAGATAGTCTTTCAGCACTTTATTGGCCCATTGGCGGAACTGTACACCACGCTGGCTTTTCACTCGGTAACCTACGGAGATGATGACATCGAGGCTATAGAACATAACCGGCTTTGCAGAAGAAGCAATTTGCAAAAAATGCAAATTGCTCTTTTCTTCTAATTCACCTTCAGCAAATACGTTTCTTATATGCCTAGAAATGACAGAGATATCTTTCTGAAATAGTTCTGCCATTTGAGCCTGAGTCAGCCATACAGTTTCATTCTCCAGCCTGACATCAATGGCAGTCTGGCCGTTGTCGGTTTGGTATATGACGATTTGGTTTTCCATGAGGGATGGTTTTATGCGGCAAAGATAACAAAAAAGTTGTGCCGAATTAATGCACAGGCAAAACTTTTGTAAACCAAATTCTTCTTTGAATGGATTGGGCATATCTTGTCAGCTCTTTGCGAAGTTCAGGCTGTAACGAAGTGTATCGGATGCCGGCGGCAAGCCAAGCGAGAAGGACTTGGCGATAGGCTTCGCCTTTGTATTCGATGGGTGGGGAAGTCTCACTTTGTTGGTCGTTGAGGGTTAAACTAAGTCGATTGCGCTTGTGCTCAACGGCGATGCTTCTTCCTTGGTTGTCAACGATCATCAAGTTGGGACTTACTTGGGCTGATTCACAATCGAATGGGAAAGGTCTTTTCTGGCGCACCACTTCATTGACGAAGGCATACAAGAAGACACGCCCCATACCGTGCTCATCCTCGTGACGGAGCAGACGGGCGATGGATGTATTGTTGAATGATTTCAATTCCATTTCAGCCTTTTGAAAAATGCCTTGATTCGTGAAGTCTTCTTTCCCACTTGTTGCGGCTCTGCCATGGATTGGATAAGGCTCTTTGCCACTTCCGCCAACAGTTCATCGGCCTTTGCGAAGGCTTGGTTTATGGGCAAGTCGCAGTATTGTTCTTTGATGTACTGATTGTTGAGCAGGAAGAGAGCATCCGTGTTTCTTGCCAAGTTTTGAATTCCTTCCGAGGCTTGCGAGAATCTGCGTTCGCCTTCCAACTCGAATGGCAAAGTGGCAAGGGCAATGGTCGTGATGCCCAGCTTTCTTGACTCACGGGCGATTATGGGAGCCGCACCCGTGCCGCATCCGCCTCCAAGACAAGTGACGACAAAGGTCATTGAAGGCTTGTCATCGAACAGTTCCTTTATTGCATCTGTGTTTTCTTCAGCTGCGATGCGTGCTTTCTCAGGGCTGTTGCCGCTTCCAAGTCCGTCTGTACCGAGTTGCAAGGTCGTGGCGGCTGCTGATTTCTCGAGTACCTTGGCATCCATGTCGCAGGCCACAAAGGAGAAACCTTCCAAGTTACTTTGGCTCAAGTGGTTGACAATATTGTTGCCGCCACAGCCAATGCCGATTACTTTAACGGTTGGATTTGTCGTTGATGTTGCTTTTTTGTTCATATTCGTTGTGTTGTTATGAGATTTCAACATTCAGTTCGATATTGAAGTCGCGCACCCAAAGTAGGTCGAAGATGGAGAACTCCATGTGCTCAAAGAGGTCGTGGAATGGGTAGATAAGATGCATGTCTTTTGTCAGTTTTCCGTCTAAACCCTCGTTCCAATTGTCCGTTTCTTCACTCAAATATAGCATTTGATGTTCGGATTCTATTGTTGGGACGGGGGAATGATAGGTCTCAATACGGAATTGTCCGAATCCGTCACTGTACAAGGGAATAAAGTCATCGATTGTTCCATTTAGTATGTCCCACATCCGTTTGGCGCGTTCGTCTTGAATAGGATGCAAAGGAGGATAGTCGTAGCCGAAATAGCATTTGCCTTCCACTTCGATGGTTCCTGGCAATCCTGCTTTGGCCACCGACTCATAAAGTGCTATTGTACGATGGCGCATTTCTATCATCTGTTGCATCATGGCCTCGTTGAAGTCACTGAGCAGTTGCAAATAATAGTCGTCCATCACGAACATTTCGTTTAAGATGGTTTTCCTGATGCTCAAAAGGTTTTGGATGGCTACTCTTCCTGTTTCCATGCCCCACATGCCTTTTTCGCTCTGCCGCTGACAGTCGAGAATCATGTACTCCACCTTCCTGACGGGCTGTGAGTTGTAGATTTCTTGTATGGTCATAGTACGTTACGATTTAACGCTGCAAAGAAAAAGAAAGCCTGTGCCGAATTGAAGCACAGGCTTAGGGAAAAGATTGCTAGTATCTAATTTATTTAGGTTGATGGTGTTTTTTCAAAAAAGCTCTGTAATGCCACATTACACCTTCGTAAACATCAACATTCCAAGCACTTGGATGATATGAGCATAATACTATTGTTCCAGTCAGAGGATGGAAACGGATACTATTGTATCCATCTATACATTCAAGTTCCTCTTTCGGGTATTTCTTTAAGATAAAATCATAGATATGTTGATTAGTACAAACGATTATGTTCGGGTTAAGAATATCTATTTCCTGCTTGAGTAAATCTCCGTAGTCACTAAGGTGTTGTTTCAATACATCATCGTTAAGTTGTCCATCCCCTGGCTGTTTCTTGCATTCAACCAATGCAAAAGGTTGTGTGTTGAAATACTCTTTTACTTCATCAAAGTGCATAGTAACTTCATTATACCACCAATCATTATTTTCATCTGCTTTTGACAACCCCCATAGAATGTATACGATGTTCTTTAAAAATGTCGAGCCAAGATTACTGGTATTTTCATTGACAGTTAGCCAATCACGAATGTCTTCGTCCCATTTTCCACCTTCTTGGTTTTGGTCTTTGAGCAAAAACAAAATACGTTTTGAAGATGCCATCCAAGTTTCTATTACCTTGGTGTCGGGAATTCCGTTTTTTCGAAGGATGCCATCTTTAGTGAAATTCATATCACCATTCTTTTTCATACGATCCTTCCATTCGTTAAAAAGATTTTCGAGTTTTTCGTCAATTACGTTGCTGTTCATAATTATATTGTCGTTTTAAAGTTGAATTATAACAATGATAGTAATTTAGAGTACCATGTTGTTTTTCAATTCATCTTATTCCACTGATGATACCCTCCCGAAGGGCAGACAAATGCATTGGGCGACTTTGAGGCGTACAACAGAATGCCACATTTCATGCATTGATAGACATCGGTGCCTATCGGACATAAATCTTGCCAATTGTGGTAGCCTCCAGCAGTGCATCCCAAAGAAGATGGGGTGCTCTTGCTTTCGACGAGAAGACCGCATTTCTTGCATCGGTAGTTTTCGCTACCTACCTCGCCGAGGTCGTTCCAGTCGTGGTAGTTTCCAGCCCGACAATTAAACGCATTGGGTTGTCGCTCTGTTTTAACCAGTATGCCACATTTCTTGCATTGATAGTTTTTCATGGGCGGCTAGTTCGGGTTTTGCACTTGTATGCATAACGCCTAGATGATATTTGCAGCAAAGGTAAACATTTCTATGAAACATATAGGGGTTGATAAAAATGTGATTATTTTACCATCCAGTATTCCCTCAACAGTCTTTCGAACTTCTGTTTCCCGTTTCCTTTTCTGTGATGCCATGAGGCAGGATGTGCAGGATGATTGACGAAATCAATCGGGATATTATATGGCAATCCATTCGATTCCAAGTACTTCCTGAATTCCGAGTGTGCATATTTACTGACAAATATAACCACATCAGGTTGGTCAAGGTCGATAATTCCACATAATGCACTGCCAGCCACATCACGGTCCAATTGGGTGCAATCTTTTTTGAATGATCTATTGTTTTTCCTCACCGTGGCCGGACGCAGAAAATAATTATAGAACATGGCCTCCTCATAGACATGCTCACAAAGTGTTTCGTTCAAAACTTCATTCATGGATTTACACAACCTATCAAAAGTCTTATACCCTTTGTAGTTGTTTACATCTTTCTTCTTTTCTTCTGGTATCAAATGTTGTTGATCCGCTCCCGAGTACCACGCTTGTGGGTCCTTAAACACGCTGTCGACATCATCCTCAAAGTAGTTGCTTTCCCCAACTATCAACAGCTTTTTATGTTTCTTGCTGTTCCAATAATTCTCCAAAGAAGCAGGAACGAGTTCGGGAAATCTTACGAAGATGCCTTCCTCGACAATTGAGCCTTTACCGATGTCTGCATATCTGTTGTTTTCCATTTTTATTGGTTTTATTGTGTTTAGAGTTCGTTAATATGCGTCCAATCAACCGTTTTTCGCTGCGAAGAAAACAAAAGCCTGTGCTGAATTGATGCATAGGCTTGACGATAAACGAAAATTGTTCCTAACGGCTCAAAATGTTTATGGCTTCATAGGCCTTTTGGATGGTTAATCCATCGTTTTCATCAGTTTGAACCAAATGTCCCTGCTGACTATGGAAGAAGTTGTTTTCATCGTCGAGAATGACATATTGGAATGGCGGTGTCGCGTATTTATACAACCATGCCTGGATTTCTAGAGCTTTAGCATTGCGTTCAGGGATGGATAGCATTACGCCGCTTTTGGCATCTTTGTATGTAGTGCCCAGAAGGATTGGTGTCATTGAAAACAACTCATCGGGAAGGTTGCGGTCTTTCCATAACGCTTGCATTCTTATCCAGCCTTCGTTTCGCCAAGTGGAGGAAAGAACGATTTTACAGCCAGAATGATCAACAATGTATTTAAGATTGCTGATGGTTTTAGGGCCGAACATGGCACCGAACTCGTCATAATGGTCGATGCCTTCTTTTCTGAGCAGTTTGGCGTAATTGGCCGTGTTCAACACGCCATCAAAATCAAGGAAGAGGTATTTTTCGATTGCTTGTTTTTTTAGATAGTCTTTAAGCATGGTCATAGTAAAAGCTTATATATTGCGAGTTGCAAAGAAAACAAAAGCCTGTGCCAAATCGCAGCACAGGCAATAAAAATTTCAAAAAAATCAAACCCTCAAACCATCCCCGGCCTTTCAATCAATTTGGCATGGGTGTATTTCCCTTCGTTGATGGTTTCCTTAATGGTCGTTCCGTCAAGGACATAGTACTCGTCGTAATCCGCACGGTAAACCAAGTATCTCGCGTAGTCAAACAATTCCTTGACCGTTTCCTCGGTGAGTTTCACCCATTGGATTCTGGGGTTTCTGTCGGCATACAAGCCTCCCGCAATGAAGGCGTTCACGATGTCGTCCCATTCGTATTCGGTATGTTCAAAAATGTACCAATTATCGACCTTGCAGGCATGAAAGAATTCGTTGTTTCGAGACATGAGGTTCGGTTTTATCTATTAACGTGCAAAATACTCACGTTATTTTCATTTTTAAACTCTCACCCAATCGGATCCCCACAAAAATCTTTGCGCTTACAGGTCTTGCAGTGCTTCCCCATCCAAACCTCATCAAATTGGTTCATGGCTTGCTCGACCAGCTCGGGATTGTCGGTGAGGATGCCGGCCTCGAAGTTGCGGGTACCATCGCCTTTCATTCCAATGCCTGCGCCGGTAAGGTTGGCGCTGCCAATATAGGCCACTTGGCCATCGAAGACTATAATCTTGAAATGCACCCTCGGACAAAGCGCCCTCTCCAAGCCATCAAACAAGGCTGGGTATTTGTCGAAGTCCTCGCGGAACGTGGGACCCGGCTCTTTGGCATGAATGAGTCGCACCTCAACGCCCTTTTTGATGAGCTGTGCCAAGACCGCAAGGAAGGGCTTCGTTTGAGACCCGACCTTGACATAAAGGTCTTTGATATCGGCAGTGCCAATCCAGAGGCTGCGTTTGACCATGGGGACCCGAGCGAGTACTTCGGTGTAATGGGCAGAATCGGTGATGAGTTTCAACATGGCTGTTGCTGTTTGTTTAGTAATGCAAAAATAGCATAGTTTCTTGAATGTGGAGGTCGCTGTTGCTGTTTTTCACGCTGCAAAGAAAACAAAAGACTGTGCCAAATCATGGCACAGTCTCAATAATCTTTACATTGTTCTCCAAAATTATTTAAAGCCAATCTTATGGCTTTCTTTCTGTTCCAAGCGCTCGCTATCGCAGTGTTCCATGAGCTTCTCCAACGATGCTGCCGAATCGCTGTGCAGGATGCTGTCGATGGCATAGTGTCGCGCGATGTTCTCAATCTGTCCACCGCTGAAGTCGTATTTCTCGGCCAAGGCACGAATGTCGGACTCCTGCAACTCGGGCAGCATCGAATGCCAGATTTGCATTCTGGCCTCCAGCGTAGGCTTGTTGAACTTGATTTTGTAGAGGAAACGGCGTTCGAAAGCCTTGTCCATGTTTTGGGCGAGGTTGGTGGTGGCGATGAGGATACCTTCAAGAGTCTCCATTTCCTGAAGGATGATGTTCTGGATGGAGTTCTCCATCTTCTCCACGGCACGCTCCGCCCCCTCCTGACGCTTGCCGATGATGGCGTCAGCCTCGTTGAAGAGCAGGATAGGGGTGATGGACTGCTGTGCGACCTTCTCACGATATTGGTCAAACACCGCCTTGATGTTCTTCTCACTCTCTCCAACCCACATGCTCTTGATTTCCGAGATGTTGACCTGCATGATGTCGCGTCCCGTCTGACGCGCAAGCTGCAACACGGTCTCGGTCTTACCCGTACCAGGGGCGCCATAGAACAAGCAGGTGAAGCCACTGCGATAGCCCTTGCCTTTCAAGCGTTCGCAAATCTCACGATAATGCTCTTCCTCCAGCAACTGGCCCAAGTCGGACACTTGTGCTGCAACGCCCTTGTCGTAAAAGAGTTGCTTCTCAACGATGTCCTCGTGTTTAATCAGGCCTTTCCTGTTGACATCCTGCCTCATCGAAGCCAAGTTCAACTCGGGAAATAGCATCTGTTTGGCTTTCCAAGTCATACGGAACGACTCTCGGTTCACGAAACCGTCATCGTTGTTGTATTCAATCATCTTGACGTCGAGCAAGACATGCGTGTTGTTGACCAAACGGCTCCTGATATAGTTCCACTCGTACCTCTTGTCGAAGAAAAAGTTCAAGTCGTGATAGCCGATGTTGTCGTCATTGTTGTTGACAAACAGGTGCGAGAACAAAAGCATCAGCATCTCGTCCTTCTCATAAAGGTTGAAACCCTTCAGTTTTTGAACGAAAATCAGGTGTCGGTTGCTGTCGAGCAGATCGCGGAGTTTTCTTTCTGCGGCATCGGTGCTCAACTCGTTGTCGTCGCGCATTTCCATGATATCGTCGATGAGGCCAAACAACTCGGCGCAAGTCAAGCCGGAGCAATCTTGAGGCATGAATTTCTCGTCGTTCTTAAATGCATTGACTACCTCCAAGGGCACATGGTAGGTGATGCCGCCACGGGTGCGGCTGCAGTTCACCAAGCCACGGCATTTCAACTCGTCAACATCCTTCATGAGACGGATGACACGGGTGGTGCTGCATTGGAGGTGTTCGGAGAAATCACTGATGCGGATGGTGTCGTTGCTCTTGTCGATAAACAGCGACATCATCACCGCCTGTTCCTTGGTGAGTTCCATCTTGTCCATAAGGTACTTGATGGGTCGCGCCGCTTTGCGGTAAAACTCCGTGTTCAGTTGCGATCCTTTCGAGAGGTCCACAATCTTTTCCACTGCGGTCAGCAGGTCCATTTTCTTGGTCGTCTTTTTCTCGGGTTCCATAGCTTTCTCCTTCCATAATCGTTCAACAATAATTATAGTACACAAACCGTGTTTTTTCAACCACGAGGCGAAAAAAATCTTCGTGCTCGGTTCAGGGTGCAAAGAAAAAGAAAGCCTGTGCCAAATTATTGCACAGGCGAAATCAAACTAAAAAAACTCAAACCTCAAACCATCCCAGGCCCTTCAATCAACTTGGCGTGAGTGTATTTCCCTTCGTTGAAAGTTTCCTTAATGGTCGTTCCGTCAAGGACATAGTACTCATCGTAATCCGCTCGGTAGACCAAGTATCTCGCATAGTCAAACAATTCCTTGACCGTTTCTTCGGTGAGTTTAACCCATTGGATTCTGGGGTTTCTGTCGGCATACAAGCCTCCCGCAATGAAGGCGTTCACGATGTCGTCCCATTCGTATTCGGTATGCTCAAAAATGTACCAATTATCGACCTTGCAGGCATGAAAGAATTCGTTGTTTCGAGACATGAGGTTCGGTTTTATCTATTAACGTGCAAAATACTCACGTTATTTTCATTGACAAATAGTGGTGTGTGCAAAATTTGCCCCTACCACTATGAACACGCTTTTTTTTAGACTTGTAGGTCATTCCAGTACTTGTGGAATCTATACTTTTTCGTATTTTTGCACCAGTGAGAACCGCTATAATAAAACATCATGAGAATCTGTGTGATTGGCGGAGCGAATGCCGACATCATCGCCACGAGCTTCAGTGCCTTTGTGCCTGGCGACTCCAACCCCGGCACAGTGCGCCTGGTGGCGGGTGGGGTAGGGCGCAACATTGCCCATAACCTTGCGCTGTTGGGCGACGAGGTCGTCTTTCTGACTTTGTTCGGTGGCGATGAGTTTGGTCGTTTCACCGCTGAAAGTTGCCGTAAAGCCCACATCGACATCAGCCTCTGCGACTATGCCGTCCCAGGGGCACGCTCTTGTTTCTTGAGCATCAACGACTGCAACGGCGAGATGGTCGGTGGCGTGGCGGATATGGCTGCTGCCGATGGCATCACTCCCGAATGGCTGGCCTTAAAAATGGAAAAGTTGGGCGATGTCGATGCCTTCGTGGCCGATGCCAATATCCCCGTGGAAACCTTGGCTTATCTCATCGACCATACCGACAAGCCCCTTTATGTGGATGCCGTTTCGGGTGCCAAGGCAGCCAAAATCAAAGAGGCCATGGCGATGTCGGTCAAAAAGCGTTTCTTCACGCTGAAATGCAATCAGATCGAAAACGCCATCCTTGCCGACTTGCAAGGTCTCGATAGAAGATTTGTCAGCCTCGGAGCGGATGGATTGGATGTCGTTGAGGGTGACACCAAATATCATTTTCCTGCTCTGCCTTGCCAGGTGGTGAATGCCACTGGCGCTGGCGACGCGCTCATGGCTGGAATCATCCATGCTGGTCCAAAATCCACCATCGCAGAAGCCGCGCACATCGGCCTGCTCTGTGCAAAACATAACATTGAAAGTCCTGATACCGTAAATCAACAATAGGGAAGTAGATGAGAATAATAAGTTTATATATAAGACGCGAGACTGCGGAACTATGACTTGTGACAATGACAATGACCACTTCAACCAAGAGCTGAAGTTTCAGCATTCCCGTGAAAGCGGTCATGGTCATTGTCAATGGTCATGGTCAAAAAGTCCAGTAGTCCCGTGTCAAAAAATTGAAGTTTAATATAGAACCAAATAATATGAACAAATACCTTGACCTCTCGCCCGAAGTGGCTGAAGCATTGAAAAACGGAAAGCCCGTTGTGGCTCTCGAATCGACCATCATATCTCACGGAATGCCATACCCCCAGAATGTGGAGACGGCGTTGCGGGTGGAGCAGACCATCCGCGACGGGGGGGCAGTGCCTGCCACCATCGCTGTCATCGGAGGCCGCCTGAAGGCAGGCTTGACCCCATTGGAGATTGAATATCTGGGCAAAAAAGGCACAGCTGTCACCAAGACCTCGCGCCGTGACCTGCCCGTGCTTGTGGCACACGGACAAGATGGCGCCACGACGGTGGCCACGACGATGATCATCGCGGCATTGGCTGGCATCTGTGTGTTTGCCACAGGTGGCGTGGGCGGCGTGCACCGTGGTGCAGAGACCACCATGGACATCTCCGCCGACTTGGAGGAGCTGGCTCGCACTCCCGTCATGGTCATCTGTGCCGGAGCCAAATCGATTCTCGACCTGGGACTCACCCTTGAGTATCTCGAGACCAAGGGCGTGCCAGTGATCGGCTATGGCACGGAGGAGTTGCCGGCCTTCTACACCCGCAAGAGTGGCTTCAGGGTGGATTACCGCCTCGACACTCCCGAGGAAGTGGCCAAGGCCTTCATCGCCAAGCAGGAAATGGGACTCGGCGGTGGCATGTTGGTCACCAACCCCATTCCCGAGGAATATTCCATGGATGCCGACCGTATCAACGCCGCCATTGACGAGGCCGTGGCAGATGCCAAGAGGTTGGGCATTCACGGCAAGGAGACGACGCCTTATTTGTTAGCGCGCATCAAAGACCTTACGGGCGGCGACAGCCTCGCTTCCAACATCCAGTTGGTGCTGAATAATGCCCGCTTGGCGGCAAGGGTGGCGAAGGAAATAGTGTAAATGCGGAAATCAAGGTCACGCAGCAGATAACTCTTTAATAGTTAATTCTGTAATACTCCAGCAATACCTTGAAATTATCCTGTGCCGTAAGGCAAGTGTCGCGCAAAAACTCGTTGGTTTTTCCCCAACTCTGTATACCTCGGTAATAGAACAACCGCAGTTCATCCGTGATGATAAACGGCACAATACCCGTTTGCAGGCATTGCCAAAACAATAACAGTCTTCCAATGCGTCCGTTGCCGTCTTGGAAAGGATGGATGCACTCAAACTGCACATGGAAATCTAACAGGTCGTCAAATGCAACCTGCTTTAGGTAGTTGTAGTCGGCAAGTAGCGATTTCATTTGTTTGTGAACATCCTCAGGCTGTGCGGTTTCCTCTTCACCCACAGCGTTGGCGAGAAGTTTGTAATCGCCTACGGCAAACCATGGCTTGCGGCTGTCGGAAGTGTTGTTTTTCAACAAGAAATGCAACTGCTTAATATGGGTCTCTGTAATCTTGTCAATTGCATGTTCGATGACATAATCAATGCAACGGAAATGGTTGACGGTTTCCATGATGTCGTCGATGCGCGTGTTTTCCATGGTGATGCCTAAGGTATTGGTCTCGAAGATATATCGCGTCTGTTCCTTAGTTAGGCGGCTGCCTTCAATGTGGTTGGAATTGTAGGTCAAGTCGATTTGTACGCGATGATAAATTCCACCTTTCATCTTGGCTTCTTTTTGTTCGCGCAAAGCAGCAAGTAAAGGCGACACCTTCTTTTTGCTTCGTTTGGGCAAATATGCATCGGCAGGAATATTCCATGTTTTTCCTGTCAGAAAAGCGCCATCTATCTTTCCCGTAGCGCAATAGTTGCGGGCGGTACGCTCACTGATGCCGTATTTTTCGGCAAACTGACAGACTGAAATGTATTCCATCTATCGGCAAGTTTTCTCTCAAATCCGCTGCAAAGATAGCAGTTTTTGCCGATAACGGCAAGTTTTTGGTGAAAAATCACAAAATCTCCCGTGCAATCCAAGCGCAGGCCTCGGCATCGGCTAAGGCGTTATGATGGTTGACCAAATCATAGCCGCAGGCTGCAGCCACGGTATGCAGTTGGTGGTTGGGCAGCAGTTTTCCGAAGTGTTTGCGCGCGGCGCGGCAGGTGCAGTAGAACTGATAGTCAGGGTAATCCATCTGATAGCATCGCATCACGGCCTTGAGACAACCTTCGTCGAAGGGGCTGTTGTGCGCCACTAAAGGTAAACCCTCAATAAGTGGCTCAATCTTTTGCCAGACGAAAGGAAACACAGGCGCATCTTCAGAGTCTTCCTTGGTGATGCCGTGGACGAGGGTGTTCCAATACAGGTAATAATTCGGCTCAGGCTGGATGAGGGAGTAAAATGAATCCACAAATTCGCCATTGCGTACAATCACTACGCCCACACTGCACACACTTGTGCTCTCGTTGTTGGCGGTCTCGAAGTCTATGGCGGCGAAGGAGTTCATTTGGCGTGGTTTTTAATGTTTGCTTAACTCACTTCTGTCACAAGTCTTACAGAATGCCCCTCAACTCGGTTGGTGTCGGTGTCTGTTACAATCCCACTTTGGTGAAAATGTAAAAATCCAACTCTATTATTGCATGGGTCAGATGAAGACGACCAATAATAGCCGCTACAATTGACCCTAAACATGCCATAAGCGTGACGATAGCCGCCAGCGGGGAAAAAAACCGCTCCATAGGTTTCTATTTCCGCAAACTGTTGTGCAGAATAGTCATTGATGGTTTTGAATAGTTCAGAACCGAGACCGCTTGCGACAGCGCTATTAAAAACAATGTCGTCTGGCAAAACATAGTCGTCAGGTAAAAGGATTAACCCGTTTATGCCAGCGACTTGCGCAAGGCCGCATTTCTTTGTTGCGTTTGGCCGCTTGGCAATCAGGTATTCCCATTCGTCAAGGGTAAGAGTGCGCCATGAACCGTCAAGGTGTTCGCCCCAATCGTTAAACTGGCTATAATCCTTAGGAATAGTGCTGACATTTTCAGGGTTGTCTCCTGTTCCCCAACCGAAAAGATCGATCCAGACATCAGAGCTTTTTCCCATGAATTTGTTGTTTTCGCCTATGCAGTCATACTGATGCTCGGCAAATCTCCACATCCTTTTGCTTGGGCTAAATTGCAGATTGCCGTTGCTGAACCTGACCTTTTTATGCTCGGAAACCGAAAATACGGCGGCATCCCTAAGCCATCTTTGAATCTCCTTCACCCGTTGCGCGTATTTCTCCAACTGTCCCTCGATGAAGTCGTCGCTGTATTTGCGGTCGCAGAAGCCGTTGCCACGGGCCACGTAGTCGTCGTCTTCGAGAGAACTGAAAACCTCTTCGTAGTTCTCCAAGTATTGCTTGTTGTCGGATAGGAGCCTTTGCAAGTCCTCAAGGTCGGCCTCGATGTGCTCGCCAGTTGAAAAGGTAAATCGTTTTTTCATGGCTTATCCAATCGATTGCAAATCAGTGAGTTTCTTGTAGACGCCGCCAAGGGCGATCAAGTCATCGTGCTTGCCGCGCTCGATGATCTGGCCTTTTTGCAACACCACGATTTCGTCTGCGTATTGGATGGTCGACAGGCGGTGGGCGATGACGATGGAGGTGCGCTGGCTCATCACCTTCGACAAGGCGTCCTGCACCAATCGTTCGCTCTCGGTGTCGAGCGACGAGGTGGCTTCATCCAAGATGAGGATGGGCGGGTTCTTCAGCACGGCACGGGCAATGCTCAAACGTTGCCGCTGACCTCCAGAAAGGTTCATGCCACGGTCGCCGATGCGTGTGTCATAGCCGTGCTCCAGTTCCATGATGAAGTCATGCGCATTGGCAATCTTGGCGGCTTCGATGACCTGTTCCTTCGAGACATCCTTCATGCCGAAGGCGATGTTGTTGAACACGGTATCGTTGAAGAGGATGGTTTCTTGCGACACCACGCCCATTAGGCCGCGCAGGTCACCGATTTTGTAGTCGCGGATGTCATGCCCATCGATGCTGACGCAGCCGCTGCCCACCTCGTAGAAACGCGGCAGGAGGTCGGCCATGGTCGACTTGCCGCCACCGCTTTCGCCAACGAGGGCGACGAACTTGCCTTTCGGTATCTTCAAGTCGATACCTTTCAAGACTTCGTCTTTGCCATAACTGAAATGCACATCTTTGTATTCGATGCCGTCCTTGAAATCTTTGATAGGCAGAGCGTTTTCTTTCTCAGTAATCACCTCTTCGGCATCCAATATTTCAAAGATGCGTTCGGCCGAGGCCACACCTTTTTGTACATTGTAATAGCCTTGAGAGAACGACTTAGCAGGGGAGATGATTTGTGAGAAAACGACGATGTAACTGATAAAACTGCCTGCATCGATACTGCCGTTGCCGCCGAGGATGAGCTTGCCGCCAAACCACAGCACGAGGATGACCACCGCAGACGAGAGAAACTCACTCATCGGGGAACTCATGTCACGCTTGCGGTGGATGCCGCGAAGCACCTTGGTATAATCGGCGTTTTGTTCTTCAAACTTGTCACTGGAATAGCGTATGGCGTTGAAAGCCTTGATGATACGCAAGCCAGAAATGGTTTCCTCCACGGTGGAGATGATGCCCGCCAATTTGGTCTGCCCTTCCTTTGATTCCTTTTTCAGCATTTTGCCGACTTTACCGATAATCAGACCAGCTAGGGGCAAGACAATCAGCACGAAAAGGGTGAGCTTTGGGCTGAGGGTGATCATGAAGGCGAAATAGAAAAAGATGGTCAACGGGTCTTTGATGAGCATCTCCAGGTAGTTCAAAATCGAGACCTCGACCTCTTGCACGTCGGTGGTGATACGGGCAATGGTGTCACCTTTCTGCCGGCTATGGTAGAAGGAGAGGGGCAGGATGAGGATTTTGTTGTACACGTCGCGGCGCAGGTCGTGGACGGCTCCCACGCGCACATTGGCCATGAAATAGCAGGCGAAGAAGCGACCGAGGTTACGGAAGAAGAAGGCCGCAAGCAGCAACAGGCACATGAAGACCAACGCATGGTATTTGCCCCCACTAGCGATGAGGCTGCTCATGAACCAGTTGAGGTAGCCCATCAGATAGTCGGAGGTGAATGAAAACTCGGGCTTGGCCATGACTTCCACCGCACCTTCCTTGAACAATAAGGTGAGGAACGGCCCGACCAACGCAAAGGAAAACAGCGAGAAGAAAATGGTCATCAGGTTGAAAACCAGATTCAGGACGATGCTGCCCCAGTAGGGTTTGACGTAGGTGAGGACGCGGGAGAAAGTCTTGGGCTGCTTCTTCATAACGTTGTTGTATCAGTTTAATTTAAGGCTTTCGATGTCCTCGAAAAACAATTCTTCAAAGTAGAGTTTTTGTTCGCCCAAACTCCAAACATTGAAAACTCTACCGTGAAGATTTTCATTCGTATACAAGCCTTCAGTCCCGCCAATAAAACCAAGGACACCTTTAATAATATGTTCATCTTCAACGTCGACTACTTTGATTGCAGTTTCAGGACTTTGCCCCGTGCCTTCAGAAAAAATGGCGTCAAGCAGCTTGGTAAATAACGTGTTATATTCTTCCCATCTTTCGTCTTTCTTGTCATTCATGCATCTGCAAGTATGAAGCAAAACAGTCAAATCAACAGGATTGTTTTCTAAAAGTGGAATACCTAATTTGATGATTTTGGTGCAATTTCCTTTTGCCAAGGCCTTGTCAAAATCCATACGTTCAGAGGAAGCAAGAAATGGTAATCCTTTATGCTCGTTTTTGAACAAACGGCCATAATACAAATAGTAACATTCAGTTGCAGTCAATTCGGACATGCTGTTTTTTACTTTTCCCTCTAACTTTGGATAATAGTAATCTGAATTGGAGTCGCTCACAACATTAAATACAATGTGCTTGAAATCCGTGGATACCGTGTAGGTGGAATCAGCAGTTTGTCCGATGGCAATGATGAATCCTAACAGTAAGACGCTGGTTAAAAAAGTCTTTTTCATGATACAATAATATTAAAAGTTGTATCCCGTGTAATTTTCCGGCGTAATGGCCATCAGCTCCATCTTGATTTCCTTGCTCACGGGCAAGTCTTTGATGAACTCGTCAATCGCCTCTTTGTCAATGTGTTTATTGGTGCGGGTGAGGCCTTTCAGCAATTCGTAGGCACCTTCGATTTGTTCGCGGCGCAGGATGGTCTGGATGGCTTCGGCCACCACGGCGTAGTTCTGCTGCAGGTCTTGGCGGATCTTGTCTTCGTTGAGCAAGAGCTTGTCCAAACCTTTCATCAGCGACTTGAGCGCAATCAGTGTATGGGCAATCGGCACGCCGATGTTGCGGGTGACGGTGGAGTCGGTGAGGTCGCGCTGCAGGCGGCTGATGGGTAGCTTGGTGCTCAAGAAGGTGAGGATGGCGTTGGCCATGCCGAGGTTGCCTTCGGCATTCTCGAAGTCGATGGGGTTCACCTTGTGGGGCATCGCCGACGAGCCGACTTCGCCCGCCTTGATCTTCTGCTTGAAGTATTCCATCGACACATAGAGCCAGATGTCGCGCGAGAGGTCGATCAGGATGGTGTTGACGCGGCGCAGGGCGTCGAAATAGGCAGCCATGTAGTCGTAATGCTCAATCTGTGTGGTGGTCTGCTGGCGCTTGAGTTTCAGGCTCTTCTCCACGAACTTCTTCGCGAAGGCGGGCCAGTCGATGTCGGGGTAGGCCACCTTGTGGGCGTTCATGTTGCCCGTGGCGCCACCGAACTTGGCTGTGAAAGGCACGCTGTTGAGCATCTTCAGTTGGTCGTTGAGGCGCTCCACGAAGACATAGATCTCCTTGCCGAGATGCGTCGGGCTGGCGGGCTGACCGTGGGTCTTGGCCAGCATCGGGATGTCGCGCCATTCCTCAGCCATGCCTTTCAGCTTGTCGACGAGGTCTTCCAAGGCGGGCTTCACCACCAGTTTGTGGGCCTCCATCATCGAGAGCGGCACGGCGGTGTTGTTGATGTCCTGCGAGGTGAGGCCGAAGTGCAAGAACTCCTTGAATTCGGTCAGGCCGAGTTCGTCGAAACGGCGTTTCAGGAAGTATTCCACGGCCTTCACATCATGGTTGGTCTCTTTTTCTATCTCCTTGATTTCCAATGCGTCTTCCGTTTGGAATTCCTCATATATGGCGCGGAGGTCGTCGTAGTCGCCGTTGAACTTCTCGAGTTGCGGCAAGGGCAGTTCGCACAAGGCGATGTAATACTCCACTTCGACCATCACGCGGTAGCGGATGAGGGCAAATTCACTGAAAAAGTCGTCCAATTCAACGGTCTTGGAACGGTAGCGCCCATCGACGGGCGATATGGCGGTTAAGGGATTGAGGTTCATTATTGTTGATTGTTGAATGTTTAATCGTTTAATTGTTGTTGCTCAATTACAACAAAATGTATCGCAAAAATAGGAATAATATTGTTTGGTGGCAAAATGAAAACGAAGTTTGCCCAGTGTTTTTTAGGCTTCGTTGGAAAAACGGACAAATTAATTAAAAAATATGTTGGAAAAACGGACAAAAAGTATTTATTTTGCATTGGAAAAACGGACAAATTATGCTTAAAAGAAAGATTGACAAGTATTTATATGATTTTTTCAAGACCAATAACAAAGCTTTGCTTGTTACAGGTGCGAGGCAGACGGGGAAATCGTTCTCCATCAGCCATTTCGGGACAACCCATTTCGAAAGTTTCATCGAAATCAACTTTATTGAGATGCCTGATGCTGTGGATGTTATTGCCCAAGCGAAAGACCGCGACGATATGCTTTTGAGGCTCTCCGCTCTTGCCGACCGACCGCTCATCGAAGGCAAAACCTTGTTCTTTTTCGATGAGGTGCAGGAATGTCCTTCCATAGTCACCGCTGTCAAGTTTTTGGTCTGTGAAGGCAGCTACCGATACATCTTGAGTGGCTCGCTTTTAGGCTTGGAACTCAACGACTTGCGTTCTGAACCAGTGGGTTATATGGATGTCGTTGAAATGTTTCCGCTCGACTTGGAGGAGTTTTTTATGGCATTGGGCGTAAATGATGATGTAATGCAGGCCGTCAAGGATGCGTTGGAAAGTAAAAAGTCCGTCCCCGATTTCATCCATGCGAAACTGATGGAACTGTTCAGGCTTTACCTCATCGTTGGTGGTATGCCTGCGGTGGTGCAGAAATATTTGGACACCAACAACCTTCAGGATGTTCTTGCCGAGCAACAGGCCATCATTCGGCTTTACAAGCGCGACATCGCCAAATATGATCGCAACCATAAACTCTACATCGAGGAAATCTTCGATATGATACCTTCGGAACTCAACGCCAAGAACAAACGGTTTATCCTCAAGAACTTGAACGAAAATATGAAATTCTCGCGTTACGAGAACAGTTTCATCTGGCTTAAGGATGCTGGTGTGGCCTTGCCTGTTTATAATGTTGAGGAGCCGACTGTGCCGCTGAAACTCTCGCGCTCGCGCAATTTGTTCAAGTTGTTTCAAAACGACGTAGGACTTTTGACATGTCAATTCGCGGAAGGCATTCAGTTGCGGATTCTCAAAGACGACAAGGGAATTAATTTCGGTTCTGTATTTGAGAACGTAGTAGCGCAAGAACTACATGCGCATGGTTTTGAGTTGTATTACTTCAACAGCAAGAAGCAAGGTGAACTGGACTTTGTCATCGAGAAGGACGGCAAGGTTGTTCCCATTGAGGTGAAGTCGGGCAAAGACTACCAACGCCACAATGCCTTGACCAATGTCTTGGCCAATCCCGATTATCAAATCAAGGAGGCGATAGTGTTCAGCAACAATAATTTGAGCCGAATCAACAAAACCATTTACTTACCGATTTACATGATAGCCTTCCTAAAAAAAGCTACATTGCCACCAATTACATACACTGTTGATTTGTCGGGATTGAGATAATCAGTCAACAAAAAAGTATCGCAAAATTTTGCGATACTTTTTCTTTTTGGCTTGGAAAAACTGCTTTTGCTTTAGATGAAAACCACAAGTAAAATGATGGAAAGAATCAATAGAAAGATGAAACTCACGCCGTGTATGCCTTCGCGGTTCTCCGTTTTCGGGAATATCTTGGTATGATAGGCAAGTAGTCTTGTGATGAAATAAACCGCTGTTATCAGAGCAACAATGATTAAAATCACCCAAAGGCTTTCCAACCATTTGAAGGTTCTTTCTCGATAATCGATGTGAGAATGTGCGAGGCATACATGGCTGCGGCGTATGTAACCGCAGTTACGAAGAACTTTGCAATGGAACCTTCCTTGTTACTAAAGATGTGAGCGTCTTTCAATTTGCCCATGATGAAATCGTATAAAGTTGTTTGTGCATAGAAAAATCAGAGCATGATTGCAACGAAAACGGCGGCAAAAAGCACGAATAACAAGAAGAAGCTTAATATGTGAAATAACTCACGTCTTTTAAACTTCGGAAATAGCTTGGTGCGGTAGGCAAGGTGTTCAGTGATGAAATATAAGATTGAGGATATTGCACTTGCTCCCAAGAAAAAACCGATAGAGTGCCAAGTGAGCCTACCATGGATGATATCATTGAGGCAGGTGCCACCAAAAAATCCGGGGAGAAAAAACAACAAGAATTTTCCCCAAGCCCCTTTCTCATTACTGAAAGCATGAGCGCTTAGAAAATCATCTTTCTTATCATCCATATTCAAGCCTCCTCCAGTTTGTTATTTGAACCTAACACATTGATAATCTTGTGTTCGTAGAGCTTCTTCATGCTGTCGCGGGCGGGGCCGAGGTACTTGCGCGGGTCGAACTCGGCGGGCTTCTCGGCGAAGGTCTTGCGGATGGCGGCGGTCATAGCCAAGCGGCTGTCACTGTCGATGTTGATCTTGCAGACGGCGCTCTTGGCGGCCTTGCGCAGTTGCTCCTCGGGGATGCCGACGGCAGCCTTCAGCGCACCACCATATTTATTAATGGTGTCCACCTCGTCTTGCGGCACCGACGACGAGCCATGCAGCACGATGGGGAAGCCGGGCAGTTTCTTCTCGATGGCTTCGAGCACATCGAAAGCCAACGGAGGTGGCACGAGGCGACCCGTGGCGGGGTCGACGGTGCACTGCTCGGGTGTGAACTTATAGGCGCCATGTGAGGTACCGATGCTGATGGCCAAGCTGTCCACGCCAGTCTTGGTCACGAAGTCGATGACCTCTTCGGGCTTGGTGTAGTGGCTCTCTTCGGCAGCCACTTCGTCTTCCACACCAGCCAACACGCCGAGTTCGCCTTCCACGGTCACATCGTACTGATGGGCGTAGTCGACAACCTTGCGGGTAAGGGCCACGTTCTCATCGTAGGGCAGGGCAGAGCCGTCGATCATCACCGAGGAGAAGCCCATGTCGATGCACGACTTGCATAGCTCGAAGCTGTCGCCGTGGTCGAGGTGAAGCACGATTTCAGGATGGGCGCAGCCCAGCTCCTTGGCGTATTCCACGGCACCCTGTGCCATGTAGCGCAGCAGGGTCTGGTTGGCGTAGTTGCGCGCGCCTTTCGACACTTGCAGGATGACGGGCGACTTGGTCTCGACGGCAGCCATGATGATGGCCTGCAGTTGTTCCATATTGTTGAAGTTGAAGGCGGGGATGGCATAGCCGCCGTCCACAGCCTTGGCGAACATTTTGCGGGTGTTCACGAGCCCTAATTCTTTGTAGCTGATCATTTTATTATTGTTGAATTGTTGATTGTTGAATCGTTTAATTGTTTGGCCGATGGCTTATGGTCTATAGCTTATGGCTCGCTTCACCCAAGGCGTGAAACCAGAACTTTGGGTAAAGCGGGCCATAAGCCATAAGCTATCGGCCATAGTTATTTCCTGCAAAAATAGAAATTACTTTCCAATAATTGTCATCTGACGCTAACTTTCTTGGAACAACTCTCGTTTTCAGTACTCAACTTGTTGAAATAAGACCCCGAAACAAGGTGATCGACATTAAGGAATAATGACTATTTTGATATTGGATACATTGTCGTTTTGGATGACTTGGAGTGTGTAGATGCCACTGCCTCCGAACGTGGAAGTTGCAATTGTCGCGGTTTCTGAGTCTGTTGCAGAAAGGCTTTCGTATACCACCTTTCCTGTCAGGTCGACGACACGCAGTATGACTTCGCCGTCTAGATGAGTCTTTACATGAATCATGTCTTTCGCGGGATTGGGATATACATCGATGGTTGCGGTTCCCTGTTCGTTGATTCCTGTCGAGTTGAACACGTTGACGAGTATGGGTTCTGAAACTGCAGTGGAACCACAAGGATTCTCATAGCGGTAGCTGATGGTGGCTTGGCCGCGGTATTCGCTGTCCCATTCCACAAGGGCATGATGACCTTCGTAAGTGATGGTTCCAGCTGAAGAAGGTTCGATGTTCCAGTTGTATATGACCTCATCGTTTTCTTCGCCTCTGTATTCGCTCTGGCTGACCAAGCGCAGGTCGATTACGGTCTCACCAGTTGGGCTTTGAGGCATGTAACTTGGATCAATGCTGGGCAAAAGACTTACTATGACTGTCCCGCTTTGTTGGCTCCCACTGTGTGCGCATGTTCCAGTTAGGGTAAGTTCCACTTTTCCTTCTGCCTTGTCGGCCTCGCCAAAGGTATAAGTCGGGTGCTCAGCCGTGATGTCATCGAAAGTGCCATCACCATGAGTTGCCCAGGTGAAATCGGCTTGGTTGTAGATGTAGCCGTTAGGGGTGAAGGTGGCATTAGGGCAGGCTTCTGTGTCGTCACCGGCATAAAGCACCATCTTGGCAAAAGGAGGGAAGCGAAGGTCGTCAATCATGACGGCATCTTCACCCGCGTTGCCTTCATTGTCTTTCTTGAAAGTGAATCGAATCAGATTGCTGCCTTTGGCCAGCTTGAACTCGGCTAGTTCCCAATCACCGATGCCGCTCCAACTGCCTACTTCTATACCGTTCAATGTTAGAATGAGTAAGTCGCCATCATCGGTGGATGTCTTATAATAGAATGAAAATGTGTCGTCTATTTCAACAGTGATGCCAATGTTGAGGTTGGCAATGACTTTGTCGCCGATGACAGGCGACCTCAGACAATGGCCACCGTGGGAAGTGGCATCTTCCACGATAAACCATTTTTTGTTACCTGAGCCTAAGTTCCATTGCAGGTCTTCGTTTAAAGTCTCGTCTTCAAAGTCTTCAAAGGTATAGCCCAAGGGAATGGTTCTTTCAATGTGGTCGGTGTGGAATCCGCTTTCGGCTTGCAGACTATAGTTAATGATACCGTCAACGGCATCTTCATCCACATGGACAAGGAAGGAAGCCTGTCCCATGGCTCCGGCTTCTATAGCAGGAATGGCATCCTCGTTTTCTTCAACGCGAAGGAAGGGCGCCATGACTTTGATTCTGTTGCTGATGGCCAACGACTTGCTTTCCCCTTTGTTTTCAATGTCGAAAGTTAGATAAATGGATTGTCCTTTCATCAGACGGTCCATCTCGTTACCGTTCAAATCCGCAATGCTAAGTCTACCGTATTTCAGGTTGGGCGCTTTCACGATGAGCGTCACGCTATCAACAAAGGTGTAGTTCGCGTTCTCCATCTTCAGGAAAAACTTCACCTTTTCTTGATTGTACAATTCATCGCCGAAATGTACGGTGAAAGCGTCGTTTTTCATCTGGATTTCGTCGGGATTCATGCCGCTATAGGCAGAAGTGCCTTGAATGATTTCAACGGCAGGATGGGCGCAAGAGAGTGTGACATTGAAATTGTCCAAAGGGGAGAATCCTGCGTTATGTAAGCCTAGGCTGAAGTGGCAGGTCTCGTTGTAGTCGGGGGCGTGGTTGCCGTTGCCCTCTGCGTCGTTGATTTCGATGGTGTTGAGAATGAGGTAGGGCTCTTCTGTAGAAATCGTCTTGATGTAACGCTCATAACGATAGTAGTTCTGCTTGGTTATGGTAAGTTTCACGGTCGTGCCCACCTCTTGTGGCGTAATGGCAATCTGCTGCGTGTCGCCCGTTGCCATGTCGAATCCGATGATTTGTCCGTTAGCGGTCAGGCAGATGGTGGCGCCTTCGTCAGCTTTCAGCGTGTATTGCTCGCTGCCGGTGGTCAAAACGGGTAGCATCTCCACTGCGAGTTCCTGCGGCACTTCGCTGTAGAGTTTCATGTAGGCGTCGCCGAATTGGTGGAAGAGGTAGTAGGTGATGGACTTCCAGTTGCCTTCGGTCCACGAGGACTGCTTGAGGAAGTATTTTCCGGCAGCGTTGCCGAAGGCAGGGTGAATGAAGTTGGTGGCATGTTGTGTACCGTAGGTGGGCATGAAGTCGGGCCACATGTTGTCGTAGGCACCCCAAACATAGATGTCGTTCACAAAGGAGTAGGAAACCTGCGTGGCGGCAATGAGACCCAATGCACCATGTTGATGGCGATGAAATACCTCGGCGAAGCATTCGTCGCCACCTGCACTGCCATAGTTGAACCGACCTGTGAGGCAGTTGTTCGACATGACATAGGTGAGGTTTTCATTTGTCAGGCGTTTGATATAACCAATGCTGTAGCTAGGCTCGCCCCATAGCTCCTCGGCGCCGTGGTCGCGGTGCTGGATGATGAAGGCGCCATTGTTGATGGCTTCGTTCACCATGTTGCCTGTCGCGTCCCATTCAGTGAGGTGCGACATGGTTTGTGGAATGTAGCCACAGCCCGTAGGTCCGAAATAGTCGAGCACTTCGTTGGTGTGTTCGTAGGTCGACCAAAGGCTGCCAGGTGTACCTTCGTAGATGGCATTCAGGCGGGCGGGATGCTTGCCGAGTTCGTTTTCCCAGAAACCGTTCACCACTTCGGAACAGAGTTGGAACCAACGCTCCAACTGGAATCCCATGGCGGTGACAGGACGGTCATAGAAGTAGGGGTCGGTGGGAGGCCTGCGCTCATAGTTCAGGTCTTTCTTGATCATGTGGTACATTTCATCGTAGTCACGTCCTGTGATGCGCCCTATGATGATCTGGGGCATTTGGTTGCTGCCCATCATAGTGTATGCGTGGTCAGAAATGTAAGGATTGTAACCGTCGCCGCCAGGATGGTTGTTCATGGTGTAGGACAACACACCTTGGGTGGGGTCGGAGTTATGGTCGCCTAGAATAAGTACAGCCGCTGGCGGCATGTCCCAACTATTGTATGCGTTGCGGATAAAGCTACGGATGGCTGTTGGGTCGTTGCCACCGCATTGCGACACGGTAAAGACCTCAGTGGGGATGCCTTGCTCGGTCCTGAATTGCTTGATGCTGTCGGCCAGCGAGATGAATTCCTCGTTATCAGGCGTGATAATCATGTATTCGCAGCCCGTCTCGCGATTTTCGTAATGTTTGCGCAGGCGTTCTCCATAGTCCATTTCGGGCAGGTCGTCGCGGTTGAGGATGATGTCTTGCAGAATCTGGTCCCATTCAGGGGTGCGGTAGCGAAGGTCGCCATAGCTGCCGTCGCCGCCTTTCACGTCAAGTTGCAGTTCCATGTCGCTATAGACGATAAGCTCCTTGGTGACGGGGTTATATTGGAATGGCATCACGCCCACAAGCACTACTTGCACGCCTCGGATTTCGGTGACTTCCGAAATCTGAAATGGCGACTCGGGATAAAAGGCATTGCGCCCATAAATGCTGGCGTCTTTTTGATAGAGGGCAGGGGAGTTGTCGTTTTCGAGTTGAGGCACTGCCGCAGGGATGAGGTCGACGTTTTCAATGACCTTGGTCGTGGACGAAACCATCTTTAGCGAGGCTGTAGCTCCATTGGGAATGGCGACATAGGTGCTGGCGCTTGGCAGGTCGGGGGCACCAGCCTCATTGGAAAGATAGATGCCCGAGAGGGTGATGACCTGCCCCTGCACTTCGACACGGTTGGCGTCTTCTATGGTGACTGAGCCAAGGTTATGCTTCAGGGTCAATTGACTCTTGTTTCTGTTGCTGATGCTGAACCCGTTGGGTTCGCTGTTGAAGCGGTATTCTTGGGCTTGTAGCATGATGCCCGTCACGAGGGCCAGGACGAAAAGTAGTGCTTTTTTCATAGTTGATTCATTAACAGGCGACAAAGATAAGGATATTAATTGAAAAAGGTGGAGTTTCCCCCACCTTTTTCAATCGGATTTGCATTCCTTTAGTCTTTTGCCAAGAACGGATACCCGTAAGCGGCAGCAGGTACAAAGGTGTTCTTGATGGCGCGAGGGCTGGTCCAGCGGATGAGGTTCCACAGACCGCCAGCCTTGTCGTTGGTGCCGCTGGCGCGGGCGCCACCGAAGGGCTGCATGCCGACCACGGCTCCCGTGGGCTTGTCGTTCACGTAGTAGTTGCCTGCCGCGTGGCGCAGCTTGTCGTTGGCGATCTTTTGGGCCTTCAGGCAGTTGCCGAAGAAGGCACCAGTGAGGGCGTAAGGCGAGCTTTGGTCGCACACATCCAGCATCTCCTCGAACTTGTTGTCGTCGTAGACGTAGATGGTGATGATGGGTCCGAAGATCTCTTCCACCATGCTCTCGTAGTTCGGCACCTTGGCGAGGATGACGGTAGGCTCCACAAAGTAACCGACGCTCTTGTCGCAGTTGCCGCCGAAGACGATCTCAGCGTCCTTGCTGGCTTTGGCGCGGTCGATGTAACCCTTGCAGTTGTCGAACGAAGCCTCGTCGATGACGGCGTTCACGTAGTTGGTGAAGTCTTTCACGTCGCCCATCTTGATGGTGCTCATCATGTCGCCCACGCGGTTCTTCACGTCGTTCCACATCGAAGCGGGGATGTAGGCACGCGAGGCGGCGGAGCACTTCTGGCCTTGGTATTCGAAGGCACCACGGACGATGGCCACAGCCACCTCTTGCGGGTCGGCACTGTTGTGGACGAAGATGAAGTCCTTGCCGCCGGTCTCACCCACGAGACGAGGATAGGCCTTGTACATGTCGAGGTTCTGGCCAGTGGTCTTCCACAAGCTCTTGAAGGTGGCGGTGCTACCCGTGAAGTGGATGGCGTTGAAGTTCTTGTCCTTCAAGGCCACGCCGCTGATCACGCTGCCCTTGCCAGGCAGGAAGTTGACGACGCCAGCGGGAAGGCCAGCTTCCATGAAGATGCGCATGTCGGTGTAGTTCGACAGCAGGGCAGTCGTCGAGGGCTTCCAGATGGTGGTGTTACCCATCAGGGCGGGAGTCATGTTCAGGTTGGAAGCGATGGAGGTGAAGTTGAAAGGCGTGATGGCGAACACGAAGCCTTCCAAAGGACGGTATTCGGTACGGTTCAGCTGGTCGTTGGCCGAAGCGGGTTGCTCGGCGTAGAGCTTGCTGGCGTAGTGGTTGTTGTAGCGGAAGAAGTCGATGGTCTCGCAGGCGCTATCGATCTCGGCTTGGAAGCAGTTCTTCGACTGGCCGAGCATGGTGGCGGCGTTGATGCGGGCGCGGTACTTGGTGGCCAGCATCTCGGCGATGCGTGCCATGATGGCGGCGCGCTCGTCCCAAGGCGTGTTCTCCCAGTCGTGCTTGGCGGCTTGGGCGGCGTCGATGGCCATGCGGACTTCCTTTTCGCCTACCTTATGGTAGCGTGCGATGACGTGCTTGTGGTCGTGAGGCATCACCACCTCGCCCATGTCGCCCGTGCGGACTTCTTGGCCGTTGATGATGGCGGGGATTTCAACGATTTCGTTGGATTGTCTTTCGAGTTCCTTCTGGAGTTCGATTCTCTCCGGACTGCCTGGCTTGTAGCTTTTTACAGGCTCGTTGTCCGGCTTCGCAAATGTAATCAGTGCGTTGTTCATTATTTGTGATTTAAAGATTTGAAGATTTAAAATTCAATATTATTTCTGAATAGCGGTTTCCAAAAGTTCGACATAATCATGGTGAAGGATGACTTTCATCCAGCCGAGATGACTTTTGTTGTTCTCGGTGATTTTGAAACCGATGTATTTCGTCTCGTCTTTAGGGAAATAGTATTTGTCACCGTCTCTAAGTTTGACATCGGTGCACATGAAAGTGTCGTCATTGCCGAAACAGTCGTTGGCGTTATAGGCAAAAAGCGAGAACTTTTGATCAATAATGTCGCCCAATAATGCAGTGTTTTCATGGCAATAAAGTTCTGTGAGGATGCCGCCTTCCGCTATCTCGCTCGTCAAATGAAACTGAACATCGTTTTGTCCATCGTTGTTGAGATCGACGAAATAGCCCCAAGAATTATGGCCGTATTGCTCTACTAATGGAACTCCTTCGTAAGATGTCATGGACATTCCTTCGCCATTGCCAAAAACGACCTTGGTTTGTGCAGGGTCTTTTTTGCACGACGGAATGATGCAGATTGCCAGTAGTGCCAATGCAAAAACCAATAATTTCTTCATTTGAATGAGGTTTAAAACGCGGTGCAAATATAAGGTTTTGATTGTAACGATGAAAAAACAAACTTATTTTGATGACAAAATGTTTTGTTGAATCCATCTTTGGAAAAATGGGTCTTCAATCTCGTATGTATCGGTCTTAATGGCATAGCCGTTCTTGGTCAGGCGTTTCAGCGAACTGAAAGAAGTACTCGTTGAAATATCTCGCTGCATCATTGGGTTTTTGCCTTGCGCAAGCAACATGAGGGAGTTTCGGTCGGTCTTGTTGAGGTTAATCCAGAAACGCTCAAAATCAAGATCGTGCATTTGAACCAATTGACCGATTGCTTGGTTCACTACATCGTTTCCAATCTTTTGATATTGGATGGCATCCCACACTTGGAAGGCTAATTGTTGCGTGTAATAGGGGTGGCAGTGCGTCACTTGCAGGATTTCGTGGCTGATGTTTTCGCTTTGGGCGGTGATTTTGCTGAAACGCTCATTCAGGAATTGGAAAAACTCATTTTCAGGGATGTGTTTCAGTTGCATGATGAGGCCGAAATGGTAGAATGGCGACTTCTTGTCGTTGAAAATCTCCTGCATCATCGACTCTTGGCTGCCCAAGAAGATGCAGTTTATCTTGTCTTGGAGTTGCAGAATACCTCTCAGTTTTTTATCCAAACCTTTCTCTATCTCCTTGATTTCCTGAAACTCATCGAAAATGAGTATGACACGCTTCTTTTCGGTACTGACCTCATTGACCAATTGTAGCACATCTTCTAATATCATGTCGTTGTTATCCTTGCTAAACGGATTGAACGACACTTCAATGCTGTCGTTCATCGGGTTGGTGCTGATGGTGGGTATAATCCTGAAATTGCGTAGTACTTTCAGATTTTTCATCGGATAGAGTTTCAGAACGGCCTCCAAAATCCTGTTTGACAGGTCTTTGGCGCTGGTGATGCTCTGCATGTTGAGCATGATGTAAGGCCGTTTCAGTTGCTTGACGGCTTTCAAAACGAGGCTGCTTTTCCCAAAACGGCGCGGACTGATGAGGGCGAGGTGGTTCTCACTGTCCATTACGCGGCAGATGTATTGCAGTTCTTCCTGTCGGTCAGTGAAAAACTCTTCCTCGACGACCGTTCCGAATTTAAATGGATTCTTCATTGCGAAATTTTTCGTTGCGAAATTTTTCGCAAAGATAATGCTTTTTGGGTTATTGACGAAAGCATGTGGTGTTTTTTTGTTGCTTTGTGTCTGCAACCTCCATTCTTCCAAGGAGAATCTCAAAGGTCTTATTTCATCCGTTTAATGACCTGCAACCGATGCGTGTGTTCGTTTTTCTCCTTATTAAATATTCCTGTCTGGTCCAAGAAATCAATGCGGACTTGCCCAGAGCAATGGATGATTTGTTCGTCGCCCATGATGATACCCACATGGGTGATGACGCCGTCCTCATCACCGAAAAAAGCCAGGTCACCAGGCTGCGTCTCCTGCAGGAAATACACCAACTCGCCTTCCCTTACTTGTTGCGAGGCATCGCGAGGCAGAAGGAGTCCCGCCATGCGGGCGCAGATCTGTACCAAGCCCGAGCAGTCGATGCCCAAGGCAGTACGGCCTCCCCAAAGGTAGGGCGCACCGAGCAACAGTTTGGCATAATCCACCATCATCTCTGGATGGAATTCTGTGGGCATTTCAATGGCATCGGGGTGTGGCTCATAAAGCGGTGTGCCAAAAGTCAAAAGCTTACCCTCGTATTCAGCAATAAGCTTGTTAATTAAGAATGGTCTTTTGGCTTTCAGCGTGTTGAAGGTCTCTTCGCTGATTTCACAAAACTGTTTCGCTTGAATCCAACCCTCGTAAAATGAGGAACTCGTTGAGTCTGCCGAAGGACCATTGTCTTTTCTGACAAGCACCCATTCATGTGTTTTGTCTAAAACCCTATATGTTTCATTATAAAGTAATTGGCTAACCATTTCGGAAGCATGTCGGCTTTCCTTGCGCATGGCGATGGCGGATAAATTGCAAATGCCGTAGGTCATAAAAATTGCTGTTTTTCTGACCGCTAAAATAGGGAACAATTCGCTGCGAGTTGCCTTTTTTCGTTGTTTTTTTTCAACTGAATGGAGTTTTTCTTAATTTAGCCCTCAGTTTTATCATCATAAACAATTGTTAAATATTTGATTATGAGTAAAATAAAAGATTTCTTTAATATTATAAGGCATAGGTATTATGGTATGGCCAAGGCTTTTGCCTTCATAGTGGCAACGGCTTTGGTGTGCTGGCAGATGCCGCGTACGGGCAAGTTCAAATACGAATACCAGCTTTCGAAGCCATGGCAGCATGAGACCCTCTACGCGCCTTTCGATTTTCCGATTTACAAGGATTTCGAGACTTTGACTGCCGAAACGGAAGCCGCGAGAGCCAAGGTGAAACCTATCTTTGTGTTCAACGATGACGAGATGGTGGCTTCGCGTAACCTCTTGTTTGTCAACTTTGAATCGAAATGGGATGCCACTGCTCATTTTGACCGTGAACTGAGCTTGGACTGCCTTTTCAATGTCTTCGACTCCATCGAGGAACAAGGTATTGTGGCTTATGACAAGGTCACTACCAACCTGGAGCCGGGTTCGGAGGTGAATGTGGTGCGCAACAAGGTGATGCGAAGTGTTCGTTATGGTGAGATGTATAGTATGAATACGGCTACAGAAGCCGTTGCAAACATATTGGAGAAATCTGATAAACAGATAGATAAAAAACTTCTTTCCGAGCTTCTCAATGGCGCTTTGCGTCAGAATGTGTTCTACAATGCGGACCTCACCAAACAGGAAGTCGACAAGGCAGTTTCGGCCATCTCTTTGACTTATGGGGCGGTGCAAAAGGGTGAAACCATCGTAGAAGAGGGCCAAATCGTCGATGAGCACATCTATGATATCCTCAGCTCGTTGCAGCGTGAATACAACTCGAAATCGCTGTCGAGTGATGAGTCTTTGCGCGTGTTGCTGAGCCAGATTTTCCTTGTGGCATTGATTTTCGTCATCATGGGCTTGTATGGCAACAAATTGCATAATAAAGTCTTTGCCGAGTTGAAGAACATTGTCCTGCTGCTGACGCTCATGTTGTTGGTCATCATTCCTTTGTATATTTTGGTGAAGTTCGCCCCGGGATTGGTTTACATGATGCCTGTCTGTCTGTTAGCCATCATGGTGGGCTCGTTCTTCAACCTGCGCTTGGCGTTCTCCACGCAGGTCTTCGCCGTGATGCTCATCTCGTTGGCCGTACCCAATCCTTTCCAGTTTATGTTCATGCAGCTGGTGGCCACGGTGGTCACGGTGTTCGGCATGTCGAACACTCGCACCCACCATCGTTTCATTCAAGCGGCTTTGCTCGTGTTCTTTGGCTATTTTTGGGTCTATTTGGCCTTTACTTTCCTCACCACCTCCGAAGTCGACTGGCTGGTTGTCTTACTCCTGTTCCTCAACGGCTTGTTCACCATGTTGGCCCAGCCGCTCATCCTTCTCTTCGAACGCATCTTCGGTCTCACCACCTCGCTCTCGCTGATGGAACTGAGCAATACCAACTCACCTTTATTACGTGAACTGGCAGCAAAGGCACCTGGCACTTTCCAACACTCCATTCAGGTGGCCAATCTTTGTGAGGAAGTACTGTTCGAAATTGGCGGAGACACACAATTGGCACGCACGGGAGCCTTGTATCACGACATCGGAAAAATCAAAAATCCGATGTATTTTACAGAGAACCAACACGGAGCCTATAGTCCCCACAACGACCTTTCAAATACCGAGAGTGCCGAAATCATCATCTCGCATGTGATAGATGGCATTGAGTTGGCACATAAAAACCACGTGCCCGAGCGCATCATCGACTTCATCCGTACCCATCACGGCACGCGCCGCACCGATTATTTTTATATCAACGAGCAAAAGGCTCATCCCGATGAAGAAATCGACCCGACGCCGTTCACCTACCACGGTCCGGCACCCTTCTCACGCGAGACCGCCGTGCTGATGATGGCCGACAGCATCGAGGCCGCCTCACACAGCCTGAAAGACCCCGATGAAAAGAAAATCAGCGACTTGGTCGACAACATCATCAACAAACAGATGGAAGCAGGGCAGTTCCTCAACACCGACTTGACCCTCCACGACATTGAGACTTGCCGCAAGGTGCTGAAGAAGAAGCTGATGAGCATTTATCATGTGAGGATTGCTTATCCTGAGAAGTGATGGCTTTTGGAAGTAAATAACGGCTGACCAATTCTATCATCCTGTCTTCTGTTAGATTTGATAAACCTGCTTCGGTTAGCTCGTTATGGTCTTGCGTGCCCATGCGAAGGATGTACTTGTAGGCCTTCCCATCGATTGTGGCATGTAAATGATAGTTGCCTTTGTATGCTGCTTCGATGTGCGCGTCTTCAATTTTGTGTCCCGATTGGGTCGAAAATGAAAATGATTTTGGGTTGGCAGCGAAACCCCAAGAGGAAAGTAGTTCGGACAAGCGGCTTTCTATGCGGCCTATCCATTCTTCTTTCACGTTGTTTTTCTGTGCCAGGGTTCTGAAAGAAGACACGGCGGAAGCAACCTTTCTGATGATGGATTCTGGCATACGGATGCCGTTTTCGTCGGCAAAAGATAGAATGTCCTCGCGGCTGATGTCTCGAATCTTTCCGCCAATCATCAGGCAGTGCTCCTTGTTGGGCAGGTAGCCTCCCGTGTCAAAGATATAGGTCAGGTCATAGGCAGGGGAGAGCCTCCACAATCCTTGTCGGTTCATGATGAATGTGAAGTTCTTGTGGTGGTCATCGGTGTTGTTGGCAAGGATATTGAACACGAGCCTACGGAACACTTCTTGGCAATCCACTTCGGGAAGGTGTAGTTTCCGGCACACAATCAGCAACTTTTCGTAACTGTCGGTTTCAGGATCCATTGCAGCAAGGGTCTGGGTGTGGAGCTTTCCCGTCTCGTTTCGGTCGAAACGCTTGGTCAGGAAATGCTTCGTGCCATCCACTTCGAGCAAACGCGATTCCATCATGTTGATGCCTGCTGCCAAAGCCATTTCGTAATAAGTCTGCTCCAATTCGGCTGATGAGCGTTTCTCGTCGCCGAACTTCAATAGATAGTAATCATAGTCAGGGTCGACATCGGTTTGTCCGGAACGAATCTCGCCGGTTTTTTTATTGATGGAGATGATTCCCTTGGGCTGGCGGCCTCCTGCCGATGTTCCAACGGAAATCAATGATTGCAAAGTAAGAGTCTCGTCAAGGAGAATCTTTACATTTTCACGTTCTATGGCAATTTTTTTAGCCAAGACTGCTAAGGCTTTGATGTCGATTTTGTCTGGCATGGCGCCACGGTCAAGCTCTGGCACAAACTCCAATGCTCCCATGCCTCGTTTGCCGATGAACGCCAACTTTTCCAATGAGGTCACGCTCCTTTCGGATAGGTGGTTTTCTTTGCGCCATTGGTCAAAGAGTTGGTTGCCCCATGCATCGGGAAGCGAGTCTGCAATGAAGGAAGGCAGTTTTTGGTATATACGCTCCGTCTCACCAAAGATGGCTCGGGTGCTTAGGGGGTGATGTATGGATGCTGTCAATGGTGCGATGTCGAGATTTCCGCGAAGGAACTCGGGATTGTAGTTGAAATAGGACAGGTGTCGGCCTTCATGCCACATCAAACGGCCGATTTCCATGCCCCAAAGGAATATTTTCAAGACTTCTTTCATTTCTTATGTCGCACACGCTGTGCTTTTTTTTTGTTGTCATCGTACAAATAAGGAGATTCAGGCTGTTCAGGCATGAGCTCATTTAGGTCGTTGATGCTTCCGACTGCTTTCAGGAGCAAGAGGAAAGTGCCTAGTGAAATGTTCTTGACCATGCCGTTCTCGAACCGATGTATAGTCATCATGGATAACCCCGACATCTCCGCCACTTCTTTCTGGGTCATATTGGCTCTCAGCCGATAATCCTTGAAGCGTGAGCCTAAAAGCCTCACCAATTCGGTCACTGAATATTCTGAATAGTCTTTCATTATAAACTAACTTATTTGATAAATTAAATAGTAAAACTAATATTAAATCTACATATATGTTGAATTATGCTGCAAAGATACATTTATTTTTCAATTGAAACAAAAAAAACGAAAAAACTATTCAAAACGGTCTGAAAATGATTATCTTTGCATACAGAAACTCTAAACTCTAAAATGCATGAAAAAAATTGTCGAAACTGGACTGCTTATTCTGATTGTGGGATTCTTTTGCTCTTGCCAGCAACCAGAAGAAAAGACAAAATATTACCCTAACGGCCAAATTGAAGAAGTATGTGGTTATAAAAATGGTAAAATGGATGGAAAATATGTCGCCTATTATGAAACGGGTGTGTTACAAGGTGAAGGGAAAATGAATAATGGTCAAATGGTGGGGGAGTGGAAGCATTATTATCCAGATGGGAAAATAAAAACCATTGAGAAACATGATTGGAGAGGCAAATTGAAGACCTTTGATTCGTGGGATCAGGAAGGGAATCATGTGATTGTTGATGGTACGGGCACATTGGTGACTTATTATCCTGATGGATCAATAGAGCAGACCTCGACCTATAAAAATTGTCATTTTGACGGATCGAATGAGGGATGGTATCCTAGTGGACAAAAGGAACATGAATATTTCTATAAAGATGGCAAACCAACTGGGGTTTGGCGTACTTGGGATGAAAATGGAGAATTGACTTCAACGGAGAACCACTAGGAATTATAGTCCTCTCAAATACTCCATCGCCTCCGGCCCCTCGTTAAACACCAAGTCCAACACACTCAAATCGGGCGCAAAAGGGAACTTGGTGCTGAAAACTTGGTAATATTCTGGGAAAGAATCGTTTTCAAAAGCCTTCTTCGGGCTGAAAGCCTCGCGCAAGTCGTTCTCCGCTTCACGCACATAATCCGTTGTGTGCACGATTTCTTTCTTCACTTTCAGCATCTTCAACACCGCTTGCAAAGCCGCGTCGTTCAAGTCGATGAGGCGCTCGAAATGGCCTTCAAAGATGGGTCTCAGATAGTCGTAATAATGGTCGAAATAAGGTGTAGCCTTGTAAGCGGATTCCAAACAACGGCTGTGGATGTGCTGCCAAGGCTCGATGGGACTGATGGCCATGTCCTTGGTCATGGTGTGGTTGCCGTTGACTTTCACTACGGGTACACTCAGACTTTCCACTCCATTGGCTGTCATCACACGGCAGCGGTTGCGGTAGGTTTGCTTGTGGTAGGTCTCCCACACTTCAATGACAGGCGCGTCTTCTTGCAGAAAACGCGCCATGTAGCTGATGCTCGGGAAATAGGCTGTGGTGAAAAGTGTCATGTTTTTATCAAGAATTTGAGAATTACAGAAGATGAATTGCTCGCAATTCATCTCTCAAATTCTAATTGTATTATCTAAAATAAACTACGTTGAATCTACGATTTCTCTAATTCTTGATTAAATAATTACTTGATCAAATGCTCCTCGACGACCTTTTTGTATTCAGCCTCTTGCATGGCTCCGACCTGCATCATCGGCTGGCCTTCCATGGGGATGAAGAGCACCATGGGGATGCTTTTCACCTGAAATGCGGAGGCAAGGTCCTTCTCTTGGTCGACGTTAATCTTGTAAACGAGTAACTTGCCATCATATTCCGTTGCTAACTTCTCCATAATAGGTGCCACACGGCGGCACGGACCGCACCAGTCGGCGTAGAAGTCGATGACAGCAGGGAGTTTGCCTTTATACACAAAGGTGCTCGGGTCTTTCTCGAAATCCCAGACTTTCTTGGTGAACTCCTTATAAGTCAGTTGCTTGACTTTTGATTCTTCTTTTTTGTCTTGTGCGTTAGCCGTGAAGGCAGTCGCCAAAATGACCATGGCGAGTAAGATGGTTTTTCTCATATTGATTCGATTTTCGGGGACAAAAATAGCAAAAATCGTACAAATGGTCTTTTTTTCCTTACTTTTGCCAAAAATTTCAAGTAATTATGCTTATCGTCAATATCAAGGAGCTTGTCGGCATCGAAGAACAAGGCCGACTGCTGAAACGCGGCAAGGAAATGGCCGAAACGGGAAGAATCAAAAACGCTTTCCTCTATATCAAAGGTAAGAAAATCGAGGATTATGGCCCGATGGATTCGGAAGCCTGCCGTAAATATCTCGCTGAAAACCATCGCATTCACGATGTGAAAGGCAGTGTGGTGATGCCTGCTTTCTGCGACTCGCACACGCATCTGGTCTATGCCAACTCGCGTGAACTGGAGTTTGTCGACAAGATTCGTGGCCTCAGCTATGAGGAAATCGCCAAGAGAGGAGGAGGCATCCTCAATTCGGCCAAGGCGACAGCGGCGGCTTCGGAAGATGAACTTTACGACATGGCCCAGCAGCGTCTCGACGAGGTGATGCGCATGGGCACGGGAGCCATCGAAATCAAGAGCGGCTACGGCCTCACTACCGAAAGTGAACTGAAGCTGCTCCGCGTTATTCGTCGCCTGAAGGAAAATTCTCCCTTGACCATCAAGTCGAACTTCCTCGGTGCGCATGGCATCCCGATGGAATATCGAGGCCACCAGGAGGATTATGTCGATTTGGTCATCAACGAGATGATTCCTTTGGTGGCTGCCGAGGATTTGGCAGACTTCATCGACGTGTTCTGCGACCAAGGCTTCTTCACTGTCGAGGACACGGAACGCATCCTCATGGCGGGCATCAAATACGGTATGAGACCGAAAATCCATGCCAACGAGATGGCCATCTCGGGCGGCGTGCAGGTGGGCGTGAAATACGGAGCCATCTCCGTCGACCACCTTGAACAGATGGGTGATGCTGAAATCGAGTGCCTGAAAGACACCGAGACCATGCCGACCGTATTGCCTGGCTGCGCTTTCTTTCTCAACCTGCCGCTCTCACCGGCGCGCAAAATGATTGACTCGGGTCTGCCCGTAGCCATGGCCTCTGACTTCAACCCCGGTACTTCGCCTTCAGGTAATATGCAACTTATCCTTTCGATGGCCTGCATCCGTTATCGTTTGACGCCCGAAGAGGCACTGAATGCCACCACGCTCAACACGGCTTACGCCATGGGCGTGAGCGACGAGGTGGGCAGCATCACCAAGGGCAAACTCGCCAATCTCATCATCACCCAGCCGATGACGCAGTTGGAATTCATTCCGTATTATTATGGCGCGAACAAGGTGGCAAAGATGATTCTGAATGGTAAGTTTGTGTAAGTATAAAACGATGAAATACAATAAGTTGTTTTTGGTTCTTGCTTTGGCTACGTTGTTGTTCGCCTCCTGCAAGAAAGACCATTATGATACGGGTAATGTTCACGGCGTGAATGCGGAAGGTGAGGTGCTGCTTCCCATTGGTTCGGCGTCGTTTTCCTTGTCGGAAATGATTGATAAGTTCAAAATCGACAGCATTATCAATTGTTCGGAGGATGGCGATTTGTCGTTTGGCATCCATTATGAGAACCTTGGTGCATTGAGTGGGGAGAATCTTTTGAAATTCAAGGATTTGGAGTATCATGAGCATTTTTCGTTCGAGAATCCCTTTCCTTTTGTCTTGCCTCAGGCGTTCGACACGGTGTTCCATTTCGACCATACGGTTACGTTTGAGTCCGACAACATCCATGTGATGGAGGCCGTGATGAAGACGGGCCATTTTGATTTCAATTTGAACTCGAACATTGGCCTGATCCAGAAGGTGGTGATTCGTACTGCCGACATCAAGGATGCCGACGGCCATGACTTGGTGCTCGACTTCGATTTCAACGCAGGCGAGATTCAGTTTGATCTCGACGGTTTGCACTATTCAACGGACACTGCCAACACCCTTGACTTAAGTTATGACCTCTATGTAAGGCTGCAGAGTTTACTTGAACATGAACTGTATCTGGATGTTGATATTACAGGGAAAGACTTGGCTATCAAGGAGATGTCAGGCTATGTGGATGCTTACGATTCGAGAAACACCATTGATACGACCTTTAATTTGCTTTCGGGAAATGTTTCGGGCTCCTTGGAAGTGTTTGGCGCACGATTGGATTTGTACGAACGCAACACTTTCGATTTGGAAGCCCGTTTGACGGTTGACACGGCCTGGGTCTTCGATGATGCCTCGGTGCCTTATTCCATTTTCGGTCCCGAGCCTTTGGTGGTTGATGTTCCTACGCAATTCCAATTTGGCAAGGTGTTGGAAAAAAGCCTGAACGGAAAGATTTCCGCTAACACATTGGGCGTTTTCGCGGTCTCTTGCTTTACCGTGAATCCTTTGGGCCTGACCGATTTGGTTTCGGTGAATGATTCCTGTGTTATCGATGTCATGGTCGATGCCGAGATTCCGTTTGACTTTGCGGTCGACGATGTGCGTTATATCGACACGACCGTATTGAATCTTTCCGGAGTCGGCAAGCCCGAACAGATTGAAAAACTGACTTTGGAGTTGACTTTCACTTCTACTATCCCGCTGAATATGAATGCGCAGTTTTTCACCTACGATTCGGCGACGGAACAGATTACGGGCATCCTCGTTGATGAAGGCAGGCTGATCAATGGTTCGTTTGACGGACAACCCATAAACACTGAGGTGACATTGGAAGTGACGGGAGAGAAGGTCGAGAATCTCTTGCGTTCCGACCGGTTGATTTCGGTGTATTCGTTGGACACCGATGCCCACGATGTGGTGCTGAATGGCCAACAGCAATTGGATGTGTTTATGAAAGCCAGGGTGAAATACAATGGCATTGTCGAATTCAAAACAACGGAATAATGAAAAAGTCATATAGATTTGTAGCCGTTTTGGCTTTGTTGTTTGCATTTGTTTCGGTTAGGGCGCAACAGGTGTCGCCCGTCGATTTCATGCGGCTGAATCCTTATCAGATGAAGGCCAATCCTGCCACGGACTTGCCTTACGAGAGTGTCATGTCGCTTGTCATCGGGAATATCGGTTTTGATGTTCAGAACACCGCTCTGCGCTACAACAACCTTTTCGACTTTGACGCCCAAGGCCGTCCTGCGACATATAATCTGAGAAAGCTTGCCAATAGCGTGAAAGAGAAGAATTTCTTGGGTTTAAACGTGAATGTAGACCTTTTCACCTTGTATCGCCGACTGAACAAAGGGATGCTTACCATTAATTATGGGGTGAAGGCCCAAGCCGATGTGAAATACAACGACGGATTGTTTAAGCTGTTGGGCTACGGCAACGGCGCTTTCGTCGGTGAGAACAATCCTGTCAAAGTCAACATGAACGTGAATGCGCAGGTGTATCAGGAGCTTGCGGTGGGCTATCAGTTGAATGTCACGGAACAGTTGTCGGTGGGTGGTAGGGCCAAGCTGCTTTTTGGAACTGGTAACGTCATCACTGATGCTTTCGACGCCAAGCTTTTCACCGATGCCGATTCCTACGCGCTCCGTATGGAGGAAAACATCGCCATCCGTACTTCGTTGCCCAATGTTTTTTACGTCAAGGACGGCAAACTGATGAAAGACGGTCCGTTCAGCATGGGCGAGTTGTTCCGCAATCCCGGCTTCGGCATCGACTTGGCCGCCGAATATCGTTTTGATGAGCGTTTCAGTGCGGTGGCCGCCGTTCATGACTTGGGCTTTATCCATTGGGGGAAAAACGACATCAGCATAAAGGGCGAAGTGAACGATGTGGGGCAGTTCTACGACAATGGTAGCTTCCTCTTCAATGGCTTGGATTGGGAACAACTGCAGCTGATTACCTCCGACGAAGCATATCGCACGCAGTTTCTTGACACTTTGAAGCAGTATTTTCAGCTGGAGTTTTCTCCGCTTGAGAAATACAATACAGCTCTGAATACCAATCTCTTGCTGCGTGGAAACTACGACCTCGACGTCCACAACCGTTTCAGTGTGCAGGCGCAAGGTTGCTTCCTTCGTAGCGGTTTCCGTCCCGCTTTGACACTCGCTTACTGCGGCTCGTTTTGGGACAATTTCAACGTATGCGCCACCTATACGATGATGCCTGGCAGCTATGCCAACTTCGGCCTCGGTCTCTCCGCTATGATTGAGACCTGCAACATCTATCTGACCACGAACAATATCATCGGCTGCTTCAATCCGTTGAATTCTAAGGGTTTCAATGCACAAGTCGGCATCGTCTTCAATCTCTTCAGGGAAGGTCGCCGCACCATTGACGAATCGGAAATGCCAGCGTATTTGGAATGACCACCGCAAAAATCTTCGGCATCAGCCGTCACCGCTTGACTACGGATGGCGAGGGCGTCACCACCTTGGTGGCGTTCAATGGATGCCCTTTGCGCTGTCGCTACTGCTTGAACAAGACCTCGTGGGAATTGGACAAAGGTCGCGATTACACGCCTGAAATTCTTTTCGAGGAGGTGAAAATCGACCAGTTGTATTTCCTTGCCACGCATGGCGGCGTCACTTTTGGCGGGGGTGAGCCCTTGCTTCAAGTGGAGTTCATCAAGGCGTTTCGTGAACTTTGCGGTCCACAGTGGCAGATTTTGGCCGAGACCAGCCTTAATGTCCCTTTCGAAAACGTGCAAGCCATCGACCCGATTCTGGACGGCTACATCGTTGACATCAAGGACATGAATCCTGAAATCTATCAAACTTATACGGGCAAGGACAACGCGATTGTGTTGACCAATTTGGAATGGCTTCTGAAGCACGGCGACCCCAATCGCATCATAGTGCGTGTGCCGCATATTCCTGAGTTCAACACGGATGAGGACGTGGAGAAGAGTAAAGAACACCTTACAGCAATGGGGGTGAAAAACATTGACGAGTTCAATTATATAATAAGGTGAGCTTGAATGCGGAATGATGAATGCAGAATGATGAATGCAGAATGTAGAATGTAGAATGCGGTTTGATTTCTGTTTTTGGATTTATTTTGCTTCAAACTGCTTTCTTCAAAATAAATCGTATCTTTGCTGCGTTAATCCAAAAAATTCAAACATGAAAAGAGGCAAACAAACCTGCAAAATCCTGAAGGAAATCCGCAAGCAGATTGCGGCAGAGAACGATATTAAATTGGTCATTGAGGAATGCACCTACCAAGGCGACTGCCTCGGCACTTGCCCGAAGTGCGAGGCCGAAGTGCGCTATTTAGAGCGCGAATTGGAGAAACGGCAGCGGATGGGCAAGGCTGCAGTCGTTGCTGGCCTTTCCGTAGGTTTGCTGGGTGCAAGTCAAGTGGCCTTGGCGCAGCAATCCGATACTTTGGATATCAACAAATTGGATGAGGAGACGTTGCGTGGAATTACAATTACAGAAGGATATGTTGTCCCTCCCAAATCTTATTTGTTTCATCATTCGCTTACACAATTGGAAATCAGCAAATTGCTTGTTTCTGAAATGAAGAGTTTAGTCGTGGTTGGTGGTGATTTGAGGCATCCTGATGTGCTTGAATATGAGAATTATGGAATTGCATATCAATTGTATGTGAACAATGATGATAATCTTAAGGCAGATTCTTTGCTGAAAAATACGACATATCTTTATGCACCTCAGTTTGAGGGCGGAGAATCAGGTCTTTTGGAGTTCATTTCTCAAAACTTAGGCGAAAATGCCGATGGACGTTCATACGGCGATATGGAGGTCGCTTTTACGGTGGAACCCAATGGCAAATTGTCGCACATTGATATAATTAAAGGTGTCAATGAGCAATTGGATGCTCAAGTCGAGGCGCTGTTCAAGTTCATGGAATTGAAGCCCGCTATATGGGAATTGAACTCGGGAGAGAAAATCCCATTCGCTTGCCAATGCGTGCAGAAACTGCATTTTCCGATGATTACACACTAAAAACGAAAGGCGAATTAATGAACAATTCGTGACAAATTGATGAGAATTAATGTTTAAAAAAAACACGTCATGGCAAAAGGCAAACAAACCTGCAAAATCCTGAAGGAAATCCGCAAGCAGATTGCGGCGGAGAACGACATTGACTTGGTCGTTTCGGAATGTACTTACCAAGGCGACTGTCTCGGCACCTGTCCGAAATGCGAGGCTGAAGTGCGCTATCTTGAGCGCGAACTGGAGAAACGGCAACGGATGGGCAAGGCGGCCATGGTGGCCGGGCTCTCCGTCGGTTTGCTGGGTGCTACTCCTGTGGCGATGGCACAAACGCCTGTCGCCGACACGCTCGATGCGAGCGAGACCGAAGTCATAACGGAACCTTTGATGGGTATAATACCAATGGAGCCTCAGTTGTATTATGTGGAGCTGTCAAAGAATCCTGAAATCAAGAAGCAATTTAGCATTTCTATGGCTGACCTAGGAGTGTTGGGCTTTGAGGTCAAAGATTTTGAATTCGACCAAATGAAGAAAGAGGCCAAGGCTTTCTATGCACCCGTTGCCAAGGGCGGGCAGGAAAAGCTTCTGGCATTCATCTCTTACAATTTGGGCGAGAAGGCTACCAAACTTAAGGGTGAGATGAAACTGTCGTTCAATGTGAATACCAATGGCAAGGCATCGATGGTTATTGTCAAAAAAAGCGTTGATCCCGAAATTGATTTTCCCGTGGTGGATGCCATGAACGCTTATACTTGGGAAAGCGCCTACTACGTGTTGCAAAGTGGTGAGATGAAGCGAGTGAGCAGCGACTGCACCCTGACGATTCAATTTCCCTTGAAACCAGCCACAATAGACGATTTGTGGATTGAAGAAGCCCTTGAAGGCGAGGTGATGGCTCCTTCGCCAAAAGACCAATAATTGACTAAAATAAAGTTCCATGGCAAAAGGCAAACAAACCTGCAAAATCCTAAAGGAAATCCGCAAGCAAATCGCGGCGGAGAACGATATTAAGTTAGTCATTGAGGAATGTACCTATCAAGGCGATTGTCTCGGCACCTGCCCGAAATGCGAGGCTGAAGTGCGCTATCTGGAGCGCGAATTGGAGAGACGCCAACGCATGGGCAAGGCGGCGGTTTTCGCTGGAATGTCGTTGGGAACTTTGTTTGCTGCCACTTCATGCAATCATCCTGTTCCCGAGCCTTTGGCTGGTGAAGTGATGCATACTCCCGATTCCACCGAGATGCCCAACGATAGTATCTCCAACGACACCATCCCCAGCGACGCTTATTTGTTGGAAGGCGATGTGCTGGCACCGGAGCCGGATACGATGAAAGCAGAAGAAAAGAAAGCTGCTTGCAAAAAGGATGAGCTACTTGAAATTGTAGGAGGAATTGAGGAAGAAGAATGGGTTACAGAAGGGTTTGTTGAACCAAACTTTGATGGTGCTGCTGAGGATGAAGATCTTGTGGAGTCTAACGATACTTTGGATGGGGATGAAATATATCAGATTGTGGAGGAAATGCCGAAATTTCCTGGCGGTGAGGCAGAATTGTTTCACTATATTTCCAAGAATATCCATTATCCTCAGGAAGCGAAGGAGAAAGGCATTCAAGGCCGTGTCTTTATCGGGTTTGTCATTGAAAAAGATGGTAGCGTTTCCAATATAAGGAACTTGCGAGGTGTTGATAGTGAACTCGATGCAGAGGCCATTCGTGTTGTGAAGTCAATGCCGAAATGGAAGCCTGGAAAGCATAATGGTGAATTTGTTAGAGTGTCATACCAAATTCCTATCCTTTTCAAGTTGGAAGATCAACAGGATTGATTTCTCTTTCGTTTCGTAAAGAAAAAAGCCCTACCTTTGCAGCCGCAATGAGGGTCGCTTCGCGTCTTTGCGAGGAGGTACGACGAAGCAATCCATGCAAGCCGTTGAAGCGATTGTCTGGACTGCTTCGTTCCTCGCAGTGACGCAAAGCGGGTATAATTAGTCCCGCGTTTCACGTCCCGAAGTCCCGCGTCAAACAACAATTAAACGATTAAACAATAAACAATTCAACAACAATATGAAACAACTCATTGAATGCGTGCCGAATATCAGCGAAGGCCGCGACAAGAATATCATCGACCAAGTGACCGCTGAAATCGAGAAAGTGGAAGGCGTCAAGCTGCTGGACGTGGATCCCGGCATGACCACCAACCGCACCGTCATCACCTTCGTGGGCGAGCCCGAGCCTGTGTGCGAAGCCGCCTACCGCGTGGTGAAGAAAGCCGCTGAGCTCATTGACATGAGCCAGCACCATGGCGCCCACCCGCGTCAAGGAGCCACCGACGTGTGCCCGCTCATCCCTGTGAGCAACATCACGATGGAAGAGGTTGTCGAGTATGCCCACAAGCTGGGCAAGCGCCTCGGCGAAGAGCTGAACATCCCGATCTACTGCTACGAAGAGGCCGCCTACATCAAGGAGCGCCGCAATCTCGCTTATTGCCGTACGGGTGAGTACGAGAGCTTGTCCTCACGCCTCGGCACCGAGCAGTGGAAACCCGACTTTGGCCCCAACGAATGGAACGAACACGTGGCCCACACGGGTGCTACCCAAGTGGGTGCCCGCGACTTCCTCGTGGCCATCAACTATAACCTCAACACCACCTCGACGCGTCGCGCCAACGCCATCGCTTTCGACGTGCGCGAAAAGGGTCGCCCGATGCGTGAAGGCGGCAAGGTGACCGGCAAGCCGATGAAGGATGAAAACGGCAAACCAATCATGATTCCCGGAACGCTGAAGGCTACCAAGGCCATCGGCTGGTTCATCGAGGACTACGGCATCGCCCAGGTGTCGATGAACATCACCAACATCAGCGTGTCGCCCGTACACGTCTGCTTTGAGGAGGTCTGCGCCAAGGCCGCTGCCCGTGGCGTGCGTGTCACCGGTTGCGAAATTGTTGGCCTTGTGCCCAAGAAGGTGCTGATGGACGCTGGCAGATTCTACCTTGCCAAACAACAGCGCAGTCTCGGCGTGAGCGAAGAGGAAATCATGAAGATCGCCATCAAGTCGATGGGCCTCGACGACCTGAAGCCTTTCGACCCGAAGGAGAAGGTCATCGAATACCTCATCGAAGACCACAGCCAGAAGAAACTTGTCGACATGACCTGCACGGGCTTTGCCAACGAGACCGCCAGCGAAAGCCCTGCCCCTGGTGGCGGCTCCATCTCAGCCTACATGGGTGCCCTCGGCGCTTCGTTGGCCACGATGGTCGCCAACCTGTCGTCGCACAAGCCAGGCTGGGACGAACGCTGGGAAGAGTTCTCCAACTGGGCTGTCAAGGGTCAGGCCATCAAGGACGAGCTGCTTGAACTCGTTGATGAAGACACCAATGCCTTCAATAAGATCATGGAAGCTTTCGGTCTGCCCAAGAAGACCGACGAGGAAAAGGCTGCCCGCACGCAGGCCATCCAGGATGCCACCAAGTATGCCACCGAGGTGCCTTTCCACACGATGAAGGCTGCTTTTAAGGCTTTCGAGGTCGTCCGCGCCATGGCTGAGACGGGCAATCCTAACTCCGTCACCGATGCCGGTGTGGGTGCTTTGTGCGCTCGTTCAGCCGTGATGGGTGCCCATTTGAACGTGAAAATCAACGCCGCATCACTCAAAGACGAGGCTTTCAAGGCCGAAATCTTGAAGGAAGCCGCCGAGATTGAAGCTGCTGCACTTGTACAAGAAGCTGAAATTCTGCAAATTGTGAATAAGGTTATCCAAGGAGAATAAAATTTTGAGAAAACGGTTGCTGGTATTTGAAAAAGTTGTACTTTTGCAGCCAAATTTGAAAGGAGTATAAGCAATGTCAAAGAAACAGAAAGATGCACGCGTGAAAGTCATCCTCGAATGCACTGAGCAAAAGGCTAGTGGCATGCCCGGCACTTCGAGATACTACACCATGAAAAACAAGAAGAACACTCCCGATCGTCTGGAGTTGATGAAGTATAACCCGATTCTCAAAAGAATGACCCTCCACAAGGAGATTAAATAATTAAGAGTTATGGCAAAGAAAGCTGTTGCTACACTTCGTAGCTTGGACAAGACCTATAGCAAGATCATCAGAATGAAGCGTTCTGAGAAGACTGGTGCCTACTATTTCGAGGAGACCGTCGTTCCTGCCGACAAGGTGCAGGAGTTCCTTGCTAAGAGATAATTTGCGTAAACCGCAGAACAACAGAGCTTTTCCATAATCTTTATGGGAGAGCTTTTTTGTGTTTGTATAATCGGACACGAGTCGACCCTTCGACAAGCTCAGGGAGCTCAACAATTGACTACGTCGAATTGTCATTTCAACGATTAAACAATCAACAATTAAACAATAACACATCATGGGCCTATTCTCATTCCTAACCCGTAAAAAAGAACAAAAAGAAGATCTCGACAAAGGGCTTGAAAAGACCAAGACCAGCGTCTTCTCCCGCATCTCCAAAGCCATCATGGGTAAGTCGACCGTCGACGACGAGGTGCTCGACAACCTTGAGGAAATCCTCATCACGTCCGATGTGGGTGTGGAGACTACCTTAAAGATTATCGACCGCATCCAAGCCCGCGTGGCTCGCGACAAGTATCTCGGAACGAGCGAGTTGAACCGTATCCTGAAAGAGGAAATCATGGCTTTGCTCCAAGAGAACGAGTCGGGCGATGGCACCACCTTCGACATTCCTGCCGACAAGAAACCGTATGTCATCATGGTTGTCGGCGTGAACGGTGTGGGCAAGACCACCACCATCGGCAAGTTGGCGCACAACTTCAAGAAGGCGGGCAAGAAGGTCGTGCTCGGCGCTTCCGATACCTTCCGTGCCGCTGCCGTCAGTCAGTTGCAGATTTGGGCCGAGAGAGTAGGTGTGCCTTGCGTCCAACAAGGTCAGGGCGCCGACCCTGCTTCCGTGGCTTTCGACACGGTGAAGTCGGCTGTTGCCCAAGATGCTGATGTGGTCATCATCGACACGGCTGGCCGTCTGCACAATAAGGTCAACCTCATGCGCGAGCTGACCAAGATCAAGACCGTCATGCAGAAGGTCATTCCTGATGCACCGCATGAGATCTTGCTCGTGTTGGATGCCTCCACGGGCCAGAATGCTATCGAACAGGCTAAGCAGTTCACCGCTGCTACTGAAGTCAACGCCCTCGCGCTCACCAAGCTCGACGGCACTGCCAAGGGCGGCGTGGTCATCGGCATCTCCGACCAATTCAAGATTCCGGTCAAGTACATCGGCGTCGGCGAAGGCATCGACCATTTGCAGATCTTCGACAGGAAGGCGTTTGTGGATTCCTTGTTCGAATAGTGTAATTATCAAGAATTAGAGAATTGGAGATTTTCCCATATCGGGTCTTCGTTTTTGAATTGTCGAGGAATTGGAGAGAAAATCGCAAACGATTTTCACCTCTCGAATTCAATGCATCGAAGGTACAAGACTTCAGTAAAACAATTCTCTGTTTTCTCTAATTCTTGATAGAAAAAAACATGATATGCGAAGACCTTCTCAAATTCAACGCACTGAGGATGCAAGACTTCAGTATATAAATTCTCTTCTCTAATTCTCAAATTCTTGATAAAAAAAAGATTTCGTGGAATGCGTAGACCCTCCTTGAATATCGTGACCCTCGGTTGCTCCAAGAACAAAGTCGACTCGGAGCATCTGGCCGCTTTGTTGGAGCATCGTTATTTTATCCGTCACGACTCTGATAAGAAGTCGGATGTGGTCATCATCAATACTTGCGGCTTCATTGGCGATGCACAGGAAGAATCCATCGACACCATTCTTGAATATGCCGAGTTGCGCAAGCAAGGTATAATAAAGAAACTGTACGTTACGGGATGCCTCTCGCAAAGGTTCAAGAGAGATTTGCAAGCTGAAATCCACGAGGTGGATGCTTTCTATGGTGTGGAGAGTGTCAATCTTATTGCTGCTGACCTGCTGAAAGAGGAGGTGCAAACTGAATATTGCAGTCGCCGTGTGCTTTCCACTCCGAAACACTATGCTTATCTGAAGATTTCTGAAGGTTGCAACCGCCGTTGCGCCTTCTGTGCCATCCCATTAATAAGAGGTGGTCATGTTTCCGTGCCGATGGACAACCTCATTGAAGAGGCGAAAGGCTTGGCCAAACAAGGCGTGAAGGAACTCATCCTCATCGCGCAGGACCTGACCTATTACGGCCACGACATTGACGGTAAGTCGCATATCGTGGAACTGGTGAAGGCCCTTGCTGACATCGACGGCTTCGAGTGGATTCGCCTGCATTACGGCTATCCGCTCGGTTTCCCCGACGAGTTGCTGGATTTGATGCGCGAGAACCCCAAGATTTGCCATTACATTGACTTACCCTTGCAGCACATCAGCACCCATATATTAAAGGATATGCGCCGTGGTGTGGACCGTGAGCAGACGATAGGTTTTGTGGAGAATGTCCGCAAGCATGTGCCCGACATCGCCTTCCGTACCACCTTCATCGTGGGTTTCCCTGGTGAGACCGGGGAAGACTTCGAGGAGCTTTGTCAGTTCGTCAAGGACATGCGTTTCGAAAGGGCAGGGGTGTTCGCTTTTTCGCCCGAGGAAGGCACAGCAGCCTACGAGATGCAAGACGACATCCCCGACGAGGTGAAGCAAGAACGCGTCGACAAACTCATGGACATCCAGCAGAACATTTCCTTGGAAATCAATGGCCAGCGGGTGGGCAAGACCGAGAAAGTGCTCATCGACCGTCTTGAAGGCGACTATTACATTGGTCGCACGCAGTACGACTCTCCTGAAGTCGACGACGAGATTCTTATTTCTGCCGAAAAAGAGCTGCAAATCGGCTGTTTCTACCAAGTCAAAATCACACAGGCAGACTATTTCGACTGTTACGCTGAAGTCGTAAATTGAAGAATGTATGGCTGAGCACAACGACTTTGGTAAACTCGGCGAGGAACTTGCGGTCAATTACTTGATAGGGAAGGGCTACGAGATCTTGGAACGAAACTGGCGCAACCAGCATAAAGAGATTGACATCATTGCGAGAGATGGCAAGGATCTGGTCGTCGTTGAGGTGAAGGCACGTCAAACGGATGAATATGGCGGACCTGATGAAGCCGTCACCCAACAGAAGCGAAGTCGTTTGGTAGAGGCGGCCAATGCCTATCTTTTCAAAAACGATCTCGATATGAGCACGCGTTTCGACATCATATCCATTGTTTTCAAAGATGGCGAGCCTCTGATTGAGCATATTGAGGACGCGTTTCTGCCCTAAGCAGTCATGTCAAGCTAACATCGGTTTGTGCGAAGATGGGCATCTATGGCGGCGTCTTTCAGTGTATTAACCATGTTGATTATTTTGTTGACAAAAAAACGCGGAAATAAATATTATTTCCTGGCCTGTTTTGTAAAAATTCTGTATTTTTGCAAAACATGTTTTAAAAATAATTCTCATGGAGCATCAAACCAAACAACCACTAATTTATGACTACGAGGGTCTTCCACCAGATCCCATCAGCGTTCCTTGTAGCAACACGACTATGTCATCGCAAGGAACGAAAATCATCACCTTGGGTACGTTTACGCTAAGTCAGATTGAAGAGGCGATCACTAGCGTTGTAGGGCATGCCTTTCAGATAAAAGGCATGGTAACCACCCGCACCCGTCCCAATCTATTTGACTGTTCCAGTTTTTCGCATCGTTACACCTATTTGCCTGACATAAAGGTGGTGCACGACGACACCTGGGATGATTTCGGTCGCGCCTATTTCGAGCGCTACGACTACCAATTCACAGAGTTCCACTGCACGCTTTGTTCCGTCGACGAGATACGGCAGAAAATAGAGGCCTGGGTGCGGCAGTATGAGCGGAACCGCATCGTGAGCGACCTTTACCTCATGGCGAAGCCGGTTGTTCCCAGCCTTTGGGAACGCTACTTGACGCAACGCCATTGGAGCGAGAACCTCTATGCACGGATTGAAAGCGTTCAAACCGATTACCGAATTGATAGAAAACTCTGGACGACAGACGACAACCATTCCTGCCATCCCTATAAAGGTTTGTTGAACTTTCAACATCAACTTGCCAAGCTAAGCCTGTGCGGAGCCCATTCGCATGCAAGGACGGCGGCACGGCCCTGCTGCCGCTCCTTCCTGATGGCCTCAAGCCGTCAGTCGTCAGGCGACGACCTCCTGGGTCACTAAGCACCATCTTTTCAACCATCGTTACAGATTTTTGGTCATGTGTCATGACCTTCAACCTACCTTATGTAGGTCTGAAGTGATGGACTATGACAAAAAAGGTCTGCAAATTGGGCTTTTTGTCATGTCTTATGACTTAACGCCTGCTTTAAATAGGCTTCAAGTCGAGGATAGCGGCTCGAAAGGTCCAATAATCGGTAAAAAAGTCATGTGTCATGACCTGAAACCTGCCTTGGGTAGGTTGGAGGTGATGGATCAAGACCTTAAATCTGCATCAGGTAGGTCGAAGGTGACGAACCAACACTTTGGACCTGTTTCGGGCAGGTCGGAAGAGACGGGTGATGATTTCCGAGACGATGTGAGCAACGATGGATTAGCAGCTTGGCATTTTCGATGCGTCCCCTCCGCAGGGCAGGGCATGTGCCTTGCGGAAACCACCAATGCGGAGACGGCCTGTGCCGTTTCAAAAACAACAAATTGTTTAACTCTTAAATTACTAGAAAGATGAAAGGTAATTTAACGCTGTCTTTGGGACTCGACGCTAAACAGTTCCACGAAGGTCTCGATGAGATCTGCCGCCACTTTGCTGACAGCCGTTCCGACGACTACATGAACGGTCTGGTGCAGCAGGTGGCTGAAGCCAAGGAGTCGCTCTTTGGCGCCATGTACATCGCCTCGGTGAAGCGCGGTGTGCTGGAGGAATCGCGAACGCTCAACGGATGCATTGCAGCCACGACGCGCTATCTTGACTTGTGCACCTATGACAAGGATGCCGAGGTGAAGGCCAGCGCCAGACTGCTGCGCCGACAGTTCAGTGCGTATGGCAACGCGCTTACTTTGATGCCTGTCGGCGGTCGCCTGACTGCGGTTGAGGCGCTGTTGCGCGACTTGGGTGGTGATGCATTGCAACCCCATGTGAGAAGGTTGCATGAGCTTTCCACTCGCCTGGAAGAGATGAGGAAGGCCAAAGACGACCTTCGCAAGAAGCAACTTGTGGTGGATCAGGCCAACAGCAGCTTGATGAAGCCAGAGCCATTGCTTGTGCTGAAACGTGAGGCGGCGGACCAGTTGGCGATTTTGGTGGCCTACCTTGCGGTGATGGCCAAGAAGGATGCTGCCAACTATGGTAAGGACTATGCCGTAGTGACGGAAGTCATCACCAGGCTGAACGCCACCCGACGCAAGAGCAACTACCTCCATGTCGAGGTGGAGCTTGAAGACGGCAAGGAACCGTCGGAAGAGCCCGATCTCGCCGTCGGAGCCTGATGCTTCTTTTTCTAATGAATTGGTGGATTTCAATGTTAGACAATAAATAAGTGAAAAAATGAAATCCGCCGCCTCCCCATGAGCTGTTTGGCTTGTGGGGAGGAATTTTTTATAGCGACAGTATTAGTTTTCGGTGAATATCGGAAATAATTTGTACTTTTGTAGATTATTTATGCAAAACAGGTAGTTATGGCGTTGGAAAAACAAATAGAAGACCAGTTTATCCGTTATTTGAGCGAGAATCTGAAATATGTTTATCGCCCAGACATTAAAAATCGCGATTCGTTAGAGCAGAATTTTAGGGAAAAGTTTCAAACTTTGAATCGTTGCCATTTGACTGACAACGAGTTTGCGCGTCTGTTGGAGGAAATCACGGATGCGGATGTGTTCAATGCGTCGAAACGCTTGCGTGAGCGCAATACGTTTATGCGCGAGGATGGCACGCCACTTCAGTATTCATTGGTGAACATAAAAGACTGGTGCAAAAACGATTATGAGGTTATTCATCAGTTGCGCATCAATACGCGGAACAGCTTCCAGCGTTACGATGTCATTTTGCTCATCAACGGCTTGCCCGTGGTTCAAATTGAGTTGAAGACTTTGGATGTCAGTCCGCGCCGTGCCATGCAGCAGATTGTCGATTACAAGAATGATGTCGGTAATGGCTATACCAATTCGTTGCTGTGCTTCATGCAGATGTTTATTGTCAGCAACCAGCACAACACCTATTATTTTGCCAACAACAACAAGGAGCATTTCAACTTTAATGCGGAGGAGAAATATCTTCCTGTTTATCAGTGGGCTGATGAGAAAAATAATAAGATAACGGGGTTGGAGGCCTTCTCGGATGTTTTCCTGCAAAAGTGTCGTTTGGGTGAGATGATCAGCCGCTATATGGTCTTGGTTGCCTGCGAAAGGAAGATGCTGATGATGCGCCCTTATCAGATTTATGCGGTGAAAGCGATTGTCAGTTGCATCAACGAGAACCGAGGAAATGGCTATATCTGGCACACCACGGGTAGCGGCAAGACGCTGACTTCATTTAAGGCTTCAACGCTTTTGAAAGACAATCCTGATGTGGAGAAATGCCTGTTTGTTGTGGACCGCAAGGACCTCGACAAGCAAACCCGCGAGGAATTCAACAAATTCCAAGATGGTTGTGTGGAGGAAAACACCAATACCGATGCCCTCGTGCGTCGTATGCTTTCAGAGGATTATTCCGACAAAATCATTGTCACGACTATTCAGAAGTTGGGTATCGCCCTCGACCCGAAAAACCGTCGCAATTACCAAGAGCGTTTGATGCCGTTGAGAGATAAGCACATCGTCTTTATTTTTGACGAATGTCACCGCTCGCAATTTGGCGACAACCACAAAGCCATCAAGGAGTTCTTCCCCAATGCTCAATTGTTCGGTTTTACGGGGACGCCTATTTTTGAAGCAAATGCCACCTACACCCAAATCACGGGCGAGGAAGCGCAATACAAGACCACCAAGGATGTGTTTGAGAAAGAGCTTCACGCCTACACGATTACCAATGCCATTGACGATCGCAATGTGCTGCGGTTCCATGTGGATTATTTCAAGCCTGATAAAACGGACATGGTTGGCGATACAGTGAAGAAATCTGCCATTGTGAAAGCGATTTTAGCAAAACACCGCGCTGCAACCAACGAAGGACGCTTCAACGCTTTGTTTGCCACAGGTTCCATCAACGAGGCCATCGAGTATTACAATTTGTTCAAAGATGCCCAAGCACAAAAAATGGAATTGGACAACGATTATGAGCCGCTGAACATTGCTTGCGTGTTTTCGCCACCAGCCGAAGGCAACCGCGACATCATGCAGATTCAAGAGGATTTGCCGCAGGAACAGCGCGACAACGAACAGGAACCCGACAAGAAAAAGGCCGCGTTGATGACTATTATTGCCGATTACAACAAGCAATTCGGCACCAACCATTCCGTGAATGAGTTTGATGCATACTATCAAGATGTGCAGCAACGCATCAAGAACCAGCAATATAGCAACAAAGATTACGCTCACGAGAACAAGATAGACATTACGATTGTGGTGGATATGTTGCTGACAGGCTTTGATTCCAAGTATCTGAACACGTTGTATGTCGATAAGAATCTGAAATACCATGGTTTGGTACAAGCCTTTTCGCGCACCAACCGTATCTTGAACGACAGCAAGCCCTATGGGAATATCCTCGACTTCCGCAGCCAGCAGGAAGCCGTGGATGCTGCTATTGCTCTGTTCTCGGGCGAGAAGAAGGAGGAAGCACGCCAGATTTGGCTGGTTGAACCTGCATCGGTTATCAAGAAGAAGTATTACGAGGCGGTGAACAGCTTGCGCGACTTTATGACGCTTCACGATTTGGACTTCAAGGCAGAGGAAGTTCCCAACCTGAAAGGCGATGCGGCAAAGGCCGATTTCATCAACCGTTTCAAAGAGGTGCAGCGTCTTAAGACCCAACTCGACCAATATACCGACCTCGTGGAAGTTGAAGATGAAAAAGACCCGACTTGTGCAGCAGAGCAACAACCTCAATATGGTTTTACGGAAGATGATTTGCGGGCTTTCCGTGGAGCCTATCTCGACCTTGCGCGTGAATTGAAGACCCGACGCGAGAAGTCTTCCGTAATAGTCCCGGATGAAGTGGAAGACCTTGATTTTGAGTTTGTCTTGTTCGCTTCCGCCTTGATTGACTACGATTATATTATGGAGTTGATTTCGCGGTATATGGGACAACCTGCCAAGTGGAGGATGACAAAGGAGGAACTCGTTAACTTGATTCGATCGAGTGCCAACCTGCTTGACGACCGTGAGGACATTATTGCCTATATTGACAGCCTCGATGGTGTGAATGGTAAGACTGAAGATGAAATCAGGAACGGCTACGAGGATTTCAAAACGGAGAAATACGCTAAGGAACTGAAAGCCATTGCCGATAAGCATGGTTTAAGCGTGGCCTCGTTGCAGACTTTCGTGAACGACATTGTGGATCGCAAGATTTTCAATGGCGAGAAACTGAACGACTTGCTTGAGCCTTTGGAATTGGGCTGGCGTGACCGCACCCGCAAGGAAACCGAACTGATGAACGACCTCGTCCCGTTGCTGAAACGCCTTGTGCCAGGGCAAGAGATTTCAGGATTGAAGGCGTATGAGGAATAAAAGAACAATTGAATGGTATTATGAAAGAGCAGAATTTCTTTGAAAAACAGACGCTTTCGTCAAAGGTGAAGGCAAACATAGTTTCGGAGTATTTTCCGAAATATTGTTCAATTATAATAAAGAAGCATGTCCCCGAAAAAATCGGTTATTTGGATTTGTTTTCTGGTCCTGGAATGTATGAAGACGGTAATCCATCAACTCCTATTTTAATTGCAAGGAATTGTATGAAAGATGAAGATCTCAAGAATAGGGTTTGGATGGTGTTTAATGACAAGTGTTATTCGGAACAACTGAAAGAAAACTTCAATAAAGAGTTTCCAGAAGGCACTTTTAAATATAAACCACATTTTGGTCATAGTACAGTTGGCGAGAGCCAGGAAATCAATGACTTTATAGTCAAAAACACCTGCAAGGGACGGTTTAATGAGCAGCCTTCGGTTTTGTTTATTGATCCATGGGGGTATAAGGGAATTGAAACCAATGTTCTTTCACAGTTCCTTTCCTATTGGGGCAACGAATTGTTTATTTTCATCAATTCGAAAAGAATTAACCCTGCTTTAGAGAACGACAAATTTGAAGAGCCAATGCGTTGTCTGTTCCCTAATTCCTATGACAAGGTTAAAGTGGAGATAAGAAATAAAAGAACCGTAAGCGAACGCTTACAGTTTATTATTGATAATTTAGGCAAGGAATATGAGGCTTTGCTCAAAAGCCGTGTTTATTACACCGCTTTCAAGTTTCAGGAAGAGGATATTGAGACGACTAGTCATTTTATTCTTCACCTTTCAAAGAATAAAAGAGGTTTTGATTTGGTAAAGCAGATATATAATGATTTTGCCAATGTGGGTACCATATTCGATGGTGTAAATACATACACCTTTGATGTGAAAAAGATAACCAATCCTGTTGAAGAATTGTTTGACACCAACTCGGAAAACATTGATGCATTGAAAAACATGCTCTTGGAAGAATACAAAGGCCGCACAATAACGTCATACGATTTATTTGAAGAACATCAACAAAACTGTTTATACAGCAGATCTCACTATGTGAAAGCATTAAGGAGGTTGGTCGAAGAAGGTGCAGTTGAATCGGAGTTTACTGATGGGAAAAACCATGTTGTCACCGTACTTCTTTCTAAAGATTGTATTTTAAAGTTTTAAAGCAATGGCTGATAGCAAAATAGAATGGACAGATAAGACTTGGAACCCAGTGACAGGATGCAGTAAGATATCTAAAGGGTGCGAGCATTGTTATGCTGAAGTGATGTCACGACGGTTGAAGTCCATGGGGAAACAAAAATATTCCAACGGGTTCAAACTTACTTTACATGAGGACTGTTTGAATGAACCTTTGGCATGGACAAAGTCGCATTTCATATTTGTGTGTTCAATGAGCGATTTGTTTCATAAGGATGTCCCATTTTCATTTATTGACAAGGTAATAGGTGTTATTCGCAAGACACCACAACATAGGTATCAAATTTTGACAAAACGACCTGAAAGGATGTATGAGTATTTTCAGACTCATGATATTCCTGAAAATGCATGGCTGGGTGTAACGGTTGAAGCGGCTTCGTCAAAACCTAGAATAGATTATTTGAGAGAACTGAATGCTTCGATAAAATTCCTGTCATGCGAGCCTTTGATTGAGGATTTGGGAACTTTGAATTTGGATAGAATTGATTGGGTAATCGTTGGAGGGGAAAGTGGTCCATTTGGCCGAATTATGAAAAAAGAATGGGTTTTGTCTATCAAGAAACAAGCGGATAAACATGGAATAGCCTTCTTTTTCAAACAATGGGGAACTTGGGGCGAAGATGAAATTAAAAGAAACAAACACAAGAATGGCAAATTGATAGACGGTCAAATCTGTCAAGTCATGCCGTCTTTAAAGATGAATTAGATATGGGTAATCATAGTATTAAAGCAGTTCCACAACTACGCTTCCCCGATTTCCTCAACGACGGGGAATGGGAAGTGAAGAGATTGGGAGAGATTGTAAAAGAAGTTGAAGAGAAATGTAGTATTGGCAAGTTAGATATAGATACGTACATCAGCACGGAGAATATGCTGCAAAACCTTGAAGGGGTAAAAAAGGCATCAAAGTTGCCAGAGACGGGTTCTTTTACTCGTTTTCAAAAAGGAGATATTTTGTTCTCGAATATTAGACCGTATTTAAAAAAAGTTTGGCAGGCTGAATTTGAAGGAGCGGCATCGAATGATGTAATTGTTTTTAGGGCACAAACTGAGTATGATAGTGGTTTTGTGTCTCAGATTATTAAAAGTGATAGTTTTATTGCTCATACTATGGCAGGGGCAAAAGGAGTAAAAATGCCAAGGGGCGATAAGAATATGATGTTGGAATATCCTGTTTGTGTTCCTTGTCTCCCCGAGCAGCACCGCATTGCCCAAGCCCTCACTGCCTTGGACGAACTCATTGCCGCCACCAACGAGAAACTGGAGCAGATGAAGGCGTATAAGAAGGGATTGATGCAGAAACTTTTCCCAGCCAAAGGCAAAAAACTTCCCGAACTACGCTTCAAGGAATTTGTAAAAGATGGGGAATGGGAGGTTAAGAAGTTGGGAGAGATTATTACAACATTATCACCAACAAAAAAATTGCAATCAGGAAAATATAAAGCAATTGGGTCGTTTCCAATTGTGGACCAATCCCAAAATTATATTTGTGGCTATTCCGATGATGTTGAAGCCGTTGTAAATACTACTTCGGAGAATTTGATTGTTTTTGGCGACCATACTTGTACATTAAAATTTGTGGATTTTCCTTTTATTCAAGGTGCTGATGGAATTAAGATTTTCAAATCATCTAAATCAAATGAAATTGATGAACGGTTTTTATATCAGGCTTTGTTGTATAATCCCATCGTTTCAAAAGAATATAAAAGACATTTTTCTGAATTGAAAGAACAGGTCGTGTGTTATCCGAAAGATATGAACGAGCAGCGCATAATTGCTTCGTGTCTTTCTTCGATGGACGACCAAATCAATGCCTATTTGGAGAAAGTCGCTCTATTGGAACAATATAAAAAAGGATTGATGCAACAAATGTTTCCAACTTCAAAATAAAAAGACATGCCTAATCAATTAAAAGAGTCATATAAGGAATTGAGTGAACTTGCTCAAGATTTAAGAAGTAGCGAAAAGAAAAATACTATCATATTCGCACACAATGGCGTGGGTAAAACGAGCCTTTCTGTTGCATTTAAGAACATTGCCAAACAGAGTGGTGCAGGAGACACATTATATTACAATGCCTTTACAGAAGATTTATTCTATTGGGATAATGATTTGGATAATGATGAGGAAAGAGTCCTGATGTTCCGTAGAGAATCTCATTTCTTTGATGGCTTGGATGCGAATGAAATGGAAACCCGTATACGTTCAATGTTAGGGAGATATTCTGATTTCGATTTTTCCATCAAACTGGATGTCGTGAAAAAGAATGCTCAGAATGAAGACATCATTGTGAATTATGTCACATTCAAACGGATGTTATTCAATGAGGAGAAAAATACTACCGAATGGAAAGAAGATATAAAAATATCTCGTGGAGAAGAAAACATTTTCAAATGGTGCTTCTTTTTGGCAGTTGCTCAAATGGCAATTGATAAGGCGGAAGCCTATAAATGGGTGAAATATATTTATATTGACGATCCGATTTCATCCTTGGATGATGACAATGCTGTGCTTGTTGCCAACCATCTGGCAACAATGATAAAAGCAGATACGAACAATCTTCATACAATTATTTCTACACATCACGGATTATTCTATAACGTTATTTATAATGAGTTGAAAAATGCAGATAAACTATATTTATACAAGGAGAAAGAGCAAAATGATGATGTGACACGGCAAACAACTTTTGCTTGGAAAGTTAAAGATTTGAGCGATACACCATTTTTCCATCATGTTGCAATAATAAAAGAATTGAATAAAGCAGTAAGTTCTGATGGCCGTTTGTACACTTATCATTTCAATATGCTTAGAAACTTATTGGAAAAAACTGCCGCATTTCATGGCTTTAATAAGTTTGGTGATTGTATTAAGAAATTTGATAATGACCCAGATGAGCAATTGTATTCAAGAATGATTAATATAATGAGTCACGGTAATTATTCACTATTTGAACCCGTGGAAATGAATGAAGAGAATCAAACCTATTTCAAAAGAATTTATTCAGACTTCAAAGCCCAATTCCCATTCAATGAAAATCTATAATGTATGATACAAAATAACCAACAAGAACTTGGTAAGACCCTTTGGGCAATCGCCAACAACCTGCGTGGCGCGATGATGGCGGACGATTTCCGTGATTATATGTTGTCTTTCCTTTTCTGGAAATACTTGTCGGACAATTACATCAAATCCGCACAGAAGGAATTGGGATCGGATTATCCCATCAGTGACCACACGAAAAGAATCCCTTTGCAAATTTGGTACGACAACAATCCGAACGATGTGAAATTGTTTGAAGACCAAATGCGTAAGAAAATCCACTATTTTATAAAACCAAATTATCTTTGGGACAATATAGCAGAGTTGGCTCGCACACAGAGCAACGACTTGTTGGATGTACTCTACGATGGTTTCAAACATATTGAAAACGAGTCGTTTGGTAGTTCATTCAAAGGATTGTTTTCAGAAATCAATCTGCATTCGGAGAAATTGGGAAAAAATTATACTGAGCGTAATGCCCTTTTGGCAAAGGTCATCCAAACAATTGCCAATGGCTTGGCAGATAGTGGGGCAGAGGGAGATTCGTTAGGAGATGCCTACGAGTATCTTATTGGCCAGTTTGCGGCAGGTTCGGGCCAGAAAGCAGGAGAGTTCTATACGCCGCAAATGATTTCCACCATCCTTTCGCGCGTTGTTACTTTGGATTGCCAAGACCCATTCACAGGGAAGAAAAAACGCATCGATAAGGTACTCGACTTCGCTTGTGGTTCGGGTTCCTTGCTTCTGAATGTGCGCCGCGAGATGGAAGGCTTTGGCATTGGCAAACTTTACGGGCAGGAAAAAAACATTACTACCTACAACCTCGCCCGAATGAACATGCTGTTGCATGGTGTGAAGGACACGGAGTTTGAAATTCATCATGGCGATTCACTTGCCAACGATTGGGACATCCTCAACGAGCAGAACCCCGCCAAAAAGATGCAATTCGATGCAGTGGTCGCCAATCCTCCTTTCAGTCTGCGCTGGGATCCGACCGAGGAAACCGCCAAGGATTTCCGTTTCAGTCGCTATGGTGTGGCACCCAAGTCAGCAGCCGATTTTGCATTCCTGCTGCACGGTTTCCATTTTTTGAGCGACAACGGCACGATGGCCATCATTCTGCCTCACGGCGTGCTGTTCCGTGGCGGCAAGGAGGAAGTCATTCGCAAGAAACTGCTTGAGGACGACAACATTGATGCCGTCATCGGTCTGCCTGCCAACTTGTTCTATTCTACGGGCATTCCGGTTTGTATCCTTGTGCTGAAGAAATGCCGCAAAAATGACAAAATTTTGTTCATCAATGCCAGCGGTGAGGAACATTACGAGAAAGGCAAACGGCAAAATTATCTTCGCGATGATGATGTGAAAAAAATCGTGGAAACCTACCAGTTCCGAGAGGAGGAACCCCGTTTTTCTCGTCTGGTCTCATTGCAGGAAATCAAGGAAAACGACTACAACCTCAATATCACGCGCTATGTGAACCTGTCGAAAGATGATGAGCCGATTGACCTTGAAGCCGTTACTAAGCAATTGAAGGAATGTGATGACAAGATTGCGGAAGCGCGAGACAAACTCAATGTGTTTTTGAAGGAGTTGGGGCTGGAAGAGATTTGAATATGAACAGAATCATTCTCATTGGAAACGGATTCGATTTGGCGCATGGTTTGAAGACGAGCTATGCTGATTTCATTGATTGGTATTGGGACAAAAGAATATTTGATCTTCATGATAATTATTCAAAAGTGTCTAAAGACATATTATGTACTATTACATCATTGTCTGATAACACATGGCAGTACTTTTATTGGCTCAATCAAAGTGTGTTGCATTCTACTCCAGGCAAAGAAGTTATTAAACAACTTTTGGCTGATAAGGCAAATTATCAAATTACGAAGTCTGACTTTTTTTCAATGATTTCAAGCTCTGATCCCCAGTGGTCAAATATTGAGAACACATATTATCGTTTACTATTTCCATTTATTGGCAATAGTTTTTTCCCTTATTATGATAACAAGCCAAAAGAGTTAAATGAAGAGTTGGCTTATGTTCGGACTTTGTTGATTAAGTATTTGAAAACGGTACAAGAGAATTGTATTAGTGATGAAATTGTCTATCTAGATATAATAGAAAAACTATATGCGCCTTTTAAACCAAGAGATATTTCAATTGGTGCAAAGCTTGAATGGAAGAGGTTTGTAGATGAGAGATTTAAATTTGATTCAAATATAAGATGGGATGATGTTTCGGATTGGGATGAATTGTTAGAAGCATTTGATGTAAAAGATAGAAAACAAAGTAAACAAGAAATTGAACAGTTTATCAAATCATATCAGGAGCAAGTAGGGTATATGGGAATAGAATCAATCGTGAAGCATGAATTTCCTGAGCATTTCTTGTTGCCAAATAGGATTATGCTTTTGAATTTTAATTATACCAATACGGCTGATTTATATTTGCGCAAAAACGAAAGGTTTGTGATAAACCATATTCATGGCAATTTGAACGAACCAGATAGCGTGATTTTTGGTTATGGGGACGAATTAGATGAGAATTATAAAAAGATGTTGGAGAAAAACGATAATGAGTATTTACGCAATATCAAGTCTGTCAAATATTTAGAATCGTCCAATTACCGTAACTTGCTTGAGTTTATGGAATCTTCACCGTATCAGATTTTCATTATGGGTCATTCCTGCGGCAATTCAGATAGAACTTTGCTTAATACTTTGTTTGAACATAAGAATTGTGTCTCCATCAAACCATTCTATCACAAATGGGATGACGGCACTGATAATTATATGGAATTGGTTCAGAACATATCTCGTAACTTCACTGATATGAAGCTGATGCGCGATAGGGTGGTGAATAAGACTTTCTGTGAAACGATTTAATGCATATCTTTGCCCTGCATAATCTTATTATAATTCTAACTTTAAAAATTCTTGAAAAATGGAAAAATGTAATTCAAAAAAGGAAATGTCATTAAAAAAATGGATTTTATGGTTTGAGCCTGTTGGACTTATATTGCTCCTGTTTGCATTTGGGTGGCAATGTTTGGCAGAACATGCTGCTCAAATGAAAACAGAAGGCTATATCCTTGAAATCAACGAGAAGCTACTGTTCATCTGGGATGGTATTTATGACGAAGCTTTACATAGTGATCGGTATGATGGCAATGCAATGGTCTGGGTTAATTATGATTCTCATAACCAGTCTATGAAAACTTGGGGGCAGACACAAAAAGAACTTAGTGTCATTAGCAAGCAAAAAGAATTATTCGGGACTATTAGGATAGTATTGTTTGTCATTGGGTCAGTATTGGTAATACTGTCTAAAACTCCATGTTTGAAGGATAAATCTTAGTTACACAACTATGATGTTGTCCTTGTCAAAAAACCGCAGCCATAGATGCCCGCCACCACACATGTCAGCGTCGGCATGACATGGCTGCTTCGCTCTCTATCATCTGGCTTCGTGACCTGGTGACTATTTGACCAGGATCGCTTTCACGGGAATACCGAAGTTGCCGCCCATTTATCCCATACTTCACGTTCCTGAACCCCATAGTGTTTTTGGTTCAGATATGGGTCAAAAAAAGTTGAGATATGGGTCTTAACCTTTCGTGCGCTCTCAGTTCCCGCTTTAAATGCCGTTTTTCCTGCTTCAGCCGAGTCCTGAAAGGACGACCCTAATTCACCCCGATATGCAATGTCGGGTTTTCATAATAAGACGGATGACAGTGACAGGCCGCAGCCATAGATCCCATGCCATCGCACATGCCAGCGTTGGGATGACATGGCTGCTGAGTTACTGGTTGCCGCAGCCATAGATGCCTGCCCTCGCACAGACCAGCGTCGGCATGACATGGCTGCTGGAGCCATCCGCACCCTGATGCAATACCCCTAAAACAATTAATGACAATTCGTGGTACATTAACGGTAATTCGTGTAAAACAAACAACCAATGACAATTCGTTGTAAGCATCCGACGAACTACATGTAGTTGAACCTACATGTTACACCAACAGCGACTATAACAAGAAGTGAAGTTGTAGTCGCTGTTGTTTTTGTTGCACCTATATGTTGTGCCTGTATTATGAGGT
>Ga0247611_10000230_pt1 | contig 118343 bp, 114 predicted proteins | sample 177DNAGHGhighgp2_FD_192422 | JGI IMG/M metagenome (GOLD analysis project Ga0247611, IMG submission 192422) | Sheep rumen microbial communities from Palmerston North, Manawatu-Wanganui, New Zealand - 1770 DNA GHGhigh gp2 | ecosystem: Host-associated > Mammals > Digestive system > Stomach >... | reverse complement strand
AGATCTTCTAACCGCTCATGAATGTTTAAGTCCTCCCGCAAGTTATGATCATCATATAGCTTGCTTGTCTTTCCTTGTTTATGTTTGTTATTGCCCCGTTGGCTCCTCCTCCTTGCCAACGGGGTTTCCTTTATAAATCCCGCATAATGGTCGTCTAAAATTCATAAAAAAGTGTCATCACGTACCTTCAAAGTACGCTCCGGTACTTTTTGCAGGAATAGCAAAATTAGAAAATCATTTCTTTACTATCCCCGCGATTATTAAACAGATTAAGAATGGACAGTCTATAATAGTAGAGAAATAATTTGTTGTTAAAGATGATGCCTTTGAGACAAAAAAGTAGCTCTCATTGCTAATAAACTTATAGGTCATGATAAAATAAAAGCACTTTTTATAGTTTTTTATATAACGTCGCTCGCTTAATGCAACTGTATCAAAATCTGACAAAAGTTATCTCTCAAAAGCAGCTTCAATAATTTTTGCCGAGCGTTTTTCTTCCAAATCATCATTAGCCGGAATACCCAATTGCGGAGCCACTTCTGTTATAATTTCTCCGGTTGCCGGCACCGCATTCCAGCCGGCTTCGGTATGTCCGAAAGTTTCTTTGGTTGATTTAGGATCATCAAACATAACCACTAAAACATATTGCGGATCAGACATCGGAAATGCCGACAAAAAGGTTGTATTTACGTGTTTGGCAATATATTTTCCATGCGCGTCTTGTTTGTTGGCTGTTCCGGTCTTACCTCCCACTTCATATCCCACAACATCGGCATTGCGCCCCGAACCTTTGGTAACCACGGCTCTTAACAATCGGCGCATTTGTTTTGATGTGTTATCTGACATCACTCTCACCGCCTTGTCCGGATTATATTTATCGCTCAACAAAGTTGGATGATTATAAATTCCGCCGTTTACCACAGCCGCAAAACTGGCCGCCAAATGTAACGGCGAAACTGCCAAACCATAACCGAACCCGATGGTAGCAATTGCACTCTCATCTTTTTTCCACTTTGCTTCATTTTGCACAATCGGACGATCCGATTCAGCCAATTCGGTCTTTATTTGTTCAAGCATCTTTATTCTTTTTAAGAAACTATGCTGTTCATTATATCCGGCCTTCAAAGCCATGCGAGCCGAACCGACATTAGAGGAATGAACCAAAATCTCTTCCACGTTTAACGGATGTCCCGCCGCATGAAATTCTTTAATGGTTCGTGATTTTATTTTCAACGGATGAACTGTATCAAAAACCTCATTAATCTTCACTTTTCCCGAATCCAAAGCCATTGCGGTATTAAATACTTTCAATACCGAACCGGGTTCATAGATATAATTTGTTGCCAGGTTGCGCATATCGGCCAGATTTTTAATATTGTTGTTGGGGTTAAAATCAGGCAAAGAAACCATTGCCACAATTTCAGCCGTATTGGCGTTCATTAAAATAGCTGTAGCAGCGTTTGCTGAAAATTTTTTTCTGTATTTTTGCAAAATAGCATGAATTGTATCCTGCACGCCTAAGTCAATCGACAATTTAACCGGTACATCAGATGAAACTATTCTTTCATCTAATCCTTTTTCCAAACCGGAAATGCCTTTATTGTCAACATCGGTTTTTCCGACAATATGACAAGTTAAATTACTTTGCGGATAAATTCTTTTTTCATTAGCGCGAAGTTCCAATCCCGGATTACCTATTTTCCAAACCTGTTTTTGCTGTCTGGGAGATAAATTATCTTTAATCAGAGAATGTTGCGCTCTATCCTTAAATTTTTTATATACTTTATTAAAATCCAAATCGGGGAATATTTTAACCAAAGCCTCGGTTGTTGCTTTAGGTTTAAAAACTTTTACTTTTGTAGTTTGTAAATCACGAGTGGGCAGAGAGGTGGCTATAATAGCTCCGTTACGATCAACAATATCGGCGCGATGAATCAAGGTGTGAACCTCATTTTTGGGTTTTTCAACGCCATCAATATTGGAAAGCACACAGACATCCAACAATCGCATCGCGACAATTATATAAGCCAATACAAAGCAAGCAATACCAAAACGCACACGCGGCAATCCTTTTGCTTGAGCAGAATTTTCCGCATTGTCCCATCCACTGAATATTCCTCCGCCGGTAACATTGATTTCTTCACCGGGCAAATAAAGATTATTGCTATCTTTCATCTCCGACTTCTTCACTTTATTGTATCAAACAAACTAGCGAACGTTATTTGCCATCTTTCTTATGTTGCGGTTGTTCTTTGCCAAAGCGGCAATATTTCTGCGAGCATTTTGTTTCTTGGCATTTTCCGATTCGTAACTAAATGGTAACGCAGAATAGTTAATAATTTGTTCACCTCTGACAGAATTTAAATTGGTATGAGCTTTAGCCAGATTTCGCAGTCTGGTCGGATTATTTAATTTAGACCATTCTGCATTCAAAATATGTATGGTATCTTTATCGTTTTGAATACTTCTATTTATCTCTTTCAATTCTTTTTCTAACCGATATACCGAAGTTTTAAGATAACTCGAAGCAGCAATAGTAAAAAGCACCACGGTAATACTCAAAACGTAAATCGCAATTTTATTTGTATTCATTATATTCAAAACTCCTTTTTATCATCCCAAAAGTCTAATTTCTTATTGCATAACGCAGCTTTGCCGATCGCGACCGCGGGTTTATGGCCAATTCTTCCGAATCGGGCAATAAAACTTTGGAGGTAAAAACAAAAGTTGCATTACTTGTTGATTGCAGAGGCTGCTTGTAACGCGAGGTATGAACTCGCTTATCACTGTTATTTTTGAAAAAGGTTTTAACAATACGATCTTCCAATGAATGAAAATCAACCACCACCAATCTTCCGCCCTTTGCCAAGCAAACGGTAGCCTTTTCTAAACCTTTTTGCAGTTCGCCCAATTCATCATTAACCGCAATTCTCAAAGCCTGAAAACTGCGCGTGGCCGGGTCAATCATCTGACGATTTCCTCTGCCCAAAATAGAATAAATAATATTTGCCAGTTCGGTTGTCGTCTGAATCGGCTTAATTTTGCGCGCTTCAACAATTTTGCGGGCAATCGCGCGTGATTTTTTTTCTTCGCCGTAATTGTAAAGGATGTTGGCTAATTCTGCCTCGCTCAAATTATTAACCAAATCAGCGGCAGTTTCTCCCGCTTGGCTCATCCGCATATCCAAAGGCGCTTCTTTGGCAAAAGAAAAACCTCTCACTCCTTCATCAAGTTGCATTGATGATACGCCGATATCAAATACCGCGCCATCAATGTTTTCGCTTACTAATTTATCAAAATCACCGAATCTTCCCAAACGAAAATCAAAACGCGCTCCGAATTTTTGTTTTAATTCCCGAGCGCGTGGTTCAACGGTGTTATCTCTGTCTAAGGCTATGACTTTGCAGTTTGCTGTTTGCAAAATTGCTTCGGAATAGCCGCCGTTGCCGAAAGTTGCGTCAACATAAACTTCATTATCTTTTGGAGCTAAAGCCTTTAATACTTCTTTCAACATCACCGGATAATGTTTTTGATAATTTTCATTCATTGTTCATTATCCTTAACTGATTTAAGTGATGGGCGGTTTTTGAGCAGTTTTTCTCTAATTCTTTGTTCTTCTTTAGCCCAGTTTTGGGGATTCCAAATCTGAAATTTGCGACCTTTGCCGACAAACACGGCGGAGTTAGTGATTTGTGCGTGTTTGAGCAATTTTTCCGACAACATAATTCGTCCGGTGGAATCGAAAGGATAACGTTTGGCATCACCGAATATCAGATTGGAGATGTCATCTTGCTCTTCCGAGAAAAAGTCGAGCGAGTTTTCCATCTCGGTTGCCAATTTCTCCAACATATCTTCGAGACAACCTTCAATACAAGGGGAAGACAAACTGCGATAGCAAACTATTTCCGAATCGGAATCTTTAACAATGGCGCGCCAATCCGAAGGCAAGGAAACTCTGCCCTTGGCATCAACCTTGTTCTCTACCGTATCTAAAAACAGAAATGATTTACGCAATTTTTGACCCTTTGCCCTTAATCTTTGCAATTATGTTTATGGTATAACATGGGATTTTATGGGAATCAATGGGAAATTTTAGTATTTTGTTAACTGTTCTTGGAATGTTCTGTTTTGTTTGTGCTGTATCTCAAGCAATCCGCCGATTAGCAAAAAATAAAATTTTTGTGCAAATAATTCACAATATGTTTAAAACGAAGAAAAGCCCTTGTTGCCAAGAGCTTTTCTTTTTTAGTTTTACAGCGAGTTTTGAAAAGGTATCGCAGCATAATAACCTTTTTTTAAGCGACAACCTCTGCCGCTATTTTTTCTTGCACTCCGGCGACATCCGGCACTCCCAGCGTGCTCTGAAGGTACTCGACCAGATTGGATGCCGTGATGGCTGATTTCGGGATGCCGAAGGTGGTCTCCAGATATCCCTTGAAGGTGCCGGCGAACTCCAGAATGGCGAACTCCGGTGCGCCGAGGAAAAGTTCTTTCAGAACTATATACCCGCCGGGAACATCTTCCTTGCCGTAGAATTCGATATAAGAACATGCATAGACGTCATCGGGGTTAGTGATGTTGACGATGGGATTGCTCATTGCCACCATCGAATCACCCCACTGCGGGATGCAGAATATCATGTTTCCGGTTAGGTGACACCAAACATATTTTGCTTCGGTGCCGATAAACATTGCTCGTCCGTCCTCAGACGGACCGACGAATTCATAACGGCGGAAGAATTCTTCGGCGGTGGGAACCTCCCAACCACCATTGCCGCCTTCGACATAGTCGACGATCCATCCTTTGCCGGTTCCTCTTTCTCCGGCTTCGTAGGCACCGAAGGTGTGAGCCATGATGAATTCTCCCTCATCGCTGGGACGGGCATACACCAGTCGCTGGCCGTTTTTCACGGCAATCACCGCATGACCATGCTTGCGCATGACGTCATAAGCCATGGACTTAATGCTGCCGCCCACGGTGAACCATATCCCATTCTCATTCTTCAGTCTTTGTGGGACTGGCACATCTTCCAAACCGGTAGTGGCGTAATATACGAGAGATTCATAAGTTCCCTCGCTGTACGCCGATACGTGGGGAAGATTGTCAAACATAAGTTCCTTATGCTCCGAATGCGAAGCCAAGAAAAAGACATGACCTTTTTCGTCTTCCCACTTAATTCCCGAAAGATGGATTAACTGGACGATAATTTCTCCGTCTTTCATGGCAATGGCGGGGTTCTCCTTTTTCTTCAGAACTTTTTCCACCTTCTCGGGATTGGTGGAGTTGATGAGTTTGGCCCAACGCCCCTCACCATCGGTGAAGAAAGTTATCGGCACCTTCTCGCCGTTTCTCACGACCAGAGGTTCGCCGTCAGACTTAAAGGTAACATAACTGTCACCCGTCGGAGTGAGCGCAAGGGTGTACTTGTACCCGGCGCGATCCCATAAGGTTAATTGTTTAGCAAAGACGTTTCCGTCTCCATCAGCCACGACTGATGTTGCAGCCGGAAGGCTTCGCTCCTCTGGTGGGAGGATGATTCTTTTTTGTTTCATTTTTTTGTGTTTTTTTGGTTAATAAAAAAGACATAAACCTATCATGCCGAAATAATCTATTAACCTAAAATCAGTTAAAATGAAAACTTCAGAATAATAAGCATAATGTCTTAAATCCTATTACATATATCATATTTTTGTCTAATGTTCAACAGTTTTTTTATTTAATAAAATCAATAAGTTAGTCCATTTTTTTAATTTAAAATAAAATCAATCTTATCTGTCTAACTCTCGAGTCGTTTTTTCAGCTGATAAAATTGTTTATCCCTCTTGCAATCTTTATCTAAAACATCTACAATCCATCACAGTCTTATAAGATAATCGGACAGCCGCGCATCAGCTTGACTGGTGTGAGGAAAGTCCGGGCATCAGGGAAACACGGCACCGGATAACGTCCGGCTGGGGAAACCCAAGGGAAAGTGCCACAGAAAACAACCGCCTGTCTATATGTCAGGTAAGGATGAAAAGGCGAGGTAAGAGCTCACCGCGTCTTTGGTAACAAAGACGGCATCGGTAAACCCTGTCGGATGCAAGACCAAGTTAGGGGCTTCCAGGTGTTCTTTTCTAGAACAAACCGGATGTTACGGGGCGTTTCTCCCTCACTCCAGAGGTAGGTCGCGACGAGCTTAGCAGTAATGTTTAAGCCCAGATTAATGGCTGTCGATTTGTCTTTGACAAATTACAGAACCCGGCTTATAGATTGTCTTATATGACACAAGTTTTTTTCGCATGAGGGTTTTTATGCAACATACTATTGCAGATAAGGTTTTTTTTAACGGAGTAGGGCTTCACTCCGGCGTTGATACTCAGTTGGTTATAGAACCGGCCGATATTAATACCGGTATTGTGTTTATTCGCTCGGATATCCAAGAGTTTGCCCCGATTCCCGCTAATTATGCAAACGTGGTAGATACGCGTAATTGCACCTGTTTGGGTGATAAAAACGGTCAAATCATCTCCACAATAGAACATCTGATGGCTGCTTTGTCGGCACTTAAAATTGATAATGCCGTAATTAAAGTCAATGCACCGGAAATGCCGATTTTAGACGGCGGAGCTTTGCAGTTTTATAAGGAGTTGAAAAAAGTCGGCACAACCGAACAATCCGCTCCGCGCCATGTCTTAAAAGTTTTGCAAAAAGTTGAGTTCAAAGACGATAAAGGCAATTATGTTATCCTTGAACCTGATGATGATTTCGCCGTGCATTTTACTATTGATTTTCCCTCTGCCATAGTCGGACACCAAGAGTTTAATAATGTTATCAATGAGGATATATTTATCTCCCAAATTGCTCCTTGCCGCACTTTTTGTGAAAAAATGCAAATTGATTATCTGCGTTCAATCGGTCTTATCAAGGGTGGTAGTTTGGATAATGCGGTGGTGCTTGACGGTGATAAGATATTAAACCCCGACGGATTCCGCGTTAACAACGAATGTGTCAATCACAAGGTTCTTGATGCAATCGGTGATATGGCGACCAGTGGTTTTCCGCTTAAAGGAAAATTAACCGCTTTCCATAGCGGACATTTTCACAATAACCAAATTTTGCAAGCTCTGTTTGCAAACAGTTCTAACTATTCAATAGAGGAAGAATAATTATGAAAAAAATTGCTTTAAGTTTGTTGTTTTTAATTGCAGCTTGTGCTTCTGCTCCCGATACATCAAATATGAGTGCGGAAGAGCTTTATAATTTAGGATATGAACAAATGCAAAATACTGCATGGTCTAAGGCAGCCGGAACTTTTGAAAAACTTGAATTGGAACATCCTTATTCTTCTTGGGCTACCAAAGCCAAATTAATGGGTGCTTATGCTTATTATCGTGATGAAAAATATGACGATGCCGTAATTGCTTTGGATAGATTTATTCATTATCACCCCGGCAATAAAGATGCCGCTTATGCCTATTATATGCGCGGGCTTTGCTACTACGACCAAATTGTCGGCTCGCAAAAAGATCAGGATAACACTGCTAAGGCGCAAGAAGCTTTTGAACAGTTAATAGCTCGTTTTCCGGGGAGTGAATACGCCGCCGATGCCAAAGCTAAAATGGCTTTGATAAATGATCACTTAGCCGGACAGGAAATGGAAGTAGGTCGTTTTTATCTTAACCAAAAGAACTATTTGTCTGCCTTAAATCGTTTTGGTGTTGTAGTTAAAGATTACCAAACCACTCCGCAAATTGAAGAGGCTTTATATCGTTTGGTTGAAATTTACGCTATTTTAGGCTTAAACGAAGACGGAGCTAAAGCATACAAAGTATTAAAACATAACTATCCCGACAGCATTTGGTGCAAACGTGCCGAGGAAATTATGGCCAAATAGGTTTGAATAATGCTTTGTTCGCTTCATATCAATAATGTTGTCCTGATTGATAAATTGGATTTGGATTTTGCTTCCGGTTTTGGTGTCTTAACCGGAGAAACCGGAGCCGGTAAATCCATTTTATTGGATGCATTAGGGTTGATTTTGGGGCGGCGTGCTGAAACTTCGCTTATCCGTCAAGGCACCGATAAGTTATCGGTAACTGCGGTTTTTTCCGAGATTAATAATCCTGAATTGAGTGCTTTATTGGCTGAAAATGAATTGGATACTTCTTCGGAAATTATGATTAAACGCACTTTGCAATCCTCCGGCACCGGCAAAATATTTTTCAATGACCAGCCCATATCAGCTAAATTACTCAAAGAAATCGGTAAGTATTTAGTGGAAATTCATGGGCAATTTGATAATCAGGGACTGCTTAATCCGGCGAATCATCGCGCCATTTTAGATGACTTCGGCGGATTACAAAAATCCTTAAATGATTGCAGTTCTGCTTACAATTCTTATCGCGAAGCTCAAAAAAAGCGCATTGAAGTTGAAAATAATATTGCCAAAGCCAAAGAAGATGAAGATAATCTTGCTCATTGGGTGAAGGAGCTTGAACAAATCAATCCTAAAGTCGGTGAAATGGCAGAATTGCAAACTCGTCGTCAAGAACTTATGCATGCCGAAAAAATTATCGAAAATCTTAATTATGCTTATTCGGCTTTGCAATCATCCGACATAACTTCGGCTTTACGTTCGGCACAATCCGGTGTTTCTCGTGCCAATAACTTGGTTAATGATAAATATGCTTCAATCTATGAAGCTTTGGATAATGCCCTGATTCAAGTCAACGAGGCAATCGAAGAACTTGAAAATGCATCATCTGATGTTGCTCTCAACGCCAATGAACAGGAAAATATTGACAATCGTATTTTTGCTCTCAAAGATTTAGCTCGTAAACATGGTTGCGATGTCGATGCTTTGCCTGATGTTTGGCAACAGTTCAAAGATAAACTTAATGCTATAACTTTAGGTGAAGACGGCCTGAGTGATTTGCGAGCAGATGAACAGCAGAAACGTTTAGCCTATATTGAATCCTCTAATAATTTACACCAATTAAGAGTCAAAACGGCTGAAAAACTTGATGCGTTGGTTATGGGCGAATTGCCTCCCTTAAAAATGGAAAAGGCCAAATTCATTACCGAAATAAAATCTTTAGGTGAGGATCGTTGGTCGGAAAACGGTGCTGATGATGTTTGCTTTACGGTTTCCACCAATCCTAATTCTCCTCAAGGTGCCATTAATAAAATTGCTTCCGGCGGAGAGTTGGCTCGTTTTATGTTGGCACTTAAAGTTAATTTAGTTCAAACTTCTTCCGTTCCCACCATGATATTTGATGAAGTTGATACCGGTATCGGCGGAGCTGTGGCTCGTGCGGTGGGTGAAAGATTGTCTCGTCTGGGGCAAAAAGTTCAAGTATTAGTGGTTACCCACGCTCCCCAAGTAGCTTCGTTGGGTGACTACCATTTAAAGGTTGAAAAAAATACGGTTAATGATATAACCACTACCAAAGTTTATCAATTAGACGAACTTGCTCGTCAAGAAGAAATTGCCCGTATGCTTTCCGGAGCTGTTATTACTGATGAAGCACGTGCCGCCGCTCAACAACTGCTAAAAAAATAGTTTTTATAAAGGATAAATATTATGACAACTCGCACACGTTTTGCACCATCTCCCACCGGTTATATGCACATCGGCAATCTGCGCACGGCTCTTTATGAGTATCTTATTGCCAAATCTGCCGGAGGTAAGTTTTTGCTTCGTATCGAAGATACCGATCAAAAACGCTTGGTTGAAGGTGCGGTTGATATCATTTACAACACTCTTAAAATGGTCGGTATGAATTGGGATGAAGGTCCGGATATCGGTGGCGAATATGGTCCTTATGTGCAATCCGAGCGTAAAGAGTTATATGCTCCCTATGCTCATAAATTGGTTGAATTAGGGGGGGCTCATTATTGTTTTTGTGCCGAGCGCGAAAAGGAAGTTGATGAAGATGGCAACGAAATAATCAGCAAGTTTAATGATCCTTGCAAACATCTCTCCATAGAAGAAGCTCGTGCCCGTATTGCTAAAGGAGAGCCTTATACTATTCGCCAAACTATCAATAAGACCGGTAAATCTCATTATGAAGATAAAGTTTACGGGGTTATCGAAATTGATTACGATGAGTTAGATGAAGGTGTGCTGCTTAAAACCGATGGTTTCCCGACTTATAATTTTGCCAATGTGATTGATGATCACTTAATGGGGATTACTCATGTGGTGCGTGGTAGTGAATATTTACCTTCCACCCCGAAATATAATTTGATTTATGACACTTTCGGTTGGCAACGCCCGACTTATGTCCATTTACCGCCGGTAATGAAAGATGCTCAACACAAATTATCCAAACGCAACGGCGATGCTTCGTTCCAAGATTTGTTAGCTAAAGGTTACCTACCGGAGGCAATTATCAATTATATTGCTTTATTGGGCTGGAATCCCGGCACTGAAGAAGAAATATTTTCGCTTGCTGATCTGGAAAAAATCTTTTCTGTTGAACGCCTAAATAAATCACCGGCTATTTTTGATATAGTCAAATTAACATGGATGAATGGTGTTTATTTGCGCAATTTGTCGGAAGATGAGTTTTATCATAAAGCCCTGCCTTATATGCAAGAATTATCTGCTAATGTTGATAAAAGTGCTTTAGCGCGTGTTTTACAGCCCCGCATCGAAACTTTGGCACAAATTGCCGAACAAATAGATTTCATCAAGGAGCTTCCCGATTATTCTATTGAGCTTTATGTCAATAAAAAAATGAAAACAGATGTTGCGGTTGCTCAAAAAGTAATGCCTTTGATAATTAATACCTTATCAGAGCAAATTTCTTGGGATAACGACTCGCTTTTTACCGCCTTAAAAACTTTGGCCGAAAATAATGGTTTGAAAAACGGTCAAATTCTTTATCCGGCCCGCATTGCCCTATCAGGCAAGGAAACCACTCCGGGAGGTGCTACCGAGTTAGCCGTTGTTTTAGGCAAAGATGAAACTTTGGCTCGTTTACAAATTGCCCTAGGCAAATTAGTAGGCTGAAAATTAAATTATAATAAAAACTTGACAAAATAAAAAAGATTAGTATATATAACCTCACTTTTACGTTATATATTTTATCACGAGGATTTTTTTATGAGTCAGTTTCATTATTTAACCAAACAATACTTGATTAAAAGAATTAATGAATATAATCGTGCTTTGTTGTTTAACCGGACTAAAGCCAAAAGATTGCGTGAGGAAGCCAACAAAGTTCTGGAAGCTTTTGCCAATGATGATACAGATTTATGCAGTGACGATTTAAGTGATTACATGGATGCTTATATCAAGACTTTCGGTGTTATTAAAAAACGTCGCGCATCTGATGTAGCTATGAAATCTTTCAATAAATTGAATCGATATTCTTATGCCCGATATAATTTTATTAATCATGACAGAAGAGCCAAATTTTTAGCATTTAAAAGCAGATTTACTCACAACCTGACTTCATTTTTCGGACGTTTTGATTTAACCGAAAGTGAAATTCAGCAACTAAAATCAAGCTCAGTAATCGTTCCTCAATCTTTAGTCAGTCAAAATAATAGTAATACTCATAATAATGAAGTTGATGTTGCACCACAAAATACCGAACAAGAAAAAACACCAAGAAAACTGAGATTCCCTTATTCTTCACGTCTTAAAGGAACTATTGTAGCTTGCGGGCTGACTATATTGGGCGGATTAGGCTATGTTCAATTTGTTCGTGCCGATAATGCTGAAGCTCGCGAAGATGACAAGAATATTGAAAAATCAGTTAAAATGAAAGCTCAACAAAAAGTTGCTGATACTGTTAAATCCGATACAATAAATTTTGATGCCCCGATTTTTTCTTCGGTAACTTCCGGTCAAACCAAAGTTTCCACAGCAAGTTTATCCCCTCAAACTAAATCGAAAAGCGTATCTCCTAAAAAGACTCAAGCAGAGCCTAAATCTGTAACATCATCAACCCAAACAAACAAAGTCAAAGCTGACAGTCGAGATACTTCAGATCATTTGGCTAAAATTTATAAAAATTACTATGACAACACCATAGCTTTGCATTTGGGTGAAAAAGGCAAAACTGAACTTTATGCCCAAATTAATAAAGCTATACACCAAGGTAAAATTAAACTTCCAGCCGGTGTAACCATGGAACGTTTAGCTTTGGTAATGACTATATCTAACCAGGTTCAACCTTTTTCGAAAGCTAATAAATTGTTGCAAGAAATAATATCCGGAGATAAAGAATCCGGAGATAAAGAATTAAGTGCTGTCAAACAACAGCAAATTTGGCAGATTGTCTATGAAGCCGGTGAAAGGGGCGAACATATTAAAGGCACCGGTTCGTACAGTAAATATGATAACAGCTCCGAACAGGTTAAACAAAGCCACAATAAAGTTCTACAACAACTTAAAGCTGCCGGAAGATTGTATACGATCAATCATTACGGTGGAAAATAATAAATTTATTTAAACTCTTGGCGGCTCTGTTGAGCCGCTTTTGTTTTTATCAACTTATTAAATATAAATTTTAAAAAAAAATTGACAAACCGGCCTATTCATGGTCTACTCCTCGGTAATATGAATTAAAAATAAATAATTATGGATAAATATAAAAATATTTTTGTTAATTGGCTGAGTGCCTGCCTGCATGGTTTGGTTGGAGACCATGTTTTGGAAGAGATGGCCGATGATCCTCCAATTCCTATTCCTCCGGAGCCGGTTCAATTGGCTTGGTTTGACAAAAAAGATTGGGATGCTGTCCGTGCTTATCATGGGCGATGGTATAAAAGTGCCTCTCTGCGCCTTATCCGTGAAGCTCCCGAGGATATTGTCAAATGGTATGTGCTTTATTGTTCTCCGCTTGATGAAGAAAAACAAATCGCTCTGGCTCAGCGCGATATTGATAATAATTCTCATATATCCGGAGAATATTTCGACTACTATCGAGCTTGTCCTCAAGCCCAAAAGTTGATTAAAGGATATGATGTTGAACGTTGGCATCGTGTTCTGATGGTTAACTATGGTTGGGAATGGGAATTTGAGAAAAAACACGGTACACTGGCTATTTGGCAACAAAAACTCAAAGAAAACTATGACCGGTTGACTACCTGTCGGTTTGAGGATGTGGAAAAAATTCTGCGTTCTATTTGTTAATCTAAATCCCCTTGTTGATTCATTTCAAACAAGGGGATTTTTGTATTGAAACTATGATGATTATTATTACATAAAATAATTATATAAAATTGCTTGCGAAATTAATAAAATTGATATAAGCTCTTACCAGTTTTTAACATTAAGGGGAAAACAAAATGAAAAAACAACTTACTAACAAAAATTATATAATTATTGCTGCTGTTGTAGTGGTTTTATTACTGGCATGGTGTTTCTGCTGTTGCGGTTCTAAAGTTGCCACGGTTAATGCCCAGATGATTGTTTCACGTTCGGTTGCTATCCGCAATTTGCAACATGAGCAACAATTGCAATATGAAGAATTGCAAAAATGGTTGCAAGAATCCGATGCAGCTCTCAAAAAACAGACTAATGCTGCTAAAAAGAAGGAAATGATGACACAATTCCAGCTTGAGTTACAACAAAAACAAATTGCTATGCAACAGGAATATGCCGCTAAAACTCAAAAAATCGAAGAAGATATCATAGCAGTGGTTGAAAAGGTTGCTCATAGAAAAGGCTATAAAGTTGTTTTGGATAAAAATTCGGTTGTTGCCGGAGGTAAAGATATTACAGAGGCTGTGATTACCAAATTGGAAGAAGTTGAAGCCGATATGGTCAAAAACGATTCTTCTGCCAAAGAAGCACCTGCAGCTGAAGAAAAAACAGCTGAAGCTTCGGCAACAGAAGAAGCCAAAGCCGAATAATAAGAAAAAATCAAGCTTTGAAAAAAAAACCGTCGCAAGACGGTTTTTTTTGTTTATAGACAAAATGTGTTTTTTATGATATAATCAAGCCAAATTGGTTGATTATAGGAAAAAAAAGAGATGTTTGAACGAGTTTATAATGAAACCCTGAAAGATCTTCCCGTAAAGGAAATATCAGATGATGTCGTTGCATCAGTATCTGATGGTAATATGTGTATTATTTCTTCCCCTACCGGAAGCGGTAAAACTCTCATAATGCCGCTTAAAATAGCAGTTCCTGAAAATGAACGAGTGGTAGAGTTTTGCGGACTTATACGATTTATTGAATAAATAGATATTTCACAATTATTGTATTGTTGCGATTAAGATAATAAAAAAACCGCTGTGTAATCACAGCGGTAAGTTAATAAATAAATTTGATTTATTGTTTTTTTTGTTCCTTGGCTTTGCGAGCGGCAAACATTCCGGCAAAGTCAATCGGATTCAACATTAAAGGCGGCAAACCGGCATTTGACATGGTGTTGGCGACAATTTGGCGCACATAAGGGAAAATCATGTGCGGAATTTCAATCATCAAAACCGGCTCAATATGTTCCTGCGGAATAGCCAAAGCTACTACTGCGCCGTAAGACAATTCCAGAATAAAAGCTTTTTCTTCCGTTGTATCGCCGTTAACATTAACATTCAACAACACATTAAATATGCCGTCCTCCTCCAATTTTTCAGCTTCAATATTAACTTCTACCCCAATTTTTGGAGAACTACCTTGCATTTTTTTAAATACTTGCGGAGCATGCGGAATTTCCATCGATAAATCTTTTATGTATTGACTCAAAATCGCAACCGGCGGTTGTCTGTTTTCTTCTGATTTTTCATTTTTGTTTTCATTCTTGTTTTCATTTTTTGCCATAACTTTCATCCTTTATAAATTAATTCAAAACTATTACCTTTCTATATCAAAAAAAATCATAGGTCAAATAATAATAAACAGTTGATAATAATTTCCATTAACGTTATATTAAACGGCAACAACAGTAAGAAAGGTAAAATTATGGCTTTGGATATTTTGGTTTTGTTGGTGGTTGTAGTTCTGATATTCCAACGTTTGTGGAAGGTTTTGGGAACCGGCGGAGATATGCCGCGCAAAGTTAAATTGAGTCGCGAGGGTGCCGAAAAACTATACAATTTGTTGCGTAGCGAAACCGAAAAAGAGTTTCGCGATTCCATCCAAAACAGCGAAATTCTCACTCCGGTTGATGACAAACCGTTAAGCGAATTAGATCAGACTTTATCGCAAATTCCCGATTTTAATCGCGATAGTTTTTTGCATGGTGCCCGCAAGGCTTTTGAAATGATTACTACCGCTTTTAATCAAGCCGATACAGCAACTCTTAAAATATTGGTCAGCTCGGATATCTGCCAAAAAATGAATGAGATAATTAAACAGCGTCAGGCAGATAAAATCAGTGCTGAAACCGATTTTATCGGTTTTGATAAGGTGGAAATTACTAAAGCCGAAATTAAAAACGACAAAGCTTATATCAGTGTTGAGTTTGTCAGCGAACAGGTTAATGTTTTGCGTGCCGAAAGCGGAGAGGTTATTGAAGGTGATGAAAATTATATCCAAAACATTACAGATGTATGGACTTTTGAACGACCTCTTAATGCTAAAACCTCTAACTGGCTGTTGGTATCCACAAAAAAATGATTCGAGTACTTTTTAGTTTTATATGTTTACTTGCTTTCCTGACATCTTGTTCCAAGGAAAAAGTTCCTGCTGAATTTGAGTTACAGCAAACTTCATTTGAACAAATTTCAACTATTTCTGACGATGATATGTTAGGGACTTATAATGCATTTTTACGCAGTTGTGAAAAAATTGCCCGCAAACAAGGTGAATATTTGAGCGACCACTCTGCAGTTCAAATCAATCGTGACGACTATTTGAAAGTTTGTTCTTTGGCTCGTGAGGTTATGCCTTCTAAATTCAAAGAATTTATATTGGATAATTTTACACCTTATTTGGTTACATATCATGGCGAAGAACAGGGAAAGTTTACCGCCTATTATGAAGCTCAATTAAATGGTTCACCTGTTCGTGATAATACCTATAAATATCCGATTTATGGTCGTCCTTATGATTTGGTTGAGGTTAACCTTCATGATTTTGACCCGTCGCTTCCCGCACGTAAATTGGTAGGTATGGTTGAAGATGGCCGCTTGAAACCTTACCTTACTCGTGCCGAAATTACTCAAAAGGGAGTTAATGCACCGGTGGTAATGTGGGCTGATGATGAAGTGGATGTCTATATTATGCAGATACAGGGTTCAGCCGTAGCTATTCAACCTGATGGTAGTAAGGTGCGTATAGCTTATGCCGGTAATAACGGTCATCCTTTTAAGGGAATAGGTTCAATTTTGCTTGGTAAAGGATTGCTTAATCCTTCCCAAGCCTCAATGGGTAATATTAAGAAATGGCTTAAAGAAAATCCCGGTTTAGCAAAGGCAAATATGGATGAAAATCAACGTTTCATTTTTCATAAACTGGGCAATAGTGAAGGTCCGACCGGAGCTCAGGGGGTTCCTTTGACTGCCGGCCGTTCTTTGGCAGTTGATACTGATTATATTCCCTTAGGGGCTTTATTATGGTTGGAAACAACCCGATATGACGGCAGTCCGCTTAATCGTTTGGTAGTGGCACAAGATATCGGTGGCGCTATCAAAGGGGCGATTCGCGGCGATTATTTCTACGGTTCGGGGGGAGATGATATTCTGGAAGCTGCCGGTAAAATGAATTCTCAAGGGCGTTATTTTGTTCTTATACCCAAACATTATGAGGATAATTCCGATGAGTAAACGTGTAAATAAAGCTGATTTGATGGTTTTCAAAGCATTACAGCGAGCTTTAGCTGATGATAAGATTCACTTATGTTTAATCTCTTCCAAAATAAATACTCCCGGTTCTCCGATTTATAATCCGTGGGAAAGTCTGTTACCGATATTATGCCCGGTTTTGTTGGGATTGATATTGATATGGGCCGTAGGTATCTTAACCGGCATTATCCTTATGACTCTGGGAGTATTTTTAACTTCCAACCTTATCCGCAAAAAATTGGAGCATCGCTTGTTGGAACGCGCCTTAAAAACTATAAATTCCGATTATAAAAGTTGTTGCGAATTGTGGGATTTCGGCGGGGTAGTATTAGTTAAGGCGGATGACAAACAACGCGGTTGCATTTCTCCCGAAGGCGATTGGAAAGAGTTTGTTGTGCGGTATTTTGCTGATTTAATGGTTGAAAAGACCGAGGTTTCCCCTCAGCAAGAGGAGAAAAATGATGAAAAGGCTGCCTGATTGTCCCAATCCGCAAGATATCGAAGAATGGCAGGCCGAAACATCTGATATTGATCCTATGCCTGTTACAGATGAAAAACCGCAAGTTCCTTTAATAATCAATCCGATAACCCCTTCTCACAATGCTAAGGGGTTGTATAATCACAATTCTTTCAGTCATTTGATGGTGGGCGATACCGCTAATATCGATCGTAATTTAGCCGAAAAATTTACTTCAGGTAAACTCAAAATAGAAGCTCGTCTTGATTTGCACGGTCTTACCGAAAAACAGGCTTTTGAACAGGTTCGTGATTTTATTTCTTCCGCTTACACTCAAGGCAAACGTTGTGTTTTGATAATTACCGGCAAAGGTTCAACAAACGATATTTGGTGGGAAACCAAAGGAGTAATTCGCCAATCGTTTTCGCAATGGCTTAATCACATCGAAATTCGTCCCTATTTGTTGGCGGCAACCCAGGCAACACCGCATGATGGAGGTGCGGGAGCTTTTTATTGTTTGCTCAAACGTCAGCGTCAATGAGAGCCGGTAACGCATCAAACCATCATCATTTTCTTTAGTATTTTATTCTAACATACGGAACGATAAGATAAAATAGGCAAAAACAAAACCTCAGCTTTTCATAAGCTGAGGCTTTGTTTTTGATGGTAGGGGTAGTCAGACTCGAACTGACACGGGCTGAGCCCACAAGATTTTGAGTCTAGCGCGTCTACCAATTCCGCCATACCCCCATAGAACAAACAGATGAATAACCGATTTATTTTTTATAGTCAACTGTTTTTTTCAAAAAAAATAATTTTTATTAAGCTTTTCCTGACAACCCGTTAGCAATCTGCATATTTATGGTTATTAAAATGTCAAGTTTTTCCGGAGCAGGATGCAACAAAACTTCATTAGTGCGCTTAAAAATATAATTAGCCAGATTTACGATATTTTGTTTCACATCATGTGTATGAGGGCAACTCTCTTCCATCATTGCTGAGGCCAAAAATGTCCATAAACGCCGATTCTTCTCCAAGACGGAAGACAAATCTTTTTTCTGTTCTTCCCAATTTTCTTTAATTTGATTCAGAGCTGAAGATGATTTAACCAAAGCTCTGATCTCCATATTTAATTCGTCCATTCCGGCGGTTTCGTTTTGTGCATAACTACCTAGATTATTCATAGCCTGATTATTCCTCAAAATAAAATATTTGTTAACATTGTTATTATATACTCAATATATAAAATCATTATAGCGCATTTATAGGAGATTAAGCAACCATGAAAAAAATCCTGCTAACAATTTTTATCTTTTCTATCGCTATCACAACCTATTGTCAAGTTAAAGCTGCTGATATGTTCGGTAATTCATCAATTATTATATCCGGTTATGCTGATTATACTCCGTTGGGATATTTGGATAAAAATAATAATTTTCACACGATTTTCAGTCCTGTAATCCAAATTATTGCCCAACAAACAAAACAAAATCCGATCATTAAAACTTATAACATATCAGCCACCGAAGCTATTGAAAAAGATATACGTATCGGTAAAACGGATATTTTCTTAGGGGCATATAATCAATCCGATCATTTTGAAAATCTCGATATGATGTTTCCTGCCGTAGCACAAAATCCCATAACTTTTTTTATGTTACCGGTTCGAGCTCATTTAGTTCAAAGTTTTGACGATTTGAAAAAACTTAAGGGGATTCGCTATTCCAAAGAACTATACAGTGATTTTGTTGAAGAAAAAATCAAAGATTATAATGTTGAAATTTCCGATTCAACCTATGAAATGTTTGAAAAGTTATTTACCCAAAAGGTTGATTATATTATTTCCGGTTATTATTTTGGTATGATTGAGGCCATAAAATTAGGAGTTTCTCATAAAATAGCCGTGTCTAAACAGCCTTTGTGGAATATTCCTTTGTTTATCGGAATCGTCAAAATATCTCCGCGCCACGATATGTTGGTAAGAGGAATTTCACGTCATATCCAAGATGAAGAATTTATCGCTTTAATAAAAGACAATTTGAAAAAATCACTGGAGTTATTTGAGCAGAAATATTCCGGAGTAGTTCCTCCGACGTTCGGTTTAGAAAATTCTCAAGATAGTTTCGAAAAAAGCACTCCCGTTACGCAAATTACTTCAGAAAATAACAAAGTTTCATCAATAAAAAATAATAATTCCGAACAATGATAATAAAAGTAATAACTTGCTTGACGTTATCATAAAGAACATATATATTTCTTAATGCTATGGTTTTATTAATACATCACACTACATCGCCGTCTGCCAGAAAGATTCGCTTACAGATGAGTGAAAAAAGGATGCTTTTCGTGCTTAAGTCCGAAGAGCCATGGCATTTATCGCCTGATATCTATAAACTTAATCCTTCAGGGACTTTACCGATATATCTTAATGACGGTAAAGTAATAATCGGTCATTATGCCATTAGTGAATATTTGGAAGAAACCGATAAGTCCGTTCCGTTAATTTTCGGCAGTCCGGAGCAACGCGCCGAAATTCGCCGCATGATTGATTGGTTTGACAATAAATTTTATCAGGAAGTTTATCGCAATATAGTTTGGGAAAAAATTTATAAGAGATTCGCTTATGCTCAGTCACCGGATTCGATGGTGTTACGCGCCGGTCTCAATAACTTGGGCTATCATTTCGAATATATCGAGTGGCTGTTGGAAAAGCACGCCTATCTTTGCGGGGAGGATATCAGTTTAGCCGATTTGACTGCCGCAGCTCATATTTCCATAGTTGATTATCTGGGAGATGTTCCATGGGACGGTTTTCCTTTGAGTAAATTATGGTATTCTAAAATAAAATCGCGTCCTTCTTTTAAGGATTTGCTTAAAGACACAGTTCCGGGCATTATTCCCGCCCGCAATTATACTAATTTGGACTTTTAATATGAAAAAAGTTTCGTTTTTATTGCTTTGTTGCTTTTTATGGTCCTGCTCCTATTTTTCAGGAGGAGTAGGGCAGTTGGTATATCACTGGGAACGTACTCGCACCGGAGTTGAAAGGTTTGTGCGCGACCATAATGAATGTCTTAAACACGGCAAAGCAGTTAAATGGGTGCCTGACTTTAAATCATGGTTCTATACTGAGGAAACCAAATTAGATACACGTGCTGACTGGAATTCTGATAGGGGAATTTGGGCTACCTATGTTCCTTATGAAGGAGCTCAACCGTTAATTGTTAATTCACCTTTTGATGATCGTGATATTGATCCGCATAAATATGTCAGTTGTATGAAGGAAAAAGGTTATTGGTCACGTACCCATACTATCCCCGAGATAACCAATATTAATGTTTATCGGGTTCGTCGCACTCATTTGCAGCGTCCTTTCGGTCGTCGTGAAGAGGAAGATGTTGAATAGATACAAAACCGCCACCGACACTTTTATAAAAACTTATAAAATTCAAATACCACTCGCCCAAGGTTTCTACATATTGTTGTTCAGCGGAGAGTTTGCTGTGTTCTGCAGTCAAAACTTCGCTGAAGTTAATTAATCCGTTTTTGTATTTATTCAAACTTAATTCTAAAATTTTTGCCTGTGCAATCTGATTATTATTACTGTTTTCCAGTTTGTCGGAACTTTCGGTTAAATTTTTCATCGCATTGTTTATATCGCTTACGGCATTCAAAATACTCTTATTGTAATCGGATAAGGCTTGCTTGGTTATGGATTTTTGTAAATTAATTTGATTAACTCGTTTTTTCCAATCAATTAACGGCACATCAACAGCGCCTGTCCAATTATAAACTTGATAATCAGAAGATATAAAAGGAGACAGAGTAGTGTTTTGCCAACCTAAAAATCCGCTTAATGAGATTGAAGGAAAGAGAGCGGCAATACGATTACCGATTAAAGCATTTTGAGCAATAAGATTTTGTTCAGCCTCTTTTACATCCGGCCGATTCTTTATTATAGCTGCCGGTAAATTATATAAATTTTTCAAACTGATATATGGTTTTTTATTCATTATCTCACTCTTCTTAAAACTTATTTGATTAGGCAACTTCCCGCTCAGCAAGGCAATATTGTTTTTATAAAGATTACTTGCCGACCGTAACGGCGGAATTTGGGTTTGTGTAGTGAGCACTGCAGAATGCGATTGTTGTAGAGATAAATCATCGCTCAAACCGGCAGAATATTTTTTCTTTATTATATCATAAATATCTTGTTGCAGTTTAAGATTGTGTTCGGTAATTTGCAGCAATTTTTCACTTTTACGATAATTAATATAATTAGCTGCGATTTCTGCGATTAATAATACTTTTACATTATCCAAATCGGCTTCTGCTGCCCTCATCATAGCTTTTTTGCTTTCGTTCAAACGTCTTATTCCGCCCCATATATCAAGCTCCCAAGAAGCATCAAAACCGCTTTGATAATAAGATGATTTATTCTTATAATCAGAACTTTCAAAAGCATCACTTTGATTATAGCTTCCGGTTAATGAAATTTCCGGTCCCCATTCCGCACGAGCCAATCCCAAATTTATACGTGTTTGCCGCAATTTTTCATAGGCGGTTATCAAATCCGGAGCATTATGCAATGCCTCATTGATAAATTGGTTTAAGTTTTCATCGCCTAAAGACTTATACCAATTTTTATCCGGATAAAAATGACCGTTGTTATTTAAATTCAGATTTTCCGTAAGTTGCCGATCAGTGTATAGTTCGGGACGATGATAATCAGGTCCTACGCTGCACCCGATCATTAAAAATATACAAAATATAATTTTGATTTTATTGAGCATTGATCTGCTCCCGGGAATTTTTATGCCAACTACGTTCTTTTATGTTTTCAAACAAAGCAAATAATGCCGGAATAAATATTATTCCGATTAAAGTAGCGGCAATCATTCCATAAAAAATTGCTGTTCCGATTGCATGTTGACTTGCTGCCCCGGCTCCTTTTACGATAATCATCGGAAACACACCTAAAATAAAAGTCAGAGCTGTCATCAATACCGCGCGAAAACGTTCATCAGCTCCTTTCTGTGCCGATTCTAATATAGAGAAACCTTTTTCACGATAATCTTTGGTAAACTCCACAATCAAAATGGCATTTTTCGCTGCCAAACCGATTAACATTACTAACCCCAATTGCGCATAAATACTTAAGTCCTGTCCGCTTAAATGAAGTCCGGTTAAAGCTCCCAAAATTGCAAAAATAGTCGAAAACATTACCGCCCAGCTTAACATCCAGCTTTCATAAAGAGCTGTTAAAAACAGATAACAAAATACAAAAGCTAATGACATTAAAACAGTGACCAGCCCGGCAGCTTCAACTTCTTGAAGACTCAATCCTGTCCAAGCAATTTTATAATTTTTTCCTAATGTCTGTTGAGCTAAATTTTCAGTTGCCTTAATAGCATCTCCCGTTGAGATATTTGTTTTGGTCTGTGCATTAATTGCAGCAGCACTGTATAGATTATAACGATATAAAATATTGGGAGATATCTGATTATGACTATCGATAAAACTTTTAACCATAATCATTTTTCCATTGTCTGATTTAACATACAGGTTCATCACATTATCAATATTTTTTCGATAAGGAAAATCAGCCTGCACAATTACTTTATTTATTTGTCCTTCCGAAGTTATATTATTCACATAAGATGATCCCAAATTATTTCCCAAAGTTTCAAATAAAGTCGACAAAGCAACATTATGACTTTCCATTTTTGTGCGATCAATATCAAGATAAATATGCGGAGTATCGGCGCGATAGGTGCTGAATGCATAAGCAATTTTCGGGTTGGAGTTCAAATTTTGCAAAAAATCCTGCAGTTTTTGATAAAGTTGCACAGCTGTTATATTACCATCAGTAGCCAATAATTCCATTGATAATCCGTCTGAATTTCCCACTCCCGGGATTGAGGGAGGTGCGAAAAAATCAATCTGAGCTAAGGAATTTTTACCGTATTTTTCTCTCAATAGTTGATTTATCGAGGACATAGACAGGGATTTATCTTTGCGTTTATCCCAGTTATCCAGTCCGACAACACCTAAAGCTACATTTTCTCCCGATCCGCCTAACATGGAATATCCTGCAACAGCAATAAAATATTTAACTCCTTTAATTTGTAAAATCCCTTTAGCTAAATCATGAAGAACATTGTTGGTCTGATTAATCGTTGCTGTATTGGATAATTGTAAATTTGCAAAAATAATACCTTGGTCTTCTTCCGGCAAAAAAGATGTTGCAGTCAGCTTAAAACATAGTGATATCAATATCATAACTCCTAATATTGTTAAAAGAGTCATTTTAATATTTTTAGCAAAATAAGTTACCGCTTTCATATATTGTTTACGGCCTTTATCAATCAGTTCATCAAATTTCGTAAAAAAACGAGGTTTAGATTTTGGTTCGTCTCCGATTTTTTGTAAAAAAATAGCACATAACGCCGGCGACAAAGTTAATGCATTGATTGCCGAAAAAGTAACCGATGTTGCTATGGTTATGGCAAATTGTTGATATATTTTTCCGGTTATTCCCGCCATAAGACCGACCGGCACAAATATAGAAAGCAATACAAAAGTAGTCGCCACTATGGCACTGCCGATTTGTTGCATTGCTTTTACGGCGGCATCATGCGCTTCCATATTTTCTTTTTCTACCAAATATTCAACTCGTTCCACTACGATAATTGCATCATCAACCACTAAACCAATCGCCAAAATCATCGCAAACAGAGTAAGTATGTTGATATCAAATCCCAACAAATATATTACCGCAAAAGTTGCAATCAAAGATACCGGAATGGTAATTAAAGGAATCAAAGTTGTGCGCCATTTTTGTAAAAATAAATAGGTGACCAACACCACTAATCCGAAAGTGATGAGCAAAGTTTCTATAATTCCTGATATGGAAGCCCTTACAAAATCGGTAGAATCATAAGCTGTTTGCAATACTAGATCATCGGGAAAAGTAGCATTTAATGCTTTAATTTCTTTTTCAACATTTTTCATAATATTTAATGAATTAGAATTGGGAGTTTGGCTCAAACTCAAAATAACCGCCGGTTCATTGTTGTAATGAGCATTCATATTATAACTGTCTGCTCCTAATTCCACTCTTGCCACATCTTTTAAGCGAATAATCCCCCCGTTGGTTGATGTTTTTAATACAATATTTTCAAAATCAGTTACACTGCTTAACATTCCTTTGGTTGTTAAGGTCAACATAATCGGATTGTTTTGCGGGCTGGGGGCTGCTCCGACAGCCCCTAAAGAGGCTTGACGATTTTGACTGCTTATAGCTTGAGTAATATCATTACTTGAAAGTCCTAAAGCAGCAATTTTTTCCGGATTAAGCCAAATTCGCATGGAATGTTGAGGTCCGTAAATATCTACACTTCCCATACCGTTAATTCTTAATAACGGATTTTTTATATTATTATAAGCAAAATTAGATAAATACAAACTGTCATAAGTTTTGTTGGGAGAACGAAAGACCAACATCGCCAACATATTGGCCAATCTTGAGGTTATATCAAGCCCTTGTTTAGTAACTTCTTCCGGCAATTGAGAATTAACTTGTTGCAACCTGTTTTGTACTTTAACCCTTGCCATATCCGGATCTGTTCCCACATTGAAAGTAATTGTTAAAGTATAACTTCCGTTATCAGTGGCCGTTGATGACATATATAGCATATTCTCCACCCCGTTTACGGCATTTTCAATCGGTATTGCCACCGTATCAACCAATACTTGTGCCGAAGCTCCCGGATAAGTGGCACTAACCACAATTTGCGGCGGAGTAATATTCGGATATTGTGATATCGGTAATACGGCTATTGCCAGCAATCCCAGCAATACCATTATTATTGATACTACTCCGGCAAAACGCGGGTGATTTATAAAAAATTCCGAAAACATTTTATTTTTCACTTTCTTCTTTTAAGTGAACTTTAAGTCTCGTCTGAGGAGATAGTTGCCCAATTTTATCTGTTACCAAATATTCGTCTTTGGCAAAATTGTTGCTCACTGCATAAAAATTATCGACTATCCCGTCTATTTGCAGTTTTACCTGTTTAAGCCTTTTATCTTTAATCACATAAACCCATATACCGTCATCTTTGATTTGCGCATAATTTTGCCTGATTAAGGCTGCATTTTTAACATTCTTCAACACCAATACGTCAACGTAAGAATTAGCTAGCAGTTTTTTTTCTGGATTGGCAAAATCGGCATACAAACTCATAGAGTTGGTAGCACGATTTATTTGGTTATCACTGTATTTATACTCCCCTGAATATTCATAAATATTGCCGTTTGCCAATTGCAGTTTTATTTGGTTGCTTTTTAATGTCTCATTATCCAAAAGCATAAAATCTTTATCAGGTATTGCAAAAACAACTCGTATCGGATCAAATTGCACAATACTGAATAATTTTGAATTTGGGGTTATATAATTTCCTTTGGTTAAATCAATATTGCCGATGATTCCGTCAATCGGAGCCTGTATAATTGTATAGTCAAAAGCTGTTTTAGCTTTATTTTCTGCAGCTTCGGCCTGCTGTAAAGCTGCTTGAGCCGATAAATATGCAGCTTTGGCATTGTCAAGTTCTGCTGCCGAAAAAGCTTGTTTTCCGGCTTTTCTAACTCGATTGTAATAGGTTCTGGCATTGTCATAATCGGCTTTAGCTTTTGTCTTTGCCGCCTTAGCTGCCTCCCATTCCGCTTTGTAAATTCTCTGGTCAATAAGCATCAGATTATCGCCGACTTTTACCTTTTCACCTCCTTTAACCAATACCTCATCAATATATCCGTTCACGTTTGCGGCCATATCGGCTTGCTGTATCGGCACCACATAACCAACATATTGTTTTTTTATTTCAACATCTCTGTGGGGTATTACTATAGCATTAATGGTCAAACTTTGTTCTTGCGGCAAAGCTGAATCGGCGGAAAAAGTATTAAAAAAAGCATAGTAAGCTACGATTAATATAGCAATAAACCAATAGCGATATTCAAAAAATCTTTTCATTTTGGTCGCCTCTATAATTTTCACCGGTCATATAAATAATAAATATTAAGCAATATCCAACTTATACCAAATGTTTTATATTAATAATCAAGTTGCTTGTTGAACAAAAACAAATAAAATCAATGCATTATAAAATGGTAATATATTACCTAAAAATAATTTATTGAAAAAACGCTAATTTTTATATTGACAAATAAAAATAAATCTTTATAAATACTCCCGAGATTTAGTTCTAACTTTTATAGAGAGAAAAAAATGAACACTTATGCAACCAAACCCTCAGACATTGAGAGAAAATGGTATGTAGTTGATGCCAACGGCGTAGTGTTGGGACGTTTGTCTGCCGAAATCGCTAAAATTTTGCGCGGTAAACACAAACCGAATTTTGTTCCCAACATTGACTGTGGCGACTATGTAGTAGTTATCAATGCTGACAAAGTAAAATTGACCGGCAACAAATTGTCGGCTAAAAAATATTTCCATCACACCGGTTGGGCCGGCGGTATTAAAGAAACCACTGCCGAAAAATTGCTCAATGGTCGTTTTCCGGAAAGAGTTATTATCAAAGCTGTTGAGCGCATGATTTCGCGCAATCCGATGGGGCGTCAACAAATGAGCAAATTGAAAGTTTATGCCGGTGAAAATCACCCTCATGCTGCTCAAAACCCTGTTGTTTTGGATATTGCCGCTCAAAACCCCAAGAATAAGAGGAGCAATTAATTATGGCTGAGAAATTAGAATCCTTAAAAGACCTTAAAAAGGCAGCTAAAGTAACTAAAGCTGTTGAAACTTCTGTTGAAGAGAGCACTGTTCGCAAATCCAAAAAGGATAAACAAGGACGTTCTTATGCAACCGGTCGTCGCAAAGACGCTGTTGCCCGCGTATGGATTAAGGCCGGTAAAGGTAATATCACCATCAATGATAAAACCATTGATCAGTATTTTGCCCGTCCGGTATTGAAAATGATTATCAACCAACCCTTTGAGGTTGCCAACCGCGTTAATGAGTTTGACGTAGTTTGCACTGTAAAAGGCGGTGGTTTGTCCGGTCAAGCCGGTGCTATTAAACACGGTATTTCTCGTGCTTTGAACATTTATGAGCCGGAATTGCGTGATTGCTTGAAGAAGGCTGGTTTCTTGACTCGTGATGATCGTGCTGTTGAACGTAAGAAATATGGTCGTGCTAAAGCTCGTCGTTCTTACCAGTTCTCAAAACGTTAATCTTCACGAAAAGAAAATCGTTTTATTTTTGGTGGGTTGGAAATTTTTCCAGCCCATTTTTTTGTTTCACATAATATTGATTTTATTAGAGTATCGGCTCATAAATTTTACAATTTATTCGCGGCTAATAATTTAAAAATATCAACTTTTTGTGGATATATTGAGGCTGACATATTGACAGTAACGTCGGCAGGTGTTATAAAAATCAGTATGATGAGAAAGTGGGTAAAAATCCCGTCATAAAAAGTGGCGGGATTTTTTTTATGCCTGTTTTTCGCCATATTTTTTTATATAACCGAAGAGCTTTGAAAAATTTCAAAGCTCTTTTTTTAATTTTGTTATAAGGAGAAAAAGAAATGGATATGTATCCGAAATATACCTCACCGTTTGGGTATCAGACAGGTGTGGGCGGTATTGACACCTATGGTGTCAATCATAATAACTTTAGTCTGCGTGATGAAATTGAATATCAATTCGCGCGGCAAAAGCGTGAAAACCAACTGATGCAGCAGTATAACAACCAAGGCATCACCGAAAATTACCCGCAATACACAACCAACTTTTGGGGCAATTCCGCCAATAACTATGGTTTTGGCAACTCTAATATTTCTGCTAATATTGAGAATATGCAAAATAACACAACCCCAATACCGATGGCAACAGCAGCGCCACAAATGACGACACAACCAATAACTTCACAAGTTCAACAGCAACCAAACAAAAGTGCTTGGGATACGGTTAAACAATGGGGTAATGATTTTGCCGATGCAACCGAGGCCGGAGTTGTAGGTTATGCCACCGGAGCCTCATTAGGTAATTTTGATGAGGCTATGGGAGGAGCAACAACAGCATTTGGAGTTGATTATAAAGGAGCAAGAAATGCCGTCCGTCAGCTTCAAAATAATTTAAGCCAGCAAAATCCTTACATCTATAAGGGAATGGAAATGATTGGAGCGGCAACAACACCAATGCAGTTATTGAGAGGAACATCACGTGGTGTTCAAGCAGCTAATGCACTTGCCGATACTATTAATGCTTCTGTAGGCTATGCTGAAAATTGGAAAGATTTTGGTCTCGGGCTAATCAGTAATGGTATATCTAACGTAATAGGGTATAAAGCAAAATATTCCCCAGGTGGTAGAGCCTTAGGCAATATTGGAAGAAAAGCCTTTACTCAAGGTATTAACCAAGGGCTCAATTATTTTACTGACAATTTAAAAAATATATTTTATGATGAATATAAATAAAATATAGGAAGAAATAAAATATGGGAAAAAGAGTTCTGCAAAAAAATTTAATAGAGATACTGTTCTTTATTTGTTTTATGTATGCCTCATTAGGTATTTTTATTGTTATAGGGCTACACGCGTATGTTCCCTTTTTCCCTGTTTTGTTCTTATATGATTTTTGTATGTTGTTAGGCTATCCACTATTTTTAAGACTTATTTTAAAGAAAAAATGGTTTGAATGCCATGCAACAAGGCTTCTGACCTTAAAATACGTTATTATTCCTTGGGCAATAATGGATACTATAGTTATACTCTGTTATATCAATGAAACAATATTTATTTTTAATAAATTTGTGTTTATATAAATTGAAAAAGTGGGTAAAAATCCCGTCATAAAAAGTGGCGGGATTTTTTTGTGCCTGCTTTATCGCCATATTTTTTTATCAACCAAGAGCTTTGATAATTTCAGAGCTCTTTTTTTAATTTTGTTATAAGGAGAAAAAGAAATGGATATGTATCCGAAATATACTTCGCCGTTTGGCTATCAAACGGGAACGGGTGGCATAGACAGTTATGGCGTAAACCACAGCGGCTTTACTACTCGCGACGAACTGGAATATCAATTTGCACGCGAAAAACGCGAAAACGAGTTGAAAGCCCAATATGCAGCTCAAGGCATCACCGAAAACTATCCGCAATATAGCACTAACTTTTGGGGTAATTCTGCCAATAACTATGGCTTTGGTATGACCAATATTGCTGGCAACATCGCTAATATGAAAAACACCACAACCCCGATACCGGTAGCAACCGCTGTACCTCAACAACAAACATCAAATGATCCAAATTGTTATGTTGAATTTGATGGCAACAATGTTGATTTGTATAAATACGGACAGTATAATGGCAATAAATTGCAGAATGGGCAATTACAAGGCAATTTAAGCGGTCAATCGGGTGATGATTATCATCAAGGCGGTATATATCAAAATGTGGCAAATCATGGACCAATACCGGAAGGAACTTATTGGGCTGATCAAAACCAAAGACAGAACATCGGTTTATTGGATGCTATAGCAGGTACTCTCACTCCGATATTAGATAAAGTTAATATTCCATCAGGAAGTTGGCGTGGTGGTCCTGCCGCATGGGGAACACATAGGGTTTGGCTACGCCCCGATGCAAATACCAATACTTATGGTCGTTCTGGTTTCTCTATACATGGAGGATTAACCAAAGGTTCGGCTGGCTGTATTGATATACCATGGCAAACAGATAAGCTGAGTAATTATTTGGATAATTGCCAAGATTCAGTTCCTGTATATGTAAACTATCCAAAGAAGTGGTAACTTATAAAAGAAGACAAGATTTTTATCTTGTCTTCTTCTTTTATTTTATGTAATATTATTGCATTAGGTGCTATTTTGAGGATATATCACAATGAATAATTCTATTAAAAAACAAATAGTTGGAACTATTGAATTGCTGTGGTCTTTCAAATGGTATATTTCAGTATATCTTCTATTTTTTTTGATTATGTTTGCGGAGTATTTGAATCCTCCGACTGTAAATGATAAAATATTTCACGCAGAAGCAACTTTACAAAATTGGTTATATACAAACCAGGAGGTCTATATAGGAAGTTTAAGACAAGGACTTATAGCAATAATTCTCCTATTCTTTATTGGTACTAGTAATATGAGAAACCATCCTATACTGTCAAAGATTATATTTTTGTTACCTTTATTTGGTTTAGTGATAGGATTAATAATTGGAATATTTCAATGAATATGTAAACTATACAAAGAAGTGGTAGTTGCACGAAATATAAGGCAAGAATTTTATTCTTGCCTTTTTTTACTTAAATGTTATTAACTTATAATTGATATAGATTCAGATGTTACCATAATTTTCTACATAAAAAGGAATGAATATGATTAACTACAGGATTTTTTTACCTATTTTATTTTTACTTTGGGCTTGTGATAATCAGATAAAAGGATTTGATAGTACATCTTATGATTTATACAAAGAATCACAATTTGCTAATGGATTTGCCTTAATTAAGGATCAGTATGGAAAGCGCCTGGATCCGCATCATAACGAAAAAAATTATGCAGATGGAATTATGAACGCCTCTATTATGTTTGGCGAAATGGATTTATTAAAAATAAAAAAACAAGTTATAGCGCAAATGGATAATCCTGATAGCAAAAATGATGAAGAGGGAATATGGAGGCCTTTGTATGATGGTGTACGACAATCCCATGGACACGGATATAAAATGATAGATGCTTGGGTTTATTGGTTTATTTTTGATCCGCAAGTAGACTATTCTGTTATTGGAGCACCGAAAACAGACAGTTTAACAGATATAGCAGTTGTAACAGCAATGTCTCGTGCAAATGTAGCTTATTGGCACAAAAAAATAATAACTTGCTTAAAGAACAAAATGACACCTCAGGAAATGCAAACATTGCATGAATCATGGCCAGATAAAACTAAAGAATGTATGCAAGAATACACAAATATAATTAATAATATGGCAGCTCAAATATATCCAAAATTAAAAACATTGCCACAATATAAACTTGATAAATAAATTTCTGCAAAATGTTAAACTTTCCTCCTCGTCACGATAAAGTATAACATTATTCTTCACAGCACTTTCACATAGAATTTTTAAGTATATAACTTATTGATTTTACAAGACTAACCGTGTTTCTCAACTCTGTAATTTTATTCATTAAAAATATCCGCCATTGTATCAAATGGCGGATATCAAAGGAGAGCTTTTTATTTTTATTAGTAATATACCCAAGTGATTGAATTAGTTTCATCATCACATAACCCATCATCATTAATCTTACTTAAAGTAACCGGCAAATTGGCTATGTTATAAGATTTAGCATCATCACCGCTTGTTGTTACTGCCATTTTGGTTAATCCGTCGGCGCCCCAGTCAGAAGTGGCTAAAGAACGGCAGGCTTCTTTACCTAAACCGGTAACGGTGATGTAAAAATAAGTTCCATCTGTTTCATCATTTTCTTGATTTTCGGTTCCATGAGTATCATCAGCCAAACCTGTGGTAGAGCTTACAAAAACTTTGCCGCCGAAAGTGCCGTATAAAGTCTTTTTATCTGATCCTACCATTTCATTAGGCGCAAGATTATATTCAGCGACTGATTTCGAGTTTAAACCTTTATAACTTGGCGAGGTTGCATAAGCAGTTCGGATGTTCATCAACAACATGGTTATTTGGTCTTGAGCTTTAGTGAGCTTATATTTGGCCATCGCCTTAGAATATCCGGATATACCGCCTACCGACAAAACACCGATAATCGCCAGCACACCCAGCATTTCTATCATTGATCTACCGCTTTGGTTGTTTTTGTTAAGTATTGTCATTGTTCCTCTCCTTATAAAAGTTGTTTGCTTTATAACTTCATATTACTATATTTCTAAATGTCTGACAATCCTCTCTTTAGGCATATATCTTTAGTTATAATAGCCTTTTATACACTGATTTATATGATAGATTCAGTATATCGATATTATTTCTGCAAATAAAAAAATATATTGATATTGACGTTACCGTTTTTGCTGATTATAATCATTGATTATTTGAAAAAAAAGGGTTGTGATAATGGCAGGAAGAACTAAAAAAGTTATTAAAAAGGTTATTTCGTGGTCGGGCTTGTTTTTTTTCTGCCTGGCTGCATATATGCTGTATCATCAGCTGTCCAAATACAGTCTTGCTGATATTAAAGATGCTTTGGTCTCGATTCCTGCTCACAATTTATTGTTAGCTTGTGCTGCCTCCATCGGCGGTTATGTGGCACTGTCTTCTTATGATTTTTTAGCCTTGAAATATATCAAACGCAAATTGGCAGCTTGGAAATGGATTTTGACCGGTTTTATCGGTTTTTCTGTCAGTAATAATGCCGGACACGCTATTGTTTCCGGTGGCACGATTCGTTATCGTATGTATACCCGTTGGCGTTTCAAAGGGAGCGAAATTGTCCGTATGGTAACTTTTTCCGGCTTTACCTATCTTATTGCGTGTTTTTTCTTAATAATTGTCGGTTATTTAATAACTCCCGATCATGCCTTTGGCGATGGTTCGGTTTCCAAACTCACCACCCAAATCACTGCTTTGGTTTCTTTAATTGGGTTATTGGGTTATTTTGCCTTGAGTATTTGGGCTAAAAAACCGTTGATAATCAAGGGAATTGAGTTTAAAATGCCAAGTCCGCAGATGGCGTTGGCGCAAGTGTTTATCGGTGGAGCTGACATTTTAATGGCTTCAATGGTGCTTTATTTTGCTCTGATAGCCTTTATTGATATTCCTTTTCAAACTTTTATCGGTGTTTTCATTATCGCCAATGTTTTAGGAACATTTTCTCAGGTTCCCGGAGGGTTGGGGGTATTTGAAGGTTTGTTTATGTATATTATTCCCGGAGATCACAATCGAGCGATGTTGTTTGGGGCGTTGCTCGCTTATCGCATAATTTATTATCTGTTGCCGTTGGTAATATCCGGTATTATGCTCTTTAGTTATGAGTGGTATGTCAGCAAAAAGAATAAACAGAAAATGGAACGCATTAAGGTTTTCCGTTTGCAAAATATTAATGCTAAAGGGGAGCTTGAGCCTCAATTGAACAAAAGAAAATAATTGATGAATTTTTAATATTTATATAATAAAATTCCTCTCAAGATTTATTGTATAATAATCCATGAGGAATTTTTGTTATGTTACTACATTTGCTTATAAATACATTAATTGTAGGTTCGGGTTATGCCTTGGTAGCAATGGCTTTTCGCCTTATGAATTCGGTTTCTCCGTTTTTTAATATGACCATCGGTGCAGTTGCCGTATTGGGAGGATACACTGCTTATTGGCTGTTGGGATTAGGTTTTTCCTTTTGGCTGGTTGTGACCATATCCTTGGCAGCCAGTGCTGCATTTTCCGGAGCTTTGGAACTTTTGATTTATACTCCCATGCGCAAGCATGGTGCATCATCAATGGTTTTGATGGTAGCTTCTTTGGGTGTTTACACTATTTTTGAATCGGTAATTCACCTTCTTTTCGGCTCGCAATATTTCACTTTGGGTAATGTCGGGCAATCCAATATGATAAATTTAGGTTTTACCGAGATTCCTTTGGTGCAGTTATTGAGTACCATTTTCAGTTTTGTGATTTGCATTTTCTTGAATTATTTTTTGCATCATACTTTTATGGGTAAAAAGATTCGCGCTGTTAACGACAGTGCAGACCTTGCTAATATTATCGGTTTAAAAAATAACCGGATTATTTTAATCGTATCGGTAATGACCGGTTTGGTATTGGGTGTGGACGGACTTTTGGTCGGTTATGATACCGGATTAGAGCCAACCATGGGATTTAACTTGTTGTTCAAGGGTATGATCGGCGCGATTATCGGTGGCACAGCGAGTTTAAACGGCGCATTTTTCGGAGCAATGTTCTTGGCATTTTCCGAAAATGTCGGTGTGGCATTATTCGCATCCGAATGGCGTGATTTGATAGCTTTTGTTATCTTCATTGTCTTCTTGTCATTCCGCCCGCAAGGCATCTTCCAAAAGAAAGGGGAATGAAATACAACAATGTCATTGCGAGCGCAAGCGTAGCAATCTCGGCAAATTTTACAGATTAGGAGTGAAACATGAAAAAAACATTATTGACATTATGCATGATTTTAGGTCTGGCATCTTGCGGTGATAAAGCGCAAGAGCAAAAAGCTAATGAAAAACCGATAATTAAAATAGGAGCTATTCTTCCGTTAACCGGTGGCGCAGCCCAGTTAGGTGAGGGTGCCAAAAATGGTGCAATTATGGCACTTGAGCAGCTTAATAAAAACTCAGATAATCACTATAAATATGAATTGATTATTGAGGATATAGGTCTTTCTCCCAGTAAAACTTTACCTGTATATTCTAAGATGATACAGTTAGATAAAGTTGCAGGATTGGTGTCATTTAATACTGCCGCCGGAAAAATAATTAAACCTTTGGCTTCCAAAGACAAAGTTCTCCATTTGTCATCAGCAGCCGACAATACTATCAGTGACAAAACTTTCAACTATGTCAACAGTTATTCCTTAAAAGAAACTTCAAATCGTTTGGTTGAATATATGAAAGCCAATCAAATGAAAACCATAAGTTTGGTTGTATTTAACCATCTTTCAACCGAGCCGATAGTGCAAGCTTTAGAGCCGGTTTTGCGTGACAATGATATAGAAATTTTATCAATCGATCGTTTCAATACGGAACAACGCGATTTTAAGATGGAAGCCTTAAAAATAAAAGAGCTTAATCCTGATATGGTTTTTGTGCATTTGGTTGAGCCGGTTTTAACCTTATTCCCCAAACAATTATTACAAGATGGTTATAAAGGTAAACTCAGTTCATTTTTGATGTTTGCATACAGTGCCAACCCTATATTGTTTGAAGGACAGCCTTTTGTTGATTTGCGAGAAGGCAGTGATGATTTTAATCAAGAATATAAACAAAGATTTGGCGTTGATGCTCAGGCAGCCAGCATCAATACTTATGATAACGTGATGTTAATCGCCGAATTTATCGAGAAAAACGGATCGCCTAAAGATGTGGCAACTGATAAAATTTATGAGGCAATGCAAAATGTTGTCAGTAATTATAAAAGCCCCCGAGGTGAATTGATGCTTGATGACGGTTTGGTTTATTCAAATACCACTATCAAAACAATTAAAGATGGTCGTTCAGTAGCAGTAGAGGAATAAAACTATGGAATACATCATTAATTTATCGATTTTATTTTGTATATACGGAATTTTGGCCTTGTCGTTGAATATGGTCATCGGCATGAGCGGCTTGGTATCTTTGGCACAAGCGGCATTTTACGGTATCGGAGCCTATGCTACGGCGATTGGTATGACGCAATTGGGTTTAGAATTTTTCTCTTCCATATTGCTCGGCATGGCCATCAATATCGCAATAGCCTTTGTCGTCGGTAAAATCTTGTCGCGCTTCCAGTATGATTATTACGCTATTGTTTCCGCCGGTCTTTCCGTGATTGTTTTTGCCGTGTTGCTGAATTGGAAAGAAGTTACCAACGGTGCTTTGGGCATTTACGGTATCGGCAAACCGCAAATCGGATCTTATGCTTTTTATTCCAACACCGCATTTTTAGGGCTGACTTTCTTGTTCACCTTAGCGGTTTACATTCTGTATATGTGGATTGACCGCTCATCTTTCGGGCGTGTGCTCAAAGGCTTGCGTGAAGATGAAAAACTCACCCAAATGATGGGCTATAAAACCAAATATTATAAGAGTATTATCTTTGTGTTGTCAGCAGCCTTATCCGGTGTGGCGGGCGCATTTTTTGCCAGTTATATTGCTTTTATTGATCCGACTACTTTCCAACTTAAAGAAGGCATTTTCTTGTTCACTATTATTGTTGTCGGAGGTTTGTCCTCGGCCAAGGGCAGTATCGTCGGTGCCTTGATTTTAATATCATTACCGGAGGTATTGCGTTTTATCGGTCTGCCTTATGAAACCGCCGCACAGTTGCAGCAGATAATTTACGGTGCAATGTTGGTATTGATGATGGTGTTCAAACCTCAGGGATTATTTGGTAAATATAGGATGTAAGTCATGAAAGTAAAAGATGTTTTAGCTAATTTCAAAAAAGTTCAAGCCGGAGAAGCTCAGGATATCAAACCGATTTCCGCTTATGGTTTGGATATTATCACCACCAAAAACTTAACCAAACAGTTTATGGGAATTAAAGCCATCGATAATTTATCAGTCAGTATTCCCCAAGCTATGACTACCGGACTCATCGGTCCTAACGGTTCGGGCAAAACTACTTTGATGAATGTCTTAACCGGAATGCTCAAACCCGATGCCGGCGAGATTACCGTTCGCGACAAGCATCGTAAACGCATCAAATCACATGAGTTACGCAAATATCGTATGGCGCGCACTTTCCAAGACGGACGCTTGATTGAACAGCTTTCCGTTGAAGATAATTTACTTCTTCCGGTGGCGGAAAACAGCTTATGGGGTGGTTTTAAGGAAATCACAATTGATGACTATAAAGATCGTATGGAACAAGTTTTGAGTATGACGTCATTGTTACCACATCGCCATAAAAAAGCCGAAGAATTATCTTATGGCTTGCGTAAGCTCCTTGAAATTGGGCGGCTTTTAATGCAAGATGCCGATATTTACTTTTTTGACGAGCCTTTTACCGGACTTTTTCCCGAAGTTGTCGAACAGGTTTGCGATATTATCGCCGGATTGCAAAAACAAGGTAAAACCATTGTTATTATCGAGCATAACATGGGACTAATCAAACGTTTGAGCGACCACATTATCGTGCTTGATCATGGCACTTTGCTGGCCGAAGGCAAACCTGATGATGTGTTGCAGAATCAAGCCGTCAGAGAAGCTTATTTGGGAGTGTAAAAAATATGCTGGAATTAAAAAATATTTATGCCGGATATGGTCGCAAAATTGTTTTACAAGATGTATCGGCCGTTTTGAAAGATAATACCATTACCGTGATAATGGGGCCGAATGGTGCCGGTAAATCAACTTTGCTTAAAGCTGCTTATGGTTTGATAAAATGCTCGGACGGTGAAATTTTTCTTGACGGGAATAAAATCACCCCATCTCCGCAAATGTTAGTAGAGCAGGGTATTTTTATGGTACCGCAAGGCCAAAGAGTATTTCGCCACATGACAGTCAGAGAAAATTTAGAATTAGCCACCCATTTTTGGCCGGATAAAAAAATTTTTCCTGATCGCTTAAAAGAAGTTTTACAACATTTTCCCGATTTGGAAGAAAGATTAGACGGTCTGGCCGGTAACCTCTCCGGCGGTCAGCAACAAATGGTGGCTTTGGCACGAGGTTTGCTCAATCGCCCCAAAATGGTGTTTATGGATGAGCCGTCAATCGGCTTAGCTCCCAAACTGATAAACGACACTTTCCGCAAACTCAAAGAAATCAAGGATAATATGGGCACATCTTTTGTGATAGTTGAGCATAACTTGAAAACTTTATTGCCGCTCACTGATTGGGCATATATCCTGGAACAAGGGCGAGTTATCTATGATGGTCCGTCCGAGGGTAAAACCCTAGATAAGATGCTGGCCGCAACGTTTAAGTAAAAAATTAGTTTTTTCCGAGTTCACCGGCTTTGTGGGTAGTCTGACCGATAACGTCGGCAAACAATTTTTGCGTATCATATTTATCCATACAATCCACACCGACAGCCGTGCAGCCTCCTTTAGTGGCTACATTTGCTATCAGTTGCTCCATCGAAACTTCTCTGTTTAATGCCATTTTAGCTGAACCGATAGCGGTTTGAATACTCAAAAGCAAAGCTTTTTCATAATCCATACCCAATTTTTCTCCGCCCCGGGCAATTTCATTTATAACTTTATAAAAAAATGCCGGACCTGAACCGGAAATTGCCGTTACAATATCCATTTGTGCTTCGTCATCAACAATAATGCATTTTCCGATTGTGGAAAGCAGTTGTTTTATCAACTCCAGGTCTTGATTGGTTGCCTTGTTGCCGCCAAACATAGCACTCATACCTTCGCCAATCAATGCCGGAGTATTAGGCATAACGCGGATTATTCTGGTATTTTGCGGTAAATTTGCCGCCAATTTACCGGTGGTAACACCGGCTGCAATAGATACAATCAGTTTTTCCAAAGTTACAAAAGGTGTGATTTCTTCCAAAACACCGCTGACTTGATTAGGTTTGGTGGCTATAAAAATTACATCAGCCCAATCTGCCAGTTCTTTATTATTAAGAATTACCTTAATTCCTAAAATTTTTGATTTTTCTTCCACACTGATAGCTTCATCAACGGCCTGTGTTGCCATAATATTTTCAGGTTTGCTGAAACCGGTTTTGATAAGTCCCTTTATTATGGCACCGGCCATTTTACCCGAACCGATAAAACCGAATTTTTTATTTTCCATTATTACCTCACTTGATATTGGTTAATTCACATTATGGTAAAATACTATAAATAAAATTTGCTGATTTAACAATAAAAAAACTCTTGCATTTAAAAAAATAATCTAGTATAAAAACAAAGCTTATTAGCAAAAGAACGGACGGGCTGTTGGTATGCCTGTCAGTTCCTAACAATCCAAAAATAAATAATGAAAGGGATTAAAATGCCAAAATTAAAAACTAAAAGTGCGGTTAAGAAACGCATCAGCGTTACCGGAACCGGCAAATTGAAAAGAAATTTTGCGTTCAAGAGACACTGCCTCTTCTGCAAAACTCAAAAAATGAAAAGACAAGCTCGCGGCACCACTTTATTGGCGGCGTCCGATGTCAGCATTGTTAAAAAGTTTTTACCTTATTTGTAGAGGAGTGAGATAAGATGTCACGTGTTAAAAGAGGTATGACGGCTCACGCTCGTCACAAAAAAGTTTTATCGATAGCCAAAGGTTATCGTGGACGCAATAACAATGTCTTCAGAGTAGCTATTGAAAAAGTTGAAAAGGCTTTACAGTATGCTTATCGCGACAGACGCGCTAAAAAACGCAATTTCCGCAGCTTGTGGATTCAGCGCATCAACGCTGCCGCACGCTTGCACGATATGACCTACTCACGATTTATGAACGGGCTTTCTTTAGCCGGTATCGAATTGGATCGTAAAGTATTGGCCGATATCGCTGTTAAGGAGCCCGAAACATTTGCTAAGATTGCCGAGCAAGTCAAGGCTTCATTGAACAAATAATTTTGTTTAAGCGATAAAAAAAATTAAGAGCCGACTTGTTTTTGAGCAAGAAGGCTCTTTGTTATTTTAAATATTGATGGAATAAAACGATGGAAAGTTTGGAAAATTTAAAAGATCAAACCTTGGAACAAATCAAAAATGCCGCAGATATTAAGGCATTGGAAGATATCAAGGTTGCCGTGTTGGGTAAAAAAGGCTCGCTTACCGAGCAATTAAAAGGTTTGGCCGCTTTAAGCCTGGAAGAAAAAAAGCAAAAAGGTCAGGAATTGAATTTGGTTAAAAGCGCTATTGAAACCGCTTTGGAAGAACGTCGTGAAGCTTTGTCTGCTGCTGAACTTAATGCTAAATTGGCTTCGGAAACCATAGATGTAACCTTGCCGATCAGAGACGAAATTCAAGGACGTATTCACCCTGTATCCAAGATTTATGAAGAAGTCGCCGCAATTTTTGGTGAGATGGGCTTTGAAATTGCCGATGGTCCGGATATTGAAGATCAATTTCATAATTTTAATGCCCTTAACACTCCGGCCAACCATCCGGCACGCCAAATGCAAGACACATTTTATATCACCAATCCCGACAGTGATAATTTTGATGACAGCTTTGTTGTCCGCACCCAAACTTCTGCCGTCCAGATTCGCACTATGGAGAAGAAACAACCGCCTATTCGCATTATTGCTCCCGGACGCACTTATCGTTCCGACTATGATGCCACTCATACCCCGATGTTCCATCAGGTAGAAGGATTGGTTGTTGATAAGAAGACTACTTTTGCCAACTTAAAAGGCTGTTTGTATGATTTTGTAAAAGCCTTTTTTGAGCTTGATGATATTCCGGTGCGTTATCGTCCGTCTTATTTCCCGTTTACCGAGCCGTCAGCCGAAATGGATATTGGTTGCAAAAAATCCAAGACCGAGCTCAAAATCGGCGCCGGCAACGATTGGCTGGAGATTTTGGGTTGCGGTATGGTTCATCCCAACGTTTTGAAAGCCTGTAATATTGATCCTAACGAATATCAGGGGTTTGCCTTTGGTCTGGGATTAGACCGTTTAGCCATGTTAAAATACGGCATTCCTGATTTACGCACGTTTTTTGAATCCGATGTGCGTTGGCTCAAGCATTACGGCTTTTTGCCGCTTGATTTATCATCAATGACCGGAGGCTTGTCCGGTCAGGGCGGTTCGGCAAGATAAGGAGTAGAGAAAATGAAATTCACATTATCATGGTTAAAAGAACATCTTGATACTTCGGCTACGGTTGATGAAATATCCGAAACTTTAACCAAAATCGGTTTGGAAGTTGAAGAAGTAATAAATCCTTTGGCTGATATGGAAGGTTTTTGCACTGCCAAGGTTGAGGAAGTAACCGACCACCCCGATTCTGATCATTTACACGTCTTAAAAGTCAATGATGGCAAAGAAATTTTGCAAATTGTTTGCGGTGCTCCCAATGTTAAAGCAGGCATGATGGGAATTTTGGCTCATGTCGGTGCTTACATTCCGTTGTTTAATGATAAGATTAAAGTGGGCAAAGTGCGCGGAGTAGAGAGTTTCGGCATGATGTGTGCCGAAGATGAAATCGGCGTCGGCTCCGATCACGAGGGAATTATTGAGCTTCCTTCCAGCTCTCCGATCGGTTTAAGTTTGGCTGAAGTTTATGCATCTGATCCCGTTTTTGATATTAATATCACTCCTAATCGTGCCGAATGTTTGGGTGTTCGCGGTGTAGCTCGTGATTTGGCCGCCGCCGGTTTGGGTAAATTAAAACCGTTGGAAATCAAAAAAATTCCCGGAACTTTCAGCTCTCCGATAAAAGTCAGCATTGAAGATACCAAAGTTTGCCCGACCTATGTCGGCCGTTATATCAAAGGTGTCAACAACAAAGCTAAAACTCCCGATTGGATGAAACGCCGCCTCGAAGCTATCGGCTTGCGTTCTATCTCACCACTGGTAGATATTACCAACTATATCAACTATGACATGGCTCGTCCGTTGCATGTTTTTGATGCCGATAAACTCAAAGGCAATATTCGCGTTCGTATGGCTAAAGAAGGCGAGGGCTTTGAATCTTTGGAAGAAAAAGTTTACAACCTGGATACTCAGTCTTTAGGTATTTGTGATGATGAGGGTATCCAGTGCCTTGGTGGTATTATGGGCGGCATTGCTAAAGGTTGTTCGGAAGATACTACCAATGTATTTCTGGAAAGCGCCATGTTTAATCCGGTTTGCATTGCCCGCACCGGACGCAAATTCCAAATTGATTCGGATTCGCGCTATCGTTATGAACGCTGGGTTGATCCTTGTTCAAATATCTCCGGTTCAGAATATGCTACCAAGATGATTTTGGATATCTGCGGTGGTGAGGTTTCGGAGTTAGAAATAGCCGGTGATGAGAATTATACTCCGGTAAAAACTTTTATTCGCCCGCAAAGACTCAAAGACTTTATCGGTATTGAAGTTCCTGCAGATAAAATTGTCAATATTTTAGAGCGTTTAGGCTTCAAGGTTGAACCGGAAGGAGACAAGATTTGGGCCACCTCTCCAACCTGGCGCGGTGATATAGAAGGCGAACATGATTTGGTAGAAGAAATCGTCCGCATGATCGGACTTGATAATGTTCCCGCAGTTTCGATGGAAAAAGGCTATTTTCCGGCTCAAACTTTAACTCCCGCACAACGTCGCACGGTTACGGTTAAACATGAATTGGCCTCTCGCGGCTTATTGGAAACGGTTACTTGGAGTTTTACCGATGCCAAACTGGCCAAGTATTTCCGTCGCTCGGATAAACCGGTTGAAATTTGCAATCCGATTACCGAAGAACTGGGCGAAATGCGTCCTTCGTTATTGGTTAATCTCTTAATCGGCATAAAAAATAACATTGCCCGCGGTTATAACAATGTCAGCCTGTTTGAATGCGGACCTGAATTTTTCGGTTGCCGCCCCGGCGAGCAAAAATTGATTGCCGCCGGAGTTCGTTGCGGTCAAACCTCTAAAAAGCATTGGCTCAAAGAAAATCGCAATTTTGATGTATTTGATGTCAAAGCTGATGCCTTGTCTGCTATTGCCGCGGCTAACGGACCTTTTGATTCGGCTCGTATCAGCCTTGATGCTCCGGCTTATTATCACCCCGGTCGTTCCGGTGCCTTACGTTTAGGTGCTAATGTTATAGCTTATTTTGGCGAATTGCACCCGCTTATCTTAAAGAAATTTGGCTTAAAACAGCGCGTGGTGGCTTTTGAAGTTATGTTGGATAATATTCCTCTGCCGCGTGCCAGCCAGGATAAAACCAAGAAAAAACTTGAGCTTTCGGCATTTCAAGCGGTTGATAAGGATATGGCCTTTATTGTTAATACCGACGTTAAAGCCGATGACTTGTTGGCTGCAGCTCGCAATGCCGATAAGCGTTATATTTCTGATGTCAGAATCTTTGATGTCTATGAAGGTGAAAATATGGAATCAGGTAAGAAGTCAATCGCTTTGACTTTAACTTTCCAGCCTTGGGAAAGTTCGTTCTCGGATAAAGATATCGAAACTCTGATGTCAAAAGTGGAGCAGGCGGCAAAGCAAAAATGTAATGCCACTCTCCGTGATGCTTAAAAATCAAAAAATATCCCCGAACTTACTCGGGGATATTTCTTTGTTGATAAGCATTATTGTCAATAACCTCTGCTGTTACTGCCGGGTAATATAGTATAAGAGCGATTCAGTTTTTCCTCTAAACCTTTCATATTTTCCGGGACAAAGTTATTAAGCAATTCAAATAATCCCAGTTGCTCATATTCTTTCTTATTCAATAGTTTTTTACCTCGTGTGATAATATCGGCACCATAAACTCTCACAGATGTTATTATATTGCCGTATTCGTATTCATCAGTGTTCAGCAAGGTGGTTGTTTTACCATCTTTATCTTCTTTTTTTACCAATGCTGAAGTTTTAACCTTACCCTTGCCGTTAGTATCAAATTTATCGACAAAAACAAAAGAATAATCAGCTTCTTTTGTAGCAATTTTGATATTAATCAAATCAACATTATCCGTGATATCATCAAATTTTATCCTAACCTCGGCATCTTTATGCTTATAAGCATAATCATAACCTTGAGCATCAGAATCTTTCATTTTTTTCATTAGCAAAATTTTCCTTATTAACCAATTTTATTAAAGCAATTATAGCATATTCCTGAAATATTACAATAAAATTTACCAATAAACAAATTCGTAAAAATATCTTGAAAAATATGATAATTTAATTAAAATAACCGATGCAAAAGCGCGAGGCTTTTGCGGAGTTTAGCAACTCCTTAACGTAAAATAACTCCTCATTTTTTTGGGGAGCCGGCGGAATATAAAGAATACGCCGGACTGTGCGTTAACAGTTGCTAACTCCCCACCTTGATGAGCTTTCTCAAGGTGGTTTTGTTTTAATCAAAACTTTAAGGGAGTTAGAAATATGTCACAAACATTCAAACAAAAAGTGTTGTATCAACTGGGTGCGGTGTTAAAGCAACTGCGCTTGGAAAAAGGGCTTAATCTTATAGATATATCAGCCCAAACTGATTTATCTTTGCAATCAATTATGTTAATCGAAAATGGTAATCCGATTGCTTATGATAAATACAAAAAGCTTTTGAGTTTCTATCATAAGACTTTTGATATTGTAGTAGTTGATTTACCCTGAAAATTTCAAGCGGCTTGGTAAAAAGCCGCTTTTTGCTTGCCAAAAACAATTATCTGCGTCATAATCATCGCCGTAAAGGGATTGATTATGTCAGATTACACTATTTATAATGACGATACTTTTTCCGTAATGAGCCAAATGCCCGACGAAAGTTTTGATATGATTTTCGCCGACCCGCCCTATATGATTTCTAATGTCGGCACCAGTTGTCAAAACGGTAAACTCGTCAAAATCAATAAAGGTAAATGGGATGCTTGCCAAGGCGCTGAAGCTAATTTTGAATTTCACAAGCGTTGGCTCAAAGAATGTCAACGTCTGCTAAAAAAGGACGGAACTTTATGGGTTTCCGGCACTTATCATTCTATTCATCCTTGTGGTTATGCCATGCAGCAATTAGGAATTCATATCTTAAACGAAATAGTGTGGTTTAAGCCCAATGCCAGCCCTAATCTGAGTTGCAAATATTTCACTGCCAGTCATGAGAGCTTGATTTGGGCGCGCAAAAACTATAAGTCCAAGCATTATTTCAACTATGCCGCAATGAAAGACGGCAATTTTCCCAAAGATACCTTAAAAAAGCCCAATAAGCAAATGCGCACGGTTTGGGTAATTCCCGCCACTCCGCAAGAGGAGAAAAAATTCGGTCGCCACCCCACGCAAAAACCGCTGGCTTTGTTGGAACGTATTATTCAAGCCTCAACCAAACCCGATGCTATAGTTTTTGACCCGTTTATGGGCAGTGGCACCACCGGCGTTGCCGCCCTCAAATTAGGTTGTCGATTTGTTGGGGTTGACAGCGAAAAAGCCTATTGTGAATTGGCAGAAAAACGTATAAAAGCCACTATCTCACAACTACCTTTGGCCATCTAGTTTTTTTTAAGCATTAGAAATGATATCTGACACCGGCATTAATTTCGGTCACATAGTTCATAAAATCGCCACCTAAATGCACCCATCTTCCCATTATACGAAAAGCAATGTGTTTGCTGATCCACATTTGTAAACCTCCGCCGATTCTATATCCCATAACCGATTCAGAAAAGGTTTTGCTGTTAGAACGTATCGCATCATGAGTATCATTTTCATAAACCGAAATTTTAACTTTGGCCTCGGCATCATATTTGCCTACACCTATCGAGGCAATAAACTCAATAAAATCATTAACCGGATAAAAACCCAAAGCATCTATACCATAAGCCTTGTAATAAATACTGTATGCCCCCTCGGCAAATTCGGGATATCCGCTGTAGCTGTCAATATATTCAACATTTTTTTTATCCAGAGAATGGGTATAAAAAGCTTCTAATCCCAAATTTTTAAGGATTCTCCAACCGATATTGAATTGCAACCCGTGAATTTGCCGATCAAAATCGCGCATTCCTGCTTTATAATCAACTCCTCCGGCTAACGGACTTTCAACCGTAAATTCAGTATCTCCGTAAGATGCCAAACCGACTTGATAATCAATACCCACAGAGATTCGTCCGTCATAAATCGAGCGTTGTAACGTTTGTTGCGGCTTGTTATATTTATACTGCGAAGCGGTATATTGCGGCGGAACATAAGAAGGGCGCGGATTAGTATAATAAGTCCTCGGTTGAGCATAATAGGGATTGCCCTGTGCCCCTCCGCCATAATATTGAGCATTAGCATTTGCACTTGTCAATATAATTGTCGCTAAACTTAATATCGCTGTCTTTTGTCTCATCTGTCGTCATATCCTCTAGAACAAAAAGCGCAAACTTGCCGAATATTCTTGCAAATAATGTATCGTAGGACTTCCGATGTTGATATATTTATACATCAATCGCAAAGCCACCCCCGAAGCTATATTGAATTGAACACCTCCGCCGGTCCGATAGCCGATTTCATCTTCACTGAAGTCATGAGTTTTGCTGTATATTGACGGAGCCTCACCGTATATAACTTCAAATTTAGCACTGTTATCAAATTTATATTTACCAACCCCGACAAAAGCCACAAAATCAAAAAATCGTGTAACCGGCAGATATCCCACCAAATCAACACCATAAGCCTGATATTTAGTAGTAAAAGTATCAACCATATGATAATTCGGATCACCCAAAGTGGTTGCATCATATTTACTGGTCTTGTTAGTGCTGTATGTGCGGTTGTAAAAAGCTTCAAAACCAAAGTTGCTATGCGGGCGGAATCCTAAAACCACTCCGATATTATCCTGATGATCAATCATCTCTCCCGAACTGATATCAATTCCACCTGATGATGGGAAGACCGCATCATTAAAATTAACTTTTTTATTATTGGTTTCTACTTGCGACTTATTATATTCAAAACCTATATAATACTTATAACTGCGAACTTTTTCATAAGTTTCCTCGGCTTTATCTTTGATTTTTCTCATATCCTTTTCAAACGAGCGATCATAACCTTCATACATCGCACTGCAAGGACACATAATGGTTCTTCCTTGCACGACCGAGCCGTTAGCATCAAAAGCCTCATCAGGATTACACGGACACCATTTAATACCATACAAATCACCATACTCAGAGGCATTTGCACTTCCGTTTATCAACCAAAAACATATTGCCAATCCGGCCAACAGAATCTTTTTCATCAACCTTTTTTATTCCAAAATCAACACACTGCTTGCAGTCTAATTGATTTATAAATAAATCACAAGCAAGGCTTGATTTTTTGCACAAAAAATATTGATAAAAATTTACGCCCTTTGTTGTTGCCCTAATAAAAATCTATTAACAAAATTTTTCGCTATTCTGCAATTATTGCAAGTTGTATAATTAGGTAAATCAGGACTATTTAACATTGCGGTCTTTATATCCCCGTTTGTGTTATTATTTATAAAATCATTAACCGAAGTTACTTTGGTGTTTTCGCTGTTTTGCGGTTTATAATCTAACATTTTGTTGATTAAAATATCAGCGTTTTTCCCAATATTGTCATTGCTTAATTCTTTGATAAAATTATTAAACAGGGTCATATTCTTAATATGAGTAACAGCTGTTGATACAAAATATTTATTTTCACTGTTTAGACCGCTTTGGATATTGAAATCAAACATTTTTTCGCAATAATTATTATAGTTTAAATAAACTAATGCTTCATGACAATGCCGTTTCTTGATGCCATCTCTAAAATTGGGATCATCTGGTTTTAATTTTGCGATAAATGCCGCTGTTTTTAATGTGCTTTCATCAGGATTATTACGTATATGATTGCATAATATTTTTCCGCTTTTTTCACTGTTGAAATAAACCGAATATATCGCCGCTAATTGGTTTTGGGTTAAAGTGCACCCCTTAAGTTGATTTGCCATAGCCTTAAACACTCTGCCGTTCTCACGTTTTTGCGCCCAAGCAAGTGTAAGTTCCATAGCTTTTTCATAAGTAATTTTTTCCTCAGGGTGTTGTTTCAAATATAAACGGGTCGATATCCAGCAACTGTTATTAGGATCTCCATTAATCGGATAATAAAACAAACCGGCCCCTAATGTATTTGGCGTAGTATTATTGTCAGTATAGCCGGTGCTTCTGAAAAATTCTGTCGGTAATAATGTTCGGTGAATCAGTGGTTCAGTATCTTTCAATGCCTTTTCCAAAGAATTAACATCAGAAATAGTATAAAACTTTGTTTGAATAGATTCATGTTCAGGGGCAACGACCATTTCTGTTTTTGAAGTATTTCCCTCTGTGTTATTTTGTGATGATTGTCCTCGCAGAGAAAATCCTCCGCCGCCGATACCGGCTAAACTAAGCATCAATCCCAAAGTAGTCCGCTTTTTGTGTTCAATGGCAGTATTTTTTATCTCGATTGTGCTGTTTTTATACACTTTATGGGTAACTTTTGCCATTTTGGTAATTACCGGAATGGTTGTTTTAATGAATTTGCTGCAGGCCTTATCTAAAAACTTATTGAGATTATCTGCGGCTTTTTTGCTTTTTTCTTCGTCAACAAAAGAATTTTGCCAAACATTTTTTACCACAATTTTTGCCGCTTTATTCAAAGCCTTTCCTGTTTCACTGTTTTTACCCACGGCAATAGCCGTTAAAAGCAACGGCGCAGTAACAATTTTTGCTCCGACATTTACTACATTTCGGGATAAATGCTCAGAGGCACTAGCTATAAATTTATTAAATGATTCAAGTGTATTTCCCCCTTTTTCTTCTAAAATACCCATTATAGCATCAAATTGTTCTCCAACTTTCTTATCATTTAAGGTTAATTGACTTTTTTCATCAATTTGTTTATGAATTCTTGCTAATCTCACCGCACTGTTATATTTCAATACCGCCAAATCAATCATACGATTTTTGATTTGCGGAGTTAGTTTACCTTGCCATTTCTGCGGTGGCAATATTTTATATCCGTCAATATCAATATAATCGCTTGGTTTAGCAGTTTCAGATACTTCATTATTGCTGAACAAATCTTTTACAAAAGCTTCTTTATCACCGTGGTAACTGAGAGGCACCACAAAATTATGTCCGCCCAATAAGCAGTATACGGGATCTTCTCCGGCATTTTTATATTCTTGTAGCGGATATTTTGGGTTTGCCTTCATTTTAATCTCCTAACAATAAAACTATTCTACCACAAATTGTCTATTGTAGCAAGTTTATCTTCCCTCCATAATACTATAAAAGCAAATAAGTAAAAAAATGCTAAATTAAAATAAATATAAAAAAAATAAAAACACGCTTGCAATTAAAAATAAATTACTGTATAGAGAAAAGCAAATAACGATTGCTTGATCGTCTAATGGTAGGACAGCGGACTCTGACTCCGTTAATCTTGGTTCGAATCCAGGTCAAGCAGCCAATAAAAAAGCCCCTTTAACGGGGTTTTTTTTATTGGCTGATTAACCTGAGCTGAAGAACCAAGTCGGTTCGACGAACAGCTTGCGAAAAAGTGCAAGCTGTGAGGACGAGGCGGCGAAGCCGTCCGAGGTCTTGAGCCGATGAGGCGAAAGATGCGCAGTGCTATGAGCGCGCGCACAATCTAAGGTCAAGCAGCCAATAAAAAAGCCCCTTTAACGGGGTTTTTTTTATTGGCTGATTAACCTGAGCTGAAGAACCAAGTCGGTTCGACGAACAGCTTGCGAAGAAGTGCAAGCTGTGAGGACGAGGCGGCGAAGCCGTCCGAGGTCTTGAGCCGATGAGGCGAAAGATGCGCAGTGCTATAAGCGCGCGCACAATCTAAGGTCAAGCAGCCACATGAGACAGAGGTTGCATTTTCGGATGTAACCTCTTGATTTTTGTCTGAAATTTGCAGTTCGAACGCTTATAACTCTTTATAATCTTTGGACAACTACTCTTTGCCACTTTCTCTGACGTAGATCCGGAAATTTCAGAAAATAGTTGCATTTAATACGAACTAATGTTACAATATTAATACTGTCGTTATTTAAACAATGGGATAAAAAATGAAAAAAATTTTTCTTACAGATGATGTTGGGGTGTATACTTGTAATGATGAGAAACGTGCGGAAGAATATCACAAAGCTGTGCGTGGTACGGAGGAGGGAGAAAAAGCAGTAGAAGAGTATCCTCATGCTCTTGTTTTGCACCAGAATGATAATGATGATTTTTTGTTAACATGGCATGGTAGGAACTGGCATGTTAATGATAAGTGTAGTATTTTGCATCGAAAAAATTTTGTAGATTCTTATCAAGAGAATATAGATGAGCATCGTTATGATATAATGTTTGAATCAAAAGGTATGTTCGCCGTAACCAAAGAACAGGCAAAGGTTCTTTTATTTGAATCTTATACAGAACAGTTTGCTGATACACTTAAGCAAATTCTTTCATCAGAAAATTTAATGAACTTTAAATTGGAAACAAAAGAAGCTATTAAAAAAAGAAAAGAATTCCTGGATAATGATTATAAACTAGCTTGGAGAGCTGTTCAGCAACACAATACGAGAGTTAAAAAAAAGAAAAAAGAAAGGTCCTCCCTGGAACAAAAAGCGACGTTAGATACAAAGAAATTTATGGCTTTTCTTGATAAATTTCAAACAAAATAATAAACATTTAAAATCTGTTTTATGTTGTTTGTTGGGGCATTTTTTATGAGTGTTTCCATTACGTAACTTATCTGTTCTCTAATACCCAAAACTTCGGAGCGGTGGGCTTTCAAGAGTTCGATGATTGTACACCGCGTGCAGCCAATAAAAAAGCCCCTCAAAAGAGGAGCTTATATTATTGGTGAGCCCGGCGGGATTACTTCGCTTACGCTGCGTTGACAGCGCTCGTTCGCGATATATCGCTCACCGGCACACTTCCGTTTGCCTCTCGCTTGTACTCGAACCCACTTTTTCGTGGGTTCTTATCCCAACTTACCCAATAAAAAAACCTTCCGCAAGGGAAGGTTTTTTTATTGGTGAGCCCGGCGGGATTACTTCGCTTACGCTACGTTGACAGCGCTCGTTCGCGATATATCGCTCACCGGCACACTTCCGTTTGCCTCTCGCTTGTACTCGAACCCACTTCCCCGTGGGTTCTCATCCCAACTTCCCCAACAAAAAAACTCCCACTTTGGGGAGTTTTTTTATTGGTGAGCCCGGCGGGATTCGAACCCACGACCCTTTGATTAAAAGTCAAATGCTCTACCTACTGAGCTACGAGCCCGAACTCAAAACTAAAAGCACATATAAAATATAAAAAATCTCAAGTCAATAAAAAAAATAAAAAAAATTTTTAAAATGTAAGAAATTTGTTAATAATTAGATGTTATCATGACTTCAAATTCTAAAAAACAGTGAGGGTAAAATGGAGAATAATGTTAATAATACCGCAGATAGCGAGGGAAAATACGAAATTTTGCAAAATGCTAATGGCGAGATTTTGATCATGATAAAACAACGTCACGGTGGGCCGGAGAATCCGCGTTTTGTTTATGATGGAGGTGATACAGCTTTGCTTTATCGTAGTCGTGAGAGTTCGGTCTTTTTAGGCGGAATCAATGAAGAAGCACGCAACCCGTTAAAAGTGGTTGATGAGGTTGTCGTAGCTGAAATTGATGGTGAGGAAGTAGCTCGCGAATATTTGGTTCCGGTGCGCTTGGTTCGCGATTTGAAGGCTGTTTTAAATTAATTTTTAATGTATTAAATTTCTTAAATAAGAGCTTGCTTTACAAGCTCTTATTTTATATAAAAGGACAAGTAAACAAGTTAAAGGTTATGCCGCAATGGTTATAAATTTATTTATCGGACTCATTTTGATTTCCGCCGCTTCCACTCTCATTACTCAAGGTAAACGGCGTAAGATTTGGTCGATTCTGCTGCTAATTGCATTATGCGGTCTCTCTTGGATGGTTGTCCACGATTTGCACCTTGTCAGCGATTCCGGCTTTATATATCAATGGCTTCCTTATCCTAAATTGCAGGCTGATTTTAATATATCGGCTTCTTTACGTATGCAACAAATGTTAACTCCAATGCTTTATTTGTTGGCGGTTGTAATAGTTTTCAATATAATAGATGTTAAAGAAGGTTATTCGCTTAATATCAGTGTGTTAAACCTGTTATCTTTTATTATGATTATATTATTAGCCTCAGGTCACGATTTGTTTCAGCTTATGTTTGCCTCAGCCTTACTCTCAATCATTTGTTTTTATATTCCCGATGATGCTCAGGCACGTCATAAACTTTTTATATATAATTTTTTAGCTGAAATGGCGTGTTTTACGGCATTATCTGTTGTATACAGTGCAGTTGGTTCTATTAGTCTGAATACTATAGAATCATATGGAGCCAAGATTCCTCATAAAGATTTTGTAGCCTGTCTGTTGCTGTTTTCCTTCGGTTGTAAGTCCGGACTTATATTATTAAACGGACACTATAATGCACTGGCTTCACAGTCATTTAATCGCCTATGCAGTGTGTTTATTTTATCTTTACCGGTTTCTTCCTTGATTTTATTATCCAAACTTTCTCCGTTAATCAGCGATTCTTTTTTTTCCGAGGCTGTTAAATATTGGTGTTTATTAAGCTTTGTTGTGGCCGGAATCCGCATGCTGATTACTTTTTCGCTCAATGGTAAAATTATTGCTTCGGCACAAATGTTTTATGCCGGAGCTTTTTATGATATATATGTCGATGGATCTGCTCTTTATACAACAATGCCTAAGGTATTGAGCGTTATGTTGCTTTTTCTCTGCATGGTTTATTATATGCCGATGCCTGGGCTTTCTGTTTCTTTGTTGAAATTTAGCAAATTATTGCGGTTAATAATGGTTGTTACTGGTTTCAGTGTAATTTTCTTATGGATAAGCGATTCGCCTTATCTGCACCAATACTGGACAGCTTTTTATTATGCGGCAATTGTTGGATTTCTTATCCGCAGTTTGGTTATCGATAAAATATCAACAGATTTTCAACCGGAGGAGAAACGAAAATTTTTAGGTTGGATAATTATATTGGCTTTATCAGTAATTATTTATATGATGGGGCTTAATAATTGGCAATCTTTGATAAAACTATGGGGGGTAAGTATTATATTTTCGGCTATTCCCTCTCATTTATACGCTAAAATAGGTAAATTGGGAATTTGGAATTATAATTTTATCGAATTTCTTTATGACAAATTGTTAATTGTTCCGTTGAAGTTTTTCGGACGAATATTATGGTTAGCTTTTGATTTTGTATTTATTGAACGCGGAGTTATAGGTTCAGCCGCTTCATTTGGAGAGTTTGCTTCAACCAAATTGCGCAATTTGCAAAATACCAATACACTTTTGTGGCTGCTTTGGTTAATAATAGGGGGAGTATGCTTGACAGTATTTGCGGGAGTTTGTGCTTATGACTAATCCTCTAATGATGTTGTCTTTAATCGTTATAATACCCTTTTTGGGAATGTTGTTTGTTCTCACTTCTAAAGACGATTCTGCCGGTAATCATCACAATAGTTCCAATGTTGCCATATTTACTATTCTCTCCAATATCATCATGATATGGCAAATTTTTGCATTTGTGAAAAAAACTCAAAGCGGTATGCAATTGCAACAAAATATCAATTGGCTCGATTATCTCGGGGTTAATTTTGTTTTTGCCGTCGACAATATGTCATTGCTGCTCATTTTGGCTACTCATATAATCATTTTTGGAGGAATAATATTTATTCGCGCCGAAAACATCAAACAAAAGGCAATGATGGCCTTCTCATTGTTGTTTCTCAGTATGACAACCGGATTGTTTATCAGTAATGACATTTTTTCATTTTTTATTTTTTACGAAGGAATGTTATTGCCGTTATTTATGTTAATAGGAATGCATGGTGATTTCAAAAAAAATTCTTTATTAAACGGATTTTTTATCTATAACCTCGTTGGTTGTATAATATTTTTATTGGGAATTTTATGGTTATATAAAAATGATGGTGTGGTATCTATGGAAGCATTTGCTCGTCTCAATAGCAAAAAGACTTATATTCCGTGGATTTGGCTGGCCTTTACCATAGCATTTATGTTTCGTATACCCATTTGGCCGTTTCACTATTTTATTGCGGCTATCAATACCAAATTACGCAACCCGTTGGTTTTTATAGAGGTTTCTTTGCTTCCTCTCAGCGGATTGTATGCTCTGTATCGTTTTTGGCCAAACTATATTCCGCTCGAAATATCGCAATATTTTGTATGGATAAATGTTATTGGCGTCTTAACCATGTTATTTATCAGTTTGATCGGATTTGCCAATCCTGATTCACAATATCGGGTATTTTCTTATTCCACAATATACTATATCATGTATCTGTTGGGAATTTTCAGCCAAAACAAAAATATTTTTGCCAATCTTAATTATGCTCTTTTCGGATTTTTATTGGTAATGGGAGGTTTGGAAGTAGTTACGGCTTATATTCGTCGCCAAGAGCTGTTGCATGGTAGCGTTTCACAAGGTTTTCTTTGTCGAGCAAGACATTTGTCGCTTATTTATAGTTTCTTGATATTTTCGGCTGTAGGTTTTCCGATATCTTCAATGTTTACTAACAATTTCTTGATATTATCACAGTTGTTATCGGTTAATATTCATATGGGGGCGGTTTTGGCTTTATCGTTGTTGTTGGTTTCCATATCATTGATTACCGAAATGCTGCGATTAAAAACCGATAGCAAAGAGTGTTTTTTAGGTAAATCCGACGATTTGCCTAAAGATTGCTTTATCTTTATGTTGGTTATCATATTTATGTTGTTGATGTCTTTTATACATCCGCTGTGGTTTGTTGTTACTTCTGCAAATTAGGAAAAAGAAATGCTGTCACATTGGTTTATAATGTTACCGGAAAGATTACTGGTTTTGTTTGTTATAATTGCCGGTCTCATCAGTCGCTATCGTAATGAAAAAACCCCAAAAACTTTTTTTACTTTAGCTCAATTTTTTCTGATATTATCATTGATATTTACCGTAATTTTCTACAATAAATCGGTATTTCCGACATTTTTGCAGAACACTCCTTTTATAACTTTATTCAAATCTTTTGCCTATATATTGTCTTTAGGCTGGTTATATTTATCGTCTAAATGGTTTCTCAACAAAAACAGACCGTCTGGTATGTTTTGCAGCATTATTTTTATGCAATTGCTATTGTTTGATGTTTTGGTATCATCAGTTTCTTTGTTGACTTTAAGTATGGTTGTACCATTAATATTTTTAAGTAATATTTGCTTAATAATGCGTCATTGGGATATTGACAAGGTAAAGCCGATAGCATTTCGTTACGCTGTTACATCGCTTATTTTTACTGTTGCTTTGTGGATTGCCGTAACCGTATTTTTCATTTTATCATCAAGTTTTACATATATTGAAGTGCAGAAATATTTAGCATCTTGTTCTCATAATAATATTTACGTGCTTATAGCCGTGAGCTTCTTGGTTGCGGTTTTTATGTTTATGCTGGGACAGGCTCCTTTTCATATGTGGTTTTTAGATTTTATCGGCGGTGGTGTTTTGCCGGTATGCGGTTTTATTACTTTGGTTCCTCCGCTTATGGTCTTTTGCGCTCTTATCAATCTATTAAAAGATTGTTTGCTTCCTTTTAGCGATTATACTGGCTGTTTATTGCTTTCTTTTGCAACTTTATCAATTATAATAGGTGCACTTTCCTCTAACGGTGAAAACAATATTCGTCGCCTTGTTGCCTATCTTACTATCTATTGTTGGGGTATTTGCCTTATAAGTTTGACGGATTTATCTTCATCATCAATTATTGCCTCGTTTGCATATATTATTACCTCAACCCTATCATTTGCCGGAGTTTATGCCGTATTTTTGGGATTCAAATTTCACGGTGAATATTTAAGTGATTTTGATAGTATTAAAGGTTTTGCCAACTCTCGTCCTTATATGGCGGCAGCTTTAATGATTTTTATGTTTTCTTTTATCGGAATTGCCCCTACTTTCGGCTTGTCCGGCTATATGTTGGTTATCAATAATTTATTGGTCAATTCGGCTTGGCTAAAACTTATTATTCTGATTGCCGGTATGTTTATCATCACCCGATCCTGCTTAAGTATTATTCGCGCTGTTTATTTCAACAACACTTATCGAAGCTATGATCGTCCCGATAAGTCTGTTTATATTTGTTTATTTATCATTGTAACCATAATATTTTTATCATTATTTAATCCTAATTGGCTTATGCGCAATGCCGTTATAGTTATTGGAGGTATCGGCTAGTGTGTAGTAAATATATTGGTAATTGGCAATGGTTTGATTATCCTGTTTTAGGCTCAACCAACGATTTTGCACTTAATTACACTCCCGTATTTTCAAACACGCATATAATTTTCACGGCACAATCTCAGTTAAACGGCCGAGGAAGGCGAGGGCGACAATGGTTTTCTCCGCTTGGTAATTTGTATATGAGTCAATTATTTTTTTCACCGCTTCCGGTTAATCAGATGGTTTATATAATTTCCTTAAGCTTGGTTCAAGCTATTGAAAGTTTTAATCCGAAGTATCACTTGCAAATAAAATGGCCTAACGATATAATTATAAATGATTGCAAAATTTGCGGTATTTTGATTGAGAAAAGACCGGATAATGCTTATGTGGCAGGAATTGGCGTTAATTTAACTCAAGCTCCGCAAGGTGCAACGTCTTATCCTGCGGCAACTCTCAAAGATTTCGATATTATTATTTCCCGCCAAGAATTTATTCATACATATATTACAATGTTTGAACAAAATATTACCAGAGATTTCAAAGAGATAATTAACGAATTTTTACATCGAGCTTATCGTTTACACCAAAACATTACCGTTAATTCAGCCAAAGAAAAATTTTTTGGTCAATTTATAGGTATTGACGAAAATGGATTTTTGTTGTTAAAACAAGAGCAAGAGATTATAAGTATTAATACCGGAGAAATTTTATTTTCATAAAATAAGGAAGAATTAATGATAGAAGGATTTAATGAAAAAGGAATTTATTTTATTGCGTTAGGCGGTGCCGAAGAAGTCGGATATAATATGTTCGCCTATATTGTTGATGGAAAAATAATTGTTGTTGATGCCGGATATGGCTTTTTGCAAGATGATTATCCCGGAATGGAGATGGGGTTAGCCGATGCCTCGTTTTTAGAAACTTATCGCGACGATATTGAGGCCATGTTTGTAACTCATGGTCATGAAGATCATTTCGGAGCAATCGGTCATGTTTGGCCACAACTCCAATGCCCGCTCTATGCCACGGATTTCACTTTAGGTCACATCAAAGATCGTCTTAAAGAACATCATATTACTGATTTTTCGCGTCTTTATTCGGTTAATAATAACCCTAAAGTTGAATTAAATAATTTTATGGTGGAATTTGTGCCGATAGTTCACTCTTGTCCGCAAAGCTCCGCTTTGTTAATACATACGGTTTACGGAACGGTTTTTCACGCTACCGATTGGCGATTTGATGATGATAAAACCGGTATGTTGCATACCGACTTTAATCTTTTACAACAAGCCGCCAGGGAAGGAATAGATATTTATGTCGGTGATTCCACCAATATGTCAAATTCTCACACTGAGCCGAGCGAATATGAGATCCGGCAAAGTTTGATTGAATTGGTGCCGCAATTATCCAATACTGTTGCCGCCACTTGCTTTTCTTCCAATATTATGCGGCTTGAGAGCTTGATTCTGGCCGCCGCGGCTGCTAATCGCACTCCGGTTATCTGCGGACATTCTCTCAATCAAAACTATCAAATTGCTAAAGAATGCGGTTATTTGCAAAACTGTCCCACGGCTTTTGATATTAAGCAGGCTAAAGACATACCGACAGATAAAATGTTATATATTTGTGCCGGTTCGCAGGGTGATTATCGTTCGGCCTTGAGTCGTATTGCCAACGGTGAGAGTAGTGATATCATCCTATCTCAAGGCGATAATATTATATTTTCTTCCAAAATAATTCCCGGCAACGAAGAAAAAATCGAGCGTATGCAGGAAAAATTACGTGATAAAGGCGTTAACGTCATATCCTCTGAAGAATATATGGTTCATGCGTCCGGTCATGCTACTCCTGATCAAATTTTACAAATGTATAATTTACTTAAACCTCGGGTAGTAATACCGGTTCACGGGGATAAACGCAATATCCGTAAACAACGTAAATTAGCTCAGGAAAACGGAGTAGGCGAGGTGTTGGTGGTGCGTAATGGTGATACTGTTTTATATCACGATGGTCAAGCCTCAATTGTTTCCGAAATTTTCACTCGCAAACTCGGGGTGGATCGCAAAAGGTTGGTGGCTTTAGATGCTCAGGTTATTAAAAATCGCCGGCGCATAGCCTATAATTGTTCTGTATTTATCAGCGTTGTTTTTGATAATCATTGGCAAATGGTTGATTTGCAAATTGACTCGATTGATATTTTGGAAGAAGCGGAATTTGCCGAGCTTAAAGATGATATAATCGCCGATATTCGAAAAGACATTAGCAAAGAACTGGTTAAACTAAATTTCAAAGAAAATGCCGTCAAAGAATATTTGGCCGCCCGCATCCGTCGCCAAATATCCAAACGAACCGATATTAAACCGGTAGTATTTATGCACTTTTGTCATCTGTCGGAATAATAAACGGAAAATAATCACAAAATATGGATTGCTTTTTGTTTTTTTATAAACTAGTATTAGCCGAAATTAAGTTTTGTTATTAATAAAAAAATGGGGCTGTATAATGAAACAAAACCTTAATGTTTACTTCGGATAAATATTCTGAAGTTGGTGCACAAATATGTTGGTAATAATATTAGAAGAATAAAAGGCATCTATGACAAATATGATAGAATGTGAAGGAAAAAAATTATGATAATAGGTTATACCGCAGGTGTTTATGATTTATTTCATATCGGGCATTTAAATTTGTTAAAAAATGCCAAGGCGCAATGTGATTATTTAATTGTCGGAGTTACCTCAGATGAGGCAGCTCAATATAAACATAAAACTCCTTTTATTCCTCAAGACGAACGTATGGAAATAGTCCGAGCCATCAAATATGTTGATGAAGTTGTTTTACAGGATGATTTGGATAAATTAAAGGCTTGGGACAAATACCATTATGATATTTTGTTTGTAGGTAGCGATTGGCAGGGAACCGATAAATGGAAACGATACGAGGCTGAACTTAAATTAAAAGGCTCCAAAGTTGTTTACCTTCCCTATACTCAAAGAACCAGTTCCACAATCTTACAAAACACCTTAAAAAAATTTAATGAGGAAGTGGCATAATGCCGAAGATAAGCATTATTATTCCGGTCTACAATGTTGCACCTTATCTGCGGCAGTGTTTGGATAGTGTAATCAACCAGACCTTTAAGGATATTGAAATTATTTGCATTGATGATTGTTCAACAGATGGATCTTTAGCTATACTTAAAGAGTATGCCGCTTTAGATAATCGTATTACCCTTATTGAACAAAAATCTAATCAAGGGGTGGGTATTGTGCGTAACATCGGTGAAAAAAATGCTACTGCTGATTATATTCTGTTTTTAGATTCGGATGATTACATCGCTCAAGATTTATGTGAAAAATTATTGAACAAATTTGCTGCAAATGATGTTGATGCCGTGTATTTTAACTCGGCATTTTTTCAAGATGGCTGTGATAATTTCTTAACCAACCGCGACCGCCTCAAAGATATATCTCAAAAAATTCCGCCAACGGAAATATTTAGGGCATCGCAATATTATGAATCAGTTACTAAATTAACGAATCCCGTCTGGTATAAATGTTATAAAAAAGATTTTTTGCTTAAACATAACATATTTTGTTCTGAGGTCAGATGTTGTGAAGATTCTTTCTTTACAGTTAATTTTTTATTGGCAGATCCCAAGCTGAGTTATATCAACGAATTTTTGCATTTCTACCGAATTAGAGCTAATTCTTTAAGCAAAAATATTGATAAAAAAGTTGATATTTTTTTTAACGAATATGAAAAATGTATGAACAGTATTTTGAGCTCGGAGCTGTCTTTGCAAAATAAATTATTTTTTATAAAAGCTCGTGTCAGATGGTTGCGCTATTGGACTCATAATAAAATAAAGTCGAAAAAATGTCGCCAACTTAACCAAATAAGAAGAAAAAAATATTTTGAGCAGATTTTATCGTTATTCTCATTTTCAGATATTCAAAAAGCAAAGTTTGATGAGCGCTTTTGGGAGGATCTGTATGCAATTGGTAAGTTCGGACTATCATTTTATAAGGATTATAGCAGTGGTTATCTTCGATATAGAGTAAAATTTTTAATATTCAAATTTTCATACACCCCAAAGGAAAGAAAATGACAAAAGTTAGCGTAATTATACCGGTTTATAATGCGGAAAAATATTTAAGAGAATGCTTAAATAGTGTAGTTAAGCAAACTCTTAACGATATTGAAATAATCTGTATAGATGATGGTTCAACCGATAATTCTCCGCAAATCTTAAAAGAATATGCTTCCAAAGATGATAGATTTGTTATTATTGAACAACAAAATCAAGGCGCCGGAGCTGCGAGAAATAAAGGATTGGAAATCGCCCGAGGCGAATTTGTGTTTTTTATGGATTCCGATGATTTTTACTATGATAAAAATGTGTTAAAAAAATTATACAACGGTGCAAAAGATAAAGAGGTAATGATTTGCGGAGGTTCATCCGTTGAATTAAGAGAACGGAAAAAAACAAAGCCCCGAAAAACAGGTTTTCGTTTTGGTAAAAATTCTGTGGTTGATTTTAACGATTATCAATTCATTTATGGATATTGGCGATTTATATATAACCTGAAATTCCTAAAAGAAAATAATCTTAATTTTCCTAACTACAGAAGATTTGAAGATCCGATATTTTTCTTAAAAGCAATGCATAAAGCTCAAAAATTTTATGCTATAAAAGATACGGTTTATGTTTATAGAATTATTCCCAGAGCTAAAGAATATCTGACACCGATAATAACTGATTTAGTGCATGGTATGAAAGATGTGTTGGACTATGCCCAACAAAACAAATTAGATAAAGTATATGAAGATTTAAAAAACTCGATACTTACCGACTATTCATTAAGATTTCAATACATCGAAATTGATGAAAAGGATTGTTTTAACTATCTTTTTGATATTCCGACATTATCGGATGAACAGCTTGATAATATAAATGAATATTTTGATAAAAATGTTCTTATAGCAAAAGTGCAGGGAAGAGAATACCTTAGTTATTTATTTAAAAATATTGAAGATTATAAAAGCAGAACCAGACAAGCAGATATGCTCCTTATATGGGGCTGGAAAATGTATAAAGGGCCATCTAAAATTATGAAATATGCAATAGATAAGAATGTTCCTTTAGTCAGAGTCGAAGATGGTTTTTTGCGCAGTGCTGATACTTCGTGTAACACAAAAGTCAATAAAAAATATACTCAAGGTGTTTCATTTACCTTTACTAATGATGTTTTTCATTTTGACGCAATGCAATCTTCATATATGGAAAGACAAATCAATAATCCCGAATTTAAAATAACCGAAGATGAACGAATAAGAGTAAGAAAGGCAATAAATTATATTGTAGAAAATCATTTAACCAAATATAATCATCAACCTATTTATACCCCTTCAATCGGCAGGGAAGGTGTTTCTAAAATACTTGTCGTAGACCAATCTTATGGAGATAGTTCTATTTCCAGAGGATTAGCTGACGACGACACATTTAAGGAAATGTTGGATGCTGCAATAAAAGAAAATCCCAATGCGGATATTATTGTAAAAACTCATCCTGACGCTTTGGCTCCGGGGAGCAAGCGCGCTTTGGGATATTATTCAACACTTGAACCCCATGATAATATTTACGTTTTAAGAGAACCTATTAATCCGATTTCACTGTTACAATATGTTGATAAAGTTTATGTCTGCACAACCCAACTTGGTTTCGAAGCTCTTCTGTGCGGAAAAGAAGTTCATACCTTTGGTATGCCTTTTTATGCAGGTTGGGGTTTAACAATAGATAAACAAAAATGTAAAAGAAGAACAGTAAAGCGCACCTTAGAAGAGTTGTTTTATATAATTTATATAAAAAATACTCATTATGTTGATCCCGAAAATAAATGCATATGTTCAATTGAACGTGCTATGGAATACCTTATTGAATTAAGAGATGAATACAAAAACAATCCGATTCCTCCGGTTAAAGAGAAAAAAGCTATTTCTTTAACGAAAAAAATATTTTCAATAACCGACCAAAATAATCATAAAATTATTATGATTTTGGGAATAAAAATAAAACTTAAAAAAACAGAATAAATCATAATTACTTAATAAAAGCCATTATTTAAACACCGGCAGATAAACCGTAAAAGTAGTTCCGTTGTTGCCGGTAGAATTTACGGTAATGTTGCCTTTATGGCGGATTATAATATGCTTTATAATTGCCAAACCGAGCCCCGTACCTTTTATTTTTTGGTCTTTATGTTGTTGTAAACGATAAAAACGTTCGGTCAAGCGTGCCAAATTTTCCGGAGCAATTTTTGCCCCTTTGTTGTTAACGGATATGGCAACAGCCTCACTGTCCGCGGTTTTAATGGTTTTTGAGGGCGGGATTTTTTCAATATTTTTAATGCGGATGGTAATTTGTGAGTTTTCATCACCATATTTTACGGCATTATCTATCAAGTTTTGCAAAACTTGGCGCACTTGCTGTTCATCACCTTTCACATCTGCAACGCCTTTGTCGGCAAACACTTTTATGGTCATGTGACGTTCTTTGGCTTTAATTACAAAAGTTTTTTTAATATCATAAACCAAATCACGCACATCAACCCGCTCGCCGGGCTCTTCATCTTGAATCAATTCAATGCGTGATAATGATAACAATTTTTCAATCAGGTTGGACATATAATCAGCCTGTTCGGCAATAATCTCCAGGAATTGTTCTCTTGCCTGCTCATCATCTTTGGCCGAAGTGCGTAAAGTTTCGACAAAGCTGGTTATTACCGAAAGCGGAGTGCGTAACTCATGACTGGCATTGGCCACAAAATCCGATTGCATTTTTTCCACTTTCATCGACTTGGTCAAATCATAAATAGCAATTACAACTTGAGTTTGGTTCAACTTTTGCCAAGGTAACAGTTTGATATGAGCATAAAATTTAGCAGCCAAAGGCTCATTGGCGTAAAATACTAAATTTTCAGACGTGCTTTCGTGATTTAACACCCGCGAAACAGCATTGAGAAAATTATGCGAATTAAATATTTCATCTATTTTTTTATGCATTATCTCTTCGCCCAATGCCTGCCTTGCCGAAAGGTTTGCTCCTATAATCATTCCCTCATGATCTATAACCACCAAAGGATCGGGTAAACTGTCCAAGACAGCAGCATCAGACAAACTTTTGGCTTTGATAACATCATTTTTTTCTGACCAAAATTTATGCATATTATTAATTGCTCGGACCAATTCTTTAGTTTCTTTTTCCGACATTTTTAATGTTTCACTTTCTATCATTTCTCCGGAAGATAGTCTTGCTACATAACGCTTGATTTTTTGCAATTCGCAACTTAACGGAAATAATAGGATCGTATTAAACAAAGCCACTCCTACCAATACAGAAATTGCTACAATGGGTTCAATTTGTCGACAGCTTGCCAGAATCATAAATACTAATACACTGGGAAAACATAACAATAATACTTTGTTAACAAAGTCATTATCGCGTTCAAATCCCAATTTTTTGCGAAATTTATCCAGCATATTATTCCACCGCATAAAAAAAATGTATTGGCTAAACAATTTAATTTATAGTATAATCGCAAAAAGTTTAAAAATACTGAATAAAATAAGAGTGATTTATGGAAAAGAAAACTAAAGATACAAGTGCTAAAGAAACCCCGTTATTATCGCAATATTTTCGCATTCGCCAGGAATATCCCGATTATTTGCTGTTTTTTCGGTTAGGCGATTTTTACGAGTTGTTTTTTGATGATGCTAAAATAACTTCAGCAGCTTTGGATCTTGCGCTTACTCATCGAGGCACTTACCATGGTGAAAAAGTTCCTATGTGTGGGGTTCCTTTTCATGCTTGCGAAAGTTACCTGGCTAAATTGGTGCGTCAGGGTTTTCGAGTTGCTATATGTGATCAGACCGAAGATCCGAAAGAGGCTAAAAAGCGCGGTTATAAATCAGTTGTTAATCGCGAAGTTGTTCGTCTGGTAACAGCCGGAACTTTAACTGAAGATACACTTCTCAATGCAAAATCTAATAATTTTATTATGGCTTTATTCAAGCAAAACGATAATCTGGGCGCCGCATGGATAGATATTTCTACCGGAGAATTTCATACTCAGTCTTTTGTTGTAACTCCTGAAAATGAACTTTCGATTATATCTTCTTTGTTAGCACAATTTTCTCCTTCCGAAATAGTTCTGCCCGACAGTTATGCTCGCAATCAAACCATCTATAACGCATTATCGGTATCATGCCAACAAGTAAGTATTTGGCCGGACGAACGTTTTAATTATACCGGATCACAGATTCGTTTACAAAAGACCTATCAAGTAAAAACTTTGTCATCATTTGGCGATTTTTCGGCTTGTGAAATAAGTTCAGCCGGAGCACTGCTTGATTATATCGAAACCACTCAAAAGGGCAAAATTCCGCTTTTACAGCCTATCTCAAAGATAATTTCCGGCAATTTTATGGAAATAGATACGGCTACTCGTCGCTCTTTGGAGCTCCATGCCTCATTAAGCGACGATTCTAAAATGACCTTACTCAAAGCTATTGATCGCACTGCCACTTCAGCCGGCGGTCGTCTCTTAAGCACTCGTTTAACCGCCCCGCTTTGTGATATTTCAGCCATTAACGAACGTCTTGATATGATAGAATTTTTTATTCAATGTTCCTCCGCTCGTCAAGAAGTCGGTGACTTGCTTAAACAAGTTTCGGATATTGAGCGTGCTTTATCACGTTTGATGTTGGGGAGAGGTGGACCGCGCGACGTTTATAATATTGCTCAAACACTTGAGTTGATACCGAATTTACGCAATATCATTTATTTTAAATCTAACCAACCGTCTTTGGAGATAGCAATCCCCCAATCTTTGCAAATTGCCATGAAAAAATTAGGCGAGCATACTGATCTGGTCTGCAAAATCAAAGATGCGCTTGACGAGAATAATTTGCCGTTTTTATCACGCGACGGAGGTTTTATCAAAAAAGGATACTCTGCGGCTCTGGATCAGATGCACGCGTATAAAGAAGATGGTCATAAAATAATATTGTCTATGCAAGACAAATATATTGCCTCAACAGGTATTGAACATCTTAAAGTAAAATACAACAGTATTATAGGTTATTTTATCGAAGTTCCGCTCAAAGATGCCGAACAGTTATTACATAATCCGGAATTTATTTTTCGCCAATCGGTATTAAATGCATCACGTTATACTACCGCAGAGCTGACCTCATTGGAAGATAATGTTCGCTCCGCCGAAGAAAAATCTTTAGCTATTGAGCTTGAACTTTATGAAGAACTTCTCCAGTTTATCCGAGCTTCCTCTGATGAAATAGCCGAAGCTGCACAAGCCCTGGCAGAAATTGATGTAGCTGTTGGGCTGGCTAATTTAGCGTTAGAAAATAATTATTGTCGTCCTGAATTAGATAATTCCCAAGATTTTTTAATTAAAGCCGGACGACACCCTGTTGTAGAACAAGCTCTTCGCCGTCAGGATGGAGCTGAATTTGTGGCAAATGATTGCAATTTATGTGAACAAAATGGCAAATTATGGCTTTTAACCGGACCCAACATGGCCGGTAAATCAACTTATCTGCGCCAAAATGCTATTATTGCAATTATGGCACAAATGGGTTCTTATGTTCCTGCTCAAAGTGCTAAAATAGGTATTATAAATCGCCTGTTTTCACGTGTAGGGGCTTCTGATGATCTGGCACGTGGTCAGTCAACTTTTATGGTTGAAATGGTTGAAACTGCAGCTATTTTAAATAAAGCTGATGCCAATTCTTTTGTTATTTTGGATGAAATAGGGCGCGGAACGGCCACTTTTGATGGGTTATCAATAGCTTGGGCTGTGGTGGAATATCTCCATTCGGTAAATCGTTGTCGCACTATTTTTGCTACTCATTATCACGAGTTGACTTCGCTTAATGATAAATTACCCGGCATGAGTTTGCATTGTATGCGGGTTAAAGAATTTAATAACCAGGTAATATTTATGCACGAAGTTGCTGAAGGTGCTGCCGATCGTAGTTATGGTATTCACGTGGCTAAATTAGCCGGATTACCGTCCCAAGTTACCGCCAGGGCTGAAATTGTTTTGCATAATATTGAAAAACAGAATAAGGGTATGTCGCCTGCAGAGATAGCCGATCAGTTACCATTGTTTACCTATGCCAAGCAACTTAAACCAAGTATATCTCCTCTTGAGGAAGCTATGCAAAAAATAAACCCCGACGAATATTCTCCGCGCGAGGCTTTGGCAAAATTATACGAGCTCAAAAAAATGCTCTGAAATCACTCATCTTTGGGTTCAAACTCATCTTTACCAACCCCACAAAGCGGACAAACCCAGTCTTCCGGCAATTGTTCAAAAGGAATATTGCCGTCGTAAACATAACCGCAAACTTTACAAACCCAAATTTTATCACTCATGATTTTCTCCTATTTACTGGTAGCAACAATTAATATAATAGTCGCAATTAACAAAGTAAATACCCATTTCTTGGCAATTTTTTTATAAATTTTTTTCTTGCCGAGTAAATTTTGCATTTTATTTATAACCATAATCCAAACCACCGACAAATAAATTATCGCCGAGGTATATGCCGGATTATCAGCATAATACAGCGAAAAGTTAACTGTTATCATGCTCATAACCAACAATAATATAAACAGACCTTTCTTGATATTATTCCATTTAAAAATAGTTTTCATTTTTATATGATGTTGTCGTGCAATTTCTAAATTAACACATCCTATAATTATTCCGGTAATAAATACCCGCCAAATTGATGCAGACATTAAATTGCCGTTGCTGTATTCCATAACCAGCTTGTTAGAGGTATCAATCAAAGATGAAATCAGCAATAACGGAAATACTTGGGCAAAGCACTTAAATCCCACGGAACATTCACGATATTTGGCCGTGGCATAAACAATAGCAATAATTGCCGTGATAATTATCAAAGAGCGTAAAGGTGTATCTAAATATCTGGTCAGCATATAAGGCTTAATAATCAACCACAATCCAAAAGTCAGCAACACAGTAAGCGGTTTTATGGTGCAAACTACCTCTGCTCCGAATTTCTTAAAAGCATGAAAATATTTCAAATCAACAAAAGAAATAGCCAAACCCTGCGCAATCACCAATGTATAAAATTGCCATGAAAAATCATGAACACAAAATAATAATAGGGGAATTACCGCAACTGCGGCTAAAAAACCACGATAAACAATAAATATTCCCGGTTGCAATCGGCTGTTTTGATTGCCGACATAATACAGAGCTTGAAACAAACTTACCGCTAACGCAAAAATAAACCACATTTTCTAATATCCTAATAATGTGGCGGAGGAGTTTCTTCCGCTAAAGGTTTAACTACATCTTTATCCATATTTTCCATCAAGTAACGATTCATTTTCTGTAAATATTCAATTTGCTTGCCTTGTTCAATTACCACACTGTTTAATTCATCAACGGTTTTTTGTAACTCGGCAACTACCATCTCTATATTGATTAAGCGACTCTCTGACATAAACTACCACCGATTATATTAAAAACACTTGGCAACAATAACACTGCGAATATAATTTTTCAACCTCATTTTTCTTAATTTTATTAACTAAAATTTAAGTGTTTTGTATTATAACCAAAGTAATATGACTAAAGCTAGGGTTGTTTTAGGTGTTTTTATATGATAAGATGAAATCATAGGAACAACCTGTAACCTAAAGGAGAAAGGCTATGACGATATTAAGTAAAAACAATCAATCCGGACGTTCAATGATCGAAATGTTGGGTGTTCTGGCAATTATCGGTGTTTTATCGGTCGGTGGTATTTCCGGCTATTCTAAAGCGATGGCAAAATATAAATTGACCAAAGCTCAAGACCAAATTACCATGTTATTGATGAATATCCGAACCGCTTATGCCACAAGTCCTAGCTATAGCGGATTAACTTCTTCAACAGCTCACGATTATAATCTTGCCCCTAATGAAATGTGGTCCGGAAGCAAATTAAACGGAACATTTGGCGGTGAAGTTGTTGTTAATGATTGTTCAAAAAGCGGATTATGTAAAGATGGTGCTAACGCGGCTTTAACAAGCACTACCTATTTTGGTATTAAAATGGAAGCTTTAGGTAAAGAAGCTTGTCGTTCTTTGGCCTCATCGGATTGGGGAGCTGACGGATTAGTCAGTATAGTTGTTAATACTGGTAACGCCGTTCCTCCAAGCAGTTTACCTTTGGCTTTAGGAAGCACAGGTTGTGACAGTGAAACCAATTCAATTACCTGGGTTTACTATTAATCACTTAAGTTTTATAGGTTGTTTAACTCGCTTTCTGACAGAAAGCGAGTTTTTTTATTAATCAGATTGATTTGCCTACTACGCTTTCGCTTCGTTCACAGCGGCAATCGCTTTTCAAGCGACCGGCGCACTTCCGTTCGCCTTTGCCTTGTAGTCAAACCAGCTTTCTCGCTGGTTCGGGCGGTCATTCATTTCAAACCAAAACAAAAAGCCTATCACAAGGATAGGCTTTTAATTTTGGTCGGGGTGAGCCACCTGAATCAGGAAGATGATACCATAAATTCCTCAATAAAATTCCAAGAATCATTATCTAATGTAAAATGAAAACAATGGCAATTTTTTATACTATCAATTTTTAAACCACACGCATAACATAATGCTCGTGTAACTCCACCATGTGAAACAATTGCTATATTGCTTCGTTTATCCGATTTGATAATATGTTCTAAATAATTTTTTATTATTTTAAAATTTCTGTTTATTTGTTTTTTCTTTTCTTTGTCTTCTGTATCCCAAAACCAAAAAATTGCTTCTTTTAATGCATCATTTGTTACAATTTCAACATTTTTATGATATTGAAATGCTATTTTTGCAGTGTCTATAGCTCTTTTATATGGGCTGGAATAAACAGCATCTATGTCCTTGTCTTTGAAAAATTCAGATAATTTTTTTGCCTGTATGATTCCCAAATCTGTTAAATAAGCATCAATTCCTGTACCATATCTAATGCCTACTTCGTTTTCATTTGTTTGTCCATGACGGAAAAAATAAAAATGCCTTTTCATAAAAAACTCCTGACATATTGTAACACAAAAAGTTTGAAAATGCCATAAAATATTTGCGTGTATACAAATTCCCATAAACTCGAACTACTTATTGATTCATCTGTTAGAAAGATTACTATTATCTCATAGAAAAACATAATTAAATCATTCTGAATAAAAAAATAACATAGTAGGTATACACATACTATGTTATATAGTTGGTCGGGTTGACCCCCTCCAAATTAGAAAACGGATACCACTTTTTTAGTATAAATAAAAGCTAAAATCTATTTTTTATGAGTGAATAGTTTTTTAACCGATTGTAATAAATTATAAAAAAAAACCAAATTATTTTTTTCCGGTCTTAAATATTCCGGAGGAATGATACCCTTTTTCATAACTACCATATAATGTCGAACCGCCCCATACATCAGTTTTTTACTAGGATCTACTTTTCCCCAGGTCAGCGGAGAGGTGTCAATTTCTTCCGGTTTGACCTCATAAAAATATTGAGTATGTTTATCTATAACATATTTGTGTCCCCTACATGCCAAATCATCTCGGCACCAAATTGATTCTACAAGTCCGGCTTTGAGTAAATCATCCAATTCAAATGAAAAAAGTGTTGAGCTTTTAACTATTTTTTTCAAAACGGGATCATTATTTCTCCATTGCATAGGTTCTGTTAAGCAGGAAATCGCCTTGCTACGACCGGGAAATATATTATTTTCCATCCACGCAATTATATCTTTTTTCTTATCTGATTTTGCGGGAACAGCGTATGATCTTTGCAAATGTGGATGTTTTGCGTATGAATACAAACCATTTTGTAATATTGTATTTGTTTTCGGGGCATAGTGATATAAACGCATTTTTATTCCGTATTTTTCATCTTACATTTACTATGATAGTACAAACGTTACTAAAAAGCAATTAATTTGGCAATTTATAACTGAAAATCTTATATACTCTTGAGCAGATTTGAACTGGCGACAACTAGGTAAAAATATAATTAAATTATTCTGAATAAAAAAATAACATAGTAGGTATATACATACTATGTTATATAGTTGGTCGGATTGACTGGACTACTTAGCAAACATTTTTCAATGTTTGCACGTTCACTGCGGCAATCGGCTTTGCCTACCGGCGCACTTCCGTTCGCCTTTGCCTTGTAGTCAAACCAGCTTTCTCGCTGGTTCGAGCGGTCATTCATTTCTAACCAAAACAAAAAGCCTATCACAAGGATAGGCTTTTAATTTTGGTTGGATTGACTGGACTACTTAGCAAATATTTTTTCAAATATTTGCACGTTCACAGCGGCAATCGGCTTTGCCGACCGGCGCACTTCCTTGCGCCTTTGCCTTGTAGTCAAACCAGCTTTCTCGCTGGTTCGAGCGGTCATTCATTTCTAACCAAAACAAAAAGCCTATCACAAGGATAGGCTTTTAATTTTGGTCGGATTGACTGGACTCGAACCAGCGACCTCTTCGTCCCGAACGAAGCGTTCTACCAGGCTGAACTACAATCCGTTTGTCTTTCAACTCGCCTATTGATAACACATTTTTTTTTCTTGGCAAGTAAAATTTTCAAAAAAAACTTATTTTTCTTTCCACTTTCCGCTTTTCATAAACCAATATGCCGATAATGGAGCCAAGGCATATCATGCAAAATAAGTTATCATTTTTTTAAACCTTTTTCCTTATTCTCTAACATAATAACAATAGGTTTAACAATGTTTAATTTAGGTGAATTTTTTTCCGGGTTTCGGATTCGTCGTCAACTGCGAACAGCCAATAATTTTTATCTGGCTCATGAATATAAAAAAGCGATTCCCTTATATAAAAAAATCCTCTGCGATAATCCGCTTCACTACGGCGCATTATGTAATTTGGCGGCAGCTTATTTTGAAGACGGTAATTATAAAAATGCTTTACCTTATTTTTTACAGTTGCAAAAAATCGATTCCGTCAATCCGTGGTGGCAAACGTATCTTTCACAAATCTACCAAAAACAAAAATCTTATCGCAAAGCTCTTAATTCAGCTTGGCAGGCTGTTAATCTCAGTCGTGGCGGCACCGAACATCAAATCAACTTATCTTATGCATTTTATGAAATTGCGCTTGTCAAAGGTAAAGATTTTGTCAGTGATTTAGTGCAAAAATTTTATGATTGTTATCCGGATTCTCCCATCGCGCAACAATGCTATAATACGTTCTTTTCCAATTCTGATTTCACGAGTTGTAATATACAATATGTTGAAAAAATTTTTGATGTTTTTGCCCCTGAATTTGATGAAATTTTATATCGTTTGCAATACGACTCTCCAAATGTAATTGCGCAAATTTTAGCTGATTTTTATCAAAGAAAAAAACGCAAATTACACATTCTCGATTTGGGATGCGGCAGTGGTTTATGTGCACAGGCAATTAAAAAATTTTTTCCTCAATCGACTATTTACGGTGTGGATATTTCTGCTTCAATGTTGCAACAAGCGGATGCAAAAAAAGTATATTATTCTCTCAGTAAAAACAACCTTATTGACTACCTCAAATCATCAATCAAAAATTTCGATATTGTAGTTGCTTCAGATGTTTTCACTTATTTCGGCAGCTTGGATGAAGTCATAAATTTAATCTTTCATCATCTCAAAAAAAATGGTGTTTTTATTTTTACCGTATCGCAAAATTTGCATAATCGCAAAAATTATTTTTTAACTCTTTCCTCACGTTTTGTGCATCGTTTTTCTTATGTTAAAAAATTGTTGGAAGATAATGGATTCTTAAGTGTGAAATTGCATAAGAAAGTATTGCGCAAAGAGAATGGAAAAGACATAATCGGCGGTATATTTCTCGCAGTAAAGTCATAAAAAAAATTCCCACCGAATTAGCAGGAATTTTTTAATTTTTTCTATCTCGGAAAAATTACTTTTTCGACTTTGAGCTCAAAGATTTTTTAGAGCTTGTCGAAGAAGATTTCTTAGATGAAGAAGACTTGTTGCAGCAAGAATTTTTGTTGCAGCAATTTAATTGTTTCAAAGCTTCATTCCAGAAATAATTATCTTGTCCGTTAGGGCAACCGGCATTTTGCCAGAGATAATAAGCAGCTTCTTTGATAGCTTGTTCATTATAAACCATAATCACTAACTCCAAATAAAAGTTTCAATAAACATTATTTAATATACATACAAAATTTTATCCGTCAATAGTAAATATTTATAAAATCGCAAAAATATGGAAAAAATTTTTTATCATGCAAAGTTGTTAATTTGATTTTAATTAAATTGTTGCATTTAAACATATAAGAAATTATAAATAAAAACTGAATGTATATTCGCATTACGATTAGTCAATTATATAGGAAAAATACATGCAAAATTTATTATCAAAAGAAGAAATGGAAGCAATTATCAATGGTGATCACGGTAATGTTTTTGCCGTGCTGGGTATCCATCGCAACAAGGGTTCCAAAGAGTCGTTTATTCGTTCATACTTGCCCAAATCATCTTCCATCGAAGTGCTTGCTCGTGACGGAAGTTCTCGCGGTATGATGACCAAATTGGATGATCGTGGATTCTATCAAATTGATTTGGGAATAACCGATAATTATGATTATAAATTTCGCATTACCAACGACAAAGGTGATATTTATATTGCCGAAGATACCTACCGTTTTACTCCTACTTTGGGTGATATGGATATCTACCTTTTAGCCGAAGGTAATCATCTTGATATGTATAAAAAACTCGGTGCCCACGTTATGGAAAAAGAAGGTGTTAAAGGAGTTGCTTTTGCTGTTTGGGCTCCAAATGCCAAACGTGTCAGTGTAGTTGGTGCATTTAATAATTGGGATGGTCGTGTTGATGTAATGCGTAAACATCCTTCTTGCGGAGTTTGGGATATTTTTATTCCTAATATCGGTGAAGGTGAATTATACAAATTTGAAATCAAAACCAATTCTAATAATATATTTTTAAAGGCCGATCCGGTAGCATTTTATTCCGAACGTCGTCCCAATACCGCCTCGGTTGTTTATGATATCAATCATTATGAATGGCATGACGGAGATTGGATGCGTTATCGCGGTGAATATAATTCTTTTGATAAACCTATGTCGATATACGAAGTGCATTTAGGTTCATGGCGGCGCAAAGAAAACAACGAATATCTTACTTATCGTGAATTAGCCGATCATCTGATTCCTTATGTGCAAAATATGGGGTTTACTCATGTTGAATTTTTACCTTTAGCCGAGCATCCGCTTGATGCATCTTGGGGCTACCAGATTATCGGAATGTTTGCTCCGACTTCTCGTTTCGGAACACCCGATGATTTGCGTTATATGATAGATAAATTTCACCAAGCCGGTATCAGTGTGATTATGGATTGGGTTCCGGCACACTTTCCCAAAGATGCACATGGACTTAATGAATTTGACGGCACTCATTTATACGAACATGCCGACCCTCGCAAAGGTGAACACACCGATTGGGGAACTAAAATTTATAATTACGGACGCTCGGAGGTTGCTAACTTTTTATGCTGCAGTGCACTTTATTGGCTTAAAGAATTTCATATTGACGGCTTGCGAGTTGACGCGGTTGCTTCTATGCTTTACCTGGATTATTCGCGCAAAGCCGGTGAGTGGATTCCCAATCAATATGGAGGTAACGAAAATATCGAAGCAATTGCCTTCTTGCGTCGTATGAACGAGTTATCTTATTCTCGCAATGATGGTATAATTACCATTGCCGAGGAGTCAACTGCCTGGCCGATGGTATCACGTCCTACCACAATGGGCGGTTTGGGATTCGGTTATAAATGGAATATGGGGTGGATGAACGATACATTGCGTTATATTTCTCATGAGCCGGTTCATCGTAAATATCACCATGGTATGCTTACCTTCGGTTTGCTTTATGCTTTCAATGAGAATTTTATTCTGCCAATTTCTCATGACGAAGTTGTCCATGGTAAAGGTTCCATGCTTTCCAAAATGCCGGGAGATGAGTGGCAGAAATTCGCTAATTTGCGTGCTTATTATGGTTTTATGTATACTCACCCCGGTAAAAAATTATTGTTTATGGGATGCGAGTTCGGACAGGATTACGAATGGAATTCCGAAGAAGGTTTGCGGTGGTTTTTGCTTGACTATCCGATGTATCGCGGAATGCAAAATTGTGTACGTGATCTGAACCTGATGTATAAAGGTAATCCCTGTATGTATCAACAGGACTTTGATTATCGCGGATTTGAATGGTTGGATCATTCCAATGCTAACGATAGTGTCATTTCGTATATTCGCCGCGGTTATAATTATAATGATTTTATGATTGTGGTTTGCAATTTTACACCGGTTGTTCGCAATAATTATCGTATCGGTGTTCCCGAAAACTGCGACTATCAGGAAATTTTTAACAGTGATGATACCAATTATTGGGGAAGCGGAGTTAAAAATGAAGGGGTTATTCATTCCGATAATCAGGAGTTTAACTATAAACCTTTTTCGATCAACATAACTTTGCCACCGCTTTCAACTATCATTATCAAACCATTACGTTAGGAGATTATATTTGGCAAAATACCCAACCAGTTTCGGCAAACCTTATCCTTTAGGCTCGACTTATGACGGGGCCGGAGTTAATTTCGCATTGTTTTCCGCTCACGCTCAAAAAGTAGAACTTTGCTTGTTTGATGAGAGTGGCGCTTGTGAACTGGAACGCTATGAGATTACAGAGCAGGATAATAACATTTGGCACATTTATCTCAAAAATGCCGCTCCTGGATTGGTATATGGTTGGCGTGTATACGGACAATACAATCCCTTAAAAGGTTATCGCTTTAATCCCAACAAATTATTAATTGATCCTTATGGCAAACAATTGGTCGGAACATTAATTTGGAACCGAGCCATTTTCGGTTATGATTGGGATAGCCCGGATAAAGATTTATCTTTTTCCGAGTTGGATTCCGCCCCTTATGTTCCTAAATCTGTTGTAGTTGATGAAAATTATGATTGGTCGAACGAAAATCGTCCCGGTTATTCCATGAATGAAAGCATAATTTATGAAACACATTTGCGCGGAGCTACCAGACTAAACCCGTTTTTGGAGGATGGAAAACGCGGAACTTTTGCCGCATTCGGTGAAGCATCAACTATCAATTATCTGAAACATCTCGGTATAACCGCAGTTGAGTTTTTGCCGATACATGCTTTTTTTGGTAATCGTCGCAAGCGTGGATTTGTCATTGATAACTATTGGGGATACGAAAATTTCAGCTATTTTGCCCCTGAACAATCATACTTGGCCACCGGTAATATCAATGAAATAAAAGATACCGTCAAAAAACTTCATTCTCACGGATTGGAAGTTATTCTTGATGTGGTATATAATCACACCGGCGAGGGAAATCACCTGGGGCCTACTTTGTGTTATCGCGGTATCGATAATCAAACCTATTATGTTTTAAATGAAAAAAATCCTCGTTATTATGAAGATACTACCGGGTGCGGTGCCAGCCTGAATTTACAAAATCGTGATTGTTTGCGTATGGTTATGGACTCACTTCGTTATTGGGTTAAAGAAATGCATGTTGATGGATTTCGTTTTGACTTGGCTCCTACTTTATGTCGTCATGGCGGAAAATTTGAACAATCATGCGGATTTTTGTATGCGGTAACTCAAGATGAAATTTTGCAAAATGTTAAAATGATTGCCGAGCCGTGGGATTTAGGTGAAAGCGGTTATCAACTCGGGGCATTTCCCATTAATTGGAGCGAATGGAACGATAAATATCGTGATAATGTTCGTCGTGTTTGGAAAGGTGACGGCGGACAGATTGCCGAATTTGCCTCGCGCCTAACCGGATCCAGTGACGTATTTAATCATTACAACCGCAGCGTTTCTTCAAGTATTAATTTTATTACCGCACATGATGGTTTTACTCTTTATGATTTAGTCAGCTATCAACAAAAGCATAATTCCGCCAACGGCGAACATAATCGCGACGGAACGGATTCTAATTGGAGTTGGAATTCCGGAGCTGAAGGTAGCACAACCAATCCTGTCATTATGCGTAATCGTAAAGATCGTATGCGAGCAATGCTTGCCACACTATTATTTTCTTTCGGTACACCCATGATTAATTTCGGAGATGAATTGGCACGCACCCAGATAGGAAACAACAACCCTTATTGTCAGGATAATGCAATAAATTGGTTGAGTTGGGAAGGGCTGGCTCCGTGGCAGAAAAAAATGATTGATTTCACCCGTCGACTGATTAAATTGCGTCGGCAATTACCTATGTTTAAAAGATGCAATTTTTTCAGCGGGCAAAAAGATGATAAAGGATATAAAGATTTAGCTTGGTACACTGAAAAGGGTAAAGAATTTTCTTCTTCTGATTGGCAAGATTCCAACCGTCACCATTTATCTTACTTAGTTCATCAAAATGATGAATTTTTATTGGTAATCTTTAATGCTCATCATCAGCCTGTAGAGTGGATATTACCCAAATTACCATCCGAAATGAATTGGCAGTTATTGTTTGATACCTCGGATCGTTTGGATAAAAATTCGGTTTTGGCTCCCGGTCAAAAAATAACAATTCCGTCATGGAGTGTTATTGCCGTTAAAATAAGTTAATCACAAAGGAGAATATATAATGAGTGAAATTTTGCAGCAGCTTGCCGATAATTTAGGAATAGCCACTCAATTTTGTGATGCCGGAATTAAACGACAGGAATATAAAGTAAGTGACAAAACCATACGTTTTTTTGCACGCGCTTTAGGTTATCCTGCCGATACCGAAAAACAAGCGCAAAATTCGCTCGCCAAGTTAAAAGAAAAACGTTGGCGTAAAATGCTCCAACCGATTTATGTATGTTGTTGCGATAATCTTATTATTGACGTTGTATCTCATGATTTATCAAATATCAAAATAATTGCCACCGACAGTAAAGGGCAAAAATTTAATCTTGATTATTACTATATGCACGACGTGCAAAATTACGGGCTTTTTTATAAAGAAAGCTTACATATTACCACTTCTCTTAATATCGGTTACTATGATATAGAGGTTACGGCCGGAGGCAGAAAAGCTCATTCAATATTAGCGGTTGCTCCTCAAAAATGTCATCAATTACCTTTAGATAAATCTAAATTGTTTGGTTTTGCCATTCAGCTTTATTCCTTAAAAAGCAAACGTAATTGGGGTATCGGTGATTTTACCGATTTGAAAGAATTTATCAAAATATGTGCTTCAATCGGTGCTGATGTCATAGGTTTAAATCCGATTAACGTTTTAAATCATAACTATCCCGAAAATGCCAGCCCTTATATGTCAATTTCACGCACTTATCTAAATCCGATTTATATTGATGTTGAGCAGGTTCCGGAATTTACTGCTGCCGACAAACAAGCAGTATCTTCGGAAGCTGAAAAAATGCGTGCTGTGGAAACAATTGATTACACCGGAGTTTATACATTAAAAATAAAATATTTAGAAAAGTGTTTTGCTCGTTTTCAAAAATCATCGGATAAATCACGTCATCGTGAGTATGAAAATTTTTGTGCCGAACATGGTGCGGATTTAGATAATTTAGCTTTATTCGAAGCTGTTTATGAAGACGCTTACAATCAAGGAAAAGGTTTTAATGCTTGGTCTGAAATTTATTCCTCGCCCGATTGTCCGGCATCGCAAAAATTCCGTGATGAACATAAAGCACGTATAGAATTTTTCAAATTTTTACAGTTTGAAACTTTTCGTCAGTTTAATCAGGTTCAGCAACAAATCAAATCTTGTAATTTGCAAATAGGTTTATACCGTGACTTGGCGGTTGGAGTAGGGCGTGATTCTGCCGAAGTATGGGGTAATCCGGAATTGTTTTTACGCGATTGCGGCACCGGTGCCCCTCCTGACGCATTTTTTCCTAATGGTCAAAAATGGGGTTTGGGAACATTTCATCCCTTAAAACTGCGCGAGCAGGCATACAAGCCGTTTATCAATATATTGCGTGCCAATATGCAGGCCGGAGCTTTACGTATTGACCATGTGATGAGTCTGATGCGACTGTATGTTATTCCCGATAAAGACGAAGTCGGCACATATTTGTATTTTAATTTTGATGAGATGCTCAATTTGGTAGCATTAGAGAGTACTCTCAATCAATGTGTGGTTGTTGGTGAAAGTATCGGTAATGTTCCCGAAGGATTTTTAGATAAGTTAGCACAAAAAAATATTTATTCATTAAGTGTGTTGTGGGCAGAGCGTTGGAATATCGGTTTGGGTGATTTTAAAGCACCGGAATTTTATCCCGACAATGCATTTGCTTCCATCGGCACTCATGATATGGCACCTTTGAAAATGTGGTGGTTCGGTTATGATATCGAAACCAATTTTCAAAAAGGTATAATTGCCAGCGAAGAAGAAAAAGTTTCTGCTTACCATCGCCGAGAAGATGACAGACGCAAGTTGTTAAAAGTTTTAGATGAAACGCAAGTTTGGCCGAACGATAAATATCGTCACGGCGATTATATCTATGGCGAGGGTTATCCCGAAGGTATAGAGGAGGCGTTGGAGCGTTTTATGGCGCGCACCTCATCACCGGTATATTTGGCACAGTTGGAAGATATTTTGCATGTTACCGTTATGCAAAACTTGCCCGGCACCGATCGGGATAAGCACCCCAACTGGCGTCGTAAACTTCCGGTAGAATTGGAAAAATTGTCCTCTGATATTGCCTTTGTGCGTTGCATGGCTGCAATCCACCGCGAAAGATAGTTTTTCATTTTCAAGATTGCGTAAATTGAAAGTATCGTTCGCCCCGTGCTAATCGTCAGTTAAATGAGTTTTTTTATAAAAGCTAGTTGATAAAGGAAAAAAAATTATGCCGGCAAAATTTCAGATTTCATATCAGGGGACTTTGGATTATTTTTGTGGAATTTATGCCGTTATAAATGCGGTCGGCTATGCCTGTTCATCTTTTAGGGTTATGACAAGCAGCGAAAAAGAAGCTTTCTTCAGATGTTTTATAAAATATCTGATTGATAATAATTTGATTGAGCAAGTTGTTAATCATGGCACTACCTGCACGCTGGAAGAAAAATATTTGATTTTAGCGCGGGATTATATGCAAGAAAATTATCATATCTTAATACAATGGAAAAAACTTACAGCCATGCCGAATTGGAAGAACCTGACTTTTAGAAAAACTTTTCAGCTTTTGAGACAATGGATGTTGAGGAAAGATCATGCCTGTATTGTCAGGGTTGATACACCCAAAACCGGAGATCATTGGACAGTGTTTACAAAGGTTAAATTTCCGGTTAGTTACTTGGTAGATTCATACCATTTTTTGAAGATAAATTTTGCAAATTTGGCATGGAAACCCAGAAGAAAAAAGAAATCATCAAAAGAAACCCAGCTGATGAAAGAAGGAATTTTCTTCATAAGTGCCAAACAGTTGGCATAACAAATGATTGCAAGCATTATTAAAAACCAATCAGCAACAATTCTTCCGCAGCTTAGGTATTTTTATAAAAAAACGATTGATTTTTTCATTTAATGCGTTATAGATAGCAACAGTTTAAATCATATGATTGAAAAGTATCTGGAGAGTAATATAATGCAGGTTGTTAAGGTTAGTAAAAGAAAGATTGTCAGAAATTTTATTATAATTATTTTGTGTGTCGCTTTAGGCTGGTATCTCAAGACCAAGCTCACCCCGCAAATGGGGCTTCCTGGCGCAATGGGCGGCGGGGTTCCTCATGTTATTGTTGAGCAGACAGTGTTGGAAGATGTTTCTCCGCAAAAGCAATATATTGCTTCCGTTGAACCGATTAAAAGCGTTAATCTGATTCCGCAGGTTTCCGGCTATATTGAAAAAGTTTTGTTTCAAGAAGGTTCTCAAGTAAACGAAGGTGATATTTTGTTTGTCATCGAGCAGGATAAATATATGGCCAATCTCGATTTGGCTAAGGCTGCTCTTGCCAGTGCTCAGGCTAATTTTGTTCGTGCCGAACGTGACTATAATCGTCAAAAAGCCTTGAGCAATAAGCAATATGCTTCTAAATCAACTTTAGATAATTCCGAGAGTGCTTATCTTCAGGCCAAAGCTTCGGTTACTCAAGCCAAGGCAAATTTAGAGCTGGCCAAAATTGATTTACTTCATACCGAAATCCGCGCCCCTATCAGCGGCAAAATCGGCAAGGCCAATGTTACCGAGGGCAACTTAGTCAGTTCCAATTCCGTAACTCTGGCTCGTATTGTGCAAAATTCTCCTATTCGTGTAGCTTTTTCTGTTCCTGATAAAGACCACTATTTGTTGCAAAAAGTTCAAAAAGATAAGTTGCGCACTCGTCTGAAGTTGCCGGATGGCAGTATTATCAATGATAATGCAACCTCATTTTTTATCAATAATGAGGTAAACAGCCAAACAGCAACTCTTTCGATTTATTTGGAATACGATAATTCAGCCAATCAGCTTATCGCCGGTAATTATGTCAATGTCATCATATCCGCAGCCGATGGCAAAAAAATGGTAACGATATCTCCTTCGGCAATTATGCAAGATGCCAATGGTGCTTATGTTTTTGTCGTTGATGATAAAGAAGTTGTCTCTGAGCGCCGTGTAAAATTAGACGGCACTTTTGAAGGCAAACAAATTGTGCTTGAGGGCTTAAAAGGCGGCGAAAAGGTTATCGTTAACGGCTTGCAGAAAGTCAAAGACGGTGCTCAGGTTCGCGCCAGCTTAGTCTCAGAAGATTCCACGGAGGCTAAATAACCATGTTTTCACGCATATTTATCGAGCGTCCGCGTTTTGCGATTGTAATTTCAATCGTTATGTCCATAGCCGGTCTTATCTCGGTTTTCTCCCTGCCGGTTTCACTTTATCCTGAGATTACTCCGCCGGAAATTGTGGTTTCTGCAGTCTACCCAGGTGCTTCGGCCGAAGTTGTTGCTCGCACTATCGGTATTCCGATAGAAGAGCAAATTAACGGTGTGGAAGATATGCTTTATATGGATTCTTCTTCCGAGGATTCGTCCTATCGTTTAACTGTTACCTTCAAACCGGGTATCGATTCGGATATGGCGCAAGTCAAGGTGCAAAATCGTATCCAACAGGCAACCTCTAAATTGCCCGCAGAGGTTCAGCGTCAAGGGGTTAATGTTATGCGCCGTTCTTCCAATATTTTGGGTTTCGTTTCGGTATTTTCACCGGACAACAGTTGGACTAACAGTGCGCTCAGTGACTATGTTCAAAATAATATGAAAAATGCCCTCTCTCGTGTCAGCGGTGTCGGCGAGGTTAATATCTATTCCGCCCGCTTGAGTATGCGCGTTTGGCTCGATGCCGACAAAATTGCCGCATTAAAGTTGCCGATTGAAGCTATATCTGCCGCTATTCAGGGACAAAACTATCAACCATCATTGGGTAAGGTTGGCGCCATGCCCGGCGATGGCAAACAACAGATGGTTTATTCTCTGCAAACTCAAGGACGTGTCAACGAGGTTGAGGATTTTAAGAATATTATTGTCCGCACGGCCGAAGACGGCGGCTTGGTGCAGCTCAAAGATATCGCTCGTATTGAAATTGGCGAAGAATCATATCGCGCCACTTCGCGTTACAATGGCGTGCCTAATGTCGCGATTGCAGTCAACCAGTTGACCGGAGCCAATGCGCTTGAAGCAATGAAAAATTTGAAAAAAGAACTCAAGCGTCTTAAAAAGACTTTCCCTCAAGGTGTTGACTATCTTATTGGCTATGATTCAACCGAATATATTTCCGCCTCAATTGAAGAAGTTATTTTCACCTTGGTGTTGACTTTTGCTTTGGTAGTTTTGGTTTGCTACATATTTTTGCAGGATTGGCGTTCTACTTTGGTGCCCTCAATTACCATTCCGGTATCATTGTTGGCCACCTTTGCGGTAATGCTGGCTCTTGGCTATAGCCTCAATATGCTGACTTTGTTTGGCTTGGTATTGGCTATTGGTTTGGTGGTTGATGATGCTATTGTGGTGGTTGAGCGTGTCCTAACCCTTATGGAAAAAGAAAAATTAGCCCCTAAACAAGCCGCTATCAAAGCCATGGAAGAAGTATCATCAGCAATTGTCGCAACGACTTTGGTGTTGTTGGCGATTTTTGTTCCGGTCGGCTTTATGGGCGGTATTACCGGTAAGATTTATCAACAGTTTGCCGTGTCGATTTCTTTGGCTGTATTTTTCTCTTCAATTAATGCCTTAACTTTGTCGCCGGCTTTGTGTGCCACTTTATTGCGTCCGCTCAAACCGATTGAAAAAGGCCCCTTGAAGTGGTTTAATAACATCTTGGGTAAAGGGCGCGATACCTATATGGGGATTGTTGCCATTTTCGGTCGCAAAATTGCTGTGGTTGCAGTTGTTTACGGGTTGGCGATTCTGGTTATTTGTGGTATTTTGAAGATTAGCCAAACCTCATTTATCCCCAATGAAGATCAGGGTGCTATTATGGGTAATGTTCAACTCCCCGAAGGTGCTTCGCGTGAGCGCACCCAAGAGTTTATTGATCGCATAACTCCGATTATTTTAAAAGAGCCGGGTGTCAAAGCGATGATGACCATCACCGGTATCAGTATGATTGGCGGCACCGGCGAGAATGTCGGTATGTTGATTATCGTGCTTGAGCCATGGAACAAACGCAATTCTGATTTGCTCTCTACTAATATTCTCAACCGTATTCGTGCTAAATTGGCGCAATATCCCGATGCCGATGTTCAATTGTTTGAACCTCCGGCGATTATCGGTCTGGGTATGAGCGGAGGTATGGATTTCCGTCTGCAGTCGCTTGATACTGATAATCCTCAAGCTATTGAACAAGCCTTGATGGCAATGCTTGGCAAAATCAATGCCGCACCGGAAGTTTATTATGCCTATACCACCTACACAGCCAAAACACCTAATATCTTTGTTGATATTGATCGTGTCAAGGCCGAGAGTTTGAAAGTCGGTGTCGGCTCGATATTCTCCACCTTGCAGTATTATTTAGGTTCGGCTTATATCAACGATGTCAACTTTGGCACTCAGGTTAATAAGGTTATGGTTCAAGCTGATTGGAAAAATCGTAAAGATGCTGAATCCATCGGCAAACTCTACGTCCAAAATCAACTTGGCGAAATGGTGCCGCTGAGCAGTGTGATAAAACTCAAGAAAATACTATCACCGCGTGTGGTCACTCGTTACAATCAGTATCCTTCCGCCACTATCACCGCTGTACAAAATCCCACTGTCAGCACCGGTGAGGCAATGGCTGCAGTTGAAAAATTGGCAGCTGAGATGCCTCAAGGTTTTGGCTATGAGTGGTCTGGCATCAGTTATCAGGAAAAGAACTCACAAGGTCAAATCGGCTATTTGATTGCCTTGGCTATTTTGTTCGGTTATTTGTTCCTGGTTGCTCAATACGAAAGTTGGATTACCCCTCTGCCCGTGCTCACATCGGTAGCCGTTGCCATGTTGGGAGCTTTGGTCGGCTTGTTCGTTACCGGTCTGCCTCTGAGTATTTATGCCCAGTTAGGTTTGATTTTGTTGGTCGGTTTAGCGGCAAAGAATGCCATTTTGATTGTCGAGTTTGCCAAAGAGGAACATGCCAAAGGCGAAAATCTGGTTAAATCGGCTGTTGTAGCCACGCATGAACGTTTCCGTGCCGTATTGATGACAGCCTTTACCTTTATTTTAGGTGTGTTCCCGATGATTATCGCCACCGGTGCCGGTGCCGCCTCGCGTCGTGCCATCGGTGTTCCGGTGTTCTACGGTATGCTACTCGGCACGGCTTTAGGTTTACTGGTAATTCCGTTGCTCTATGTTCTTTTTGAAAGCATTTACGAACACTTCAGCAAAAAGAAACAAACAGCTTAAAAATCCCAAGGGCGGTTCACCGGAGCCGCCCTTTGTTTTACCTTGACAAAAATAATAACCAATCTTAAACTGACTACAATTAAATCAATTATTAATTAAATTCTTTTTATATGTATTATCTTGTAAAAAACAAAGACGGGAGCTGTGAAATGTTTTCTTCTCCCTGCAAACGAGGCTTGATAGCTAACACCCCTTTCGTAAATTTGAATAGAATAGTTGTCGGAACAAAGGAGTATGATGTTTCTTTTCCTTTGGAAGAAAATTATAAGGCGTTGCTTGCTCCTTATGTTTTTTGGAATGAATGGAAGTGGTATCTGGACAGATACTGGGAAAGTCGAGACGAGTTTTCTGCATTACTTCCTCCGTTTAAGGGCTGTTATCTGACGCTTCCTCCGCAAGATTCAAGTGCAATGTACGGAGTATTTGCGGTATACCGCGGCGAGTTTCGTTTAGAGGAATACAACAATCAACCCGATTTGAGATTTCGTCCTTGCGCTTTTTGGAATGGCCAACAAGGCAAATTACTCACTCCGAATGATCACGTTGATCTGACGCCGGATCAATTAAAAATCTTCATCGGTAAGTAGTATTCTAAAAAAATACCTCCGAGGCTTATTAAACAAGCGTCGGAGGTATTTTATTCGTTTTTGTTTTTAGGCGTTTCTGCTTGAAGTTCGTCATGCACAAAGGCCCAAACAACTGCCGCTAAAGAAAAAATAATCGCTGAGGCATCGGCAAAAGGCAAAGGCTTCCTAAAAAAAGCCATAATCAACGCCACTAAGGTATAAACACCAAACACAATGGTCAATCTCTTTGCCCACTTTAGCATTTTTTCTAAAGCTGTTTTAGCTTTTTTAGCTTCTTTTCTCATCTCTCAGATTTTTTTTAGTTATACATAATAATCAAAAAACCTGCCCACCATAATCCCAAAAAACGATTTAATCAAGCTAAATTTTCATAAAAATCTGTGTAAGGAAACAAAAAGCGATTTAAAAACATTTACGATTCTGCTACACATAAAACGAATTTAATTTAATCAAAAGAGGTGAACTATGAAATATAAATGTCTGGTATGCGGTCAGGTTTTTGAAATTGCCGAAGGTGCGGAAGCCGTTTGTCCGGTTTGCAAAGCCAAAGGCGAAAAACTTGTTCCTTACAAAGAAGAGGCAATGTCTTGGGCGGCCGAGCATGTAATCGGTATAGCCAAAGGTGTCGATGCCGAAATTTTAGAAGGTCTGCGTAATCATTTTAACGGCGAGTGCTCCGAAGTCGGTATGTATTTGGCCATGGCGCGTCAGGCCATGCGTGAAGGCTTGCCCGAGGTTGCGGTTGTCCTGGAGCAAATTGCTCATGAAGAAGCCGAGCACGCCGCTCGTTTCGGCGAAATGTTGGGCGAATTGGTTACCGCTTCCACCAAAGCCAATCTCGAAAAAATGTTGGCCGGCGAAAACGGTGCTTGTCATGGCAAAATGGCTATTGCCAAAAAGGCTAAAGAACTTAATCTCGATGCTATTCACGATTCGGTTCACGAAATGGCACGCGATGAAGCTCGCCACGGCAAGGCCTTGGAAGGTTTGTTGAAGCGTTATTTCTAACTTATTGTTTTTTCAAGCTAAAGCTCTCAATTTTTGAGAGCTTTAGTTTTTTTTGTACAAAAAAACTTGACTCTAATTTGTTTTTTATCGTATAAATAATTCCTAACACTGATTATTAACATATATTATTAAACTAAAAAATCTAAAAAATGGACAAGAAAATTGAAAATCGAGTCCGGGAACACATGGAAATTCCGGATACTATTCCCACACAATGGGGAGTAGTTATTGAGAACAATAGAGGGGAGCAGAGTTACCGACCTGCTCTTATGTTCTCTTGCGATGGACACACTGCATTCGTTGATGTCCTACGAGACGAAATCAGAACACCGAGAGAGGTAAAGGGCATCTCAGTCAAAGTTTTGCCCGCCGACGTCATTGTTGATGGTGACTTGTTGATGCTGGATACCCATAAAGGAGGGTACAAGACAACGCTCACCCTTCAGCGTTTGGAGACACTCTACTTCAACAAGGTCTTCAACGAACACCTTAGAAAACATATTGCCTCCGGCAAGGTGGTAATCTAAGCCTCAAAAACAAACCGGTCAGATCTTTACGGATCCGACCGGTTTGTTTTTTTTGCATATCATATTTGCAGATACATATCCGGATAGTCGGGGCTGGCTACCTTGCCAAACCCCTTATAGAATCCTCCGGCTCTGAATTTTACAGGGTAGTTACCTTCAAAATCAGTTTTGTCTTGTCCTAAGGTTATTGTCGGCGTGATTTTTTGGCCGTCGAGGTTATACACCACACATTTTTTTTCCATTTGGTTTTTGTCAAGTTATAAAAAATCGCATTAAATAATTTACATTTTTTTGGCACGATAATTGCATATATTCTCTCAAAAGATGCTTAAAAAACTATTGGGGAATTAGTTATGAAAACAATTAACGCATTGAAAAATATAACAATTATCGCTTTTGTTGTCAGCGTGTTTTTCTGCTCCGGTTCAGCTTATGCTGTATCCCGAATTAAAGATATTGCCGATTTTGAAGGTGTGCGTGACAACCAACTTATCGGTTATGGCTTGATTGTTGGCTTAAACGGTACCGGCGATAATATCAAATCGGTAGATTTTGCTAAAGAAAGTTTGATTTCAATGCTTGATATGATTGGTATTAATGCTCGTGATGGTCAAATCAAAGCCAAAAACGTTGCCGCAGTTATGGTTACTGCCAATCTTCCGGCTTTTGCTCGCCAAGGATCACGTATTGATGTTACGGTTTCCGCTCTCGGTGATGCCAAAAATTTGCTTGGCGGAACTTTGATTGCCACCCCCTTAAAAGGTGCCGACGGTGAGGTTTATGCGCTTGCTCAAGGCACTGTTGCCACCGGTGCGGTTGTTGCCGGTAATCAAGCTGCCGGAACTTCGGTGTTAAAAGGTGTTCCCACTTCCGGTCGTATTGCCAGCGGTGCAATTGTTGAGCGTGAAATTCCCTTTGAGTTGGAAAGTTTGAATAATATCAATATTGCTCTGCGTAATCCCGATTTTACTACTTCGCGCCGCGTTGCTGATGCTATCAATGCCATGTTGGGCACTCCTAATGCCAAAGCTGTTGACCCCGGCACCGTAACTTTAAGTGTTCCGGCCAAATACAGCAAAAATATTGTTGATTTGATGACCAAAGTTGAACAGCTGCAAATTCAGCCCGACACTCAGGCTAAAGTAGTAATTGATGAGGCTTCCGGTATTGTGGTTATCGGTAAAGACGTTAAAATCAATCGTTTAGCTATTGCTCAAGGCAACTTAACCATCAAAATTTCCGATATTCCCTTGGTCTCTCAACCCGAGCCGTTTACCTTGGGTGAAACTATCGTTGTTAACACGGAATTGGTTGAAGTAAATGAAGATCGCGAAGCACAAATGAAAGTTCTTGATACCGGTATCAATTTACAGGATTTGGTTGACGGACTTAATGCTTTGGGTGTTACTCCGCGAGATTTAATCAGCATTTTGCAGGCTATCAAAGCCAGCGGTGCCTTGCAGGCCGAAATTGAGGTTATTTAAGGAGAAAAGCCATGGAAATGATAAATATTTTTGATGACAGCTTAATCTCTCCGTTAGCGGCAATCAAACAAAATGTTGCTAACAAAAAAGCCGAAGAATCTGCTGAAAATTTTGAAGCATTTTTCATAACCCGTATGATGGAAAGCATGTTTGAAGGTGTTTCAACCGACGGTTTGTTCGGTGGCGGTCATGCTGAAAAAATCTATCGTTCGTTGTTGCTTGATGAATATGGCAAAGAAATGGCAAAAACCGGCAATATCGGGGTTAAAGATTATGTTATGCAGGCTATTCTGCAAATGCAGGAAGAAAATTCGGCCTCATTATAAGGAGAAAGATCATGGAAAATTTAGATGCAAAAGAAATAGCCGATAAAATTGAAATGATGCTTTCAATTGTGGCTTCGTTTTCCGAAGTTATTTCTCAGGAAAATATTGCTCTCAAAGCCGGCGATATTAAGGCGATAAAAGCTCTTTACGAGCAAAAAATCAAAACTGTTGCCGCTTATCGTTCGCTTTGCTCATTTTTCATCAAAAATCGTGAAGCAATCAAAGAATATCAATCTGAAGCCAAAAACAAACTGCAACAAGCTTCGGCTCAACTTGACGAGCAACTCAAACAAAACGAAATGTTGCTCAAAACCCGTATGGATGCAGGCAAAGCGGTAATGGATACTTTTATCGGTATTGTAAAGCAAAACAATGCGATTAAATCCACTTCTTACGGCTCAAGGGGAGCATATACTCCCTTGGATAATACACGCAACGCTTTGGCCTTTAACCGCACAATGTAAAGGAGAACGATCATGGCATTACTCAGCAGTATTTCAAGCTCATTAAGCGGAATGAAAGTAGCTCAATCTCAATTAGAGATTGTCAGCAACAATATCGCCAATGTTGATACCAAAGGCTATACTCGCAAAACTGCCGCTCAATCGCCGGTCGTTGTAGCCGGACAAACCATGGGTGTAACCATGGAAAATGCCAAGCGCAATGTTGACGAAGGTTTGCTCAAAAATTTTCTCGCCTCCAATTCCACCAGTTCGGCTTTATCATCGCAATATAATTACCTCAGCCGCATGGATAATCTTATGGGAACAACCGCCGATGGTAACTCTGTTGCCGCTCAGGTAGGTAATTTGCAAAGTGCTTTGGAAACCTTTTCCACTCAGGTTTCTTCTTCGGCAGCGCGTTACAGTCTTTTGACCGAGGCACGCAATTTGACCAATAAACTTAATTATCTGTCTTCCAATATTCAAACTCTGCGCGGTGATGCCGATCGTGAAATTTCCGACGCTGTTGCTCAAGTCAACTCTTTATTGCACAGTATTGATGCTCTCAATACCGATATTGTTAAGTATACCGTATTAAATCGTGACGGTGTAGCCAATCTGCAAGATCAGCGTGATAGTGCTCTGCGCGAGTTAAGCGGTTATCTTGACATCAACTATTACACTCGCGATACCGGTGCTGTGGTTATCCACACTGTCGGCGGCACTGCCCTGTTAGATACTCAGGTTTATGAATTGTCGCACTCGGCTTTGGCTCAGGTAGGCTCTGACAACAGCTATGACAGCGGTAATATTCAAGGAATTTTTGTTGATGGAGAAGATATTACTTCTTCAATTTCCGGCGGTTCAATCGGCGGTTTAATCACCGTCCGCGATACCACACTTACCTCTTTGCAAAGTCAGCTTGATGAGGCGAGTTATGTTCTTTACAACGAAATGAATGCCGCTCACAACCAAGGCACGGCTTATCCCAATATGCCTTATAAAATGGTCGGAAGTTCCACTTTTATTGCGGATAGAAATGTCTCGCCGATTGAATATAAGCAGAATATCCGTTTAGATAACGGCAGTGATGTCCGTTTGGTAATTTTTGACGAAAATGGCAATCAAAAAGCCACCACCACTTTGCTCAGCGGTATCGGTTTTAACCCATCCGGCGATACTTTAGACAATATGATGTCGCAGATGCAAACTTGGTTGCAAAACGGTGCCGGTTTAAGCTATGCACAAGTTTACATGGATGAAAATTCTCATTTGGTGATTGATACCGGCGACAGTGCCTATACTTTATCAATTATAGATGAAACAGCCTCCACCCCCGGTTCGGAACAATCTCCGGCATCTATCAGTTTTGATGTTGACGGCGATGGAACCTATGACAAAAACTTTAGTGGTTTTTCCGATTTCTTCGGCTTAAATGATTTCTTTGCCAATGGTATCAACGATTATATTATAGATTCCAAAGTGCTTAGCAATCGTGCCTCCGTCGGCAGCAACACTCCGACAACTTGGTCTTTTTCTGACTCAATTAACGGCTTCAATTATGGCAGTATCGATATCAGCCGCACCATGACCATTCAGGATATTGCCAATCAAATCAATAATAACGATATGCTCAATACTCACATCAAAGCCTCGTTGATTAAAAACGGTGATGGCTATATGTTGCGAGTTGAAAGCCTGGAAGGCGCTCAGTTGGAAATATCCGAAACCGCCGGTGGCGGAGTATTGGAAAAGTTGGCGATGAATGTGTCTTCGTGCAATTATGCCGCTAACATTGCCGTTCGCCCCGATATTGTTGAAAATGCCAATCTGATAGTTTGCGGCTCGCCGTCATTTAACAGTAATATCGGCACTTATTCTATCAATGCCGCCACCAATAATATTGCCAATAAATTAGCCGATACTTTAACTTCAAATCATATATTCAAACAGTCAGGCAATATGGCCAAAACCAATACATCAATATCCAATTACATTTCAACTTTTGTCGGTAACGTTGCCGGTCAGACCAAAACCGCTGAAAGTTCTTATGAATATCAAAGTGCTTTAACTCAAGCCATATCTGACAAAGAGGCACAAATTTCCGGAATTGATTTGGATGAAGAATTAGCCCAGATGATTGTCTATCAACAATCTTATGCGGCTTGTGCTCAGGTATTTACCGCCTCGCGTGAGATATTAGACGTTTTGATAAATATGGTATAAATAAAGGGAGGATTGAACAATGGTTAGAGTTCCTACTTATGCAAGTTATATGAACCTTGTTAATCAAACAATGAAAACCAAGGCTACTGCTAATATGTATGGTTACCAATCGGCAACCGGCATCAAATATGCCAATTATGCCGGTTATGGTATGAAAGCCTCAAATATTGTTAATATGGAGGCCTCGCTTAATGTAACCCAAAACTTTATCGACAACAATGCCTTGCTCAATACTTCGATTAAAACCATGAGCACGGTTATGGAAAATGTGGAAAATGCCGTAACTTCATTCAAAAGCCAGCTTAATAATGCGATGTCGGCCTTTTCATCATTGACTGACGGTGAACCTATCTCCAGCAGTATTTCCGCATCGCTCAGCGAGTTGCAAACAGTTGCTTTTTCGGCAATGTCTTTAATATCTGATGCACTTAATCAGTCAATCGGCGGAAAATATATCTTCGGTGCCGGCTCTCCTTCAGCTCCGACCCGTTTTCCTTATGCTACTTTGGCTGATTTTCAGCAAATGTATGATGGGATAAATGTTAAATATCCCGAAAATTCCAATGCGGTATTATCTTCACGTTCGGTTAATTACAAATCTTCCGGCGACTTGACCATTTCTCAAAGTGCTACGGCTGATAATGAGTTTGTTTTGTCATCAACCGGCGGATTTTTATCTTTAGCGGTTGAAGGCGGCAGCACCACCACCGGAGATTTAACTTTTTCATCAGTAGAAGATACGCTTCATGCTGAAGTTTACGGAGCTTTTAACACTATTCAAGCCGGTGATACTCTGGTAATTGATAACAACGGCACACCTAAATCCTATACGGTGGAAAGTGTTTCCCAAGATGGCAAAACCATCAAATTTGTTGACGACATCACTGCCGACAGCACTATTACCGATGGTGTCGGTGTTACCATCAATACATCTTTTGCCGTCGGCTCGGTGTTGGATTTTTCCGGTCCGACCGGAGTTCCTTCACACATGCAGGTGGTTGGTATCAATGACAATGGTGAATTAATCGTGCGGGCCGACCAAGATCAATTTAGTTCTCTGCCCCAGACTGTTACAGCAGATACTCGTTGGTCGCTCAACTCTGATAGTTATTATATCGGTGGATCGGCTCAGGAGACATTCCGTATTACCGATAATCAAACCATCACTTTTGATATCAATGCCAATGATCCTGTATTTACCAAATTATATCGCGCTTTCGGTATGATAGCACAGGGTAATCTTATCCAGACTGATGAAAACGGAAATGTTATTGCCGGTCAGTCGCAGGCATTTCGTGATTTGGTAGATGAGGCTATGAGTTTTCTGCAATCGGCAATTGACAACAACGGTAAAGCTTTATCCGGCAAAAATGATACTTTGTCAATGTGCATTGCTAAAATATCGGCCAATTTTGTAACCTTAAATAATGCCGATAATACACTAAACAGTCTTAAAAATAATCTGGAAGATAATATCTATGATATTAAAAATGTTGATCAAGCCGAAGCTGCTTCCAAATTGCTGTTTGCTCAAAATTCTTTAGAGGCATCTTATCAGGTATTAAGCGGTATGCTTGATTTGTCTTTGCTTAATTATCTAAAATAAAGGGGTTAAATGATATACAAAGAATATAATGTCAGCCAGTCGGCCGGAATAATTTTGGGAAGTACCTTACGTTTAGGTGAAAAGGTTTTTCCCAAAGGTCATACTGTTACCGCCGAAGACGTATTGATTTTCAAAATGTATGACTTGCATTTTATCTATGGTGCCGAGTATCAGGATGGCGACGTTGAGTATAAAACCGCTTACGGACAAATTGCCGCACTTTTATGCGGTCATGATTTAGGTTATGTTACCGAAGGTGAATATTGCCTGATAACCGCCACGGCTGAAGGTATATTATTTTATGATTATTCCCGCATTAACAAATTTAATTCTTTTAATAGTAATATTATTCTCAATGTCCTGAAACCGTTTACTTTTGTCAAACCGGGCGAAGTTATCGCCAAGTTGGAAATTTTGCCTCCTTTGTTGTCGCAAAAAGAAATTGATGATATATTGTTTCGCCTATCCGGCAATTCAGCAATGTTGTCCTTGGTTGATAATCATCAATATCGTGCGGTTTGCCTCTATCCTTATCTTTTAGGTGATGATGTCGAACGCAAGCATTTCACTTCTCAAACTATTCGTTTGCTCAAAGATTTATCTGATTTAAACTTGCAGTTCAGTAACGAAATTAACGGATCTTACAATTTGGATAATCTGTCCAATTCTTTTTATCAGGCTATTAACAGCGGCGCTGATATTATCTTTACCATGTTGCCGTTGAAAGGCTATGGAGCTAATGATATAGCGGCACAAGTATTACGCACGGTTACCGATGATGTGTTTATCTGCTCAATTCCGCAAATCGGTCTTGGTGATATGATTGTCGCCGAAAAAAGCGGTCGCCGTATTATTGTTTTGCCTTATGATTATGACCAAGGTAATGATAAATTTATCGACGGCATAATCCGCCAAACTGTTTTCAGTGAACATTTAACTCCGGCTTCTTTTACTCATTTAACCGCCCCGGAATTACCTATCCGCCAAACCTTTGAACATATCGATAAAGTTATTGCTCCCACCGGCAAGGTTTCGGGAGTTAAGGCCAAAATCGGTGCGGTTATATTGGCGGCGGGGCAGGGCAGACGCTCTGGAGTTTCCAAGTTGTTGGTCGAAGGTCAGGACGGTTTGCCGATGTTTATGCATGCCGTTAATGCAGCCATAGCCTCTCATGCTAAACCTGTTTTTGTTATTACCGGACATCGTCATGAAGAAATGGAAGAATGGTTGGAAAAATTAGATGTTAATGTAATTTACAATCCTTCTTTTGAAAGCGGTATCAAAACTTCCATCCGCCTCGGCTTGAAAGCTATGACTTCATCTTGTGACGGCGCATTATTATTACCGGCGGATATGCCCAATATCGGTGCGGCAGAAATTAACAAATTGATTGCCAAATTTGATGCCTCTCAAGACAAACAGTTGGTGTTTTTCACTCATAAAGGCATAAAAAACAATCCGCTTATCTGGAGCAAATCGCTTTATGACAAAGCTGATTTAATTCCCGAAAATTCCGAGTTTCGTGTTGTCTTTGCCGAACATTCCGACTATGCCAAAGCGGTTGAAATCAAAGACGCCGACAAATTACTTGACATCAATTTCCCCAATGATGTCAAAGAATATGCCAAAAGATAATCTTATAAAAAACTTGACAAAATTTTTTCTTACCATATAATCTCCCCAATTCAAATTATTATTTATATTAATTAAATTTTTATTATCATGAACTACAGCGAACAAAAATTACTGGCAATGCCTATGCCGGTTGAAGAAGTAAAACAAATGCTCACGGAAGGTTATCCCGTATGGCCGTCTGTTTGGTACAAGTTGCTGGCCCAACTTACGCCCGAGACAGTTAAGAGCCTGGTTGAGTTGGCTCTTGAAAAATCCGTCTGGATTCCGCAAGATGTATTCATCTACCTGATGCAACATCAGGGTGAATTACAGCCACGAGGTCTGTTTGTTTTCAAGAAAGACAAATTCGACCTTATCACCATGCTCAAACAATATCGGGAACAACATCCCGATGAGCCATGGTCCGAAGCTTTTCAGTTGGAAGCGGTCAAACAGCCCAATTATAAAGATTTTTTGATGCGTCTCCAAATTTACCCGCCAGAGGCGGTTCAGTTGGAGCTAATCAAACGAGCCGATTTGGTTGACATAATAAACAATTGGCCGTGGGAGGAGCTTGAATTCACTTCTGAGGCACAAGTGGACTTGATGTCCGGAACCTTTGATAAAATTTAGGCGTATGCAAAAAAAGACCATCGTCTTACAATGGGGGCAATCGATGCCTTCATATCCAGAGAATGGTCGGATGAGCATATCCTGTCGGTTCTGCAGGAGCTACAGAAGAATGATAGACTGGGAACTCGTATTTCCGATAAGACCAGAAAACATCTGATCGCTCGCAAGAATCACGCCATCACCGCCATCATGCTGAAAACAACGGAATATGTTGCAGCGGGCGGAGTAAACGTGACGATCACGCTGGAGGAGCAACAAGCCATCCTCGCCACTCCCGATCCGGCAGAGTTGATTATGCTGTATGCCCACAAACGCGAGAATGAAAGTGCTTTTATGGGCAGAGTTTTTGATGCCTCCCTGCAACAGCAAGTTCTTGCGTTATTGCAAGACGACACCGAAAATCTGACCTACTACGTCAGCGCAGTTTTGCAAACCACCGGCGCCGCAGACCAAGAATTTGTTGATTGGCTTGCTGCCCAACCCGATGATTTTATCAAAGGGCTGGATTGGCGGCAGCATGCAGTGCCGAAAAACACCGCTTTTTGGCAGTTGACACTCAACACCAACAAAGCAGCGCTGTTCATGAAAATGTATAAGAGCTGCACTAGTGATTGGGGGTACGCCCCATCAGAGAATGTGTTGATAGAGATGTTATCCCTTCCCAATGCTCCCGAACTGGTGGCAATGTGGGAGCGAGAAGAGGGGAGAGAGTACTACGACAGATTATCCGAGAGTACCAAGATTTCTCCGATAACGAGACGTCTTGATTTCTCTGACAATGTCGTTAGCACAATGGCACAATTGCCTGACGATAATTACCGGGCAATCTACGAGATTGCCTCCTACAGCCTGAAACAAAGACTGGAGGAAAAACGGCAAAATTAAATACAAAGCTCACCCTCGCGGTGGGCTTTTTTGGTTATTGAAAAATCTTATAAAAAACTTGACAAAAATTTTTCTTGTCATATAATCCCCCTCAATCAAAATTATTATATTAATTTTTAATTCAATTTTATTATGAAAAGTTACACTGAGCAAGAAAGGCTGACGGATTACTTTAATCCCTATCCGACAGCCAAAAAATGGCTCTCTCAAGGAGAACAGCTCTTCCCTTTTGTATGGGATTGTCTGCTTGAGTTGGGCGACAGTCATTTAGTCGGCCGAGACAAATTAAGCGAATTGGTCGAGCTCGCCGAAATTGCCTCCAGCAACGGGGTTTATTTGCCGGAAGATGTTTTGATTTACCTTCTGGATAACTCCGGAAGAATCAAATGCGGCAAGCTTTTGAAGCATCATGCCTCATTGATTGAGTTTTTTGCGAGTTATCGCGAAAAACATTCGGATGAACGCTGGGGCGACAGATTTGTTAACGTCGCGGTTCAACAGACCGATTTTCTTGATTTGTTCACCCGGTTCAAATTCAATTTGACACCGCAAGCTCAAATCCAATTGGTTGGCCGTGATGATTTTATCACGATTATCGACAGTTGGCCGTTAGACAATGCCAAGTTGACTCAAGAAGCTGAAAGCGATTTGGTACTGGAGCCGATTGATAAGCTGCTTGCTTATTGTCGAAAGAGCAAAAGTTTGTCTTCTCAAGCCTTTAGCTCGCTTTGCCAAACTGCTAACGGCAATGATGACAACATCACCAGTCTATTAAACATTGTCGAGTATCCGGCTCAGATGTATTCGCATGAAGCGATGAAAAATCTGTTGGCGCGTAAGAATACAGATTTGACCTTGTTGTTGGTTGAAAAAATGGATGTCGTCAAACTTGATCAAGAAGAGCAAAGACTTCTTCTCGATACACAGCCAGGCAACAGCCTTATCGTAGCCTATAGCCGGATGGATAAAGACAACAAAAAACTCTTTAATCAGGAATACCAACTTGAGGTATTGCAAAGATTGCAAGCTGATCCGTCATTGTCTGCAGCCTATGTTGCCATGATACTCCATTCAGGGGTTTTGGACCAGCAGTTTGTCGATTGGTTGGTCGCTCAACCCGACGATTACATCCAAGGTCTGACTTGGAAAAGGATGACAGATTATGGTGAAAGAGGTCACAATGTTTTACGCCCTGATTTTTGGCTGATGACATTGAAAACTCCCAAGGCTCTTTTATTCATGAAAATGTATAAGAGCATCACCGTTGATGACATCAGTTCGGGTTTGCGACCGATCCAAGTTGTACTCGAAGAGATGTTGAAACTGCCCAACGCAGTTGAACTGATTGCGCTTTGGGATCGAGAACTTAGAAATTCGCAAGGACACTACTATACCTTGCAGTATAGATTTCCCGAAAAGCAGGTTATCCTTATGGCGAAAAGCCGAGATGTGGAACGCATCAAAAGCATCGCATCTAAGCAACTAAAGGCTGATATTGAAAAATATCAATATCAGTAAATACAAAGCTCACCCTCACGGTGGGCTTTTTTTAGTTGATTCTCACGTTTTTGTCTGGCCGTTTGATAAATCAATTCATCACGAGTGCTGAATCCGTTATGGTTTACGCCATAACTGTCAATACCGTTATCCCTTGTTTGATAGCCTAACGGTGAAATGTATTAAAGAAAATTATTTGTAAAATAAAAACAGTCTCTTTGGGATAATACAACATAACAAGACTTTCCATTATTGCCCAAGGAATAATTATATATTTTAATGTAAGGATTTTTGTTGTATGGCAATCAAACCATCTTTTTTTTAGAACAAATCTTAGAAATAAAGGATATCCTATCAATAAACAAAAATCAAAAAGGAATAAAATAGGAAAAAAAGGTACATATGCATGCAATCCTAATATAACAATAATTCCTAAACCAACACAAAATGAAATAAAAAAATCAATGGCTTTGGCAAAGTTATCTCTAAAAGTATATTTTTCCATATTTTATTCCTTTTATGTTCTTTTATTTATCTTTACTGTATATCATATTTTTTATGTTGTCAGCAAGATAATTTATACTCTGTGGTATAATTTTTCTGCCAACATTACCGAGTACACGACCGGCCGGTGATTGGTTAATATAAAAACCTATTCCATTTCCTACGCCGTTAATCCCGAGATTCACTCCAAAATCATTCCAGTTTTCGGCATATCCTGCTGAAGCATTTATAGTATCAGTAAGAGCATTTATAAATCTATTAAGTTTATTTGTGTCATTTAATAAATGCATAGGTGTTGTAGCAGTTCCAAGCATCTCCATCCCTTTATAAATATAAGGATGTTGTTGGCTCAAGTTGTTTTGCATATTACGCACAGCATCACGAGCATCTTTATAATCAGCACCAAAAGCTGTTGCCGCTCCTCCCATAGCCTCATCAAAATTACCTAAACTCATCCCTGTAACATAACCGACAACTCCGGCCTCAGTTGCATCGGCAAAATCATTACCCCATTGTTTGATGGTATTCAAAGAATTGGTTTGCCCTTGTGTGTGCGGTGACGGATCGGTTATTCCGGCCTGTGCGTTGAGTTGAGAAGCTAAAGCATTAGTAAGGGCGGCGGAATATTGCTGTTGCAAAATCCGGCATTAAAGCCTGCAGATTTTTAATTTGCATATCCAAATCATAATCAGCAAATTCTGCCTGATTGGCATTTCGCAACCCTTGAGCCAATGTCATAGGATTATTAATTGATGCGGTTTGATAATCTGTTAATGACGGTAAGTTCGGTGAGGTGAGATAATTATTTATCTTGTTAACATTATCGACATTTTCTTGATTGGGATAATGCACTAATATCCCTCCGATTGATTTACTCATTTTATTTTTCCTTTCTATAAAAAAAGAGCTTTGAAATTTTTCAAAGCTCTTTGGTTACATAAAAAAATATGGCGAAAAACAGGCAATAAAAAATCCCGTCATTTTTCATGACGGGATTTTTACCCACTTTTTCACCATACTGACTTTTCTAACACCGAGCGACGCTATAGTCAATACGAATAGCAAAATTTTCTACTTTTTGTGGATATTTTAATAACATAATCAATTTTATATAATCTTCTTGGCAATTTCCATATAGGCCGCTGCTTGTGGTGATTCCGGCTTATCTTCCACAATCGGCTTGCCCTCATCGGCATGAGTTCGAATATCAATATGCAACGGTATTTCGCCCAAGAATTTTACTCCCATTTTTTCCGCCGTTTCTTTAGCGCCGGCATGCCCAAAAATTTCTTCTTTGTGTCCGCAATTCGGGCAGATATAATAGCTCATGTTTTCCACCACTCCCAAAATCGGAATATCCACCTTTTGAAACATATTAACGCCTTTAACCGCATCAATCAAGGCGATATCTTGCGGTGTTGATACGATTACCGCTCCGTCGATTTTTAAATGTTGGGCCAAAGTTATCTGAATATCTCCCGTTCCCGGCGGCATATCAATTACCATAATATCAATATCGCCCCACTCAACCTGTGTCAGCAGTTGCTCCAATGCTCCTCCGGCTTTGGCACCGCGCCAGATTATCGGCGCATCACGATCAATCAAAGTGCCGATTGACATTGATTTAATTCCGTGCACTTCAAAAGCTGCAAAAGTTTTGCCGTCATAAGACACCACCGGTTGATTTTCATAACCCAACATGGTAGGAATTGACGGTCCGTAAATATCCGCATCAAATAAAGCTGTTTTTTTGCCCAGTTTACTCAAAGCCAAAGCCAGATTGACCGCAGTGGTCGATTTACCGACGCCTCCTTTGCCCGAAGCCACGGCAATAACTTTTTTTACTCCTTTAAGCACCCATCTATCAGGTTCTTTACCCAAAGTCGGCGCGCCTCTTTCCGAGGTAAAAATAATATTGACTTTATTTATTCCCTCTAAAGCAGCTATCTGTTGTTCCAACTCTTTAACTTTGGTTTGGTCTTCATTTTCATTTTGCAAAGTTATGATTGCCCGCCCGTCTTTAACTATCAGCGCGGCGATACTGTCTTCGGCAAAATATTTTTTTACCAATTCACGAATTTTTTCTTCAGTCTTATTCAAAGCTCATTCCCCTGTTGATATATATACAATTGTTGTTTTATTAGCGCATTTATATTATATAATCATCACAGATTCAACTAAAATAACGGAGAAAATAACATTATGTCCAAGATGCCCAATCCGTGGGATGATAATGACGATAATTCCCAAGACAGTCCGTGGGGAGATGTCAATTCCACCAAGATTAAAACTAAAATAAAGGTTTTCAAAGCCCCGAAACCGGCTGACTTTAATTTCCAATGGTGGTGGTTGGCTGCTGCAGTTGTGATTGTTTGGTTGTTGTCGGGATTTTATTCGGTTCAGCCTAATGAAGAGGGAATTGAATTGCGCTTCGGTGCCTATACCGAGTCAACTACACCAGGTTTGCATTATCATTTGCCTTATCCGATTGAAACGGTTCGCAAAGTTAATATCACCCAAGAGCGCAGTATTAATCTAGGTGTTTCTGATCCTCTTCACGGCAATGCTAATATGTTTACCGAGAGCCACATGCTCACCGGTGATGAAAATATTGTCGATGTCAACCTGACTATCGTTTGGCGTATTGAAAATGCCAAAGACTATGTTTTCAATATGCAAAGCCCTGATGAAACGGTCAATGTTGCCGCTCAATCGGTTTTGCGCGAAATTGTCGGGCAGTCACAAATGTTGCCGATTATCTCCGGCGATCGCGGTAAAGTTGAAGATGAAACCAAAGAAGAATTACAAAAAGTGTTGAATGAGTTTGGAGCCGGAATTAGAATTGTTCGTGTCAAATTACAAAAAGCCGATCCTCCCAAACAGGTGGTAGATGCTTTTAATGAGGTTCAACGTGCTAAGGCAGATATGGAGCGTTTCAAGAACGAAGCCGAAGCCTATCGCAACGAAATTTTACCCAAATCACGCGGTGAAGCAGCACAGCGTCTGCAAAATGCCGAAGCCTATAAGCAAGCCATTGTTGCCAAAGCCAAAGGTGAGGCGGAGCGTTTTAATTCCGTTTACAATGCTTACAAAAAAGGTCAGGAAGTAACGGCCAAACGCATGTATCTCGAAACCATGGAAGATGTGTTGCAAAATAATAACAAGGTTATTTTAGGCACTGATAAAAATTCCGGTGTTGTTCCTTATCTGCCGTTAGATCAGTTACATCGTTCTCGTCCGATTATCAATTTACAGCCTGCCCAGGCAAAAGCAGAAGGAGTAAGATAATGTCAAACAAAATACAAGCAGCCATAGTTATTGTCGTTGCCGTGTTGGTCATACTCGGCGCAGAATCCCTATTTGTGGTTAATCAAACCGAACAGGCGATTGTTTTGCAATTTGGTGAACCGATGCGTGAAATCAAAACTCCCGGTCTAAAGATGAAAATTCCGTTTATTCAAAGGGTGGTTATCTACGAAAATCGTTTGCTTAACCTTGATCCGCCGGCTCAGGAAGTCGTTTTGAACGATAAAAAACGTTTGGATGTTGACAGCTTTACTCGCTATCGCATTACCAATCCGCTCAAGTTTTACCAAACCGTCCGCACCGAAGTTCAAGCTCGGTCCAAATTGGAAGAGATTGTCAATTCTTCAGTGCGTAAGGTTTTGGGACGTATCACTTTGCAAGAATTATTATCTCAAAAGCGCACTCAAATTATGAACGATATTTCCAATGCAGTAAAAAAAGACGCCGAACAAATCGGGGTTAATGTTGCCGATGTTCGCATTCGTCGTGCCGATTTGCCTTTAGAAGTATTGCAGGCTATCAATGCTCGCATGAAAACCGAGCGTGAGCGTGATGCTAAAGAATTTCGTGCCACCGGTCAACAGGAAGCACAAAAAATTCGTGCCGCAGCCGAAAGGGAACAAAAAGTAATTATTGCTGATGCCGAAAAACAAGCTCAAATAATTCGCGGCGAAGGCGATAGTCAGGCTATTGAAATTTGGAATAAAGCGGCCGGCCAGGATGCAGAGTTCTTTGCTTTTTATCGCTCATTAGAGGCTTATAAAAAGTCGCTCAATTCCGATAAAGGAGAAACCTTTATGGTTATTTCACCGGAAAGCAAATTTTTTGAATATTTTCAAGGGAAAAACTAAATGAAAAAATTTTTGATTTTATATATCGCTTTACTATTATCTTCTGCGGCGCAGGCACAGACGATTGAAAACGAGACTATGCCTAAATTTTCATTTGCTCCGTTGATTGAAAAAGTCTCTCCCTTTGTGGTTAATGTGTCGGCCGAGCGTCAAGATGCCGAAAAGACATCTTCTTCTGCCGAATTTGTCACAGATAATCCGGCTTTACGCGATTATTTTTTGATTGATGATGGAGGTAAAACCTCACTTGGTTCGGGATTTATTGTTGATGCCAAAGGTTATATTGTTACCGATTGGCACATTATCAAAGGTTCGGACAAGATTAATGTTATCTTGCATGACGGACAAAAGTTTGAAGCTCAGATCATAGGTTATGATGAGCCGACCGATATAGCCGTGCTTAAAATTAATTATCCTGAGGCGCTGACATTTGCCGATTTAGGTGACTCTGATGAACTTAAAATTGGTGATTTAATTTTAACTGCCGGCAATCCTTTCGGATTAGGCACCAGTTTTTCTTCAGGTATTGTCAGTGCCAAATCTCGTGATATCGATATGGGCATATATGACAACTTTATCCAAACCGATGCTGCAATTAATCAAGGTTCATCTGGCGGACCGATGTTTGATATGAATGGCAAAGTTGTAGGTATCAACACCGCATTATTTTCTTCCACCGGTGATAGTGTAGGGGTTGGTTTTGCGACACCCTCTAATTTAATTAAATTTATCATATCTAACCTTATGGAAAAAGGTAAAGTTGAACGCTCTTGGATCGGAGTTAAAATTGCTTCTCAAGACGAAACCTTGGAAATCAGTGAAAATCAAACTTTTTCCGGTGGTGTTTTAATTACTTCGGTAACTCCGGACTCTCCGGCGCAGAAAAGCGGTTTAGAGGCTGGAGACATTATCACCGCGCTTAACGGCCGAGATGTTAAAGATGTTAAAGATTTTTCTCGTCGTATTGCTGAAATGTCGATTGGTCGCGATGTAATTTTACGTTTGTGGCGTTCAGGACAGCTTAAAGATTTTTCGGTTCAAACAGCTTTGCGTCCGGAAGTTGAAGAAGCCGCCAAGCCGGTGGTCAATACAGAATTTTCTGAAGATGGGTATATTCCCAATCTGGGCATTGCTTTTAATATGAGCGAAGAAGGGGTTGCTGTTCGCGATGTTTTAAGAGGATCACCGGCAGCCGAGCGTGGTATTAAAAAAGGCGATCTTATCAAATCGGTTAATTCTCACCCGGTTGCAACTGTTTCTGATGTGCTCTCTTATATTAGTTATGCTTCATCCGGTGATGGCAATTTGCAAATAGAGCTTATCAGTAATGAAGAAGAACACACCGTGAATCTTGAGATAAAATCGGTTGAAACAGCCGAGGATAATGCTCCCGTAGCCACGGAGGTTGAGCCTCAATGAGCAGATTAGACTTTTATCATCTGCAAACAACTGATTTAGACCACACCTTGCCGATATTACTGGAAAAGGCTTATGCTTTGAATAAAAAGATTATATTGAAAATCGGCACCCAAGAGCGTGTTCCTTATCTCAACACTTTACTTTGGACTTATGATGATACTTCTTTTCTGCCTCATGGTGCTAAAGCCGACGGCAATGCCGAATTACAACCGATTTGGTTAACCTCTGGTGATGACAACCCTAACAAGGCTGCTTTGTTGTTTTTAGTTGACGGAGCCGATTATGATGTTGCTCGATTAGCCGATTTCGAACGAGTATTTTATATCTTTGACGGCAACAATCCCGAGCAGTTATCCAAAGCCCGTGAGTTTTGGAAAACAGCCAAAGGCAGCGGCTTGGAGTGTTTCTATTGGCAACAGAACGAGCAAGGTAAATGGCAGCAAAAATAGGCTGCCGTTTTTTTTTAATTTTTCGCTTGCATTAGACAAAATTTTATATTACAAAATACAGTCAAATGATATTATTAATTAAATTTTTAAAAGATGGATTACAAACAATTTATTGCTGCTGTATCTAACTTAAGCTGCACCAGCGAAAGAAAAGTCACTAACCTCTATCAACAAGGAGGAATAGTTAAATTGATGGACGAGGTTATACTTCCGTTCATCGTGTTTCCTACCGGGCAAGAAACTCGAGGTTGGAGAATTCATGATGAATACATGGCCTTTATGGCCGAATTTGGCAAGTTCATTAATGAAAAATCAGAATCTGCCTATAATATTCTCGCCGAAATAGGCATGCAGAGAATCTCTTGTGGTGCCGTCTTACATGAGCCGACACCGGTTGACGAGGCTTTGCCTCTGGAGTATCGTCATTATTCCGCAGCCGAAGATCAAAGCGGCTTAATGACACAAGCCTGTTGGGATTTCTACAAAGAAAATGCGGTTTTGATGTTAAAAAATTTAAATCTTCATGATCATGCAGCCAAAATCTGCTTAGGTATCATCACCCATTGTGATGAACATGGCAATGGAATAGATTATAGCTGGGGGATGAATATGAAGACGTCTCTCAAAGACGCAAAAAATTTTTGCATGGATAATCTGTGTAAATATTGCACCGTTGAGACTATCGACCAAATAAATGCCGACAACTGGCAACATTTTCTTCCTTTTCTTCAGGATGCTTGGAACTTAATTAATTGGGATCAATTTTACCAAAATGTCGGCGCTTACGGCATTTTCCGCACCAGAAAACGCAATAAGATTAAAAAAATTATTTTTGGCAGATAGAAAAAGGGAACGAACCGTAAGGTTCGCTCCCTTTTTTTAATTCTGTAATTATCATAAACATTTAATATAAATTCAATTTAAAATTTTTCTTGCATTAGACAAAATTTTGCGTTATCGATAAGAATAAGATAATATTATTAACTAAATATAATTTTCATATGGAAAAAAATTTTTTGGCTGCCGTCGCAGCCGAAGCTTGTAAGAGCGAAGAAAAAATCACCGCCATCTACAACGCAGGCGGAATGAAACAACTGATGGACGAGGTTATTCTCCCCATCATAGTCCGGCCCACCGGGCAAGGCACTAGAGGTTGGTACATCGGCGACGACTTTATGTCGCTGATGGCGAAGCACGGCAATTTCATTGCCGAGGTGTCCGGCGAATGCTACGACATTTTGGCGGAAATCGCCATGCAGCGCCTCTCTTGCGGGGCGGTGCTGCATGAAGGAACGTCGATTTTCGACAATCTTCCTCTGGAGTACCACAAGTACTCCGTCGCCAGCGACCGGCCATGGCGGATGTCAGGCGCATGCTGGGAGTTCTACAGCGCCAACGCTAAGCTGATGTTGGCGCAGCCTAGGCTCCACGACCATGCCGCCAAAATTGCCCGCGGCATCATCACCCACTCTGATGAGGACGGCAATGTGGTTGGCGGATATAAGTGGGGGAGCCTTTGCGAGCTTAACCTCGCGAATGCTCGCCGGTTTTGTCTAGCGTTGCTCGATGATATGGTCGATGAGACCTTCGAGCACATCACTGCCGACAACTGGCTCCTGTTTATTCCTTTCCTGAAAAAACATCAGGAAAAAATAAACTGGAAAAGATTCTTCAAAATGCTCGACATCACCGGCCTGTTCCAAGGCAAAGAGCGCCGGGCAATAAAAAAAGCGATTTGCTGTCGCGGCATTTAAAAAAAGAGGGAACGAACCGTAAGGTTCGATCCCCTTATTTTTTTTGTAAAAACTACTTGCATTTTATCAAAAGCTATATTAAATTCCCCACGTTAAAAAAATTATTAATTAATAAATATATATAATTATGAGAACAGAAATATTATTGGCCGTGATTGCCGATCGCAGCGAAAAAGATTTAGATGAAATCACGCGTGTTTACAATGACAAAGGTTTATTGGCAGTTGTCAAGACAGCTCTGGATCCCATCGCTAACACCGACAGTTTTATGGGCTTTATGGCCGAGTTCGGTGAAGCTGTGGCTGAGAAATCAGCTAAGGCCTATCTGCATCTTGCCCGCCTTGCTTTGCAACGTGTTATCAACGAACATTTTCAAATGTCACAAAATGTTTGGGATTTCTTTGGTTGTAACGCAGAACAGCTATCAAAGACCAAACTCCGTGACCAAGTTACCAAGGTTGTTTATCTCTTTCTTGAGAGTATAAACGAAGATGGTAACACTCCTCAATGGGGAAATTCATTCACAACCCCGTTAGAAGTACGACAGTTTTGCCAAAGACTAGTTGACAATGATGACAGATTGCGAGAAGAAACCGTCAAGCATATCGACATCAACAATTGGCCTGCCTATAGCTGGCTGTTACGTGCTAGTGTTAAGCAAAAACGCCTGACTTGGCGAGAGTTGGTGCAACAACTCCATTGCGGAATCAATCTACCACAGCAGTTAGCTCTGAGGAGAGCAATTGCCTGAAAAGATTAAGAGGGACAAACTCATGTTTGCCCCTCTCTTTTTTTAGCCGTTATTTTCTCTTCAGCCCTTTTACCGGTTTCGGGCGTTTATCACCCGAATTATCAATCGCATCGGCAATCGGAGTGTAAATTCTTACAGCCTTAGGTTTGGCCACACTCGGACGTTGTCCGCAAATCTCCAAACCGACAGCCTTCAAAGCCGTTTCAATCGGAATGAACAAATCGGGCAGATTATCATCTTTCTTACTCTTATGAGCAATACCGATAATATTTCCTTTTTGGTCAATCAAAGCACCGCCCAAAGTAACCGTCTGCACAAAAGTATCAACGATTATTTCGGCACCTTTATCTTCGCTGTAACGATAACCGACCACTCTTCCTTCATTATCGATATAGTTTTCGCCGTTTTCATCAAAATCCAACATACCCAAAGTCAACAATATGTCTTTGTTTACTTCCGGCAGTTTTAATTCCATCGGCAAAGGTGTATATTCGGTCGGCTCATCTAACATCAATACCGCCACGTTCTTGTTCGGGTTGACACGGAAAGCCGAAGCCTTAAACTCTTTGCCGTTGATAGTTTTCAAATTATAAACGTTATTATCTTTAACTACCAAATCCGCAGAGGTCAAAACCAAATTATCGGCAATAATCAAACCGGCCCCTTTCTGTCCGCGAGCATTATTAACCGATACGATTGACGAACGCAAACGATAAAGATTTTGCGGTCTCAGATTTTCAAACGGCGGATTGTTAACAATGCAGAACTTGCTGTTAACATTGGCAAAAGATTTTTCGCTGATGGTTTCTATATACATTTTTCCATCGCCTCTGGTTCCGCCTTCTTCTTGAACTTCAATTTCCAACGGAATATCAACGAAAAAGTCATCACTGACGGTAATATTTTCCTCCGATTTAATCATCGGGCATTCTTCTTCCACAATTTGAATCTCGCGGCAGTCATTGCGCATCGCAAAATTGCGGTCACGCACTTGCGCCTTCATCTCAACTTCCTGCCAACAAGCCGGAGTAGAACATTTTTGCGAGGTAACACCGTCAAATTGCAAATGAACCATATCAATTTTGTCGCGATCAACCATACTCAAGCCGGCCATATCCGGACTGTTAATCATTTTTTGTTTTTCAACATAAGTAACCGGAATATATTTTACCGGAACACTTCCCCCGTTGCTGCTGTAATAACTTCCTTTTACTCCGTCGGCAGATTGTGCACCGTAGCCACCCTCGGTTTCATAACCATATTCACCGCCGCGATATTCGGTTCTGGTCCGATATCCCGATTTTGAGCTGTCCATTTCCATATCGCAGTTTTGCAACATCTCAACCCCTCGCAACTCCGGCGCATATTGACGTTCAAAACACTCATCGCAACGTTGATTACGGCTTATTTCAACCAACTGGCGCTCAATATCTTGCGGACGAATTCTTTGCAATAATGTTGGATTAACACAGCTTATCTCCGGCAATTTAACCAAAGCATCTTCAAAAGCACGCTCAACCAACAGATTCTCACCATTCGGCTCGCCTTCCATAACCTGACCGTAACCGGTAGTCGTGCCGCGGCAATAAACTGTATCTTTGCGCAAGTTCATAATCCGCCAAACCACGGTCATTTCCGAAGTTCCGCTGCGTAAACGTTTATTTTTGGCAATCTCCCAATCAAATTCATCGCAGATATTCATGAAATAATCGGTAATTTCCGCAGTGATAACATATTCCGGATAAGGCAACTGATCGGAATCCGGATAATAAACATTGGAACGATCAACCACAACCGGATAAAAGTCATTTAATGTTTCATAGAACACATCAAAGAAATGCATATCTTTTTGAATGGTGCGTCCTTCGTTAAGATAAGCATTTTTAGCCTCTCTGCGGCAACCGAACAGTCTGAATTTATAATCACCGAGTTTGCTGTTAAACTCATCATATTTACGGCCTTTTTTGATACGGAAATCAACATTTTCCAACTTTACCGAAGCATAAGAATTGCGCCCTTTGTGCAACATATCATAAGCCTGATATTGCTCCTGATCGATAATCAAACTTTGATAGCGCACTTTTTGTTTGTCTTGCACATAAGAAATACGACGCACCGGTTTTTTCTTTGACTTTTCGCACATACAGTCAAACAATCCCGGCGACTCGACTAAATAATCGCTCGCGTTGCACATACAGGGAATCAATTCGGGACTTTCTTTGCTGCATGCAACCAAAGCAACCGCCGAAAGCACAAGGCCTAAGCTCAATCTTTTACGCATATTTAAACTGCTCCGTCTTAACGTTAGAAATACAAACTTTGCCGATATGACAAAGCTTCAGCTACATGCAGTTTAAGAATTTTTGATTCATTTTGCAAGTCCGCAATCGTTCTTGCTAACCGCAAAGTTCGATGATAGGCTCGAGCCGACAGTTTATACTTGTCAGCAAAGGCAATCAGCAATTTTAAAGCCTCCTCATCGGTTGTGCAAATCTCTTCCAAAAGTTTACCTTTTAAGCCCGCATTATTGCAAATTGACGTCTCACCCAAAGCCTGTAAACGTTTTATCTGAATTTCCCGTGCTTTAATCACTCTTTGCTGAATAACTGCCGAGCTTTCGCCTGATGAAACTTTTGACAAATCCCACGGACTGACTGCCGGCACGTCAATTTTAATATCAATCCTGTCCAAAAAAGGTCCGGATAATTTAGCCATATATTCCTGAGCGCAAATCGGTGCCCGTTTACATTCTTTGTCCGGAGTTCCCAGATATCCGCACTTGCAAGGGTTCATCGCCGCAATCAGCTGAAAATTCGCCGGATAACTCACATGAGCATTAACTCGCGATATCTCAATAGTCTTATTTTCCAAAGGTTGGCGCAAAGCCTCCAAAGTGGCGCGATTAAATTCCGGCAGCTCGTCCAAAAACAACACTCCGTTATGCGCCAGTGATATTTCTCCCGGGGTGCCTTTGCGACCTCCGCCCACCAAAGCCGGTGTCGAGGCGGAGTGATGCGGAGCACGAAACGGTCGTTCAAACACCAATCCCGATTCTTTTAACAATCCCGCAACCGACACAACCATCGAAGTTGATAATGCCTCTTCATTGGTCATCGGTGGTAAAATTCCCAAAATTCTTTGTGCTAACATTGATTTACCGGCTCCCGGAGGTCCGACCATCAACAAATTATGCCCGCCGGCCGCCGCCACTTCCAAAGCTCTCTTGGCGGTTTCTTGTCCTTTAACATCAGCCATATCCGGATAAATTACCTTATCATAATCTTTTTCTATCGCCGGCGTGCTTAATATCTCACTTCCCTTAAAATGATTAATCAAATCTGCCAAATACGGCGCCGCCAATATTTCCAAACCTTCAGCCCAAACCGCCTCTTGAGCGCAACGTCGCGGACAAACAAAACCGATTTTTTTCTCTTTTGCATGAACTGCGGCCGGCAAAACTCCGTTCACCGGCAAAATTTCTCCGTCCAATCCCAATTCGCCCAAAACCAAATAATTACGTAATTGCTCCGATTTAATCACTCCCATCAAGGCTAACAATGCCAAAGCAATCGGCAAATCAAAATGCGAACCTTCCTTCAGCATATCTGCCGGAGCCAAATTGATTAAAATTCTTTTTGCCGGTATCTGTAACCCCAAAGACTGCAATGCCGCCCGCACTCTCTCTTTGCTTTCGGCAATGGCCTTATCCGGTAATCCAACAATAATAAAATTAGGCAAACCGGAAGTCATCTGCGCCTGTAAATCTACATCTAAAACTTCCAGTCCGTTAAAAGTCAGAGTGTTGATATGAGTCAGCATCAAATTTTCCTACCAACGCGGGGTAAGTTCGTTTTGTCGCCAACGACGGGTAGGGAAGGTATCAACCGTCAAAAAGTCAAATTTAGCAGTTTTATAAGGGATATATTTAGTTCTGATAAACCCTTGTTTTTCAAAATATAGTGCACATTCTTCAGCAGTTGAGTGTGAGTTATCATAACAATAAGCCACCTCGCGTGTCCTGATATTTTGCAAATCAATTCTATCCGGCGATTGCGCATTTGCAGCTGCCGCCGTCATCATCAAAACCGCACTGATAATCCATTTGTTAAACATATCATCACACTCCTATAATCCGACTTATAACGAATTATAAAACAGCAATTCTTAATGCATGATTAACATATTGCTTTCTGAGGATAAAAAAACATCTTGCAAAATACGATAATTTTGTATAGCTTAAGTATTGCAAAGGCGAGAGGCTTTTGCGGAGTTTCAAAGCTCCATAGAAGATAAATAAGAACACTCCTTTTGGGGAGCTGAGGATATAAGGCTATGCACGAATAACTCAGACTGTTCTTCTACAGCTTTGAACTCCCCACCTTGTTTTTTTCAAGGTGGTTTTGTTTTAATAACAATTAAGGAGTTAGAAATATGTCACAAACTTTCAAACAAAAAGTGCTGAATCAATTAGGCGCAGTATTAAAACAACTGCGCTTGGAAAAAGGACTGAATCTTATGGATATATCTATGCAAACCGATTTGTCGCTCCAATCAATTATGGCAATCGAAAACGGTAGTCCGGTTGCCTATGATCAATACAAAAAAATTGTTTAGATTTTATCACAAAACTTTTGAAGTGGTATTAATCGATTTACCTTAAAAAATTAAAAGAGGTTTTGCTCAAAGTTTTTTTAATTTGATAATGTCCTAAAAAAACACTTGCATTTTATATATTTCTTTGCTATACCACGCTTGTCCTTGCCATAGCCGCTTGTGCTATGGCTATACAAAAACCGCGTGGCAACACGCATTGTTGAGAAATCCATAAGGAGAATAAAAATATGAATAAATATGAGAGCGTGCTGATTGCACGTCAAGATTTGGGTGCCTCCCAAGTTAGCTCGCTGATTGATTCATTGAAAGATGTTGTCAGCAAGCAAGGCGGTGAGGTTGTCCGTGTTGATAACTGGGGTTTGAAAAATCTCGCTTATCGTATCAAAAAAAATCGTAAAGGTCACTATGTTTTGCTTAACATTTCTGCTCCGGCTACTGCAGTTGCCGAGTATGAGCGTGTTATGCGCGTTAACGAAGACATTATTCGTTATATGACGATTAAAGTTGATGAGTTTTCGGAAAACACTTCTGCCGATTCTTATGAATCTCAAGAAGCTTCCGTTGCAGAGCAGGGAGAATAGTCATGGCTAAACAAGTATTCTTTAGAAGAAAAAAGAGTTGTCCGTTTTCCGGCGAAGACGCTTTGAAGATTGACTACAAAGATGTCAAACTTTTGTCGCGTTACATTTCCGAAAAAGGCAAAATTATTCCCAGCCGCATCACTTCGGTTTCGGCTAAAAAGCAGAGAGAATTGGCTCGCGCTATTAAAAGAGCTCGCTATTTGGCTCTCTTGCCTTATGTTGCAATGTAGTTTAAGAGGAGAAAAAACATGGAAGTTATCTTGCTTGAACACATTGAAAAATTAGGCAGAATGGGTGACAAAGTTAATGTTAAAAACGGCTATGCCCGTAACTATTTGTTGCCTCAGAAAAAAGCTTTGCGTGCCAACGAAGCCAACTTGGCTGTTTACGAAAAGCAAAAAGCCGATTTGGAAGCTCACAACCAAAAGTTGTTTGATGAGGCTACCAAGTTAGCCGAGGCTTTGAACGGCTATTCAACGGTTTTGATTCGTCAAGCTGCTGAAACCGGTCAATTATATGGTTCGGTTACCATCCGCGACATTGCTGCCGCCATCAAGGAATCCGGCCACAATATTGAACGTCGTCAAATCTTTTTGGACAAGACTATCAAAGATTTGGGTATGTATAAGGTTAAGTTGAACTTACACCCCGAAGTAACCCAAACCATTTTGGTCAATGTTGCCCGCAGTGATGACGAAGCCAAAAAACAGGCTAAAGCTTATGAAAATGCTTAATTAAAATATTAAGCTTAAAGTTAAATAAAAGCGCCTAAGTTTATCGACTTAGGTGTTTTTTTGTGTTTGTATGTTGACATAACATTCAAATTATGGCATATATGACAATATAAAAATTACATGACAAAGGAGATAACAATGTCCGCAGATGAAAATAATATTCAGAATTTGCTGAACTATGTAGAAACAATAGATAATCAAAGATATAAAAAAATAGTTAAAGGCATTATAACCAATGATAAAAACAAATCGGTAGTTGAAGCTTTATTGCAAGCAAAAGATACCAAAGGCGAGCCCTTGCTGGATAATCATAATATGGTTATGTTCTTATATAATGCCAAACATACTATAGAAAATAGTCCAGATAAAATACATGAAACTTTGGCTAATCCGGAAATAATTAAGCAAATCAGTTCCGGAAAAAACAGGGCCGGAGGGCTTTGGTTAGTTACATCGTCTAAAGATACTTTTCCTAACAAATACTACAGTGGACGCTAATAGCTTTATCCTCAACATCTAAATCCTTCGACTTTTTTAAACGGTGTTATCTGCTGATATTGCGAGACGAAGTTTCTTTAACTGTTCTGTCGGCGCTTAATTGAGCTATTTTAGTTTTCACTTCATCGGGAATATAACTGTCAATTCCGGTTTCACGAGCTTGCGAGCAATTTTCGTTACAAGGCACGCATAAAATCGAATTATCAATTTTTTTATCTATTTTAGCGATACAATATTCATCACTTCCGATTATAATCCCGTTTCGCTCTCCTTCATGTTTTTTATCGTGTAGGGCTTTACCGATGACTATCTCTAGGTTAAAAAAGTTATTGAGAAGTTTTTTGTTGTCCCAAGATTGAAACAATCCGTGATATTTTCTATCAATTTTGTGATGCACGGTTATATGCGATCTTTCAATTTCGCGTTGTTTTTCTTTTGATAAAAAACTATATTTCCGTTCTGCTTCTTTATCTAAAAAGGCTAGTGCCAAAAAACCGGTATTTCCGTCTTGAAGCGCTTTTATCCATTTATTTATATTATTCCCTATATAATTTTCTTTTGTAACTGCCGCATCTCTAAAATGTTTTTGCTTATGGAGCCAACATCCTTCAACTGCTGATTTATACGCTTTGGTCGCTGTAGTAGAAATTTCTTCATTATTTAAATTGGGATTTTCCAATTTTTTTCTTATATCATCATATATATAATTGGATACTTTTTTACTATTATTCAATTCACCGCCTAGCCACAGTATATTTCCCATGGTTGTTAAAAATTTTTTTCGCTCTGTATTATCAAATTCATCATATAATTCATGATTAACATCACGATCTGTTTTAAGCGCCACGGCATAAAAAGGTAAATCTGCCGTTTGCTTTTTAACTGTCGGTGCAATTTGTTGCAACAACTCATCCCCCGGATATCTTAATTGAGCTTCGGCAAAATCCAGAGCCAATTCTTCCTTAAGTTTATTGGGATTACCGCGTATTTTCATTGTTTTTAATTTATCAAAACCGCCATCTCCCAAACCCGATAATGCTTTGGCATAATCCATCAGCCCGTTTTGTTGTAAACTATCCGCTATTTTTTGAATTTCCTTATCGCGAACCTTAACGGCAAATTCTTTCATTTTATCCAATAATATTTCATCAGATTTTATGTGCCAATTCTCGTCCAAAACACCCCATTCGTCCAGTTTTTCAATAGTTTCAACATCAGCCTCTTGAAGTTTTTGCTCAAATTCCTCTTTATAATGTGAAAAAACAGCTGAATCATTGTTTAAATTATCACAATCATTGCAGAGTTGATAAGCCTGAATTATTTTACAGGCACAATAAACTTTGGTAGTCAGCGGTATATTATTTGGGTTAATTTTTTTGATCGTTTTAGCCATGGCACATAATCTCAATTCAAAAGATTCTCATTATAATTATTATAGCTTTGATAAATATTTTTGTCAATAAATATAATGCTTGACAAAAGCGACAAAATATGTTACAGCTTGTGCAATCAAAATATTATTAATGTTATGAATGTAAAAAAAATGAAAAAGATACATGGCTTGCAAGGCAAGTCGGTATCGTATGGAGTGGTGGAAGTGAAAACACCGCAAGATGTTACGCTGAAACCGGCTCTGTACATTAAAGGTAGCGCGCAGTATTTTGACTTTATGTCATTTCGTTTTTATACTGTGGTAAACCTGCCTGAAATATCTCGTCAAGTCTATCCGGCACGTTTCCGGAGATCTGACGGGTCTATATTTCTAATTGCAGATTCCATACAAGAGCAGGTTAAACTCCCCGGGGACTATTTTGATAAGCTTTATCGAGATATGCTCTACCCGGGAGAAGATGAAGTCCTACTGTAAAAAATAAAGACCGCCTTTCCTTTGGGGAACGCGGTCTTTTTCCTTTTTTGAGATTGATTATTTCAACCAATAGCTGGCGCTGAAATTGGCAAAAACTTTCAAATTTCCGCTTTGAATCGGCGTTGCCGCCTCATTTGCCACCCCGTCAGACATTTCAGCCATATTTAACATCATCGCACTTTTTGCCATCATGCGATAAGGCACCGGACGAGCATTATTTTCCGAGCATCCGGCATTTATTATCTGAACTCCGACAATTTTGGTTTTTGAGGCTTGGGCTGCAACTTCGGCTCTGCCATAAGCTTTCTTTGCTGCTTCATCAATCAATTCACGGCATTTTGCTTCATAACCCGAAACCGAAAAATTCAAGTCATCAACATTGGTCGCTCCCAAACTTATTGACCTGTCTATAATTTCGCCCAGTTGAGCAATATTTTTGGTATGCACAATTATCTGGTTGGATACTTCATATTTTTCCAATACCTGTTTTTTCAACTCATGATTATAAATATAAACCGGCTTTGCATTATAGTTAGCGGTTTTCAGATAATCGCCGTTGTTTTTATCAATAATCTGTTGCAGCATTGCATAAATTTTATCTGATTTTTCTTTGTTTTCTTTAGCCGCCTTATTCAACAAATTTTTATCGCTGGTTTTCACGGTAATGCTAACCTCAACCGTATCCGGAGCAATTTCCGCTTCTGCCGAGGTATTAACCGACAAAACTCCCTTTTCGTTTTCATTATTTTTATTGGCCAAGCCGTAACCGATAATACCGGCAATCAGCACAATAATCACATAGCCCCAATTTTTCATATTTTTCTCCTTTAGTAAGATTACCATTTTAAAAATAGCTATATTATAATATTTAGCAAGTTTTTTTGTTGCGAAATCAGCAAATTTGTGTTATATTATCAATAAATAAAGATTAAAGGAGGTTTTGGTTATGCGTAAAAGGCTCGGACCTGATGATGAACATAGAGGATTAACTCCGAAAGAGAAAGAGTTAAATGAATTGTTGGGGTTGGATCAACAACTTACCGTGCTTAATGAAGCGCAACAATCCGATGATAAGTTATATAAAGAGTTATTGGAAAATAATATAGCCGATTTACCTGAAGATGAAATTTCTCGTCGTCATAATGAAATTACCTCAATCAAAAAACGTATGCAAGAAAGAGCCGAACAGATAAAAAAATTACGCGGAACCATTGAAAAACAGCGTCAAAAACGTTCCTCACGTAACCAACGCAACAAAAATTCCCAACAGCCAAAAACATCCGACAAAGAATATGCGATATAAATAAAGACCGCAAAATTGCGGTCTTTAAGCTAGTTTATAATTTTGAATTACAAATCAAATATATTTTCATACCCTAAAGACAACCCGATTAACACATTGTCGCCGTATTTTTCGGCTCCTCTGGCTTTGGCGCGAAAATATTGCACAAACGGCGAAAGTTTGAAATTGTTTTTCAATTCAACATCCATCCGAGCGGTTGCGTTTAATTCATCTTCAAAATCGGTGGCATTATATTTACTGTAAGCAAAATAGCGGCGATAATATCCCTCCAGTTTGAAGTCAACCCCGTCGCGCAAATTATATTTCCATCTGCCCCCGACTTCACCGGCAGTCTTTTGAATATCCTCATCATAAGTCATATCCCAGTCTTGCACGATTGCCGCATACATCTCGTCAAAATAAGTTCCGTTCAAGGCTTTCACACCGGCTTTCCCGCGAATAACCTTAGTCCGTGGTGCATCATCATTTTCGGTAAATTCTGTTTGATACCCCAAACTGGCAAAAGGTCCTACATCAGCTTCGTCCCATTTCCACATTTTTTCGGTATAATCGGTTGACAACAAAATTTTGTCGGCATTTTCTGTTTTAGTCTTTTCACCCTCAGCCGGTTTAAGCGTTGTTTTACCATATTCGGCATAAACTCCGTTATCCCAGCGTGATGAAGCAGTCTCATGCTCTAATACAAAATCGAAAACTCCTTTGACAACTTCCTCGCCGTCAGCACTCAACTTGGAATTGGGCGAATTTTTATATTCCTCGGCATTGCCGACGCTGGTTGACGACACATCTAAAGCCACCCGGCGAAAATTTGCTCTCCATTCAGATTTAGCCGCATCATTATCATCTTGTGCATTAGCCGTTGTTGCCGCCAGCAAAGCACAACTTAAAAATAAACCAAATTTACGATTCATAGTTCCCTTAGTCCTTATTACAAAAATTATTTACTTATTTTTTCTATCAACCGCTCACCTGTTTGACAACCCTTAAAAATTTAATTGTGTATAGTAAACTTTTCTTAAACCTTATCGGATTATAATAATTGCCATGACATATTTAATTATCGGCAATATTTTATCTTTTATCGGGGTGGTGTTCTTAGCCTTGAGTTCGATAGTTTTGGATAAAAAACGGACAGTTTTTTATCAGATTTTTGATTGCCTTTTTTGCACACTTTCTAATATTGCATTAGGGGGATTTTCCGGCGCGGTAGTAACTTTAGCCTCTATGTTGCGTAATGCTCTGGTTTATTTTGATAAAAATACACACAAAATAACGATTATTATTGCTTTTATTATGATAATCTGTGGTGTTTTAGTTAATCGGAATGGTTTTATCGGTTGGTTACCGATTATCGGCAGTATCCAATATACTTTGTGGTTAGGTTGGGGATTTACCAGTAATAAAAGCGTCAAATTAGCTCTTGCTATCAATTTGGCTATTTGGGCGGTTTATGACGCGGTGATTATGGCTTTTCCCGCTTTAGTTGCCGATTTGATAATTTTTGTATTGAGTGTCTTCGGCTATTATCGCTCTTGTAGGATAGAAAAATAAATTCGGTTGACTTTTGAGATTATCGTTCTTACAACAAGAATAGATAAGGAGATATAACCAATGCACGAACATCATCATCACGAAATATCATCCCAAACCGTCAGCTTATTGTTGCTGTCTTTTATCATTAATATGTTTTTGAGTTTGGTTGAAATTATCGGCGGAGTGATTTCCGGCAGTGTGGCTTTAATCGGCGATGCTCTGCACAATACTTCCGACGCTCTGTCAATTTTGGTAGCGGTAATTGCTTTTAAAATCGGCTATAAAAAAGCTGATGCCAAATATACTTATGGTTTTCGCCGAGCCGAAGTTATCGGCGGATTTATCAATTTGATTCTGTTGTTCATCTCGGGATGTTATTTGGCGGTTGAGGGAATAGGGCGTTTGATTACTCCTGAGCAGATTGACGGTAAGATGATAGTAATTATATCGGTTTTGGCTTTGTTAATTGATGCTTTTACCGCCAAAATCTCTCACCACGGTTCGCACCACAGCCATAATATGAAAATGGTATTTGTGCATAATTTGGCCGACGCTTTTGGCTCAATCGGCGTGATTGTCTCCGGTTTGTGTATCCTGTTGTGGGGTATCTATCGCATTGACGGAGTGATTGCTTTGATAATCGCCGCTTACATGATTTGGCAGGCGGTAGTATCTTTTAAGCCGATTGTCAATATTTTGATGAATGCTGCCCCTGATGACATTGATTTGAACGAGGTCAAAAAAACAATTGCCAAAATCAAAGGAGTCAAAGATGTCCATCATTTGCATTTGTGGTGTTTGGACGAGCATGAGAGTGCTTTGGAATGTCATGTTGTCTCCGATGATATAAAAATAGCGCAAAAAATTGCTCAAAAATTAGATGAGAAATTTGCCATTGAGCATTGTAATGTGCAGGTTGAGAGCGAAGAAAAATGTTGTCATTGCAATTGTTGTGAGCATATTGAATAAAAAAACACACAAAATATAAAAATTTTGCTTGCCAATAAAAAATTTTTGTTTTATAAGGGCGAAGTCAACTGAAAATAAACTTGATGCTCAGGTAGCTCAGTTGGTAGAGCAGAGGACTGAAAATCCTCGTGTCGGCGGTTCAATCCCGTCCCTGAGCACCATTAAAAAAGCCCTCCTCGTGAGGGTTTTTTTAATGGGTGTGCAAGAGCGGAACGAGCCGACACGATGGAGGCGCTCGAGGATAAAATCAACCGTTGCTCCGGTTGATTTTACCGCAAGAGACGAAGTTTGGTTATATTGGCGAGAGGTTGTAAGACCTCAAAGCTGATATTAACAAACGAGTGACCGAAGCTTGAGTTAATGAGCGCAGCAGCGCGAATTTACTAAGCAAGACCGAGGATACCGCAAGAGACGAAGTTTGGTTATATTGGCGAGAGGTTGTAAGACCTCGAAGCAAATATTAGCAAACGAGTGACCGCAGCTTGAGTTAATGAGCGCAGCAGCGCGAATTTACTAAGCAAGACCGAGGATACCGCAAGAGACGAAGTTTGGTTATATTGGCGAGAGGTTGTAAGACCTCGAAGCAAATATTAGCAAACGAGTGAC
>Ga0247611_10000229_pt1 | contig 118760 bp, 117 predicted proteins | sample 177DNAGHGhighgp2_FD_192422 | JGI IMG/M metagenome (GOLD analysis project Ga0247611, IMG submission 192422) | Sheep rumen microbial communities from Palmerston North, Manawatu-Wanganui, New Zealand - 1770 DNA GHGhigh gp2 | ecosystem: Host-associated > Mammals > Digestive system > Stomach >... | reverse complement strand
TCAGCTGCGCGACAAAGATAGCAACATGGAATAAACGTCTGACATCAAGCCATAAATTTTCAGCCTGCAAAATGACCCATTGAACTACAACTCGTTTTTTTCAGCCTGCATTTTGACCTATACGCCTGAAAATATTGCGATAGCATGGCTATAAGTGGCAAAAAAATAGAGTTATAGCCATTCTATCGGCATTTTTTTATGTCTTGCTATTTTGAAAAAGAAACTCACCAGTTCTTTGGGATTTTTAACCTTTAGCTCGCTGCCGAAAGCGGCAACCTTTAGCTCACTGCCAAAGGCAGTAATCCCGAAGTCCAACCGAACACTTGGATTTATAATCCACTAAGCAAAAGCCAGCGGGCAGGGGAAAACGCCCCTTCGTTTCAACCTATATTGCATTTTATATTCTGCCGTTTTGCTTAAAAATTGCTACAAACGGTAATATATAATATATTATAATCTGCCGTTGATGAATCAACTTTACTTACCACCCCAACCCAGTGCGCATGATAGCCGCTGCTGGCCTCAGAACCGTATGTACGAGGATATATGGAATCAATTGAAGAAAAGGGATAGAAACTAAGCAGACACGGCCGCTTGGTAAGCATTTTGAATGAGCGCACTGCGGTTATTATTAAAAAATACTTGGCAGTAAGTGTCAAAAAATAATAGTTACCGCCGTATATTATAAAAAAATACTTAGCGGTAAGTCCTTTAAAAAACGAGTTACCGCTATGTGTTGTTTTATATGTCATGTCTGATAATCAAATGATTGTGTGTTGTGTAAATTAACAAACCTCCTTATATTATCTTTAGTCTTGGTCATTGTCATTGTAACAGTCGTAGCGCTATCCTTTCTTCTGTTTTTTACTATAATTCACTATATTTCTTGACGCTTCGTCAGGGCTGACATATTTTTGCGGTTGTTAAATTGAAGATAAACAAAACTGAAATATGGAAAACATGGGTTGTTTTTTTGCATTCGACTACTTTATAGGGATAATCATCCTTCTTTGCCTCCATGCCCCATGGTGGGTGTGGCTTATATTCATAGCCGGAGGTCTTTTCTGGTTTATTGTATGGTTGATATTCTCCTGCGGAGGTGGAAGTGGTAGCTCGTCTGACAACTCAACACAGAATAAAGCATGAAAAACAATCATCCACATTGGCAAAGACTTGACTGGCGAGGTGCGCGACCGATTTCGCTCAAGGATCTCATATTGAAAAGCGACTTCGGTGCTATGATGAATATCATCGTCAAATATTACCCCAATATGTACAATCAGGCGACTGGTTTTTATCGAGCCTATATGTATATTAAGAATATGAGGGTGAAGTGCAGCGAGGATTATTTCTTGGCAAAGTACGACCAGGAATATAACATGCCTTGTATTTGTTTTTTGGAGGGAAGTCCTTGGGAAGAATGCTTGGGACTACAGGCGAGGAGAGACAAGGACTTGCATTGCTCCGACACTGAGTTGGCTGCTTTGTGTCTATGGCACCTCACTTTCTATGGCTACACCCCGGAAGAGCAGCGGGCTAATGCCGACCGAGAGAATGAAGAGATTGAAAGGGAACAGAGAAACGATGAGCTTTTCTTATGCGACGACATTTATACCGACGAGGAAATCAAATCCTTCGCAATTAATGGCTGGGATAGGGTTAGGGATGAAGTGTTGGAAAGGCTGTTTACCCCCGAGGAAATTGTCGAAATCAAGAGAATCCGCAAGGAAAAAGTTGACGAAGAAAACGCTAGTCGCGATGCGGCAGAGGAGGAGGAAAGGATGCGAAAGGAGCAAGACGAGGCCTTGAAATTGGAATTGAAGAAAAAGGCAGCGCGCGAGAGGCGGGAAAAATGGTACCGTGAACAGCGCAGAAAAAGAAATAGGAACAAACCAAAATAAATGTGTTATGGGAAACCAATATCAAAAGCTGATTCCAGGTTGTGCGTATGTCGTTGAGGACGAAGAAAACTTTATTGGCTCTTGCCTTTACAACATCGACAATCCTGTGATGGTGATGACCTACAAATCGCGTGAACGCCTGCTGAATGACGCTACAAGAAGCGAGATAGAGGCTCATCTCCCAGAGTCGGAGAGGGAAAACGTCGTCGTCACCGATATGATGATAGCGGAGAAACGGCGTGAACTGGCTGACAAGGCAATTAAGATCAAACCGAATGTATATGAACTTATCGGCTGGGACTTTCTCGGCAGACTTTTTAAGAAAAGTACTGATAATGCTAATGTTTATGAACTGGATGACAGGGATTTCCTCGACTTCAGGGCACAGACGAAAGGGTCGGTAATAGTCCTGATCGACGGCTTTCAGTCAAGAGTTGTCATTTATAATTGAGATTAAACACTAATAAAATGAAATTATTGGAACAGCAGAAAAAGGAACTTGAGCAGATTCTCGACAAGTTCGACAATGTGATTATGCCCTCGTTGAGCGAGGCTGACAAGGCTGTAGGCAAGTATGGTTTTGGCTCCCACCTTGAGGTGTGCACCGCCATGTCGCTGATGGCGAAGAGGGCAGTGGCTCTTGCCAAAAGCATAAAGGAGAACTCTGGCATGACCGAGGTCGTGGGCGGCGTGGATGTTGACGAGGTAATAAGCGAGATGGAGCCATACGTGGAAACGACACTGCCTGGCATACAGAACTCCCTCATCGACACTTTCTCCGCAGAAGACATCAACGAAGCCGACACTGATGACTACATCAAGACTTTGATGAAGTTTGTGACGGTTTGAACAATGACAAAATGACTGCGAGACACGAGACTGCGAGACTCGTGTCACGAAATCTTGAGTCAGATAAACAAATAAACAATTTTTAGCTCATTGCCGAAGGCTTGACTTTCTTCCGCTGCTTTGGTTTAAGGAATATTTCCAAAAGCTGTTTGGTGATTTAAAAATCTTAATTTCAGTAGTTTTACATAGTTTTTCTACACTTTTTCCAACGACTTTTTCGGTTTTCCTGCATTTTTTGAACGAGTTTTAGGTGAGATTTACTTTTTTTTCAATGGAGTATTGAGGTGCTTAACTTTCTTCCACCACTTGGGTTTGCGGAGGTTGAAACCGTCCGATGTATTGGAGTCGTCCTTTCAGGACTCGGATTTAAACTGGAAAACGAGAAAAAATTCAAAAGGAAAATGCTTCATTCAAAGAGTTTTCCTATTTTTGTGCTCTGAAGTCGAGGCAAAGTCCTGAAAGGATGACCCGACTTCAAGGGGGATTTCAATCCCCCGACTACAAAAACTCATCCATCATGGGAAGCTCACTCGCAAAAAACGACATCCATATCGTCTTCCATATCAAGTACTATAGTATGGAGATACGTAACGAGGATCTTGGTCAGGTGTTTGCCTACATCGGCGGTCTCATTCGCAACATGGGAGGACTCCCTGTGGAAATCGGCGGCATCGGCAACCATGTCCACATCCTCACTTCGTTGCCCAAGACCATCGCCCTATCCGACTTCGTTAAGCGCATCAAGGCATACAGCAGCAAGTGGATCAAGACTTTGGACGAACAGTATTACGAAGGCTTTTGCTGGCAGGCAGGCTATGGCGCCTTCTCGGTGGATTACAGGGGTATAGACCGGGTTGCGCAATATATCCGCACCCAAGCGGAACACCACCACCGAACCGACTGGAGAGATGAATACAAGCAGCTCTTGGACGAGGCCGGGGTTGAGTATGACGAGCGGTGGGCGTTTGAGACGGATTGAGGCAAGTAACGGAGGTTGAAACCGTCCGATGTATTGGAGTCGTCCTTTCAGGACTCGGATTATTACTAACATAAAAAATCTCAATCTGCAAATAGGATATCAACCACATGGTCTCTGAAGTCTTTATCAAGAACACACATCGTGTGGCCACAATTTGGACAGTTAAAAAGGAGAGTCATCACGTAAATCTTCTGGAATTGGCTGAGAAAAGTCCCAACTCATGAAAACACCTTTTGGAATGCTAAATTATTCTCCGCATTTCGGACATTTGATTGTATATAACTGAGCCATAATTACTCTCTCCTTTCATTTCTTTTAACCTTAATCACCAGATGCACTTGCTGCTCAGGGTGTGCTTTCTCGTCGATTTGGTTGATGCGGCACTCGAAGATGTCGGTGTAGCCCATGTCAATCATCAGGGCGATGGTGTTGTTTTGCGAGCGGGGAATATAACCTAGGCAGACTTGTTCGTCGTTCTCTTGGTCGTTGTAGCAGACCATCACCGCGTTGGGGTCGTAGCGGTTGTCGGCCTCACGCACCAGATCAAGTTTTGAGCCTATTCTCAGTTTGTCCCAAACCTCGTCGGCTTCGTGATACATTCTTCCTGCCAGATGGCAGTCCATGAAATACTTCTTCTTTGCATCCATAATCTTTCGTTTTAAAGGTTAAACTTTGATTTACGATGCAAAAATAGAGTGGGACTGTTCCAAATCGTGGTACAGTATGGAAGAATTTTCAGTTTTTTTGTAAAGGTTGGTTTGTATGATACGAGACACGGGACTGTGAGACACGAGAATCTAATGCCATAATCTGGTCATTGTCATCGTCATGGTCACAGTCTGCGTCAAACGCTCTTCTCAATATCCCAGCAAAAGGCTCTCAGTCCCAGTTCCGGTGTGTTGAGGTCTTTTTTGTGTAGCTGGTCAAGAATGTCGTCAGCCCTGTCGTCTTCGACGAATGTCAGGATGGCGTTGTTCAGTGTGGGCCAGGCGTGGCTGCCGTAGTGGGCTTCGCCGGTGTTGCTGCCGTGTCCCTTGATTTCATTCCATTCTGTAAAACCTTTTGTTCCATTGTCGTTTAAGACCTGTGCTATCTCGTCGTAGTATGCTTGGTTGTATGCGATAAATATGGCTTTCATTTTTTTTGCTTTTAGCCATTAGCTTTTAGCCGTTAGCTTTTAGCCATTAGCTTTTAGCCATTAGCTTTTAGCTGGATGGCGGTTAATGTAATGTTTCAATAAGTTTGTTTAGCATTGCTTTTATGTCGTTGACTTCAGCGTCAAGTTTTTTGTAGATGTCCTCTTTTATGTAGTCTAATTGAAATGATAGAAGAAGTTCTTCTTCAACTTCAGATGTGGAACCTGCGGCGTAATTAAGAAATTGTGCAAATTCAGCGTCGCTTCGTCGGCCACATCCCTCTGCAACGTTAATAGGTATAGATGAGGAAGCTCTTCTGATTTGAGAAGTAAGTCCGAAAAGTTCATCTTGGGGAAATGATAGTGTTTGCTTGTATATTTCCAATGTCAAATCATGACTTTTTTTCCATACTTTGTAATTATGAAAATCTCTCATATTTATAAATTTATACTGTAAAAACTAAGCTAATAGCTAATAGCTAATAGCTAACAGCCAACTGCCATTAAACCCCATCCACCTTTTCCTTCTCCGCCTTGCGCTGTTTTCTCTTCACGGCTCTCGTTTCCAATGAACAATATAATGCAGGTATAAGCAACAAGGTAATCAACGTAGATACTGAAAGACCCCACGCCACTGTTGTTCCCAAGCCGTTCCACATCTCGGCTCCCTCGCCACGGCCTAATGCCATAGGCAACATACCCAAAACTGTTGTCAGGGTGGTCATGAGGATAGGACGCAGACGCGAGCGGGCTGCCTGTACGGTGGCTTCTTTCACGTCAACACCGCGCTCTTCCAAAAGGGTGGTGTAGTCGATGAGCACGATACCGTTCTTCACCACTATACCCATCAGGATGAGGATGCCGATGAATGCCATGGCACTCAAGGCTGTTCCTGTGCTCCACAAGCCGAGGAAAACGCCAGTGAATGTGAATGGGATGGAGAACATGATTACGAAGGGCTTCATCAGGTTCTCGAACTGCGAGGCCATCACGATATAGACGAGGATGATGATGAGCACAAGCAGTGTCAGCAGGTCGCCGAACATCTCTTGTTGTGTCTCGTAGCTACCGGCAATCTTTGTCATTATCTCTGATGGTATGTCGGTCTCTTCTATGGCTTCGTTACACAGTTTGACAACATCGCTCAGTGCTTGTCCCTTGCCAACCACAGCCGACACGCTCACCATACGTTCACGGTCTTTGCGCTGAATCTGGGGTGGGGTAAGGGCTTCTACAACCTTGCCTAGGTCGCCAACGCGGACGGCCTGTCCGTAGGCGTTGTAAATCTTGATGTCCTCTATGTCCTCGACGCTTGTGCGGAACTCTGGGGCGTAGCGTACGCGTATGTCGTACTCGTCGCCGTCCTCGCGGTAGTAAGAGGTGACGGAGCCGTTGATGCGGTTCTTGACGTATGTAGCAGCCGTGGTGCTGTTGAGTCCGTTGAGAGCCAGCTTCTCACGGTCGAAGTCGACTTGGTATTCGGGTGTGTATTCGTCGCGGCTCACCAAAACCTGCAAAATGCCTTTCTCGCGCAGCTTGGCGGCAAGTTCGTTGGCAACTTGGTCGGTGGTGTTGAAGTCATAGCCGTAAATCTCTATCTGGGCTGTACTCATGCCGCCCATGCCGCCACCGCCTTCGGTGACGTTGGCTTTCTTTATCTGTGGTATGGCGTTGAGTTTGGTGCGTATCTCATCGGCAACATCGGCGGTGGTGCGCAAACCAGCCTTGCGGCGTTCGGTCTTGGTGCCAAGGCGTATGTTGAACGAAATGATGTGTGTGCCGTTGTTCTGCATCGAGGCAAAGGCGTTGTCGCTGTCAGCCTGGCCAAAGCGGTAGTTGCAGATTTGCACCTCCGGTATTTTCCTGAAATCGTCCGAAAGTTCCTTGGCGAAGGCACCGGTGACATCTTGTCCTGTTCCGGCAGGCAACTCTATGTTGATGCTAAGACGTCCGTCGTCGCTCTTGGGCATAAGGTCCATCTTGATATTAGGATAGAGGAATACTACGGAAGCCACAAACAGAAGCAGCATGCTGATAACGACTATGGCGCGATGGTTCACGGCCCAGCGTATCAGCTTTGCGTATCCGTTGCTGATGGCGTTGAGGGCGGCATCAATAGGCGTGAATAGTATTTTGTGAAGTTTGCCTTGCTTGGGGTTCTTTTTAAGCATCCTCGAACACATCATAGGAACGAGGGTCAAAGCACCGACTGTCGACACCGTCATGATAATTGACACGATCCAGCCCAACTGTTTGAACATCACACCAGCCTGTCCTTTAATCATCGTCAATGGAAGGAACACGGCGAGCATGGTGAGTGTGGATGCAATAACAGAGAGCGACACTTCCTGTGTGGCGTGTACTGCCGCCTCTTTGGGCTTCGCACCTTTTTCTATATGTGTTGTGATGTTCTCCAAAACCACGATGGCATCGTCAACCACCATACCTATGGCGATAGAGAGAGCCGACATGGAGATGATGTTCAGTGTGTTGCCAGTGGCGAAAAGATAGGTTAGTGAAGCCAGGAGTGAGATAGGGATGGCAAGCACGATGATGAAGGTGGCGCGCCAACGGCCAAGAAACACAAGCACCACAAGCATAACCAGGAGGAAGGTGATGAAGATGGTCTCGCTCAAGCTGTTGATACTGTTTTCTATCATAGTCGAACCGTCCATGATGACACCCAATTTGACGTCGCTGGGCAGTGTTGGCTCTATGTCTTTGAGCATCTTCTTTACGCCTCTGATTACGTTGACGGCGTTGGCATCGGTCTGTTTTTGGATGATGATCATTGCTCCTTGGCGGCCGTTGCTGAACGATTCCTGAATGCGCTCTTCCGAGCCGTCGTTCACTTGTGCCACGTCGCGCAGATATACAGGGGCGTTGCCGTGTGTGCCGATGATGATGTCTTCCATCTCTTTGGCGGAGGTGAACTCTTTCTGTATGCGGAGGCTGTAGCTGTTGGAGCCTATGTCGATGTAGCCTGCCGGCACATTGCGGTTTTCGGTGGCTATGGTGTTGGATATGCCTTCGATGGTCAGGTTGTAGGCCTCAAGCTTGTTGGGGTCGACATAGACCTGTATCTCACGTTTGGGCGCGCCGTTGGCCGACACCGTACCTACACCGCTCACACGCGCCAATGGCGTGGTGATGCGGTCGTCTATTATCTTGTCCAAGGCGGCGAGGCTCTCATCGGCACTCACGCTGAGCAGCATGATGGGCATGTCCTCGGCGTTGAACTTGAAAAGCACCGGGTTAGTGCAGTTGTCGGGGAGGTAGTTTCGCACAATGTCCAGCTTGTCACGGACGTTGTTGGTTGCCGTCTCAATGTCGATGCCGCTCTCGAACTCGAGCGAGATGACAGAGGTGTTCTCGCGCGATGTTGACGAGAGGTGCTTCAAGTCGGGCACTGCGTTCAGCGTGTTCTCCAACGTCTTTGAAATGTTGGTCTCAATATCGGCGGCGCTGGCTCCAGGATAGGAAGTCATTACCATGATGAAGTTGGTCTCCATGTTTGGGAATTGGTTGATGGAGAGGTTCATCAGCGAGAAGATACCGAATATGGCTATGGCGACGAATATCAGAGCTGTCGTCACCGGATTATTCACTGCTGTTCTTTGTAAACTCATTTTTTCAGAAATTCGATTTAAAAATATTGGCGGGCGTAATATGCTCCTACAACAAATCAACAATTAAACAACAAACAAATCAACATCACTTCACTGTCACTTCAATACCGTCCTTCAGTCTCGCCTGGCCTTCGGTGACTATCTTGTCGCCTTCGTTCAGGCCGCTCAAAATCTCATATTTGTCGCCCATTCTGCGACCGAGCTCTACAAGGGTGTATTTCACTGTGTTGTCATCTCTCAGCACATAGACGAAATGTTCGCCCGAACCTATTTGTTTCACAACGGCGACATCGGGAATGACGATATTGTGGTTGGTGCCGAAGTTGGCTGTCACGCGGGCAAACATACCTGGACGAAGCCTCTGGTCGGTGTTTGGTATGGTTATCTCAACGGGGAAGGTGTGTGTGGTGGCGCTTATCGAAGGATATATGATGTTGACCTTGCCTTTGAAGGTCTCGTTGGGATACGACTCTGTGGTGATGTCGAACTCCATGTCCTTTGTCACGTCGGTGAAGCGGCTCTCTGGCACGTTGATGAGCAGTTTTACGGGGGTTATCTGCTGCACCACGAAGATGGGCAGTGCCATGCTGTACATGTCGCCGGCATCGTAGTTGCGTGCTGTCACAATACCGTTTATAGGACTAGTGAGGCGTGTGTTCTCAAGAAGGTTCTGATATGTTTTTTTGGTCAGTTCGAGTTGCAGTTTGGCAAGGTCGTAGTTGGCTTGTGACACGCCACCCACTTTCACCAACTCGTTCAAACGCCCCAGCTCTATTGAGTCGTTGACATATTGCAGGCGAGTCTTTAGCAGGTTCACTTCGTCCATCTCGGCAAGGAGTTGGCCTTTTTTTACCTTGCTGCCCACGTCGGCACGTATGCTCTTGATGCGTCCCGCCGTCTGCGAAACTATGTTGTTCACTGCGTATGCCTCTAAATTAGAGGTGAAGGTGTTGGTGATTTCCACGTCTTCGGCATGTACGCTTACCACTGAAACAATAGGGGCGGCTTTTTTTGTGTTAGTTTGAGTTTCTTTGTTGTTGCATGATGCAAACAAAACTGTCAAAACAAAGGTGATTAAACTTAATTTAGTGATCTTCATATCTTTATGTTATTTATTTTCGTTGTGGCTTCATTGACTGAGTGACGCGAGGTCTTGGTCATAGTCGTCCAGTGTCCTTATTCTTTTCCTAAAAGCTCCTCCAATCCAGCCTTGGCTACCATATAATTGTAGATCGACTGGTTCATATTTAGCAAAGATTGGGTATAGGCGAGTTGTGCGTCGTTCAGTTCGACAAGTGTAGCCTTGCCTACTTCATACATTTTTTCGGATATCTGGTAGCTCTTCTGCGCCACTTCCACTGTCGATTTGGCGGCGTTGTAGTTCTTTATGCATAAGGCCATCTGGTCGTTGTAGTTCTTGGCTGCTATGTTAAGGTTGCGCTCCACGTCTTCCTTTTGTATGTCGAGCGACTCTTTGGCCACTTTCATCTGTTTTATGTTGAAGTGTTTGCTCAGTCCGTCGAAGATGGGTATGCTGAGGCTGACGGCGACGGTGGAGTAGGGACTCCAGTTCATCTTCATCAGCGAGTCGCCCATGGCTACATAGTTGTAAGCGAACTGTGCGGCAAGTGTGGGTATGTATTGGAACTTTATCATCTTCGTGTTCGATTCAAGCATGCGGCTCTGTATCTCGAGTTGGCGTAGCGAGCTGTTGTTGCTGAGGTCGTGGGTTATGCCGCTGCCTGCGAGCAACTCGCCTTCATAATCGCTGAGGTTGCCGACAACCTCTATGTCTTTGTCCAGGTCGATGCCGATGAGGGCTTTGAGCTGCCAGGTGGTCAGCACCATGGCGTTCTCGGCGCTGGTGACGTTGGGCTCGGCATTCATCATGGTCACTTGGGCGCGCATCTTCTCAAACTCTGATGCCTTGCCGACGTTGTATTTGTTGACCGTCTCGTTGTAGTTCTTTTCAGCGTTGTCATAAACCTCCTTCATCACGTTGTATGACTCTTTTGCGAGAAGAGCACCGTAGAAAGCCTGTTTCACTTGTGAGACGAGCGATATTTTTGAGGAACGTGCTTGCTCCACAGCCATTTCAACGTCCATTGCCGACACTTTCAGGCTCTCCCATAACGGGGCGTTTATTAAAGGCATGGAAGCTGTCACACCAGCGTTCACACTGTTGTTCTGTCCCATGGTGATGGTTTGCTGCATTCCGTTGAAATTCATCACCATCTGCTGCTTCTTCAGTGTTCGCTGGTAGCTGCCGTTTGCGCTTATGTTGGGATAAAGCGTGGCATAGCTGCCCTTTTTGGCGTATCCTGACTTTTCAACGGTTTTGTCGGCAAGTTTCACAGTGTTGCTCTCCGAGAGGGCTATCTCAAGAGCTTGGTCCAGCGTAAGTTGTAAGTCTTGGGCTGATGCGCTGTCTGCGAAAAACATCATCACCGTCAAGGCTATGGCTGCATGAAAAAAAAACTTTGTTTTCATATCTCTGACTCAAAAATTCTTTTTAACAAAATTGAGTGCAAATTTGCAAAAAAAAGTAATACGCAAACCACCTTTTATACCTACTTTTAGCGGTTTTATTGTCGTTTTTGTCAGATTGGAAGATTTTTGTGTTTGTTACAGCCTTTGTTGTGTTGTCTTGACTTGTTTTGGTCAGTGTGCGAAAATAAACCCGAAATAAAACCTTATTCCGGATGGTATGTCGTTTTTTGAAATCGGGAATTGTCTGTCGACTCTCATTGTAAGGTGTACCGATTCGGTTATAGCGAATTCGAGGCCTACATTTGGTGTGATGAAGAAAAACGGGCTGCTATGCATGATTATGTTTTTTTCTGTTTCCCAGTCGTCCGTTGAGCCATCAAACATCAGCAGGGTGGAGGCTTTTCCCCCTCCGACGCTCACCCCAAGATATGGAATCCAGCGCCCGAAACGCCAATAGGCATCAGCTGTCAGACCTCCGCATCCGGTGCGGATGTAGCTGCCGTTTTTCATTTGTTTCAAGGTTGATACATACCCCTCTCCACCAAGACGGAAATGCTTTCCGATATGGAATCGCAACACCCCGCCAAGGCCGAAATTCATCCCTTTTGCTTCGTAGCTTATCTCGTCAATTGTGCCATGCATGTATCCTGTGTGAACCATCATCCCTCCGTCGAAAAGTTGACGGTTTTGGGCTCCGCTTGTCTTTGAAGAGACGATTAGTATTATTGCTAATATGCTTATTATCAGTATTTTCTTCATTCTTTACGGCTCGGTTTAATCACTTGCAAAAATAAAGTCTTTTAGTTGATATGTTTATCACTATTTCTAGTTATTTTGAACCGTTTTTTTTTACAACAAATGGTGATATGAGCTTTTTTTAATACTTTTGCAAAAAAAAGAGTATGGCTTCAAACTCGAATTCAGGTAACACGCATTTTTTTGAGATCGTCTCCAAGTTGCATCGCTACGGCGTGACGTGGATTATCCTTTTTGTTGTGCTGTTTGTGGCCAATCAAGGTGTGGAGCTCCTGCACCGTCTTTTGACGACCGTGTCGGAAGTGCTTCTCCTTATGCTTTTTTCTTCTTTTGACTGGTATGTCCTCATAGAGAAGTTTTTGGATACTAAAAGGTATGTCCTTTTTTCACTTATTTCGTTTGTCACGATAGTTGCTTTCTCGGCCACGTCGATGTTTATGCAGATAGAAATAAGCAGGTTCTTTAACGAGGAGCAGGAACTTGAGTATTATGTCATATTTCTGATGCGTGCCCTTTGGTATATTATTTTCTGCGTGGTTCTCATGGTGATATATTTCCAACAAAAGGAGAACGATAATATACGCGTTCAAGAACGTTTGCAGAGCGAGAAGCTGAGTGCCGAGCTGCTGTATCTGAAAACGCAAATCAATCCGCATTTCTTGTTCAATGCCATCAACAACATATATTCTATGGTGTATATGAAAAACGAACAGGCTCCCGAGAACATATTAAAGCTCTCGGAGATGCTTCGTTATGTGCTGGTCGATTGTCAAGATGATGTCATTCCCCTTCACAAAGAAATAAAGAATATTGAAAATTATGTTGATTTTCAATCTATTACGATTGGAAGTAAGAAAAACATAACTCTTGAGACGAGCATTGAGAACCCCGACTACATGATTGTTCCCATGCTTATGCAGCCTATTGTGGAAAACTGCTTCAAATACAGCCGTTTGAATTCCAATCCTGATGGGTTTGTCAATATAAGGCTTGTCCAAAAAGGAGAGGAGTTGTATTTTGAGGCATCCAATTCTATAAGCGCGGTCAAGGTCGTTGACACAAAAAAGACGGGTATAGGGATAGAGAACGTGAAACGTCGTCTGGAATTGTATTATAATAATGACTACGAGTTTGAATATGGCAAAAAAGACAATGTCTATACGACAGTCATCCACTTGAAGAAATGTTTTGAAGAACAAAAAAAAGAAGAAACAGTATAATATTAAACTATGGAACAGCAATACAATGTGATAATAGTTGACGATGAGTTTCCCGCACGCGAGCTTTTGCGTGAGTATGTGTCGAAGATTCCGTCGCTCAACCTTTTGGCAACATGCTCGAATGTGATAGAGGCCTTGAAAGAGATGTCGTCGAACCATGTTGATATTCTTATTCTTGACATACAAATGCCTGAGATAACAGGTTTTGAGTTTGCCAAGACAATGGAGAGCCGGGCGGGGGTCATATTCACCACCGCCTATTCCGACTATGCCGTTGACGCATTCTCGATAGGTGCTGCCGACTATCTGCTCAAGCCGTTCAGTTTTGAGCGTTTCAACCAGGCCATAGAGAAGGCAAAAAGCCAGCTTTCGCTGCTCAACAACGACAAGGCAAACGAAACCGTTCAGGAACCTAAACCCGTCAAGGATTTCATAATGGTGAAGGCCGACTACAAACTATACAAAATCAACTATGATGACATACTTTATATAGAAGGTCAGCACGAGTATGTCACTTTCCACACCAAGCAGCAGCGCGTCACGGCTCTGTTTTCGCTGAAAGACCTTGAATCGATGCTGCCTTCGTCGAAGTTCATCAGAATACATAAATCCTATATCATCTCGCTCGACCATATTCAGGACATCGAGAAGAACAGCGTTACCGTGGCGGGCACCCAACTGACCATTGGCGGCAATCACCGTGATGAGCTTTTGAAGCGTCTGCAAGGGTAAAACTCTGAATAATCGCAAAAAAAACTGGTAAAATTTGTGCTTTAACGAAAAATCATATACATTTGCAAGCATAATTCAACCTTAAATAAAATAGAAAAATGGGTAAATTTGAAGTTACAAAACAAAAAAACGGTGAGTTTCAGTTCAATCTGAAAGCCAGCAACGGTCAGGTCATCCTCACCAGCGAAGGCTACAAAACAAAGGCTTCTTGCCTGAATGGTATCGAGTCGGTCAAGAAAAACAGCCAGAACGAGAAAAGATTCGAGAAGAAGGTGGCAAAAGATGGCCGTCCTTTCTTCAACCTTAAAGCTACTAACGGCGAGGTCATCGGCAAAAGCCAGATGTATGCCAACGAAAAGACCTGCGCCAACGGCATCGCTTCGGTGATGAAGAACGCCCCTGAGGCCCCAGTCGTCGATTTGACTGAGAAATAAGATGTGTAGAATCACCTTGTAAGTAAAAAGAGGCTCATGCCTCTTTTTTTTGTCCCGTTCCGTGAAAAATGATTATTTTTGTGCCTCGTAACAAGATGGTTTGAGTTGAAGAAACTGCATATCTATATTATGAACTCGTTCATCGGGACGTTTATATTGACGTTCTTGATTGTCGTTTTTGTCTTTCTGATGCAGTTCTTGTGGCTATATGTCGACGACTTTGTGGGAAAAGGCCTTGAGCTGGACGTGTTGATGAAGCTGTTTTTCTATATGTCAACCACCTTCGTTCCAATGGCACTCCCTCTGGCCATACTTCTGGCTTCGTTGATGAGTTTCGGCAATCTTGGCGAGCATTATGAGCTTGTCGCGATGAAGGCGTCGGGCATCTCTATATGGAAAGTCATGCGTCCGCTTGTCACTTTCTCCGTTTTGATGAGCATCATGGCTTTCATCTTTTCAAACAGCATTCTGCCTGTTACTACGCTGAAATCCAAGGTGTTGCTTTTCGATGTACGCAAACAGAAACTTGCTTTCGACATAAAAGAAGGCATTTTCTACAAAGACTTGGAGAACTATGTCATATACGTCGGGAAGAAAGGCAAGGATGGAAGTTCCATCTACGATGTGAAGATTTACGACCATTCGGAGCATAACGGCAACACACGTGTCATGACTGCCGATTCGGGCATTATGATGGTGGGCGCAAACCAACGCAGTATTGTTTTCACTTTGTATGACGGCTATGACTACACCGAAGTGTCGGATGGCGACAACTATAAGCAGAAACGCCCTTTCGAGAGGATGAAGTTCAAGGAAGAACGCATCACACTAAGCCTTGCCGACTTCGACATGAAACACTCTGACGAGGAAATGTACAAGTCGCATCAGGCCATGATGAACCTTAGTCAATTACAGACTTCGCTCGACTCGTTGAACGAGCGTTTTTCGCAAAAAAAACAACTTTTTGCAGAGAGTTTCATGAAGCGAATGCCTCATGCCGGACTGCTCGACACCATGCCTGCTGCCGACAATCTGCTGGCTTCTGACACCTTGAAATGGCCGTTGCTGCAGAATATGGAGAGTGGCGAAAGGGCATACGTCGTTGATATGGCACTCAATATGGCGCGTAATGCCAAGGACAATGTCAATTTCAACAAGGTTGACCTTACATCACAGAAAGAGAATATCAAGAAACACCAGCGGGAATTCCACAAGAAGTTCACCTTGAGCTTTGCATGTCTTATTTTCTTCTTCATTGGAGCGCCTTTGGGCACCATTATGCGTCGCGGTGGCTTCGGTCTCCCTGTGGTCATCTCTGTCTTGTTCTTCGTGTTCTATTATGTTATCTCGACAATGACCGAACGAATGACTATTTATGGTGACCTGAATATGTTCCTCGGCGTTTGGACATCATCGCTTATACTTTTGCCGATAGGTGTCTTTCTTACCATTAAAGCCACGAGCGATTCGCCTTTGTTCGACAGTGAAAGCTGGTACAAGGCTTTTGTGAGGTTTACATCTCTGTTTAAAAAATCAAAAAAATGAATATTCTTCTCCTTTGCAATAAACCACCTTATCCAGCCACCGAAGGCGGACCAATGGCCATGAACAGCATCATAATGGGGCTTCTCGAGGCAGGTCATCGCGTTAAAGTGCTGGCCATCAACAGCCCCAAATACAAGGTCAGTATTGACGACATTCCCAGTGATTACATAGCCAAAACAGGCATTGAGCTTATCGACGTAGACCTTGAGGTGAAGCCAATGAAGGCTTTTAGGAACTTGTTTACCGACAAGTCGTATCATGTGGAGCGCTTCGTCTCGAATGAGTTCGACAAGCGTCTGAAAGAGGTTCTGAAGTCGTCAAAATTCGACATTGTTCAGCTGGAGATGCTTTACATGACACCATATATCGACACTATACGACAAAACAGCAGTGCAACAATAATACTAAGGGCGCATAATGTCGAGCATCTCATTTGGGAGCGCATTGCAAATGAAACTTCGTTTTTGCCAAAAAAACTGTATATCAAACATTTGGCGAGAACACTTAAGAAATATGAGTTGTCGGTTATAAACAAAGTTGACGGAATTGCAGCAATAACACGAAAAGACGCCGCTTTTTTCCGCCGCACTTGTCACAAGCCTGTAACCGACATCCCTTATGGAGTCTATCCCGAACAGTTCGACCCGCATTTCGAGATAGAAGGCAAGCCAAGATTTTATCATATCGGCTCTATGAACTGGACTCCCAACGAAGAAGGCATAAAGTGGTTTATCGAAAATGTGTTGGACGACCTGCTCGTGAAGGTGCCGGATTTTGTCTATCATCTCGCGGGACGTAATATGCCTCAGTGGATGATGGAACTCAACAATCCGCATCTAGATGTGGTAGGAGAGGTTAAAGACGCTCATGAGTTCGTGAACAGCAACAATGTGGCGATAGTACCTCTGCTTTCTGGCAGCGGCATTCGCATCAAGATAATTGAGTCGATGGCACTGGGTAAAACGGTCATCACCACTCGTATCGGTGCAGAGGGGATACTGTATGACGAGGATGCCAACATCATCATAGCCGAGACTAAAGCCAAGATGATTGAAGCCATTCGTCGCGTGAACGAAGAGCCTCAGATGGCTGTCGAGATAGGCAGAGCAGCCCGAAAGTTGGTAGAGGATCGATATGATAACAGAAAGATAATCAACAGGCTGATTCTCTTTTACGATCAAATCAAGTCGAATTCTAAGATTACTTTTGCTTAGCAGACAATCACTTCATCCATCCTAATGTCGTGCGGCTCGGCTGGGATTTCCTCCACTAATTGGAAGTCAAAGCATATTCCAATCTTTTTGACGGTGGGATATTTCACCAGGAAACGGTCGTAGTAGCCTTTGCCTCGTCCCATGCGGTTGCCTTGCGGGTCGAATGCCACGCCTGGCACGATGATGAGGTCGAAACCACCTTCGTATGGCGTGTTTTGCGGCTCAAGGATGTTGAAGTCGCCAACGGCGAAACCTGTGTCAGAATCGAGTGCAACGGGCACGATGTCGTCGCCCACGACGGTGGGGAGCACTATTGTCTTCTTGTCGCGCCAGCGGGCTATCAATGCTGATGTCCTGACCTCGTCGGGCAGGGCGTTGTAGAGCATCACCTTTTCTGCTTTCACAAAATCAGGATGTTGCTCAATCTTTTGGCAAATCACCGCCGATTGACGGTCGAGCTCCTCAGTAGTATGCTGTTTTTTGAGGGCTTTTATTATTGTGCGAAGTTCTTTTTTGTTCATTTTTTGAAAATTTGTTTTTTGACTCGAGACTTCGTGACACGAGACTCGTGGAACTAAAAAAATCCCGTGTCTTGTGTCAGAACTCTGGTTTATAACTGCAAGTGAACGCTGCTCCATGAGGCAGTGTTCCAGAGGCTTTCAGCAGGTGTTGCGGAGAGTTGGCGAACCAGACCACTGAGACTCGGTTGCCGCTGCAATGTATTATCATTCCTCCATCGGCTTGCCAACGCACGTTTTCGCAGTTGTTTACCGAAAGGGAATAGGTGTTCTGCTCGTTTGTTATCTCCACTTTCTCAGGTGTGATGATGTCGGCAAAGAACTCGTCCATTTTGTTTTGAATGAAGTAGAAGTTCTCGTTGAGCGAGCCGTCCTTGTTGACGTGGGGTGAGTGGTCCCAGCCGTCGAAGGTGTGAAGTCGTGCCCAGATGTTGTATTTCGGTGCTTCTTCAACGATGCACGACGAGCCGTACATCTTGTTGAACAGCACTTTCTTCAGCGACTTTGCTCCAGTGAACGGGTAGTTGTAGTCGTAAGGCACTATCTTGTCGGCGTTGCCGTGGAAGGCTATGATGGGTATGTTGTTGCTTTTCAGCACATCGAGTGTCGATACGGCACCCCACATGTCAACAATGCCTTTCAGCGTGAAAGTGTTTTTGAGTTCGTTGCCCGATGTCTCGATTGGACCTAGGTCTCTGCTGCTGCCTTTTTTATAGGTTGTTGATGGGCGTGTCTCTTCGGTCATATAGCCCAGGTTAAGCGATGTTATTGCACCTGCGCTGCTTCCTCCGACGAATATCATGGAGGTGTCGATGCGGTATGTTTCTTGGTTGGCTACGAGGTAGCGCATGGCGGCGTGTGCGTCTTGAACAGCGCGGTAGCCGGCTCTCTCGATGCCCGACAGCGATGGCTGGAACCCCACGCGGTAGTTGATGGAAGCAGTGACATAGCCCAACTCGGCATAGTGCTTGCACCATTCCACAATGGAGAGGTCGTTCTTTGAACCGAAATAGAAGGCCCCACCGTGGATGAACATTATGAGTGGTCGGCGGCTCAGTGTGTCGTTCTTGGGAAGATAGATGTCCATTTTGAGGTTTAAGTTGCGGAGGTTTAGGGTTTTGGAGAGGTTGAAGATGAGCTCGCCGTATTTCTCGCTGTCGTCGGTGGCTTCGGCCCAGTAGCCCTCTGCTTTAGCGTAGGTGATGTTTTTCTTTGTCTCTACGCCAAACATCGGCTCATGATAGCGGCGTGAGTCGTACTCCTTATAATAGGGTTGTTCCACCACGTCGAAGTCGAAGCTGCGGCGCTTGAATATTTTGCCTGCCTTGCCGCTAATGTGCGTGCCTTGCAGTTTGGTGCCCGACAGCCTTATTTTTTGGCTCTGTCCGCGTTGGGTGAAGACTATGTAATTATCGCCAAACCTCATGTTGAATGGTATGGTGTCGGCCACGGCTGCTGCTGCGTTTATGTAGTATCCCGTCACTGTAAGGCCGTTGATTCCCTCTATGTATGCGGCGTATGGTTTCTTGTCGTAGGTGCCGTAATAGACAGATTCAGCCTTGATAATCCTGTAGAGCGACTCTTGGGTGATGCCACTGGCGAAAGAATTAATGCCGAATAATACGAAAAATAATGCTAAAAAACTGAATTTCAGTGTTTTCATTGTAGATAAAATTTTGTTATTCAACTTGCAAAATTATTGATTTTTCTTGACATGAAGGCCGTGTTTTTTAGCTTTTGCAAAATCGCAGAGATGAATTTTTTTCTGTAAAAGCTATGTTTTTTTTAAAAAAAGTATTACTTTTGCCATAAAGTTGTGAATATCAACTAAAACTTGCAATCATTAACCTAAATATAATATGATAATATGAGTAAATCATTAAAATTAGCAGCGATGCTGCTGGCGGTGGTGGCCGTAGTAGCCACGGGCTGCCACAAGGGAAACAACGGAGATGACAACGGGGGCGGAAACGGCGGAAACAACGGCGGTGGAAGCAACCCCACAACAGGCACAATCAATGGCCATGCCTGGGTTGACCTCGGTTTGCCGAGTGGAACATTATGGGCAACCACCAATGTGGGTGCCGACACTCCTGAGGCCTATGGTGGCTATTTCGCCTGGGGCGAGACCGAAACGAAATCCACTTATTATTGGAACACCTACAAGTATGCCAATGGTGGTTATAACAAACTCACCAAGTACTGCAACGACGCAAGTTACGGAGACGACGGCTTTACCGACACACTTACCGTCCTTTTGCCTGAAGACGATGCAGCTACAGCCAACTGGGGCGGAGTGTGGCGTATGCCTACAGCTAACGAGATGCACGAGCTTCTCGAAAACTGCACACACAACTGGACCACGCAGAACGGCGTAAATGGCTATCTCTTCACTGCGACAAACGGCAATAGCATCTTCCTGCCTGCCGCTGGCGACCGTTGGGATAGCCGTCTCAACCGCACTGACAGCCACGGCGACTACTGGTTTAGTTCGCTCGGCACCAGCAGCCCGGAAGGCGCGTGGAACCTCCACTTCGATTCAGACGATTGCATCACGGGCAACGAAAGCCGTTGCAGCGGGTTCTCCGTACGGCCTGTATGCTCTTCTCAGAACTAATCTTTGTTCCGTTCGCACGTGCAACGGGCATGGAGAAAAAGTTTCCAAAAAACAAAAGCAGGAATATGTGATGTGTTCCTGCTTTTTCGTTTCATTAAAACTATAAAAAGATTGCGCCAGCTAAGTGCTATGTTTTTGGCTAAATCTGTAATTATATCACGATTCAAACAAATTGTCGCCTTTCACTTCGCGAACAATTTTCCGTGCGTACATGTTGTTGAGCAGTCCGTTTGGCGTGATGAAGGTTGGAACAAGAGGCTATGAAAATTTTTTTTGTTGCAAAACTTTGGCTTTACAAAAATAAACTTACCTTTGTTTTTGCTATACAAAATAAGCACCTTGGTCATATTTGAAGCGAACAGAGTGGTGGATTGTTGTATAAAAACTTGGTAATCAAATGATTAAATTAATATTCAAAAATTCATTTACCATGAAAAAAGCATTAATGGTTCTGGCAGTGCTTACAATGACATTCACGGGCTGCTACAAAGACAATGACAACGGCAGAAAATCAACAACAGGCACACTCAACGGTCACGAGTGGATTGACCTTGGCCTGCCGAGCGGAACACTATGGGCTACCACCAATGTTGGAGCTGACACTCCCGAAGCCTATGGCGACTACTTCGCCTGGGGCGAGCCTCAGCCGCAGGCCAGCAATGAATACAGCTGGGAGTGTTACAAGTATGCCGGCAGCGATTACGACAAGTTCACCAAATACTGTAGTGAATCAAGCTATGGCGACAACGGCTACACCGACACATTGGTCCGCCTTTTGCCCGAGGACGATGCCGCCACGGCCAACTGGGGCAATGGCTGGCGCATGCCTACAAGTGAAGAATTAGAGGAACTGATAGAAAAATGCGTAGTCATGAATATAACCCAAAACGGTGTTAAAGGCCGTATCTTCATCGCTCCTGGCGGCGGCAAAAGCATCTTCCTGCCCGCCGCTGGCAACCGCTGCTACTATGGCAATTTCGGCAACAACGACATCGGCGGCTACTGGTCTAGTTCGCTTGACATCCTCTCCCCGCACTATGCGATGTACCTCTTCTTCAACTCGAACTCGGACAATTGCCGTTGGGGCAGCTACAACCGTTACTATGGGTTCTCCGTGCGGCCTGTGTGCGCTTCTCAGAAGTAGCCGAAACATCCGTTTTCAGCCTGACAATGGAAAAACTCATGGAAAACCTTCGTCAGGCTTATTTTGTGGAGAGTCGGTAGAATCGCAGCAGTTAATTGTATGGCTAAATCTTGTGATTTTTTGCAAGATTGCGCCAACTTTCTCACTTGTTTTTGGCTAAATCTTGTGTTTTTTTATAAGATTGCGCCAACTAAGTGCTATGTTTTTGGCTAAATCTGTCAAATCAAAATAATTGTCTATTTTTGCCGTCAAATCACAAACCGATGTTCTTCCAACCGCGCATAGGACTGCATTACGAAGATGGCTTCAAAGGCTACAAGACGCTCGTCATGGGCGTGAAGCACCATTGCACTCTCCGCCATTGCCGCTATTTTTCCGACTGTGTGATAAACAGGAATTGTGCGCAATATGATGCGATTTGTCCCGCTTACGACTGCCGCAACTACGTTAACGGACGAAAGATGTGCGAAGTCTGCATCAGTAGTGGAGGCAAGCATTGTGTGTATTACGAGCAGCGGACGGTAGAGGAGAAACGGAGCGAGTATCTTCTGTCGCAGAGCAACATCATCGAGATCAACGCGTTTCTGGAGGAGAACGACCATTATCCAGCCTACACCTATTTCACCAAGTTGATGCTGAACAAGGCCGATGACTTCAGTGACGATGAGAAAATAGACTTTTGGGAACATGTCGCTTTCGCAAACTTCCTGCAATATTTCTGTGACACGCCTCAGGTGCCTAAGTATGAGGGCGATGCCTTGAGTTACAGGGAAGAGGACTGGACGGCTTTTCAAGAGGTGTTGAACGAGTTGCAGCCAGAGGTGATTTTCGTCTGGAACCCGGCGCTTAAAGCTTTGTTGGATAAGAAGATAGCCGATAATGCTGTTTCAGGTTTGGCTTATTTCGACGACTTTCGTTCCGAGACTTTGACGGTGAACCGCTATCTATATAAGGTACAACCAAAAAATACGCCTGCGGAATTGTTTGCCGGCTTCAGTCAGAGATTTTGTCCCGACAGCGATGAAACAACATGTGTCAGCCTGATGCTGAATGCCTTGCAGAAGGCGCGTTTTCGCCATTTTGTCCCTGCTGATGGGATTAGGGTCACGGCTGAGATGCTTGCTTTTGTGAGTGGAAGCGTCTGGGACAAGGATTTGTCAAAATTCCTTTGCGGGAAGCTGCAATCCCGGTATGCAGGTCTCTCGGTCTGCGACAAAAACGGCCTTTTTACCGCTTTTGAATCTGAAATAAAGGAACTGACGCAAGGTCATCGGTGTGTCTCGTCGTTCTATCTTGATTTTCTGGAAACCAAAGCCATAGCTGTGGAAGGCTTCCTCAGCGACTTGTCGTGGTTCGACCTAGGCAAGACGGTTCCGTTTGACGATGCCGACACTGCCATTCTTTTCTTGACCCAGCCTGATGCCGCACTGCAAAGTGCTTTGAAGGCACTGGAAAGGAAGAGTTTGTCTCAGGTGATTTTGTTGTTGCATGGCAATGAATGCGACAAACTGTTGTTTGACGTGGCAGAAAGTCAGTGCTTGAGCCGCATTGTGGAGAGAGAGGATGCTTTGTTGTTGCGTTTTTGTTGCGATGTAGGCGAGAATGTTTGTCTTGAAAAGGACGGCAAGAAGTTGTATCTCCGCCGTGGCAATCTGCTTCGTGGACTGTCGTTGCGCCCGTCTGACTATTTATCGGTTTCGATGTCAAGAGCTGAACTTAACAATTTGGTTTATAGTGTGTTCCATAAGTCATCGTTTCCTGTTGAGACGGCTAAGGGAGAGCGTGATTTTGTTGAGTTGCTTGTGGGTTTGTTCGATAAAAATTACGTTTGCAGGCATGGCAAACGTTTGAAAGCCGTCAAAGGGAAGTCGGGTCAGTTGCTTTTTTATGGCTTGCACCGTTCTGGACTTTCGTGGAACGATTTGGAGCGTCTGTTTGCCGATGGCAACATTGCCAAAAACGCCACACCCAAGAAGATTGCCAAACAGCTTGTAAATCCCTCGCCATCAGCTAGACATTACCGTGAGTTGTTCGGGTTGTAAGCCCGCGTTTTGTCACTGATTTAGTGGAATTTTTTTACAAAAAAAATATCCTGCTAAATATAAACTGCTGATTATTAATATATTGTTTTTAAAAAGTGGGATTTTGGGCATTTTAGGCAATATAAAAAGTGAGATTTTTGACATTTTGGCCATTTTAAAAAGTGAGATTTTTGACATTTTTGGGGTAAAACATTTTGCGATTTTCGACAAAATAAATCTTTTTCTCTGCCGTTCTACATGACCATGTTCCTGTAGCTTTTACGATTCCTTACGATTTTAATACTTTGTTTTTCATAGGTTTTCATGCGTTTTTCTCTGCCAGAAAAGGGGAGAGGAAGCGCTTTTTGTAGCTTTGCGTGAAAGAGGTACGAAATTTTAACTTAAAACCTATAGAGAAATGAAGAAAATGACAAAAATTCTGATGATGTTAGCTCTCCTGTTTTCGGTGTGTGCTTGTAATGAAGAGTCGATTGACGAAAAAATCGCTAAAGCCACTGAGCACTGTAAATATGCCAACCGTGAAGATGAAACATTGGAGGCATTGAAAATTTGCAACAATTTGTATGACAAAAGTTTCAAGAAAATGAGCCTTGAACAGAAATGTGACCTTGCGGTGCTGTATTACGATATTTTCAGCGAGTTGAAAAATGATGATGCTCGTTATAAGGAGGTCGGTTACAAGTTTATGGAGGTGTTTGATGAAACCATGCAAAACAAACAGGCTGCGCGAAATTATTACGAAAGAAAATATGGAGAAAATTATTACGCAGATGATGTATTCGGAATGTTTTATAATGCATACACTATGTTAGATATGGCGAAAAATGGGATAGTGGATTTTGAAGATTTGGATTTTGGCTTTTGACATTAAATAATAATAACAGACATGAAAAGACTAGCAATGATTATGTTGATGCTGGCAGCATTCTTGATGCTGACATCATGTGACTCAAAATCGGAGTCAGACCCTGACAAGTTGATGGATGAAATTTTAATTGCTGGCAGAGCTGGTGATTACGACAAGTTAGACGAGCTTCTTGAACAATTTCATGAACAGAAAGTGACCATAAGACAGGCACGTCGGTATATCTTCGAGATAGAACCAAAGATGGCTTTTCTGGATTATGAAGGTGGCTCGTGGAACGAAGACGGGTATTATGATGGTGGTTCACAAGAGCCTTTCAGCGAAGAATGCGAGGAAGTCCTGAAGATGATTACAGATTGGGAGATAGAATATAGCCAGCCAAATGATGATTAACATCAACGCTAATTTTAAAAACGAACGAAATGAAGAAAATTACAACAATTCTGGCCGCACTGGTGCTCTTGTTATTAGTGGGCGCATGTAGCAACGACCCTATTGACCAAAAACTCAACGAAGCAACCGATTGCGTTTTGGACGACAACCATGAAAAAGCACAGAGAATCTGCGACAATCTACTGAAATACGATTATTCTCAAATGAGCCTTGAACAGAAATGCGATTTGGCCGTGTTGTATGCTTGCATTTTCACTGAATTGGGCACAGACGATGCAGGTTATAAGTTTGTGGCAGTGTTTGATGATACTATGGAAAGCCCCCAGGCAGCAAGGAAGTACTACAAAAACACTTGTGGAGACGATTTCTATGAAGGAATGTCGGTGACAAGAGATTTGGTGGAAATGGGGCTGGAAATTGATTCTTGGAATTGGTAAAAAATAGAATAAGTATAAGGTGTAAATCTGGTAAAAAACTGTAGAAATGTTTTGGATTATTGTAGGAATACTCGTTTTCTTTTATCTCGTATATAAGGCCTTTGACGGCTCCATATTGGCATGGATTATTTTGATTGCAGGTGTTGTAGTCTTGTCAATCGCTTATTGGGAGTACCTTTCTTTCATTTTGGCAGCATCGGGAATAGCCATTATATTATGGTCAATTGTTTTTTATATCGGCGCTAAGGTCTCGGAGTCAAGAGAATCTGAAAAAAGTATTGATGATGTTGTTAAAAAACAGGAGTCTGATCAATTTGACATAACAGATTCTAGCAGCGTCAGCGGCATGATGAAAAACAACAATGTCCTGGCTATGGAAGACCCTGTTTTTGCAGAGTGCCTATCGGAAATGAAGAAAATCGAAGAAGAGTTGCTTCCGATGATTAATGAGATGGCTAAAAAAATTGATGCGAGCTACAGTTCGGTCGCGAAAACAGTCAGTGATATAGCTGACATAGTCGTTGACTACTCTGACGGCATATTAAGCGAAAAAGGCAGGAGAAACGCGATGGTGATAGGCTTCCTGGCAAGTGCTGTAATAGAGGGGATTGGCAAATGGAAAGCCGAACAGAAGAAAAAAGAAGAGCTCAACAGGTTGTTGGTAAAGAAGAAGGATTTTGCCAATGCGCATCTTAGTCAGGTAGAGCAAATTATTCCGAAGTTGGAAAAAAACAGGGAACTGATGCGCAAGCTTGTCGAGAAGGTCATCGTAAAGCCTAAATACGACTTCAATACGCTAATGAACCATGATTTTGTTGACAATGTCAAAGACAATGCTTGCAAAACACTGGCGCTTTACAGGCAGGCACTGTATTATGACAAACTTGTTTTCTACTTGCAGGATGAGTATTATGCATGGTTATCTGGGCAGCAGAAGTCATCGACACCTCCTGTTACCTTGTATGACGTGAACCAACTTATTGCGAAAGATGTTTTCGGTTCTGACGATGATTTGAAGTCGGAGCTGATGCTGTGTCTTGAGAGAACAGATACTGCAAATAGAATACCTTGTTCCGACATTGTCATAATGGGTGACCTGAATTTATGTGCTTTCGCCATGGTGAGCAATGGCGGAACCTATTTTAAAGACGAAATGGTGGCGAAAGGCTCTGTCGCAAGGCATTTGCTCGAAAACAATTCCGTCTATGCAAATTACAGGGAAAGGTATGAGGTCTATCAAGATTATGTGATTAACGAACCTTCGGGTCGCTGGGGGTATGCAGGACTGCTGCTCCCCGCATTCGCAGTGTTATACAGTTTGTTCGGAAATATGCTTGATGAAACATGGCAGTTGGTGGCAGGCGTTGTGATAGTTGTGGTTTTCTTCTTGCTGTCCGTATGGCAGGATTGTGCAAGACGAAAAGAGGAATATAAAAAGGCGGTTGCCGAGCTGAAAAGGTGTAACCAGAAAATCTTCAACAAAATAGTCGGTTTTTATAAATGATTCCTAAATACAATCATAGCGATCGAAAATATTTGTAGGTCAAACAAAATCATTTGAGATATGAAATGTTCGAATTGTGGCAACGAAATTTATGCTGACCAGCCAGAGTGCCCTTATTGTGGTAATTATAATTCAGAATTAACCGTTTCCAATCCGAATAGTGGAGATGTGTCAGTGCCTGAATCAGACTTTGGTTTCGACAAACTAGAAAGAGTGTGCGATCTTATTAGCGACACAACAAAGACCATAGCGGATATGAGAATGGAAATAGTTAGGGTTGAAGCTCAGGTGGATATGTTTTGTGCCAATTTGGAGACAGACCTGAAAAAATATCAGCAAAGACTGCCGATAGTGGAAAAACAGCTGAACGGTGCTTCAGCACGGATTGATAAGTTTGTGGATAAAATATTGGAAATGGATGGAGATTACACCTCTTCGGAATATCTGCAAAAACAGTCTATGCTATTGGATGCTTTGACAAGTATCAATAATCAGTTCAATAATATATTGGCCAAATTGCTTTAGTTTTATAATGGAATACGAGAAGAGGAAAGTCGCACTTGGCAAAGCTAGATTAATTATGCTTATTTACGCAGTTACACGTTGAAAATAATGTAAATAATTAACAACCGAAAACATAAAAAAACATGAAAGATTACACACAAATCGTCAATGAGACGTTTGAACAAATGAAACGCAACCAGGTCATCAGTCCGCTACTGCTTGTGGGAGACCAGATCACTAACGAGAATCTACAGCAGCACGCAAATTATGTCAGCCTCGAACCAGGCGAGAAGCCTCTCTTCATGGTTGATGTCAAGGTGTTTCTGTGGGGCAGGGTCACCGGCCTTCTCGTGACCGACCGCAACGTGTATTACCGCTGCATGAAGATAACGATGCTGTTCAGAGGCCTCACCATGTACCTTTCGGGCAGGAAAACAGGCAAGGTGGCTTTGGACAGGCTGAACGAAATCAGCCTTGGCGATGTCGTGTTTGACGGGACATCCTATCTTGGTCACCGTCTCTCAATAAACGGCGTGGTTCCCGGCTCTTTGATTTTGGGCAAGGGCATCACTTTCGACGACAAGCTGGTTGAGAACCTCGAAACCTTGTTTAAAGCTTTGGTGAGATGAATAGTGCATACACATTCGAGCAGCGGCGCAGGGCCTACCTGAAGACCAAGGCGGGCTCCGCCGACAAGGTCGCTATCGCCTTGGCGGCTTTGCCAGCATTGGTTGTGCTGATTCCGTTATTGATTTTCTTGGATAATGTCATCTTCGTAAAAATCATCGGCACCGTCGTGGGCGTGATACTCTATCTTATCGTCTATGGCAAGATAAGCAGGCCGATTTTCAAACATTATTACAAGAAGAATTTGGAAGAGATGTCTTGAAGACTTCGTGACGCGCGACCTCGTGACACGAGGGACGCTTTTGTTTCTCGTGTCCCGTGTCTCGTGTCAAATCAACAGATAAACAACCTTTAGCTCATTGCCAAAGGCAATAAATCAACAATTCAACAAAAAAAGCCAGTCCACGAAAAAAATATGTCTGTATTTCGCCGTGTACGAAAATTTTGTATTTTTGTAGCGTTGCGTGTGCGACAGACTTTTTTTGTTTACGCAGATGCGATAGGGGGAGAAAAACGCGAGTGGGGTTAATAGGGTTGACATAGTCCAAAACAACATAATAAACTTGGGATAGAATAAATAGTAAAATGCCAAAATATGAAATAGATACGAATAAAGTTTATAAAATACCAACGGAAATACGGGTTGTAGAACATAAAGATAAAATTCTTGTTGTTGCACCTGAATTTGCGAATTGGATTGTATTGGATTCTAAGAAACAACTTTCCATATTTGAATTCTTTAGAGATGGTAAATCCATTAAAGAAGCAATTTCAGATTCTCGGTTTGCAATAACCGATGTGAATTATGTAGTTACCCAAATCGAAGCTAGAAAATTATGCAACAAACAAATATGTGCTTCATCAAATATTGAAAGGAGTATGCATTTATATCTAACAAACAGGTGTAATTTATCATGCCCTCATTGTTATATGTTTTCAGGCAAGCCTCTGGGAAATGAACTTAAAACAAAAGAGATTCTAAAATTGATATTTGACTATAAAACAATAGCCCAAGGTACAAGCATTACTTTATCTGGAGGAGAGCCATCATTGCATGCTGATTTTGATTTAATTGTAAAAGAATCTTCGAATTTGGGACTTGAGGTAAAAATACTAACCAATGGAACACAATTCTCTTCGGAACGTATTGAATCTCTGGCAAAATATATATATTCAGTGCAAATAAGCATTGATGGTTTTTCTGAAGAAAGCAATTCGCAAATCCGAGGGAGGGGGAATTTTAGTAAAGCATTGTCAGCTGTAGATTTATTTTTGCAATGTGGAGTTAATACGGCAATTGCTATCACACCTCCAGAAGCCGTCCTTTTAAATCATATAGAAGATTTTGTGAAATTCTCTCAGAAATTATCTTTAAAATATCAAAACAAGCCTATACGTATAAAGTTTGCAGAAGAGTTGATAAATGGAAGATGCATTAATCCTTCGAAAAGTAATAATACATTGTACTATGAATTAATGAAAACAATTCAGGAACGGTTGTATGGACCTGATTATGAAGTTATGTGTTTTGTAAATACGCTTAGCAATAATGTTCTTTTGGATAATTGTATGTTTGGTAATTTTGCAGTAGTCTCTAACGGAGATGTTTATTATTGTGCTCGGATTGGAGATCTTTTACCTGTAGCAAATATCCGAACTACCAGTATGAAAGAAATTTTTGAGAAATCAAAGGATGCAGAGAAGGCTACATTAATATCTAATCTTAAGCCTTGCAAAGATTGCGAATTGCGGTTTATTTGTGGAGGAGGATGTCGAATTGAAGAGTTCCCGAAATTAGTTAAAAGAACATCTTTTAAGAACTTGGAGGAAATTTGTAGTTCCATTCAACGGCAGTGTAATAAAAACATCAAAACAAAATTTTATGATTTGATGATACGTAGTAATAAATACTTTTATACAGCACTAGACTAATAAAAAGAAGTCTTAATTAAATACTAACCTAATAAGCAATAATATGATTATCGAATTTGAGATTGAAGAATTAGACGAAAGAATTGTGACCAAGGGTCGATTAAAAACCCATTGTAGTTGTTGGGGACCTTGGTTCAAAGATTAAAAACAAGCATGGGGGTGTGCCAAGTAGGTTTTCAAAAGCTATCATTATGGCACACCCTGTTATTTGTTTGTAAATAAAGTAAAAGAATGATGAAGAGATTATTTGAAGTGCCATATAATTTTAATGAATCGCTTATCCCTTTTTACAAAAAATATTCTTCTCAAATAAGTTTTTTGTTTTTACCACCTTACAAAGATGATTCAATAAATACACGTACAAGTATAGAGACAAAAAAGAAGGGTTGGTGCTATATGCCTCAATCACGAGAAGAATATGAGAGTCATTTACATAAAATAGTAGATGCAGGTCTTCGTTATGTGGTTCTATGGCAAGTGCCAGATAGTATTATTTCAACAAAAATAATGAATTATTATTGCCGTTTGTATGCTTCGGGTTTCATTATTGGTAATGATAAAAACGCAAAAATCATAAAAGACTACAATTCGCAACTATTAGTCGTTGGTAGTTTGGTTCAGCGACTATGCGCGAATATTTCAAAAAAAGATTTAAGCTGTTACGATTTTGTTATTTTATATTATCCTTTCAACCGTTCTTTGGATGCAATAAAGCAATTGAACCCTATTAGAGATAAGATAGTGATAATGCCCAATACTTTATGCCATATAGATTGCCCTTCTATCCATCATTGGTTTCCTACGAAAAAACAGCCATTCAATATGGACAGAGATTGCTTGGTTTTGAAAGATAATATGGGATATCTAAAGAAAAGCGGTTTTATTTATCCTCAGCACCTTAGCCTTTTTGATAATTATGTTGGAGGTTATAAATTACAGGGGCGTGAATATACAACATATTTTTTGAAGAAAGTATGTAAAGTGTATTTTGAGCGGCGCTCAGCAAAAGAATTATTATGCTCTTTGTTGGGGAATGATATATCGTGTAAATTACTGGAAGAATTGAGGTTAATCTCACCCCAAGAATACTATAACATAAAAACACAAGAAATATTAGGCATAATATAATCCAAAAGGCATAAATAATTTCTCGATAGTTTTAATAATCATGATTGATTATTGTCAAGTGCCGAAATGAAAGAAATATGTATGTAGGATTATCCTAAAAATAATCATTTATTGAATATATTAGAAGAGAAATGATTTGGCTTGTAGATTATGTCTAGAAAGGAAATAAAAGATAATTATTGATTCAAATATGCTATTATGGAGTACACGTATAAAAACTTAGAGTATAACGAGTCGATTCCTAATAGGGACTGGGATTTTGAGCGCGCCAAGTATGAAGAACTTCGTACAATATTCGTAGAAGGTTTTATAAGAAAAATACATAAATTAGCAGGAGAAAAATCTTTCGTGCTCGACAATAGTTTCAATGGGGTGAAAGCAGGTCATCATATCATGTACAAATGTAAAGTTGATGACGCGGGGGGAACCATGTTGATAACATCTGATGGTCACATTGGATATGAGTTTTTGGTGGAATTTGATTTGGAAGATCCCGAGTACGGTATTTATTATGGTTGTCGAGGGCATGTTAAGAAGGGAAATCAGGGAGAGGGAATTCAAAGAATACAGGAGTATTGGGAAGAAGTGCGTAATGAGGTTTGTGTGGTTTTAAACAATACTTTTGAAGACAAAGATTTTACAAACAGATTTCAGGTTACAGACAACGCTAATAATAAAACGTTTTGGCCTTTTTGGATTGCTTTGGGTGCGGATGAGGACATTGTCGAAGTTGCAGCGAGAGCTACTAAATTGATACGCAATGTTTATAAAAAGTTTATTAAAGGGGGGCGGCCTCGTACCACACTAAAAAAGAAAACATTGGAAGTTCGTACAAAATATACACAAAAAGCATATCAGATTGTTCTTGACACCATTGAAGTCAAATATGGGCAAGAAGTTAAAGAAAAGTTTGAAAAGTTTATAAAAAAAATGGAAGAGCATGGAATTGTAGTTAGAGATGATAGGTATGAGAGATGCTATATATTCAAAGATTTTAATAATACAATGGTTTTTTGCCTTATAAAAGAGTTTTGTTGTGATGCGAAAATATCGCCAGAAAAATCTTCTAAAATACCATGGATTTATTTTACTCCTTTATTTCTTTCTAAACGAGATGAAAGTTTTGATAGTATAAAAAAAATGAAACCAAATACAGATACCGAAAAAGAAGTGAAGGAAAAATATAAGAAATTAGACGTCTAATAATTACCCCAAAGGAAGTGATTTTTGTAAAAAAAAAAGCTATATTTTTGCACCGCAATCAGTAATGGTTGCGGTGCTTTTTTAAGCATTAGGTTCTTTGACATACGCCTGGCTGAAAGGTCAGCCAATAACCAAATAAAATAATCAATCGAAGAAGCAGGCTTTTAAGTCGAGTTTCTACAAATCAATCAAACAATCAATAATATATGAGAAATTTAATGGCGGTTGTCAATATACATGACAACCACAACTATTATCTTACCGCAGGTGAGAAAAGAATTGTCATTCCGATTAGTACCATGCATAGAATGTGCGACTTCTCGGGACTGACAGATTCAAGTAATTTGATCAAGAATGGTGCTCAATTGAATATAGTCTCAATAGAAACATCGGAAGGCACCATCTATTACCCTAATCACTACTTTTACCATAGGTTGACTAGCTCTGCTTGTCTAGATAATGAAAGAAGTCAATATGTTACATCAAGTGGGTGTCAATCAATAGGAGTAGAAAGTGAAAGTTTGGAATTTAAAGAATCATTCGCATGTATTGTAAAAATAAGAGAGACCGTGGTTGCTTTTGCTAATAGCGGCCACGATGGCTCCATAATAATTGGTGTTGACGATTATGGTATTCCCAAAGGGTTACGAGATTTTCAAGACATACATGTTCAAAAACGGTTTGCTGATGATTTTAGGAATCAGCTGAAATTACTGACTTCTAGTCTTGATTTTTCTCAAACCCTTGTGTTCGAATGGAACGAGATTGGTGATAAAATGATTTGTACTATTCGTGTGCCTAGGTGGACGGGTGACATTCTTTTTGTGCATGGCAACCAATTGTTTTGCAGGAGGGGGGCTACCAATCAGTTGCTAAAAGGAGATGACATGGTGAATTTCATTGTCAATAGGTGGCGTGAATCTGCGTAATTGCCAGTTGGTATCGTATTCTTATGTCTTTATAGAAACCTATGAATAATTATAAACAATTTACATTTATGTATTATGAGTAAAAATTATTATTCCCCAATTAGTTGGGAACAGCATTTTGGAGAATCGGACGAGGATTATGCTGATAGAATTCAAGACCAAGAAGATTGGATTGAATCTTTTGATGACTAATGAATGCAGCGATGTTTCAATTTTTTTAGTGTTAATTTGTGTAACTGTATATTTTGAGAAAGACTAAAGAATATTGGAACTAATTTGAAAGACAGAAGCATGATAAAGGAATAAATATTACAATAATTGATGTCATGCTTCTGTTTTGAACTTAAATCAATCTGTTTATATAATTTAAAGTATTCGTGTTATGGAAAAATTAATAACTGTTACAACTACAAAAGAATTAGAGGAGGCTCTGAAAGCTGGTGAGACAAAAATTCTCTTAAAAGGTGAGGTCGCGGAAAAAATAAAAAAAGGGAAAAAACGCAAAAAAGGAGCTGTTATAGGCGGAATTGCTCTTGCTGTGGCAGGTCTAGCTGCATTGCCTTTTACAGGTGGAGCTTCGTCTGCGGGAATAATTGGAGGCTTAGGACTTACTCTTGGAACTATAACTATTTCTGCCGCAGAATTGGCAATATTGGTTGGGGGATCGATAGCCATCATAGGTCTGTGTAAAGGATATGATATCACGTTCAACCCTGATGGTTCTGTAACTCTTAAAAAAAAATGAATGATTATGAGTAGAATTGAAATTATAAAAAATTGTCCCCGCTGCCAAACCTCCATCTCGCTTGTCACTCTTCCCGAGGGTGCGATGACAGACCCTGCACCAGCAAAAGTGCGTTGGGTGGTCGTGAAACGTTGCCCTAACTGCGGCAAGAGGGTGCTGTTTTGGGTCGGAGGAAAACAAGTGGTGGATTGAGCCTACACTAATAATTCATTCTTACAATCCATAAGAGAAACTTCTCAAAGAATGGTTATTCCAATAACCTTTTTTCGTAAAAAAAAGGTTTATGTGTTATCCTAAATATGGTTATTTTTGTGCAAAACAATTGAAATTAGCAAAAAATGAATCGCCTAAAACACCTCACCAATTGGCCCGACGAAATCATCAACGCCATCGCATCGATGGAGGAGGCCGAGATTTATATGAAGGCGGGACTGAAGGCTGCCCGCATCGGTGGACGTTGGGCTCTGATACGTACCGACATCGATTGGTCGGACTTCAGCGTGAGACGCAACACCTGGCTGAAAAACAAACTCGCCGACTACTCCAGTTGGGTTGACTACAACAACGCCGACTTGATAGGCGAGGGATACCCGCCTCGTGATGTCAACGGCGACCCTTACGAGCTTCACCACATAGGCCAGCGCCAGGATTCACCCTTCGCCGAGTTGACTTGGCACGAGCACATGGGTGGCGGTAACAACACCATCTTGCACAAAGCCGGAAAAGAGTCGGAGATAGACCGCTATCAGTTTGAGTACGAGAAAACCGCGTATTGGAAAAACCGCTTCAAAGCCTTCACCCAAGCGGAATTGGATAGGATATACAACATCTGATTTCCCAACAAGACACTAGACACGGGACACTAGACTGCGTGACACGAGTAACAAGAAACCTTCGTGGTTTTGCCCATTCTGACTTCTGTATTCTGGCTTCTATCTTCCTACATCCCCATCCCTTGAGGCTGCCCCTGGCTGTCGTCGCCGCCTTGGCGGGAGTTCTTCTCAAGCTCCATCTTGCCGAAACGGAACTGGAGACCGAGCGAGACACTGCGGCTGTTGAACTTGGCGTCGGAGGTGGAGATGACGTACGGGCTGTTGTTCGACGAGCCCCATTTGTTCCAGTTGAAGATGTCGTTAGCGTTGACAAACACCGTCATCATGCGGTTGAAGAAGTCGGCGCGCAGTCCTGCGTTGATGCCGTAGCGGGCGTGACGCTCGGAGAAGAGGCTCTGCGTGGGCGAGCTGTAGTAGCCTGAAGCCGTTATCTCAAGGCGTTTCCAGAGCTTGGCCCAGATGTTCAGGCGGAAGCTGTACGACCACATGTTCGACTTGTATGGTGCACCGTTGAACTCGGTTTTTATATAGTTGTCATACACGTTGGCATAGAACCTTATGTTGAAGAATCCAGTTGGGCGGTACATCATGTTGAACTCCAATCCGGTGTTATGGCTCTGCCCCACGTTGACAGGGTAGGAGTAGGGCACCACGCGGCCGTAAAGCCAATGGTATTGCGACATCATTACCGAGTTCACGCTGTTGGTCTTGCCACGGTAGTAGGCTGACAGTCCTATCGAGCCGAACTTGTCCCAGTATTTGGTCCAGCCCAATTCCACTGAATGTGTGAAGATGCGGTCTAATTCGGGGTTGCCGGTGCTGTATGAGTCCTCGTGGTAGAGCGGGAACGAACTCAGCTGCTCCGCCTCGGGTGCCGTTATGCGCATGGTGTAGCTTGCGCGGAAGTTGTGCATCGACTTGGTGCGGTAGGAGAGGTGCAACGACGGCCTCACGCTGAAGAAGTGCTTCAAGAAGTTGTATTGTGTCGAGTCGGCGTAGGCACCACCCGCCAGCTCGCTCACGAAACGTATGCCAGGCTTGATGGTAAAGCCTCCGAACTTGTGTTGCAGGGTGAAAAACACTTCGTTTGAGACATCGGTGAACTTGGCCAGATGGCTGCGGTAGGCATCGTTTATCCATGTTTCGCCGACAAGCGTGTCAGTTCTGTGTTTCTCTTTCTCAAGATGATAAGCTGAGTTGATGCCGACCGAGATCTCTCCGTTTTTTGAGTAAGGTCTGTTGTAAACCACTTCTGCCTCAAAGCCGCCATTTGTTTCATCGCTTTTTTGATCCTTGGTGCGCGTGTAGTTTACGGGTAAGGTGAAAACCCTGTCGACCACTCCGCTGTCTTTGCCGCCGAACACGTCACCGTCGAGGCTGACAGAGATGTTGTGCCCTTTGTTGTCGAACTTGTGTTGGTAGTAAACTCCAGCGTTGGCGTAATAATGTGAGTTTTTTGTGAGCGACATTTCAGAGAGGTCGGTGACGAGGGTGTCGGCGAACGGGATGCCATATTCATCGAAATACTCTTCGCGGTATTGCATCTCGTTGTTGTCGCTGTTGTTCCAGTTAGGCCAACCGCTGGCCCACACGTTGATGCTGTTGGCGCTGTCAATCTCATAGTCCAAGCTGAAATAGCCGCCAGTGTTGAAACTCTTGCTCTTGTGGAACGAGGTGTCGAACTCGTAGTTGAGGGTGTCGTTTGCATCGTTGAGCAGCCACTGGTGCGATGTTGAGTTGTTTTTCCATATCGAGAAGCCTCCGTTGATGTAGGCGTTCACTGTCAATTTGTTGTTCGACCAGACGTATGAGAACCACGGGTTCACCGATGGTCTTGACGAGCCGTTCACACCAAAGCTGTAGAACTCGTTCTTCTGCACCTTTGCGTTGGTGACGATGTTGATGATGCCGTCGGCCTTTGAACCGTAGCGTGCCGATGGGTTGGTGATGACTTCCACATGGTCGATGCTGTTGGCGGGCAGCTGTTGTATGTAGGTCTTGAGGTTCTCCTCGCTCATGTGCGACGGCTTGTCGTTGATCCACACCTCCACGCTTGAGGTGCCTCGCAGGGTGATGTTGCCTTCCACGTCAACCTCCACGCCTGGGGCGTTCTGCAGGGCGTCGGATGCCGTTCCCGTCTGTATGCTGGGGTCCTCGGCAACGTTGTACATGGTCTTTTCGCCTTCCACAGAGAACAAGGGGCGTTTCTCGACGATGACCACCTCGTTGAGGTTGGTTGAGCCTTCTTTTAGTTTTATCTTGCCCAAATTCGTGTTGCTGGTCACACTGACAAGTTGCTCGTAGGTCTCAAAACCTATTGCGGAAACTTGTAGGCGATAGTCCCCGTCGGGAACGGCGACAATCTCGAAAAAGCCTTTGTCGTTGGTAGCTGCACCGCTCACGAAAACGCTGTCGGTCTGTCGCATGAGTCCGACATTCACAAAGGGAATAGCCTGACCGTTGGCCTCTTCCACTATTGTTCCGGTCACTTTGTTCTGTGCCACCGACGATAGGGTTAGGAACAAGCAGCAGAATAATGTAAGTATGAAAGATATCCTATTTCTCATATTCTTATCTTTAAGTAAAAAGACTTAATTAATAAACGACAAAGATACACAAATAATATGTTTGTCGTCATTTTTTTGCGACAGAGAAAATATTTTCAATAAAAAAATATCGTGTATTATTATTTATTACCTTTGCAGATTGATTTATGAAGTCAGGAATGACGGGATTGATATTGCTGTCTTGAAGTCAAAAAAGCTTCAAGAAGTATTTTGTTTTTATGTAAAAAATTCATTTTCAGATGAAAAAGACCAAATATATCTTTGTTACAGGTGGTGTTACCTCATCGCTGGGTAAAGGCATCATCTCTTCGTCGCTTGCCAAACTTCTGCAAGGCAGGGGCTTTGACGTGACGATACAGAAACTTGATCCGTATATCAACATTGACCCTGGTACGCTCAACCCGTATGAGCATGGCGAGTGTTTCGTCACTGACGACGGTGCTGAGACCGACCTCGACTTGGGCCATTACGAGCGTTTCTCGAATGTGCCTACCTCGCAGGCGAACAACGTCACTACAGGCCGTATCTACCAGAACGTGATAAACAAGGAGCGTAAAGGTGAGTTTCTCGGTTCAACCGTGCAGGTCGTGCCTCACATCACCGACGAGATAAAACGCTGCATCACCCTTTTGGGCAATACCGGCAAATACGACTTTGTAATTACAGAAATAGGAGGTACAGTTGGCGACATCGAGTCGTTCCCCTTCATTGAGGCAGTGCGTCAGATGCGCTGGGAGCTTGGCCACGACTGCGTTATGATACACCTTACCCTGGTGCCTTATCTTGCCGCAGCAGGCGAACTGAAGACAAAGCCCACACAGCACTCTGTCAAGAACTTGCAGCAGCAGGGTGTCCAGCCCGACATCATTATATGCCGCACCGAGCATCATCTTACCGAGTCGATGAAAGCAAAGATAGCTCTGTTCTGCAATGTGGAGAAGACTTCCGTCATCGAGAGCATCGATGCACCTTCTATATATGACGTGCCGATGAACATGCTCGCCGAGAAGCTTGATGTAGAGGTGCTGCGCAAGTCCGACACTGCAATCCCTGAGATTCATATAGAGAAATGGGAGAACTTCCTGAAACACCTGCACAGCCCGTCGCATGAGGTGAATGTGGCTCTTGTCGGCAAATATGTCGAGTTGAAGGACGCCTACAAGTCGATTCGCGAGTCGTTCATCCACGGTGGCGTGGCAAACGAGACAAAGGTGAACATCATCTCGGTACACAGCGAATATATCAACGAGAACAATATCCACGACCTGCTTGACGGCGTCGACGGCATTCTGGTTGCCCCTGGATTCGGCAAACGCGGCATCGAAGGCAAGGTGCTTGCTGTGCGTTACGCCCGCGAAAACAAGATACCGTTCCTTGGGATATGCCTCGGTATGCAATGCGCGGTGATAGAGTTCGCCCGCAATGTGCTCGGCTATCGCGATGCCGACTCCACAGAGATGAATCCCGACACGACACATCCTGTCATAGACTTGATGAGCGAACAGAAGAACATTCAAAACATGGGCGGCACTATGCGTCTGGGTGCATATCCCTGTGTGTTGCAGGAGAACTCAAAAGCATTTGAGGCCTATCATGAGAAGATGATAATGGAACGCCACCGTCACCGCTATGAGTTCAACAACAAGTACTATAGCGAGTATGTTGAAAACGGCATGATTGCAACAGGCCGCAACCCCGAGCACGACCTTGTTGAGATAGTGGAGATACCCACGCACCCGTGGTTCGTCGGAGTTCAGTTCCATCCCGAATACAAGAGCACCGTGGCACACCCGCATCCTCTCTTTGTGTCGTTCGTGAAAGCCATGTTGCAGCATAAGGATAATAACAAATGAGAAACGAGAAGAAACAGTAATGAACAAAAACTCAATAATAGGATTTATACTTATAGCTGCAGTGCTGATAGGATGGATGATATGGGTGTCGCCGTCGAAGGAAGAACTGGCTGAACGCCAGCGCGTTGCCGACTCTATAAGGGCTGCCAACGAAGAGCGCGCACGCATCGACTCCTTGAAGTTCGCTGAAGCCCAGCAAAACCAGCAAACGGAGGTGCAGACCATCGACACCGCTTTGATGGAGGAGTTGGACTCCGCTGCCATTCAAAACATGAAGTACCAGAAACTGCGCGACAGCTTCGGCCATTTCGCATCGTCGTCGGAAGGCGAGGACAAGACTTGGACGATAGAGAACAAGCTCGTCAAAATCGACATCTCATCGAAAGGCGGCAATGTGCATCAGGTGGAACTGAAAAACTATCATACCTACGACTCGCTGCCGCTCATCAATTTCGACCCCGAGACAGAGGTCTTTAATTTGTCGTTCTTCGAACAGAACAACAAGTTGGTCAACACCTCGGAGATGTATTTTGAGCCTTATCTCAATGGCCGTCCTTATAGTGGTGGCGCGTTGACAACGCTCGATGGCGACAGCATCGTCTTCGCGATGCGTCTTTTCGCTGACGATGCTTCAGGTAATAAGTTGATGGATAAATATATTGAATATCAATATATTGTGAAGGATAACGACTATATGTTCGACTTCAACATCAACCTTGTGGGAATGAATGAGGTCATTGCCCGCAATACTAACTTCCTCTCTCTTGATTGGGGAATCGATGTTTTGCAGACTGAGAAGAGCGTTGACCGTTTCACTGGTTCGTCGATTTATTATATGCAGTACAGCAATAACGATGTCGACTATCTTAGCGAGAACAAGGACGACGAGGAGACCATACAGGTGAAACTCAAGTGGCTCTCGTTCAAGCAGCGTTTCTTTTGCAATGTGCTTGTCGCGAAAGATGCGATGGAGAACGCAAAGATCTCGACTTTCACAAAGAAAAATCCTGCCAATCCGCGTTATCTGAAGAGCATGTCAGCCAATATAGAGTTACCTTACAATGCCAATGCCGAAGTCAGCACTTTGCCGATGGCATTCTATTTTGGCCCCAACCACTTCCAGACTTTGAAGAAGTATGACCTCAACCTGCAACGTCAGATAAACCTTGGCAGTTTCTTCCTGATACGTTGGATAAACTACGGTGTGATTTATGTGTTCAACTGGCTTGGCTCATACGGCTGGAGCTATGGTATCGTTATTCTCATCCTCACTTTAATAATAAAGGTGATACTTTTCCCGATAGCGTTCAAGTCGTACAAGTCGACGGCTGTGACGAGGGTGCTGAGACCCGATATAGAGGCCATCAATGCCAAATATCCCGACGAGAAGGACATGATGAAGAAACAGCAGGCCATTCTGACTCTTCAACGTCAGGCCGGAGTGAGTCCGGCGGCGGGCTGTGTGCCTATGCTGCTGCAGATGCCCATCCTGTTTGCTGTGTTTCGTTTCTTCCCGTCGAGTATCGAGCTTCGTCAGCAGCCATTCCTTTGGGCCGACGACCTCTCAACCTACGACAGCGTGCTTGACCTGCCATTCAGGATCCCAGGCTATGGCGACCATGTCAGCTTGTTCTGCTTGCTGATGACCATCACCACTTTCATCTATACATACGTCAACAACAAGCAGATGGACACCGGCTCCAACCCGCAGATGAAGGGCATGAAGATAATGATGTATCTTATGCCGATACTCTTCCTCGGCATTTTCAACAGCTATTCGTCGGGCTTGAGCTACTATTATATGCTGGCCAACATCATCACCTTCATCCAGATGTTCCTGTTCCGCGCCCTCATCGATGAGAACAAGATCCGTGAGAAGATTGAGATTGCAAAGAAACAACCTGTCAAGAAATCGGCTTGGCAGAAGCGTTTGGAGGAGGCTCAAAAAGCCGCGGCGCAACAGCAGCGCAAGAAATAAAGAGTGAGTTTGACCAAATGAACTTAACCCCGGAAGTTACTTTCGGGGTTTTATTATTATGCAAAAAAAAACAGGGCATTGCCCTGTTTTTTTTGAAGCTATTTTGAGTTTATTATTAAGCTTCGGCGTTCTCAGCGGGTGCTTCGGCAACGGGTTCTTCTGTTGCGGGAGCTTCCTCTGCTGTTGCAGCGGCTTCAGCTTCAGCCTCGGCAGCCTTCTTGGCTTCCATCTCGGCTAATCTCTTCTTAGCTATCTCGGCAGCACGAGCCTCGTTGATCTTGGTCTCGGCTTCCATGCGTGACTTGCGCTCATTGCGGCTCTTCTCCTCAACGCCCTTGGCTATGTTGGCGTCTTTGGCTTCTCTTTCCTTCAGCCAAGCTTGGAACTTGACTTCAACTTGCTCCTCGGTCAAGGCACCTTTGCGGACACCGCCCATGAGGTGGTGCTTCAGCATGACGCCTTTTCTTGAAAGCAGTGAACGGGCTGTGTCGGTAGGAACAGCGCCTACGCCGACCCAGTACATTGCACGGTCGAAGTTGAGGGTGACCTCAGCTGGATTGGTTAAGGGATTGTAAGTTCCAAGTTTCTCGATGAACTTACCGTCGCGTGGTGAGCGACTGTCGGCAACGACGATGTGATAGAAAGGCTGGCCTTTCTTACCATGTCTTTGCAGTCTGATTTTTGCTGGCATAAAATTGCTCTTTTTAATTGATAATTAATGAATTAACTGAAATCTACCCGAGATTTCGGCTGCAAAGATACAACTTTTGTTTGAACGACGGCATAAAAAGAGGAAGATTTTTTTCAAGAAGACAGAATATAGAATACAGAAGTCAGAATGGCAAAGCCCTGTAGTGTCGTAGCGCGCTACGACTCCACAAACACACCATAACTTCTAACTTCCAACTCATAACTTTTAATTTGAAGCATCTCTCGCGTCTTTTTTTCAAGAAGTCAGAAGACAGAATACAGAAGTCGGAATGAGTGACTATGAAAATGTCCCAATCGTCTCCTTTCATATTTTCACAACTTAACATCTTATCATCTTAACAACTAAACAAATCAACACATCAACAGATAAACAACCTTTAGCTCATTGCCAAAGGCAATAAATCAACAATTATTCATACATTTGCATCGTTTTTGTAGAAGTATGGAAAAGAACAAACTCAACTGGGGCTACGTGGCTGGTATCGTGTCGGGCATAACATACGGCATGAACCCTCTTTTTGGCGTGCCTGTCATAAACAAAGGATTGGATGTCAACTCTTTGCTGTTTTATCGTTATGGCGTGGCAACTATGCTGATGCTTGTATTTATGCTTGCGGCAAGGAAACAGATTCGTGTCACATGGAAGCAGTTTGGGCTGATGACACTGCTGGGCGTGCTTTTCACTGCCTGCAGCCTGACCCTGTTCGAGGCTTATAAATACATCCCATCGGGCGTCGCGACAAGCATCCTTTATGTCTATCCCATCATGGTGGCGGTGATAATGATGTTTTTCAGGCAGTTTCCAACATGGCAGACGTGGGTGTCCATCTTCGCCGGCGTGATAGGTGCCGTTATGCTTTCCTTGAAAGGGGAGGGCGGCTTCATCGACTGGCGCGGCATAGTACTTGTTGTGGCATCGGGATTGAGCTACACCTTGTTTATTGTGATTGTCAACCAGAGCAAGTCGGTAAAGGCGCTGCCCAACCTGACATTGACGTTCTATTGTTTCTTGATAGGCACGATAATGCTGTTTGCCATGTCAGGATTTGGCGTGGATTTGAACCCCGTTCCGGATGCGGTGAGCTGGCTCAATGTGTTGGGCTTGGCCGTGCTGCCTACAGTGGTGGCTACCATCACGCTTGCTGCCTCGACAAAGTCTGTCGGAGCAACAAAGACCTCTATTCTCGGCATTCTGGAACCTTTGACGGCGATATTAATCGGGACTTTGGTGTTTCATGAGCCTTTCACAATAGCTGTGGCTATTGGAGTGGTGTTGATATTGTTCGCCATCGTGTTTATGGTGGTGACAGAGCGTAAAAGTTGATATTTTCTATCTTTGCAATTGAAAAATGTCTTTTTTATGAAAAACGTAATCACATTTATCATTTCCTCTGTTATACTCACTCTTTTGGTATATCTCTATTTCTATGCCACTGTTGGCGATGATGCTATGCAGTCGATGGAGCCTTACAAGGACTGGATTGCTGTTTCGGTGATACTTCTCTCGGTTGCCATTGCCTTTGTGGCGGCCAAGATAAGGAGAAGGAGGGAGGATGAACTTGATTTTGGCAAACCTGCATCACGTGTCACGCAGTCACGCGTCTCGCAGTCAACATATCAGGACAATGACCATGACAATGACAGCGACACTGACTTTGACCATGATGTTGAGGAGTCCCGTGTCGCGCAGTCAGAAGAAGACGTTGACGGTTATTACAACCACACGGCTTTTGTCCGTTACGAGGTTGGCGACGACGACGAGCCATACGAAGACTTCGTCTATGTTGGCGTTGAGGATGATGAGTTTGACGAACTCAGTGAGGCTGAATACAATGGCAGATACCTCGACATGGATTTCATCGCCGAGAACTTTTCCGAGTTGCACGACCGCATCATCGTCGCCATCCGTCAGCGGGTCATGGAAAAGTACTGCGACTATTTCTATTCAGAAGCCAACAACTACCTTAATCCCAGGGAATATCCACTCGACAGCAGCGTGGATTACGATGTGTTGAATCTGGATTGAGTGTGTAACCCTTATAATCTCCCGTTCACCACGTTCCAGTCAACGATCTGCCAAAGCGTGTTGAGGTAGTCGGCGCGGCGGTTTTGGTAGTCGAGATAGTATGCGTGTTCCCAAACGTCGAAGGTGAGCAGAGGTTTCAGGCCTTTTGAGGTCGGCACTGCGGCATTGGTCTCCTGTGTGATGACGAGCTTGCTATCTTTGTCGAGTGAGAGCCATACCCAGCCTGAACCGAACAGTGTCGTTCCTTGTTTCACAAATTCTGCCTTGAAAGCCTCAAACGAGCCGTATTGTGCGTCGATGAGGCTGGCAATCCTGCCCATAGGCTTGTTGTCAGCAACGGGAGCCTTGAACTGTTCGAAGTATAGGTTGTGGTTGATGATTTGTCCGGCGTTGTTGCGGATGCCGCCTTCCGAGTTGAGGTAAATGTCGTCCACGCTCATGCCGTTGAATTTGTCGTTGCTTTCAAGGGCGGCATTGAGGTTGTTGACGTAAGCTTGAAGGTGCTTGCCGTGATGAATCTCGATGGTGCGTTGGCCTATGACAGGCTCCAAGGCGTTGCTTTGATAGTTTAATGGTTGAAGTTCAAATTTGCTCATGGTAGTATTTTTTTTGAATTTGGTTCAAAGATAGTGTTTTTTTTTGGAATAAGAAAAAAAGTTTCAAAAAAAAGACTTCGTGATGTGGGACAAAATAATAACACAAAACGGCGCAGGTCTAGCCTGTACCGTTTTCACCAATGATGTGGGGCATAAAACCGGAATTAAAACCTAAAAACAAAGTCCAGTCTGCACCGTTTTTCGCCAACAATGGCACTTACAGTTTAGGTAATGTTACTTGCTCATCATCTTGTCGATGTCTTTTTTTGAGAAATTGCCCAAGATCACGATGATATTGCTCTCGTCATTCTCGACACTGCAAATCACAAACTCTTTCGGTGTGGATTTCCCGTTGAAGAGAATCGACACCTTTGAATCGTCGTCGCGTGAATTAATCAACTCCTCGTAGTTCTTGTCGTTGCATATCTTCTTGATGTCGTCATCGATTGATTTTTTGGCACTGGGAGAGGAAGAGCTTATAACCAGCATCTTTTCGACTTTGTTGGCATCAATGGAGCTGACTCCTTGAATCAAAGATGTACCCATTTCCATCATCGACTTGTTGATGCACACATACTCTATGCCTTTCATGTCGGCATACTTGGCATAAATCTTGTTTTGCGCTTTGGCGCTCAGCACTGCCACGACCATCAAGGCAAGCAGCATCAATTTTCTCATGTTCTTTTTCATAATTATTTGATTTTTACATATTTATTGAATTTTTCAACTGATTTTTCAACCTGCATCGTGACTTTGTCCATATCGACTTGGCATAGGCTTTTCACATGGTTTATCTTGTCATTTGCCAACATCAAGGCTTGGGCTGCTTGCTCGGGACTGTCACAGTTGTTTTGGAACGGGTCTCCCGACTTGTTCTGCCACCATGCCAGCATTGTCACAACTATGACTATTGAGGCGGCAATTGCTGTCCAACTGGAGAGCCGCTTCCACCTTGCTTTCTTCTTCTCTTCGCTTTCCATTCTGGATATGGCAGCTCGCAATGAATCGTCAAGGTCGGAGGGAGCATTGTCTTGCCTATAGTTGGCCAAAGCATCGAAATAAGGCTTGTATTCCCCAAATTCTCCATCGCAGGAGGTAGCGAAATAATCGTTCAGTTCCTTATCTTCGTCTATACTGCTAGTCCCCTCAAAATGCCGTGCAATCAATGCCTTAATATGTTCCTTGTCATTTTTCATATTCATATATCATTATCAATTAATTGTTTAAGTTGTTTACGGGCACGCGACAGCATTTGTCTGATGTTGTCTTGACTGTAACCCGTCATGCGGCCTATCTCGTCGAAATCAAGTCCTTCGAAAGTCCTGAGTGTGAAAACAAGCCTATGTTTCTGCGGCAACAGGTCAAGCAATCGCATTATGTCATTTTCGGCAATGTTAGGCATCTCTACAGCAGCGTCAAAGGTCGTAATGGTATCGGTGGCGAGTTCCCTGTATTTCGTTTTCAGCTTGTTTATCGCCATGTTGCGTGTCATGGTAAGCATCAATGGCAGAGGGTCTTGGACTGGGTCTATCCTGTCGCGCATCTGCCAGAGGCGTGCAAAGACCTCCTGCACTACGTCGTTGGCATCGTCTCTGTCTCGCAACAGGTTATATGCAGTGGCATAAACACGCCGTCCATGTGTCAGGTACCTTTCGCAGAATGTCTTGCTTTTATTCATTTCGCGGACTTCTTTTTAATGTAATACAACCATGATGCCATTTTGTGACACGTCATAAGAAAAAAAGAATAAATTTCGGTTGTGTGGCACAAAGAGCTGCAACAAAAAAAACGGAAGGCAATACTTTTGCAGCCATGCCTTCACAATTCTACAATGATTTTGTGTTTTTTATTTGTTTGACGCAAGTGTCATGTCATACCTCACATTTTTCTTCTTAGCAGACGCATTCGATGCGTTCCTACAGCATCCTTTGCGCCTTCTTTCGTTACTTCTTTTTTGGGGTCTTTGTCAGTGCGATGGTCAAAGTCAGAAACTTAGAACTGCCTTATTGCCCGAACATAAAACTTGTTGTCTTTCTGCCTTGCCTCAACGACTACTTCTCCGTTTTCGATATATCCAGCGGCAGCTGTGATGGTGCCAGTCTCGGTGCTTGTCCAGAAAGTCTTGTCCTCCATGGTGTTGTAGCCCAGTGAGACCAGCGTTTTATTGACGGCTTCTTGGTTCTGTAAAAGATATCCAAGCTCTCTTTTTGATGGTAGATACCAATCTTTGGGTCTGATGTTGCCTGCCTTGTACCACCAATTCTTGTCGAATGTCCATTTCATGGCAGGGTAGTCAAGAAGGTAGAAGTTCGACATCAGTATGTTGGTGTTGTTCCATCCGTCGTTGGCGTTGGTGGCGCCTGTCTCGTTCAGCACGAAGTTGGGATAGCACCACTCAGCCACTGTGTCGTTGAGGCTTACCATAAGGCCATTGGTGCCGCCTTGCAGGGTGAAGAAAACGATGCCGCGTATGGTGTCGTTGCTGAAGATGTCGCCAATCTCGTAGGTCTTGAAAGGCGGGGGAGTTCCTCCTTCTTCCTCTTCGTGTTTATGGCAGGCGGAAAACAATACAGTAACCAATATTAAAAGGCAAACAAATCTTTTCATCTATGTACTTTTGTGCAAAAATAATAATTATTGGGGAGGAGAGGGTGTTTTTTAATGTTTATAAAACATCTTTCTTTCGCTGTATATCAGGAAAACGGCGGGTTTCTTGTTCAGGTCGCCTTTGTAGCCGCGCCATTGGCTGATGTCCTGGCTTATTATGAGCTCGTCGTCGCAGGTGATGTTTTGAGCTATACAGAGGCGGGTGTTTGGATGGCAGAATTTACATAGGTCGGCGAGCATGGCGTTGTTACGGAAAGGTGTCTCGATGAAGAGTTCCGTCTCGTTGTTGGCGGCAGAGCGTCGTTCAAGGTCTTTTATGGCGTTTTGTCGTTCGGGGCTCTTTATCGGCAAGTAGCCATGAAAGGCAAAGGCCTGTCCGTTGAAGCCCGATGCCATTAGTGCTAGAATCATCGCGTTGGGGCCTGTCAGTGGCACGACTTTGATGCCTGCGGAGTGAGCCAGTTCGACAACCAAGGCTCCCGGGTCGGCCACGCAGGGTGTGCCGGCTTCCGACATCAGCCCTACGTCCTCGCCGTTGAAGCATGCTCCTAGGTGAGTCGTCAGGTCAAGCTCGCGGCTGTTGTGCTTGTCGAGTTCCACAAACTCAATGTCATCGATGGGCGTCGCCATGCCGATGCGGCTCAGCATGCGTCTTGCCGTGCGGGTGTTTTCTACGACAAAATGTTTGAGTTGGCGCACTGTGTCAAGTGTTCCTTGTGGGATGACTTGCTCTGGTTTTGTGTTTCCCAAAAGGGTAGGGACGAGATAAAGTGTTCCAAAAAGGTCGTTTCTCATGTCAGGGTGTGTCAGGCGAGTATTTTCTTTTCGATGTCGTTCATCATGGCGCGGAACTGCTTGTCGGTCTCGATGCGGTCGTTAATGGTGTTCACGGCGTGCCAGACGGTGGCGTGGTCTTTGTTGCCGCATTGTTTGCCAATGACGCTGAGGCTTGCCTTGGTGTATTTCTTCGAGAAGTACATGGCGATCTGCCTCGACTGCACGATTTCCTGTTTGCGGTTTTTCACCGAGAGCTGTTCGGGAGTGGTGCCGAAATAGTCGCACACCACATCGACCACGTGGGCTATGGAGATTTCTTTGACAGTGTTTTGCGTGAACTTGTCTATCATGTCTTTTGCAAACTCGAAGTTTATGTCGTCCTTGAGTATGGTTGACTGTGCTATGAGCGAGTAGAGTACGCCTTCCAGTTCTCTCACATTGGTGTGGATGTTCTCGGCCATATAGCTGACAATCTCGTCTGGTATGATTTTCCTGCCGAACGATGAGAGCTTCTTCTGTAGTATGGCTGCGCGTGTTTCAGCGTCGGGCATACCCAGTTCGACTGTGCATCCCCATTTGAAGCGCGAAATAAGCCTTCCTTCAATGTCTTGAATCTCCGACGGCATCTTGTCGCTAGTCAGAATGAGTTGCTTGTTGTTCTGATGCAGATAGTTGAAGATATGGTAGAACGACTCCTGGGTCTTTACTTTGTTGGCAAGGAACTGGATGTCGTCTATTATCAGCACGTCGATTGTCTGGTAGAGTTTGATGAAACCCTCTATCTGTTTCGACTTGGCTGCATTTACATACTGGTTGATGAATTGCTCGGCCTGAACGTAATATACGCGTTTGTCGCTGAATAAACGCTTGATGTTTTGTCCGATGGCGTGGCAAAGATGTGTCTTGCCCAGACCTGTCTTGCTGTGTATGAAGAGAGGGTTGAAGGCTGTTTTGCCAGGGTTTTGCGATATTTGCATACCCACTTCACGTGCCACAAGGTTGCATTGCCCCACCACGAAGTTCTCGAAGGTGTATTCTTTCTTCAACTGTGTGTCGAGGTTCAGCCCAGGGTAGGCGTATGGGTTTCGCGGGCCTTCGATAGGCGGTTTGAGCGGCGTGATTGACGGTGTGACGCTAGTGTCGGTTATGTCAACATCGGGAACTTTTTGAATAACCGTGGCGCGGTATTCAAGCCGCCCCTGCGGCCCTAAATAACGCTTTATGGATGAGTTTATCAGTTCAGGGTAGTTTTTGTCGAGCTGTTCGGCAAAATAAGGCGAAGGCACACGAACAGTGAGTATTGGCCCAATCTCATCGGTGCGAAGCTGGGTGGGCTCAATGGGCTTGAACCAAGCCTCAAACTCGGGCATGGTGGTGTTGGCCTTGATTACCTCCAAACATTTATTCCATATATCTATATGTGGCAGTGCCATTAAAATTCAATTTATTTGTCCTAAAATGAGTAGGAAGCGATGACAAAATCATGTCATTCTTCTAACGTTTTTCAGCGTGCAAAAATCAGAAGAAAAAAGTTAATAAAAAAACTTTTTTATCCTTGATTTTCTCGAAAAATAGTCCTAAAATACGAAGGGTTTTGTGGTGTGTGTGTCATGGGATGTTGAAATACAGTGCGTTATACGACTTTTATCTGATTTAGAACAACCTCTTTTATCATCGAAAATCGTTCCTCGATTTTTCCTGCATTTTTTTTTCTTGTTGAAAACTCAATGTGACAGGCCGTGTCGTAGACCGATTTGGTTTGTTCCACACCGACTTCTTTCAATATCCTTGATACTTCGTTTGTTACGCTGTAGGGGAAGTCAATCGAATAATAAATATTTACAATTTTATTAACAATTCCAGCGTTGTCCAAAGCTTCGCGACTGGCTGTTTTATAAGCGTTTATGAGTCCGCTGACTCCTAATTTGGTACCGCCGAAGTAACGAACCACGATTACACAAGTGTTTGTGACTCCTTTTGATAAAATCTGGTTCAGGATGGGTTTGCCTGCCGTGCCGGCTGGCTCGCCGTCGTCGTTCGAGCGGCTTATCGACTTGTCTGCACCTATTATATATGCATAGCAGTGATGCCGTGCGTCGTGATATTTCTTCTTCGACTCAATCAGTGCTGCTTTGACTTCATCTTCGCTTTCGACGACGAATGCCGATGCGATGAATTTGCTGCCCTTCTCCTTGTAAAGGCCTTCACCGGTGTGGTCGAGGGTGGTGTATGTGTCGTCGATTTCCACGAAAAAGTTCTTTTTTGACGTGCAAATATAAAAAATGCTGTTGAAATACTGTAAAATGACATATTTTTGCAAAATGATAAATTCGATTTCTGAAATACGGCGAAAATATATATCGACTCTCGAACCTCTTTATGGATACCGTGAATCGGTTGCCATGCTTGATTTGTTGCTTGACAAGTGCTTTGGAATCAGCAAATTACATCTTATAATGAACGAGAACGAGCGTCTTGATGACGACAAGTTCCAGCAGTTGAGGTCCTTTGTTGACGATTTGTTGGCATTTCGTCCTATTCAACATATAATAGGTAGTGTCGATTTTTGTGGGTGTGAGGTAAGGGTAAGTCCCGATGTTTTGATTCCACGTCCCGAAACAGCTGAGATGGTTACGGAAATATGTAATAAACATGTTGATAACCAGCCAGGTAGAATAGTTGATGTATGCGCAGGTTCTGGCTGTATTGCGATTTCGTTGGCAAAATTTTTCCCATCCTCTAAAGTCAAGGCAATAGAGTTGTCGGAAAAAGCCATCGCATTGGCTTCGAAAAACGCTTATATAAATAAGGTGGATATAGAGTTTGTGAAGGCCGATATTCTTAATCCTGAAACGTTCATTTCCAGCGACAAAGTCGATTTAGTAGTCAGCAATCCTCCATACGTATGCAACTCAGAGAGGGCGTCGATGCAGCCTAATGTGCTTGATTATGAGCCTGGTATGGCTCTTTTTGTTTCCGATGAAGACCCGCTTGTCTTTTACAAGTCAATATTGCAAAAAGCATTGTTGTGCCTGAACGATAAAGGTGAAGTTTGGCTTGAGATTAATGAACATAAACAACAAGAAATGAGTGTGTTATGTGGACAGCTGGGCTTTGCATCAGAGTTTTACAACGACATAAACGGGAAATGCCGTTTCTGCCGTGCGTGGATTTGTTAGCCTAAGACCGTGTAAGTCATAAATCCGGCGAAAGCGAGGAGAAATAAGATTCCTTCTGGACGTGAGATTTTTCGTCCCTTGCCGGTATAAACAAACAATAGCAATAGTAAATTGCTGAAAAACAATATGTAAAGATTGGCATTCATTTTAGGGTCGAACTCCAGAGGTGTTATCAGCCCACTGATGCCGAGAACGATAAATATGTTCAAAATATTGGAACCAAGCACGTTGCCGATGGCGATGTCGGAGTTCTTTTTAGTTGCGGCAACAATACTTGTGATGAGTTCGGGCAGCGAGGTGGCGATGGCTACAACTGTCAGTCCTATCATGGCTTCGCTCATGCCCCATGAACGGGCTATGGCTTGTGCGTTGCGCGACACAAGCTCGCCGCCTGCGTAAAGCCCGCCTATGCCAAGTATGAGAAGCAGTATGGTTTTGCCCCATGGCATGATGGTTTGTTGCTCGCTGAGCGATTCTTCCATGTTGTTCTCTTTGCCTTTGTCGATGGTTAGAAGAAGATAGGCAACCGCTGAGATGAGAAGAATGGTGCTTTCGCCCCAGCTGATGGTGTTGGCTTTGCCGAAAATGGTGATGTTGGCTACAAGTATGAGTATGGAAGTGGCAAGGAATCCTGCGGGGATGTCGCGTCGTATGGTCACGTTGCTGATGTTGATGGGGTAGATGACAGCTGAGACGCCCAAAATAAGCAGCAGGTTCGTGATGTTGCTGCCTATGATGTTTCCTATGGCCAGGCCTGAGCTTCCTTTGGCGCAGGCAAAAATATTGATTATGAGTTCAGGCAACGAGGTGCCGAATGCCACTATGGTAAGACCTATTATTAATGGCGACATTTTGGCGCGTATGCCCAAACTGGTGGCAGCGCTCACAAGCCAGTCGGCACCGAGAATGAGCACCGCAAAACCAACGATAAGGAGAAAATATGTCATTTCAGATCTGTGTAATTAGTTGTAAATGCGTGCTCCAAAAATGCTGCTTCCTATGCGAACCATGGTGCTGCCTTCCTCAATGGCTATCTTATAGTCACCCGACATACCCATTGAAATCTCTTTAAAGTATTCTTTATCTGTAAAATAGTCTTGTTTTATGGTCTCGAAAATATTTTTGAGATTGGCAAACTCGGTGTGGATGAGGCTTTCGTTGTCGGTGAAGGTTGCCATTCCCATGACACCGCAAAGTCTGATATTGTTTAAAGTCAGGAAATCAGGTGATTCGAGCAAGGCACGTGCCTCGTTCATGTCAAGGCCGAATTTTGTTTCCTCGGTTGCGATATGGAATTGGAGCAGACAGTCGATGGTGCGGTTGCGTTTCAAGGCTTCGGCATTGACGGCTTCGAGTAGATGTGTGCTGTCGATGGAGTGAATCAGTTTGACGAAGGGTGCTATGTATTTTATTTTGTTGCTTTGCAGGTGGCCTATGAAATGCCAGTCAATATTGTTGGGCAGGGCTGCGTGCTTGTCGCGCATCTCAAGGGCGTGGTTCTCGCCGAAAACCCTCTGACCGGCTTCGTATGCCTCGCGCACATCCTCTATAGGCTTTGTCTTCGACACCGCTATCAGCTTGACGCCGTCGGGAATAGTCGATAAAATATGCTCTAAATTTTCTTTTATCATGACTCAAAATTTGATTTGCGCAAAGATACGCAAACTTATTGTCCTTTTTTGCTATTTTTGCGAAAAAATACGGAATATGAAAGATTTACTTCGTTATATATTGAAAACCAGCGTTTTGCTTTTGTTGCTGTTTGACATGATGCGTTTGTTTTTCGTTCTGAACTACATTCCGACAATAAAATCAGAGCATGTCGCTTTTGCTGATTTGCTCTCGGTTGTGTGGCACGACAAGCATCTCGACCTCTCAACGGTGTCTTATCTTATGGCAATACCTGTTATTGTTGCATGTGTGCTGGCCATCATGGGACGTTTCGACAGAATGAGATGGCTGCGTGTTTATTTTGTTCCCGTGATTTTCTTTTACAACTTGATTGTTATGGGCGAGACGGGCGTTTATGGCGAGTGGAAGACCAAATTATCATACAAAGTCCTGCTTTATCTAAAAGAGCCAAGCGAGATAATTAGCTCTGTCTCAACTGGTAAGGTGGCTTATTTTATTGTGATGCTGCTGCTTTTCAGCTCGCTTTTTGTGTGGCTGTACATTCGTTTTTGCGAGCCTAAGACTAAAGCTCAACGAGGTGTCAGTTGGTCATCGTTGATTGCGACGCCTTTTTTGTTTGGGTTGACGTTTCTTGGTATCCGTGGCGGATTTAATGCAATTCCTATCTCCACCGCATCGGCCTATTTCAGCGAGCATTATTTTGTCAATATTGTGTCGGTAAATCCTGCCTATAACCTTATGGAAAGCGTCACCAATGGTGTGAAGTTCGACAGTCAGGTGACTTTCGACTATATGCCAGTTGACAAGGCTGCTGAGCGTGTGGCAAAGCTGCACGACGTTGATTGCGATAGCACGGTTGTGATTTTAGGCGAGAAACGTCCTAATGTCGTGATAGTGTTGCTTGAAAGCTGGTCGGCCGATTTGATTGAGTCGCTTGGCGGACACGGAGGCATTACTCCCAACTTCGCATCGATGGAGAAGGAGGGACTTCTTTTCACAAACTGCTATTCAAGCGGCAACCGTTCGCAGCAGGGCATTGCCTCTATTTACAGCGGTTTGCCGGCTGTGCCTGTCACGACGATAACTCTGCATCCTGAGAAATATCACGCTTGCCAGAGTCTTCCTGCCGATTTGGAGAAACAGGGTTATTACACTAGTTTTTATTTTGGAGGCCGCCTGAATTACGGAAATATACTTTCTTTTCTTAAATATTTGAATTTTAATAAGATAGTCGAAGGTGACGATATCAAAGAACCTGGTTTCGAACGTGGCAAGTTGGGCATTCACGACTCTTATATGCTACCGTGGTATGCAAAACAATTGAGCACTATGCCTCAGCCTTTCTTCAGCACGGTGTTCACCATCAGCTCGCATTCGCCTTACGACTGTCCTCGCATCGATGACACTGATTTCAGCTGGTGCAGCATGGAACGTGACTTTATAGAATCGGCGCACTATACCGACCATTCGTTGAGTTTGTTTATGGAGGAAGCAAGACTGCAACCGTGGTATGACAACACCATTTTTGTTTTCATCGCCGACCATAGTCACAACACCTATTATAATCATCCACTATATTCTTTCGAGTATCATAAGATTCCTTTGCTTGTGTATGGTAAGCCTCTGTTGGAGGAATATCGTGGCAAACAAAACGATGTCATTATGGGCAACACTGACTTTCCTGCCTTTCTGTTGGCACAGTTAGGGTTGAAACACGAAAGATACAGCTGGAGCAAGGACTTTATGAACCTCTGTTACAGACCTTTCGCATATTTCGAGATGGGCGAGGGGACGGCATGGAAATGCAGCAGTGGCGAGTTCGTCCTGTCAAACAGATTTGGCTACAACGTCAAGAAGTTGCCTGAAAAAACGGCCGACAGCATCATCATGGATGGCAAGGCCTACGTGCAGCACTGGTACAACGAGTTTTGCAGTTACTAGCTGATGTATTCAATAGTGTCGTTGGTCAGCAGGGGCTGATAGTTGTAGCGGCGCATTATTTGTGCCACCGAGATGACGTCTTTTTGGCAATAGGTTTTGATGCGTTCAATGTCGTTCTCCTTCCAGTAAACTTCTCCCACCTGGCTTCCGTTGATGTCGTCTTTTGGCGTGGGTATGTCAAGAATGGCACAAAGCAACTCGAGCGAGGTGTAGTTTTTGTAGTCGCCGAACTTCCACAACTCCATCGTGTCGATGAATTGGGTTTCCCAAGGCTTGCGACCTGCCACATCGAGTATTTTGGGCAACTCTATTCCGTTTATTATCATGCGTCTGGCGATGTAAGGGAAGTCAAACTCTTTTCCGTTGTGGGCGCATAATGCGCAATCATTACCTCTGTAATGCTTGTTGAGCAAATCGGCGAAGTCGCTGAGTAGTTTGGCCTCGTCGTGACCGTAGAACGACTTGATGCGAAGTGTGTCGCCTTTGATGAAGCCCACCGAAATGCAAACTATCTTGCCAAATTCTGCATAAATGGCAGCGCGATTGTAAAGGTCGGCGGAGCTAAGTTCCTCTTCGCCTTGCTTGCGTATCATGTCGGCTTTCTTGTTCCATAGTGCCTGCATCCTTTCACTCAACTCACTGAAATCCGACTTCTGCGAAACAGTCTCTATGTCGAGGAAAAGCATCTTTGATAAGTCTTTATATGCCATAACTTTTATTTTTTTGTCATTTGAACAGCAAAGATAAGAATTTTATTGAAGTATATGTGGAAAAGTGTATCTTTGTCGAAAAAATAAGAGGTGTCGGAATATAGCGCATATTTCAATAGGAAGTCTGTCAGCCAGCTGTTTGCGTCTTTTATGCTGTTGCTTGTAGGCGGGCTTTTGTATGTTACTTTCCGTTCCGACAGGCTGCTGATGTTTAGGGTTATTGACTATGTCGGTCTCGGTGATGTCACGGCGTCTTATCGCAGTTTTGTGAATTTGGCATTGCCAGCATGGGTTGTGTACTGCCTTCCTGATGCCCTGTGGTCGGCGGCATATATACTGTTGGTGGATGTGATTATGAAAGGCCACTCTCATGGCGCGAGACTTGTTGTCGCTTCGGTCATACCTATGGTTGGCCTGGTCTCGGAACTGTTGCAAACTACAGGACTTATGCCGGGCACTTTCGATGTTCTTGACATGGTGGCTTACGCCTTACCTTATATATTGTATGTAATAATCATTAAAATATAACACAATGAAAACAAGTACAAAGATAATAATTGCTGTTGCAGTAGTGATATTCGTCCTTATGGGCTTATTTACCTATAAGGTTGGTTCAGAGGAGGAAGATGAGAATAACACTGAACTGGTGGAAAATGATGGTGACAAGGATAATAATTCAGGGGAAAAAGGCGGTGATACGAAAAAATCGGGCAATGTCCAAACCATAAATTCAGATGCTGAAGAGGGCGACCCTTACAAGGAACTCGACGAGCTTATAGGTCTTGAAGACGTGAAGCGCGAGGTGCATGAGCTTGCCGATTTTGTAAAGGTGCAGAAGATGCGTGAGGCTCAAGGCTTGAAGGTGCCTAACATGTCGTACCACCTTGTGTTCACTGGCAACCCCGGTACGGGTAAAACCACCGTGGCGCGTATAGTGGCACGTATCTACAAAGACCTGGGCATCTTGAAAAAAGGGCACACAATCGAGACAGACCGTTCCGGTTTGGTTGCGGAATATATGGGCCAGACTGCAATAAAGACTAATGCCATAATCGATTCGGCTCTTAACGGCGTGCTTTTCATCGACGAGGCTTACGCTCTTGTGCCCAAAGGCAACCATCAAGGCGATTATGGTGAAGAAGCCATATCGACACTACTGAAGCGCATGGAAGACGACCGCGACAAATTAGTCGTCATCATAGCAGGCTATACTGATGAGATGAAAGACTTCATCAACTCAAACCCCGGACTGCAGTCGCGCTTCAACCGTTACATTGATTTCCCCGACTATACCCCCGATGAGCTTACGCAGATTTTCAAGATGTATGTCAAGAAAAACCAATATTCTATTGACTCGGAGACCGAGCATTATTTGAAGGAGAAACTTGAATATATCGTCTCGCAAAAAGACCGCAACTTCGGCAATGCGCGTTATGTGCGCAACGTTTTCGAGAAGTCTATACAGAACCAGGCTAACCGTGTAAGTAAATGCGACAATCCTACCAGCGAGATGCTTACTCTCATCACGCGTGAGGATATAGAAAAGGCCATTGCAGGAGTCAAGAGGAGTATGTGACGGGGCCTGCAACTCGCATCTTGATTCTCATTTCATTTTTTTTCCGCATTTTCCATTCAATGGACACCCTTCGCAATGGCATTCTGTGTCGTTCGTGCAGTTATTATCGTTCCCATCACAAGAGCACCCTCCCTTGCTCGCTTTTTTCGCGAGAGAACTTATAAGGAAAATGGTTGCCAATCCTACGATTATTATGACGATGATGTATTGCAGCATGGCTTATGTTTTAGAGAAGCATTCCTATTTGATATACAGCGAAGCATACAATCCATGCGAGGGCGGTGTTGTAAAGCACTGAGAACCACATCCATCCGCGTCCAGCCTCGCGCCTGATGGCAGTGATAGCGGCTATGCATGGGAAATAAAGCAGTATGAACAGCATATAAACGTAGGCCACAAGCGGGGTGAACACCGGCTGACCTATTCGCGGACCGCTTGTCCAGCGTTGCTCTTTCAGCTTGTCGATGAGGGCTGTCGAGTTCTCGTCGGCATTGTCGTCGGCTTGATAAAGCACACCCATCGTGGAAACGACAATCTCTTTTGCACCCATGCCGGTAAGCAGGCTTACACCCATCTTCCAGTCGAAGCCAAGCGGTTCCACCACCGGCGCAATGAAACGTCCCATTCTCCCTATGTATGAATTCTCGCTTTGAGCGGCCATTTCCTGCAGGTTGAGGGTTTTTATCTGGACTTCTTTTTCCTCGCTGCTAAGGCTTTCATTGCTTTCCACCTGTTCAATCTGCATGGCAATTTGTTCTGCTTGCTCCGATTGTCTTGGGAAATAGCCCAAGGCCCAGATGATGACAGAGGCTGCCAATATCACCGTACCCATTTTTTTAAGGTATTGCACGCTCTTGTCCCACATGTGTATCAGCGTATTGCGCAGGGTGGGTATGCGATAGGGCGGAAGCTCCATCACGAAATGCTCTGAGTTGTTCTTGAAGACGGTGTTTTTCATCAATAATGCAGTCAATATGGCTACCACTATGCCTATTAGATAAATGCTGAGCAGAATCAGTCCCTGGCTGTGACTGAAGAAAGCGCCTACCAATAGCAGATAGACTGGTAAACGTGCCGAACACGACATGAAAGGTATGCCTATAATGGTCAAGATGCGGTCTTTCTTGTTCTCCAGTGTTCGTGTTGCCATGATTGCCGGTACACCGCATCCGAAGCCTATTAGGAAGGGTATGAACGACTTGCCATGAAGTCCGATGCGGTGCATCAACTTGTCGATGATGAATGCTGCACGTGCCATATAGCCTGTGTCCTCCAGGATGGAGATGAACATGAAGAGTATCAGGATGTTGGGTAGGAACACGATGACACCGCCCACACCTGCGATGATGCCGTCTACGATGAGGTCTTTCAGTATTCCGTCGGGCATGGCGTGTCCGATGACGCCTCCAAGCCATCCTATGCCTTGCTCAATCCAGTTTTGAAGCGGCTCTCCGAGTGTGAAGGTGGCTTGGAACATCACCCATAGGAAAAGTATCATGACGGGAAATCCTAGCCATCGGTGTGTCAGTATGCGGTCGATGGAATAGGGTTTCTCGCTTTTCTGTGTGTCGGGGTTGGGCTCGAAAGTCTCTTTGAGTGCACCTCTGATGAAGGCGTAGCGGGCGTTCACGATGATGGTTCCTGCATCCTCGTTGTAGCGGCGCTCCAGCTCAGTGCGGCTCTTTTGTGCTGCGTCGAGTATCTCTTTGCCGTTAGGTAGTGTCGCCATCTCTTCGGTCGTGGTCTTGTTTCCTTCAATGAGGTTGATGGCGATGGAGCGGGAGGGGGCATTGCTGGTGAGGACTCCGTTTGCGATGACAGTCTGTTTTATCTTGTCGATTTGCTCCTCTATGTCGCGGCCATAGTTCACGTGTATGTGTCGTGTCAGGTTGTGCCCGTTCTCATACACGTCGATGATGGTCTGTAGCACTTGGTCGATGCCTTTGCCTTTGCTGGCGGTGGTAGGTATGATGGGGAAGCCGAACATCTCGCTCATGCTTTGATAGTCGAACTTGTCGCCTCGGTTTATGAGCTCGTCATACATGTTGAGAGCCATCACCATGCGGACATTCATGTCGATGAGTTGTGTGGTGAGGTAGAGGTTGCGTTCGAGGTTGGAGGCGTCAACTATGTTGAGGACTATGTCGGGGTTCTGTTTGGTGATGTATTCGCGGACGTACATCTCCTCGGGTGTGTATTCGGTGATGGAGTAGGTGCCGGGCAGGTCGATGAGGTTGATAGTGTAGTCGCCATGGTGGAACTCGCCGACCTTCATGTCTACGGTGACACCGCTGTAGTTGCCTACTTTCTCGTGCAGTCCTGTAGCGTGGTTGAAAAAAGAGGTCTTGCCGCAGTTGGGGTTTCCCACAAGGGCCACGCTTATCTCTTTCGACTTGCGGTCGAAGGTCTTTCGCGCTTCTTCTTCCATCATCCCGTTGTAACCGAGGTCGTCGCTCGACTCTTGTCCTATCGGGACTATTTGTATCTTTCTTGCTTCTTCGCGTCTTAGCGAGACATGACCGGCCATTACCTTATATTCCACTGGGTCGAGCAGAGGGGCGTTTTTCACTACGGTAACTGTCTCTCCTTTCACAAAGCCCATCTCCATAAGACGGTGACGCAAACCTCCGTAGCCGTTCACCTTCACGATGATACATTTCGCTCCAGTGGGCATCTCGTCAAGCAATTGTATGTTTTTTTCGTTATTCATCTTTTTTCTATTAAGGAACACTATTCCATAGTGCAAAAATAGAATGTCTCTACAAAGAAAAATATCCCCATTTTGGGGGATATTTTGTGTTTTTTATACCAACTAATGGGGATGTTTTCGAGGATTCCCTGTTTTTTCACTGCTTTGTTTTGAGCAATTAGTGTGTCAAAGGATAGTCTGTCAAAATCAGCGCTGAAAGCCGTTTATGTTGAATGTGCTCTCTCATATTTTCACTTTTTGTCACCAGTTGGCCGAGTCAATGGCAAACCGAATATTAAATCACACACCGGGCATGTCACTTGCAGACGGGTAACAACCCTACCTCAAAACCACTACATTTGCCGATTCCCAATCAATTAGCTCGTTTGCTTGCCGCAGGTCGATGAAGTCAAAGTCGTTGATGAGTCGGTTTAGTTTGCTTAAAGAAGAGCGCTTGCCTACGTTTGACTTGAAATGGCGTAGAAGTCGCGTCGTAAGTGTCCCTTTTTCCTTGTAGTTCGTTTCGTAGGCTTCTTTATCCAGCCATGGCTCTTTCATGTTGACGAGGTCGCCGATGTGGAAATAGCAAATGGAATAGGGGGCTTGTCGCATTGTTTTTTCAATGAACGCGATGGGGAGAATGCGAAAATACCCTCCTCCGGAGTAGGCTGTTGTGTGGAACATTATTTTTGTCGTGTTGATGGGAAATTCCTTGATGCGAAAGCCATTGCTCTCGATGAGGCACGGTGTGGTTTGCCCAAAATCTGGAAAGCCGCCGAAGTCTCTTTTGGCTGGGAATATTGAGGTGTCGCGCTCAATGCCGTTTTCAGCTAGAATCTCGAAAGCCCATTTGTTGGATTCTCCAATGGAGAATGCAGGAGCCCTATAGCTCACGACCTTGTTTCCACAAATGTCCTCAAGCCGTGTTATCGCATCGTGGGTGTCGTTTCTCAGTTGTTTGGGCGAGAACGAGGTAAGCCATTCGTGTGTGTCGGAGTGGCATCCTATCTCATGTCCTCTGTCGGAAATGGCTTTGACAACGTGTGGATGGTTTTGGGCTATTTTCCCCAAGCACATGAAAGAGGCTTTAATGTTTTTCTCGTCAAGCAAATCAAGGAGTGTTTTGAGGAGCCTGTCGTATTCCTTGTGTCTCAATTCATTTTCCAGGAACCACTCTTCTATGTCGAATGTGAGGATGTTCATGCCACGTCGAAGTCAAAGAGTTGGAAAAAGATGTTGTCTTTGGTTATTTTGGGTAATTCTCCATCGGTCAAGTCGAGGAAGATGAGGTTGAAAGGCGAGTGCTTGATGAATTTTGGAACATCAAAATAGCAACTGCCGAATTTAGCTCCCGTCCCGACGTAGAGTTTTGGTAGAAAAGCAGATTTTTCACTTGTGTTTCGGAGGAGTTCGTCGTCGAATGTCCCTATGAATGTTTGGACGAACATGTTGTATCGGCCTATCAATGATTTCCCTTTGCGGGTATACTCGTGCTCGCCGCATCCAAGCCTCCAACTGAACAAATCATTGTCCCAGTATTTTCTGGTCATCCCGTCCTCTTTTTGGGATATTTCGGTTCCAAAGCCTATTTTTACGTCCAGTTTGGTTATTGAAGAGAATCCGAGACAATTTACGAAACCATGGAAGCTGTTGGCGTTGGTCACACCTATAATATACTTGTAATCCAGTTCCCGTGCAAGTTTAATTGTTTGTTTGGCGAGGGTGGTGAATAGACCCTTTCCGCGATAGTCGGGATGCGTCACTGTCGCCATACTGTGAAGACCTGTGACGATGGTGCCCTCAAATATCATCTTGGTAGGGATACAGGCGTAATGTGCAACCATTTTGTCGCCGTCGAAGGCGTTGAATGACAATACATGTCCGAGAGGGTTGTCGAGATACCATTTTTTGAACGAGTCAACGGTGAAAAGCAATCCTCGCTCGCGGTAAACCTCGTTCTGAAGTTCCACAAGCTGCAATAATTCCTCGTTCGTGTCAAACAAACTCTGTCGAATGCTTATGCCTTGCTCCATGGTTTGAATCACTTGATCATCTCCTCAAACTCGTCTTCGCTGATGATTCTTACGCCTAGGCTCTCGGCCTTCTTTTTCTTTTCTGGACCCATTTTATCGCCGGCAAGGACGTATGTCGTCTTTGATGATATGGAGCCTGCGTTTTTTCCTCCGTAGTACTCAATCAGCGCTTTCATCTCGTCGCGAGAGTGGCGTGCGAAGACACCGCTCACCACGAATGTCATTCCTGCAAGGGGCTGGCTCTCGGCCTTCTGCTGTTCGGCCTGCTCGAATTGCAGTCCAGCAGCGCGTAGGCGCTCCACGATGCGTATGTTGCGCTCGTCGGCGAAGAACTCTTTCACCGTAAGGGCTATCTTCTCGCCAATCTCGTCTATCTGGGTCAGCTCTTCGAGGCTTGCGCTGATGATGTTGTCGATGTTGTGCAGGGCTTTCACAAGTGTTTTCGCCACCGTCTCTCCAACGAAGCGTATCCCGAGAGCGAAAAGCACTCGTTCGAAAGGAACGGACTTCGACTTCTCAAGGGCGTCAAGTATGTTTTGCACGGTCTTCTCCTTGAAGCTGACTTTACGTTGGGTCATTGGGTTGCCGTCTTCATCGTATATGGTGATGACTTTCTCGAGGCCGTAAAGTTTGCCGAAGTCGAGGTCGTACAGGTCGGCCGGGGTGCTGACGAGGCCTTCATCGAAGAGAAGTTCCACTTTGCCCTCGCCAAGGCTCTCGATGTTCATGGCTTTGCGTGCTATGAAATGCTCGATGCGGCCTTTTATCTGTGGAGCACAGCCTAATGTGTTGGGGCAGCGCCATGCTGCTTCGCCTTCGTTTCTGACAAGAGGAGAACCGCAGATGGGGCAGTGGTCAACGAACTTCACTGGCTGGCTGTCGGGCACGCGCAGTTTGGTGTTCACACCTATTATCTTAGGTATTATCTCGCCGCCTTTTATCACGGTAACGGTGTCGCCGTCGTGAATGTCGAACTGGCGTATGTAGTCCTCGTTGTTGAGGGTGGCGCGTTTCACTGTTGTTCCTGCAAGCTGTACGGGCGTAAGGTTGGCAACGGGGGTGATGGTGCCGTGCCGTCCCACCTGGAAGTCGATGCTCTCAATCCTGGTCTCGACCTCTTCGGCCTTGAACTTGTATGCTATGGCCCAGCGTGGCGACTTGGCGGTGTTGCCCAATGCCTCTCTCTGGCTGAAGCTGTTCAGCTTTATCACTATGCCGTCGATGTCGAATGGCAGGTTATAACGCTCTTTGTCCCAATAGTTTATGAATTCGGCTATATCTTCTTCGTTTTTGCATATCGCCATGAAATTGGAGACGTTGAAACCCCATTTTTTTGCAGTGACGAGGCTTTGGTAGTGGGTGTCGAACATCTGTTCCACGTTGTCGGCCATCATATAGTACTCGTAGCTGTCGAGCTGGCGTCGGGCCACTTCCTTGGAGTCTTGCAGTTTTATCGTTCCTGCTGCCGCGTTGCGAGGATTGGCGAAGGGAGGCAGTCCCTCTATGCTGCGTTCCTCGTTGATGCGGTCGAAGCTGCTGCGTGGCATCACTATCTCGCCTCGCATCTCGAAGATGTCGGGGAAGTCGCCGTGCAGCTTCAGTGGTATGCTTTTTATGGTCTTCACATTGGTGGTGACATCGTCGCCGCGCACGCCGTCGCCGCGTGTCACAGCCTTGACGAGTATGCCGTGCTCGTAGCGCAGGCTTATGGAGATGCCGTCGAATTTCAGCTCGCACACAAACTCCACCTCGCCGTCAACGCCTTTTTTAATTCGGTTTATGAACTCGTTTATCTCTTCCTTGCTGTACGAGTTGGCCAGCGATAGCATGGGGTAGCGGTGCTCCACCGTGGCAAACTCTTTTGTGATGCCTCCGCCAACACGCTGTGTGGGCGAGGTGGGCAGCTTGAACTCGGGGAACTCGTTCTCCAAACGCGCCAGTTCCTCAAGCATCATGTCAAACTCATAGTCGCTGATGGTGGGCTGGGCAAGGATGTAGTAGTTGTAGTTGTGTTTCTCAAGCTCTTCGCTCAAAAAGGCAATGCGCTGTTGTGCTTCTTGCTTGGTCATAGTGTCAGGTATTGTGTTGGGTTGTTAGAGAATATAAAGAGCATTCCGATGACAAGTCCTATGGCTATCATCGAGCCTATCAGTGTGAGCAGGCACTCTTTGTGCTCACGCCTTGACAGAAGAATGATGAGTATTCCTATCAGAAGGAACGCGCTTTGCCTCCACAGGCACACGCTCAGGCCGAGGCTGAAACCCGCTATGAGAAACGACGAGCGGTGAAGCTTGTGCTTGTGCTTTGCGTCGCGCAAAACCTCTTGGCGCAGAATCACCAGCAGGCCGTATAACAAGAAAGGCAGTCCTATGAAGGTGCTGACGAGATAAACTATGCCGAACGAGGGCATGATGCAGCTTATTGCCGCTATGGTGCCGACGATCCATGCCTTTTTCTTGTCCGACAGCAGGTCGGTGATGCGATAGACGAGGGCCACTATCACCATTGAGACAAGGGCGTAGAAGCTTCTTCCCAGAATCATGACTGCCGTGGGCGAGAGGCTCTCTTTCAGGTTGCCATAGACGTGGCTGGCTAGGGAAGAGGTGAGGTTTGTGTCCTGCCTTTCGAGGTTGGCGCCGTGAAAGGGCAGGAGGAATATAGCTAGTAATCTGACAACCAATGCTATAAGCATGACGGTGAAAAACGGGTTCTCGTCCCTGAACTGCTGGATTTTTTTGAGCATAATCATATTCTTTAATAGGTGCAAACTTACAAAAAAAACCGAAAGTGCAGGTGCTTAGTGGTGATTTTTGAAGAAAAAATGTGTGAATGGGGGGATTTTGTGATGACAGAAAGAATAAGCATGTAGTCCTCAAATTCATCAGTAATTTCAAATGGACTCCGGTATTTGGATGAAAAGGGGGAGCGGAACTGATTTATTCCCGATGGATACTTGATGTGCAGAAGAATTGAAAAGGTCTGGTCTTGGACCGACGGAAGAAGAAATTGATGAGATTTGCAAGATAGCAAGCAATACCAGAGCCGAATTGGGACACAAAAGAAAAATTGGGTATTATTGATTGGCCAACGCAACAGAATAAATCGATACATCCATAAAATATACAATGCTTTTTCTGGGCATACACTTCAACTGATTGATAATTATGTAAATGATATACGAAATGGAATGGCAAACTTTTCTAGATACATTGCATCGTAAAGTTTGTAAAATGAAAAAAAACATTTGTTTTTAGTTTTAGTTTATTTGAAGATTACATTTGTCGCACTTTTTTGGTTTTTCCCAAATTGAAGATTTAAATTTTGAAAAAAATCATCATTTTTTACTTGACTTTTTCAAAATTATAGTATATTTGCAGTCTAAAATGAAATGTTTAACCTAAAAAATAGGAGAGCTTATATCGAGAAATCTTTACCCTAACAGACACGCGAATGCGTAATAAACATAAGGGTATGACAAACATAGCAAAAAGCGACGCGGAGCTCATCGAGAGTTATCTCGCTGGCGACGTGCATAGTTTCGAGATATTGCTTGGCCGATGCCAGAAACCTCTCTTTTCGTATATATTGGCTGTAGTTAGAGACAGCCAGCTAGCCGAGGATATTTTCCAGGACACATTTGTGAAGGTGATACAATCGCTCAAACTGAAGGGCTATACCGATGAAGGTAAGTTCAACCAGTTTGTCATGCGTATCGCGCACAACCTGATTATCGACCATTACCGCGGCAACAAACGCTTGCCTGTGGTTGATGTCCAGACTGACGACTACGACATGCTTTCAAACACCTCCGACAACGAGGCTGGAATAGAGTACAGCATCATGGAAGACGAGGTCTATTCCGACCTTAAAAAGATGGTTGCTTTGCTTCCGGATGACCTTCGTGAGGTGCTTTATATGAGGATATATTTAGACTTGAGTTTCAAGGAGATAGCTGAAATAACTAATGTAAGCATAAACACAGCCTTGGGTCGTATGCGCTATGCGATTCTACGTCTGCGCAAGATGATTGCCGAGAACCAGGTCACTATGGAAATTTGATTTTTTTATAGTTGGATTTTTTTTGTTTAAAGTTTTGGGCTGTTGAGCGCACGACGTGACTTTTCAACAAAAATTTCAACGGGTAAAAATAAATCACATAATACTGCGTTATATAGGCGAAGTGAAACCAAAATTATGCCTATGCAGAATAACTCTACTACAAAAAAAGTTTATCCAGCTACGTTAAATAATCTTGAAAAGAAATTGTTCGATTTGTTCGACCGCCAAAGTGAGAAAGCCAGTCCAAGGAAGTCTGTTTTGCAGTCAATCTTGGCTTATTCAGCGGCACTCGATGTGGTTCAAACCCAAATGTTGGGGAAAGTTAGCTTGATAAATAATTAAAACATTATTTTTAAATTCCTTAAGCAGGAGTCTCGGCAAGATTCCTGCTTTTTCTTTTTTTATAACCATAAAAAGGTCTTTTGTCGAAAACTAAAAGAATTCGTTTAGCTATGCACCTCTTTAAAAAAGAGAAAAAAGGCTTTGAAAATCGAATAATCTTCCGTAAATTTGCACGCAATTAAAAATAAAGAGGTAATAAATAGGTTTAAAGTACAATAAAATAAAACTAATTATTTATGAATAAGCAAGTTACATTAGAGCAAGCCGTCGAGAGAGTAAAGGACGGCATGACCATCATGTTTGGTGGTTTTCTCGGTGTTGGAAGCGCAACACAGATTATCGACGCTCTTGTTGAAAAAGGCGTCAAGGATTTAACTATCATTTCCAATGACACTGCTTACGACAATGTCGCTCACGGCAAACTGGTGACCAACCATCAGGTCAAGAAAGCCATTGTGTCGCACACTGGCACCAACAAACAGACTGCTGAGCAGAAGAACGCCGGCACACTCATCGTCGAGTATGTCCCACAAGGCACTTTGGCAGAGCGTATTCGTGCCTATGGTGCAGGTCTGGGTGGCGTTTTGACTCCCACAGGTCTTGGCACCATCATGGCCGACGGCAAGGAGATCGTTAAAGTTGACGGCAAGGACTATCTGCTCGAGAAGCCTCTGAAGGCCGACATCGCTTTCCTCCGCGCCAACATCGTCGATGAGTTCGGCAACATGGTGTTCCTTGGAACCACCAACAACTTCAATCCTCTCATGGCCACCGCTGCCGACTATGTCGTCGTTGAGGCCGAGAAACTCGTCAAGGAAGGCGAAATCAAGCCTGAGTGCGTACACGCTTCGGGTATCTATGTAGATGCAATTTATGTTGAAAAATAAGACTGCGAGACACGGGATGCGAGACTTGTGTCGCGAAGTCACGTGTCACGGTCATTTAATCATTAAACAATCAAAGAAATGGAAAAAGAATATAGATCTCTTTTGAGACTTCGCATGAGTGCGAAAGACGCTCACTATGGCGGCAACTTGGTTGATGGCGCTCACATGGTTCACCTCTTTGGCGATGTCGCCACTGAGTTGCTGATTATGACAGACGGCGATGAAGGTCTCTTCTGCGCTTACGACAACATCGAGTTTCTGGCTCCTGTCTATGCCGGTGACTATATCGAGGCTGAAGGCTGGGTGACCAAGATAGGCAACACTTCACGTAAGATGGAGTTTGTGGCCCGTAAGGTCATCGTTCCACGTCCCGACATCTCCGACTCAGCTGCCGACGTGCTTGCCGAGCCTATCATCGTGGCCCGTGCCAGTGGCACCTGCGTGGTGAAGAAAGAATGCCAAAGAATACAACGTTAAACTTTTAAGAAATGGACAAACTGATAATAACTGCCGCCATCTGCGGCGCAGAAGTAACCAAGGAGCAGAATCCTGCAGTGCCTTACACCGTTGAGGAAATAGTGCGCGAGGCCAAGTCGGCTGTTGATGCTGGTGCAGCCATTGTGCACCTGCACGTACGCTGGGACGACGGCACCCCCACACAGAGCCGCGAGCGCTTCCAGGAGTGCGAAGAGGCCATCTATAAAGTGTGCCCTAACGTGATACTTATCCCTTCGACAGGCGGTGCCGTAGGCATGACCCCTGACGAGCGTCTCCAATCGACCGACACCACACCATTGCCTGAAATGGCTACCCTTGACTGCGGTACCTGCAATTTCGGCGATGAGATTTTCGACAACACTATGCCTACCATGCGTGCCTTTGGCAAACGTATGATCGAAAGAGGCATCAAACCTGAGTACGAGTGCTTTGAGATGGGCCACCTCGACACCATCCTCACCATGGCCCGCAAGGGCGAGGTACCTGGCGCTCCCATGCAGTTCAACTTCGTGCTTGGTGTTCCAGGCTGCACTCCTGCTACAGTTCCGAACCTCTGCTGGCTCGTGAACAACATTCCCGCCGGCTCCACTTGGACAGTGACAGGCATTGGTCGTCACGCTTTCCCGATGGCAGCTGCCGCTATCGCCATGGGCGGTAATGTGCGTGTTGGATTCGAGGACAACCTTAACCTTGCCAAGGGTGTTCCCGCCAAGTCGAATGGCGAGTTGGTGGCAAAAGTGGTTCGCATAGCCAATGAGCTCGGCCGCCCGATTGCCAACTCCGATGAGGCTCGCGCCATCTTGGGCTTGAAACCAAGAAATTGATGTTGTGTCGTAGCGTGCTGCGACTGTAAATAGAAACAAACGAAATCAAAATAGTATTAATCAAATCAAATTAAAATTTATGCAAAAACATGGTAATAAATACGGTACCCACCGTGTAATCGAACCCAAAGGCGTTCTGCCGCAACCGGCCAACAAGATTGACAACAACATGGACGAGATCTACGACAACGAGATCCTTATCGATGTGCAGACTCTGAATATCGACTCGGCTTCGTTCACCGACATTCATAACTATGCCAAGAGTCAAGCCAAGAACCCCAACGACACCGCTGAGGTTATGGAAGAGATAAAGAAAGAGATGTTCCTCAATGTCGAGCTGCAAGGCAAACACCGCAACCGTCGTACTGGCTCTGGCGGTATGCTCCTCGGCAAGGTCGAGAAGATTGGCGATGCCCTGAAAGGTAAGATTGACCTGAAAGAAGGCGACCGTATCGCTACATTGGTTTCCCTTTCACTGACACCTCTCCGCATTGACGAGATTTTGGAAATCCGTCCTGATGTTGACCAGGTTGACATCAAAGGCAAGGCCATCCTCTTCGAGAGCGGCATCTATGCCAAGATTCCGGATGACATGCCCGAGAAACTCGCTTTGAGTGCTTTGGACGTTGCCGGTGCTCCTGCCCAGACAGCAAAACTCTGCCAATACGGACAGACCGTCGTTATCCTCGGCGCTGGTGGCAAGAGCGGTATGCTCTGCGCTTACGAGGCCAAGAAACGCGTTGGCGTGACAGGTAAAGTCATTGGTATCGCCAACAGCCCCAAGTCAACACAACGTATCAAGAACCTCGGCTTCTGCGACATCGTTGAGAGTGCTGCGGGCATGACTCCAGTCCAGGTTTATGAACTCGTCGAGCGTCTGACCAACGGCAAGATGGCCGATGTGACCATTAACTGCGTCAATGTGCCGGATCAAGAAATGACCGCTGTGCTCTGCACTAAGGATGACGGTATCGTCTATTTCTTCAGCATGGCCACCAGCTTCACCAAGGCTTCTCTCGGTGCTGAAGGCATCGGTGCCGACGTGAACATGATCATGGGCAACGGCTACACCAAAGGCCACGCCGAATTCACCTTACAGGAACTCCGCGAAAGCCCGAAACTCCGTAAGATTTTTGAAGAGTTGTATGCATAAATCGGCTGTTAGCTATTAGCCATTAGCTGTTAGCAATGCCAACGGGCAACGAGCTAACAGCTAATAGCTAACGGCTAAAAGCTTAAAGCTGAAAAACATGGCAGAATCAAGAAGAAAACAATTGTTCCCGGAAGTCACTGATGAGCAGTGGAACGACTGGAAATGGCAGGTGAAGAACCGCATCGAGACCCTTGAGGACCTCAAGAAATACGTGAAGCTGACCGCCGAAGAGGAAGAAGGCGTAAGAAAGACCCTCTCGACGCTTCGCATGGCTATTACTCCTTATTATCTGAGCCTCATCGACCCGAACGACCCGCATGATCCCGTCCGCCGTCAGTGCATCCCTACCGCTTTGGAGACCCATCAGGCAGCTGCCGACTTGCTCGACCCGCTGCATGAGGACGAAGACTCGCCGACTCCCGGCTTGACACACCGTTATCCAGACCGCGTGCTGTTCCTCATCACCGACATGTGCTCCATGTACTGCCGTCATTGCACTCGCCGTCGTTTTGCCGGCCAGACCGACAACGAATGCGGTCCAGACCGTATCGAGAAAGCCCTCGAATATATTGAGAAGACCGAGAGCGTGCGCGACGTGTTGCTGTCGGGTGGCGACGCCTTGATGGTGAGCGACAAGAAACTGGAATACATCATCTCGCGCCTGCGTCAAATCCCGCATGTGGAGATCGTCCGTTTGGGCACCCGTACCCCTGTGGTCTGCCCGCAGCGTATCACCCCCGAGCTGTGCGACATGCTGAAGAAGTATCACCCCGTGTGGATTAATACCCACTTCAACCATCCGAACGAGGTAACTGCCGAGTCGCGTCGCGCTTGCGAGATGCTGGCCAATGCCGGTATCCCGTTGGGTAACCAGAGCGTGTTGCTGCGTGGCGTCAACGACTGCGTCCATGTGATGAAGAACCTCGTCCACGAACTCGTCAAGATGCGTGTGCGTCCGTACTACATCTACCAGTGCGACCTCTCGATGGGTCTGGAGCATTTCCGTACACCCGTCTCGAAAGGTATTGAGATCATCGAAGGTCTCCGTGGCCATACTAGCGGCTTCTGCATCCCGACCTTTGTCGTCGATGCTCCCGGTGGCGGTGGCAAGACCCCGGTCATGCCCCAGTATGTCATCTCTCAAGCCCCTGGCAAGGTGGTGCTGCGCAACTTCGAAGGTGTCATCACGACCTACACCGAGCCGACTGAGTACCACAGCGAGTGCAACTGCCCTGAGTGCCAGGCTGCACGCGCTAAGGAACAGGTGCCTGCTGACAAGGCCGTTGATGGTGTGATTTCATTGCTTGAAGGCGAGAGAATGAACATCGAGCCTAAGGCGTTGAAGAGACACGAGAGAAACGAGAACAGATAAGAGAACGAGGTCAGAGGAATAACTAACAAGATATGCTGACTACGATCATCATCGCTCCACTTATGACGATTTTGGGAATAGTGATTCTCAGCGGAAAAGGTGACATGCTTATTGCTGGATATAATACCGCCTCGAAAGAGGAGAGAGAAAAGTATGATATCAGGCGTCTTAGGCTTGTTTTGGGTATTCTGATGATTTTGATAGCACTTGCGAGTTTGCTTTTCTTGGAAGAATCCTTAACCGCAGTTTTAGCATTTGGAATGTTGGTGATTGTGCTAATCATTCCAGCACTTATGCTTGCGAATACATGGGCTAAGAAAAGAAAATGAATCTGACTTTAAATTAAGAAAATGTCCTTCATCAACGAGATATTGAACTACGACAGCCTTTCGATAGTAGGCTTGCAGAAGAACACGGGGAAGACCGTCAGTCTGAACTATGTTCTCGACCGCCTGCCCGTCGAGAGGAAGCGCATTGCCGTGACTTCAATAGGCATTGATGGAGAGACCACCGACCAGGTGACACGCACCCAGAAGCCGGAGATCTACCTGCGCCAAGGAATGTACTTTGGCACGTCCGAGATGCACTACCGCCAGAAACGCATTGTCTCCGAACTCATCGATGTGAGCGACGAAAACACCTCATTAGGTCGTGTGGTGACGGCCAAAGCCTTGACAGGGGGTAAGATCCTCCTGTCGGGGCCATCGTCGTCGAGTGGACTGAAGCGCTGGATGAAAGACATGCACCGTGTGGGCATTGAACTCGTCATCATCGACGGGGCCTTGTCGCGCATGAGCCTCGCTTCGCCCGCCGTGAGCCAGAGCATGATACTGGCCACGGGTGCCGCGTATTCAACCAATATGAACACGCTGGTGCAACAGACCACTTTCGTTGTGGACCTGATCAAGATTCCGCTGACTGAGGAGGACAACCTGAAACTGCTGATGCCAATCGAGAAAGGCGTGTGGTATATTGACGCCGAAGGTGCGTTGCACGAATTGAGCAACATATCCTCTCTGTCGCAGGACTTCCGCTTTGAAGGCATGGACCGCTGCAAGACCCTGTATGTGTCAGGTGCCTTGGTGGACGGCTTCCTCGAGAAGGTGAGGAAAAATCCAAAACTGAAGACCTGCGAACTGGTGGTGCGCGACTTCACCAAGATTTTCGTCAGCCCGCAGCAGTATAGGTTGTTCTTGAAGACCGGTGGTACCATCAGGGTGCTGCAGAAAAGTAAACTCATAGCAGTGACGGTCAATCCTACATCGCCCTTGGGTGTGACCTTGGATTCCGATACGCTTTGTGGAAGACTTTCGGAAGCAATACAACTTCCGGTGTATGATTTAATGAAAAATAATGTCGATGATTGCGTCCCGCAATCATTCCAAACAAACAGCGTTTGCGAGACGCAAACGCCGACAATGAGATGCAATTGAGAGACCACATAGAATCGCCCTGCGGCCTGCGCTACGTGTTCGAGCAACTCGAACTACAGTCGGGCTATGCCCGTCGTTGGATGCTTGATATGCCAATGATGCGGACAGGTGAGGAGATTATGCAGTCGTATGAGGTGCTACAGCAGTTTGTACGTTTCGTGGAGGATGTTGATACACCTTATATTAATACACTACAGTTCCGCCTACAAGGGTTGAAGGATATTCGTACCACCATCAAGAACCTTGACCATCAGGCTGTCTTGGACGACATCGAGCTCTTCGAGGTTAAGCATCTGGCCATTCTCGCTGTCGATGTGGCAGAGCGGATGAAGGCACATGGCATGGATGAGGCCGTACATGTTCCAGACCTTAACGAGGTCATCACCATTCTTGACCCCGATGGCTTGAAGATGGCAAGTTTCTATGTCTATGACTCATATTGCCAGGAGCTGCGCGACCTACGTGTGCAGATGCGCCAGAATCCAAGCCAGCAAGAAGAACTTTTGGCCGAGTGTGCTGAGATCGAAGAAGGCGTGCGCCGGGATTTGAGCAAGCAGTTGTATCCCTTTGCAAAGGCTCTGGAAGCCGCACAAGTCGCTTTGGCGAAGATTGACATGAACCTCGCCAAAGCCTTGCAGATAAAGCAGTTGGGACTCTGTTTCCCGACAATTTCGAAGGATGACATAAGCCGTTATGAGGCGATGTTCCATCCGCAGGTGAAGGATGCTCTGGCGCAGCGCAAACGCGCCTTCCAGCCAGTGAGCCTCACCTTTGGGCAGAAGCCCACCTTGATCACGGGTGCCAACATGGGTGGCAAGACCGTGGTGCTGAAGACCTTGACGCTGTGCCAGTATCTGTTCCAATACGGGTTCGGCATTCCGGCTAAGAGTGCCGATATAGCAGTCAAGGATGAGGTTTTCTTCTGCATCGGCGACGAGCAGTCCATCGAGAAGGGGCTGTCGTCGTTTGCAGCGGAGATGAAGAATATCGATGCCGTCATTAGGGCATCGCGCGAAAACAGAAAGATAGTGGCGTTGATTGACGAGCCGGCACGCACCACCAATCCCACCGAGGGCACTGCCTTGGTGTCGGCCTTGGTGAAGGTGTTGAGGGGCGACAATGTTAGCCTCGTCATGACCACGCATTACGATATAGAGCCGACCGATGCCCGTTGCCTCCGTGTGAAGGGCTTCGAGAATGGCACGATGAACTACGAACTCGTCGAGGTGCAAGACGGCGAAGTGCCGCACGAGGCGTTGAATATCGCCGAGAGTTTGGGGATTGACAAGGAGTGGATTGAGACGGCGAGAGAGATTTTAAATCCATCAACATATAATTCTAAAAATGCTTTTACAAGAAAATAAGTATGTTAAAATTTGATAATTGAAAAATGAGAAAAGTACTGAATAATAGTGAGTTGTTATTGCGTCCGCACTGTAGACGCAATTACGAACACATTGTATTCGCAATAGGAAAATAATGAGAGAAATTGTGTAATGGCTAAAAAAGACTCCATAGTAAGCAAGGATAATCCGATTGAGATTCATCAGCAGATTGAGGTGTTTTTCTCTGAAGTGAGAAACATCATCGAAGAAGCGCGCAATAATGCGGTGCGTAGCGTTGATTATTGCCGTGTGCAGATGTATTGGAATATTGGACGACGCATTTTTGAGGAAGAGCAGCAGGGAAAAGAGCGTGCTGAATACGGTACTTATCTCATCAAGAATCTTGCGGAGAAATTGGAACCTGAATACGGAAGCGGATTCAGTAAAAGACAACTTGAATTAAGTCGCCAGTTTTATCGTACTTATCCAATTGCGAATACGCTGTATTCGCAATTGAATTGGTCTCAGTATAAACTACTTATAGCCATCCCCGATGTTGATAAGCGAGAATACTATCAATTGGAAGCCGTTAACAATAGTTGGACAAAACGTGAGTTGGAAAGACAAATCAATTCGATGCTGTATGAGCGACTTTTGCTGAGCAACGACAAGGAAAGTGTTTTGGCTGTGGCACACAAGCAGCGCATTCCGCAAAACCCTAAAGAGATTATCAAGGACCCGATGGAGCTTGAATTCCTTGGCTTGGAGAAAAAGGCAAAATATTATGAAGAGGATTTGGAGTCGGCACTGATAACTCATTTGCAGAATTTTATGCTCGAAATGGGGAATGGTTTTGCGTTTGTGGCACGACAGAAGCGTATTTTGATTGAAGACGACGAGTTTTTCATCGATCTGGTGTTTTACAACAGACTGTTGCGCTGCTTTGTCCTGTTTGAGCTGAAAACCGACAAACTGACACATCAAGATTTGGGGCAGTTGCAGATGTATGTCAATTACTATGACCGAGTGGAGAAACTTCCCGAGGAAAACTCGACCATTGGCATTCTGCTTTGCACCCAGAAGAATGACACGGTGGTGAAAATGTCACTGCCAGAGAATAATTCAACGATTCTAGCATCACAATATACGCTATATTTGCCTAGCGAAGAACAATTGAAAAAAGAGATAGAAGAAGTAAGAAAATCAGTAAACTTATAATATGATAACTAACCGATAATCAACAAACTATTAATAATATGCAAAAAAGTAAACTAGGACTAGATTTTAAGAAAGTGGAGTACGCCCGCGGGCTGGCTAAGAACATCGCTGACGATGTGCAGGCCTTCTGCGAGAACTACACTACGGTGGCCGTGGAGCGCACCCTCGCTCGACTGATGGGCATCGACGGGGTGGACGAAAGCGACGTGCCGCTGCCTAATGTGGTGGTCGATGCCATCAAGGACAAAGGCGTGCTGGGTGAAGGCATACTGTTCTTCATCGCCAATGCAATGATTCAGACGGGACTGAGACCCCAAGAGATTGCCGAGAAGGTAGCCAAAGGAGAACTCGACCTCACCAAAGTGGTGACCCGTGACCAGAAACTGATTGCCGACACTTTGCAACCCGTCATCAACGAGAGTATGAACCGCATCCGCACTCGCCGTGCCCGCCGTGAGCATTACCTTGAGACCATCGGCGAAGGACCTAAGCCATACCTATATATAATAGTGGCTACGGGTAACATCTATGAAGACGTGGTTCAGGCACAGGCCGGTGCCCGTCAGGGAGCCGACATCATCGCCGTGATACGCACCACGGGCCAGAGCCTCTTGGACTATGTGCCTTACGGCGCCACTACTGAAGGATTCGGTGGAACCTTCGCCACACAGGAGAACTTCCGCATCATGCGTAAAGCCCTTGACGAAGTGGGTGAGGAAGTTGGACGCTACATCCGTCTTTGCAACTACTGCTCGGGTCTCTGTATGCCCGAAATCGCCATCATGGGCGCTTTCGAAGGCCTCGACGTCATGCTGAACGATGCACTATATGGCATCCTGTTCCGCGACATCAACATGCAGCGCACACTTATCGACCAGTACATGAGCCGTATCATCAACGGTTTTGCAGGTGTCATCATCAACACGGGTGAAGACAACTACCTGACCACTGCCGATGCTGTGGAAGCTGCACACACTGTGTTGGCATCCGACCTCATCAATGAGCAGCTGGCCAAGATTGCCGGTCTTCCCGAGGAACAGATGGGCTTGGGTCATGCTTTCGAGATGGACCCGATGCTCGAGAACGGCTTTCTATATGAGTTGGCTCAGGCGCAGATGACGAGAGAGATATTTCCTAACGCACCGCTGAAATACATGCCACCAACCAAGTTCATGACGGGCAACATCTTCCGTGGTCATATACAAGATGCGCTGTTCAACATCATTGGCATCTGGACGCACCAGGGACTGCAACTGCTGGGTATGCCCACCGAGGCCATCCATACACCGTTCATGAGCGACCGTTACCTCTCCATCGAGAATGCCCGTTATATCTTCAACAACATGAAGAGCATCGGCGACGAGATGGAGTTCAAGGAAGGCGGCATCTGCCGTCAACGCGCACACCTGGTGCTCGACAACACCATCAAGCTGCTTGAGGAACTCGTCAAGGAAGGCTTGTTCACCGCTTTGGAGAAAGGCATCTTCGGTGACGTGAAACGCCCGAAGAACGGTGGCAAGGGTCTGGCTGGTGTTACACTGAAGGCTGAGAACTACCTTAACCCGTTTGTTGAACTTATGAAAGGGAAGAGATAAATATTGCAAGTCATGACATTGCCACTTCTCATATTTGGTCTTATTTCGGGCTCGCTACTGTCGGTGCTGGTTGGTCTTGTCGGAGCACGGCGAAATATAGGTTTCGGCTGGACTTTCCTCATCTCGGTGATTTTTACACCGTTAGTAGGCCTGATAGTAGCCTTGATTTCCGATCCGTTGCCTACAGGAAGCCGTAAATGGGGTTGCTTAGGCAGCATATTGGGCGTTTTGGCCATTGTGGGACTGATATTTATAGGAATGGCTATGTTGGGAATGATAGCGGTTATATAAACAATCAAAACGAAAAAAAATGAGCGAAGGATTATATTCAATGGAGGCTAAGGATTACGACAAAACCCTAGACCTCACCAAGATAAAGCCATACGGCGACACGATGAACGATGGCAAGATGCAGTTGAGCTTCACCTTGCCCGTGCCTTGCGGCGCCGAGGCCGTTGAAGCTGCAAAACTGCTGCTGAAGAAGATGGGACTGGAAAACCCCAGCGTGGTGTATTACAGGGAACTGACGCCCGGTTTCACCTTCGTCAACTGCTACGGTAGTTGCACGCACACCGTCGATTATTCGACCATCTATGTGCCGAAGGTGGAATCCACGACGATGGACATGTACGAGACAGACAAGTACATCAAGGAGAACATTGGCCGTAAGATCGTAATTGTTGGAGCCTCTACCGGTACTGACGCCCACACTGTGGGTATCGACGCCATCATGAACATGAAGGGCTATGCCGGCCACTACGGACTGGAGCGCTATGAGATGATTGAGGCCTACAACCTCGGCTCGCAGGTGCCTAACGAGGAGTTCATCGCCAAGGGCATTGAACTCCATGCTGACGCGCTGCTCGTCTCGCAGACCGTAACGCAGAAGGATGTCCACATCCACAACATGACCAACTTCATCGAGTTGATGGAGGCCGAGGGGCTGCGCGACAAGATGATCTGCTGCTGTGGCGGTGCACGTATCACCCACGAGCTGGCCAAGGAACTCGGCTTCGATGCCGGTTTCGGCATGAACACCTACGCCGACGATGTGGCTTCGTTCATTGTTCAGGAAATGGTAAAAAGAGGAATGAAGTAATTTTAAAACAATACCTTTATGTACAAATCGAACGAAATAAGAAAATCCTTTATTGTTTTGCTGTTAGTATTAGGTGCTCTTGGACTTACAAATTGCAGAAAGTGTGGTTGCGACTATTCTGTGGGAGATCGTTACCTTACTGGAACTTTACATTATTCCAAAAATCCAGTTAAGATTCCTAAATGGCCAGGCTCGAATGTTGAAGTTTTGGATGTCAATGCCTACTTCGTAAAGGATGATTCAAAAGGTGAATTTTATGATACAATTGTAGTTTCGAAGTCATCTGTTCCAAACGAATACAGAGTAGATGGGAAAAATCATGTGGCAGTTTCATTAGTTAACACCGTTACAGGAATAACCACATTGGAACTTCGTCACGATGTATATAAGCTTAAGTGCATAGAGAAAATTGATGAGTAATAAACAAAATCAAAATTAATAAACAATTAAACATTTCAAGTTATGGATAAAAACGAAATGAGAGAAGTAATCGCCAAGCGTGCTGCCAAGGAGCTGCACGACGGCGACGTTGTCAATCTTGGCATTGGCATTCCTACTTTGATTCCTAACTACCTCCCCGATGGAGTCACCGTGACTCTTCAGACTGAGAACGGCGCTATGGGCATGGGCCCGACTCCCGAAGAAGGCAAGGAAGACAAGAACCTCATCAACGCTGGTGGCGGTGCCATCACTTTGCTGCCTGGTGCCTGCACCTTCGACTCTGCCACATCGTTCGCCATCATCCGTGGCGGCCACGTCAACGTGTCATTCCTCGGTGCATTGCAGGTTGATGAAAAAGGTAACCTCGCCAACTGGATCATCCCTGGCAAGATGGCTCCCGGCATGGGCGGTGCCATGGACCTCGTTGTTGGTGCCAAACGCGTTATCTTGACCATGGAACACACACAGAAAGGTGCTCCAAAAATCCTGAAAGAGTGCACACTGCCTCTGACAGCTGCTGGTCAGGTCAACATGATCATCACCGAGATGGGTGTCATGGACATCACTCCAGAGGGAATAGTGTTGCGTGAGATACACCCTGAGTTCACCGTCGAGCAGGTTCAGGCCGCTACCGAGGCGAAACTCATCATCTCGCCCGACCTCAAACCTATGGACATCTAATCCTTAAGGATATGGAATACAACTTCTTGAAGATTGAGCAGAACGACCAGATTGCCGTCATGAAAGTGTCGGCTCCCAAGTCGTTGAATGCGCTCAACTCAACTGTCTTGAGAGAGATTGACGATTTTGTCAGCAAGCTCGACACCGAGAAGACCCGTGTTCTCATCGTCACTGGCGACGGCGAGAAGGCTTTTGTGGCTGGTGCCGACATCTCTGAGATGGCCAACCTCTATGAGAAAGAGGGTTACGAGTTCAGCAAGCTCGGTGCCATTGCTTTCCGCAAGATAGAGACTCTGCCTATCCCTGTCATAGCCGCTGTCAACGGCTTTGCCTTAGGAGGAGGTTGCGAATTGGCCATGGCCTGCGACATTCGCATCTGCTCAAGCAACGCACGTTTCGGACAACCAGAGGTTGGTCTGGGCATCACACCAGGCTTTTCGGGTACCTATCGTCTCGCCAAACTGGTGGGACAGGGTATGGCTAAGGAGATGATTTTCACTGGACGTGCCATCAAGGCTGACGAGGCTTTGAAGATAGGCCTTGTGAATGCCGTCTATGAACCTGAGGAACTGATGGACAAAGCTCTCACTATGGCGAAGAAGATTCTCAAGAACGCTCCTTTGGCATTGAAATATGCAAAACAATGCATCAACGAGAGCTACGACCTCAACGCCGACGAAGCCATCGAGCTTGAATGCCGCAACTTCGGGAAATGCTTTGCCACTGCCGACCAGAAGGAAGGTATGGGCGCATTCCTTGAGAAACGCGATGCTAATTTTATAGGAAAATGAAAATTAAATTTAAAATTATAACATTATGAAAATCTGTGTTATCGGAACCGGCACCATGGCTAAAGGTATCGTGAAGGCATTTGCCACCAAGATGCCCGTCGTCATGAAGAGCCGCACACAAGCCAGCCTTGATAAGGCCATGGCTTCCATAGCCAAGGGTTATGGCAAATTAGTGGAAAAAGGCAAGATGACCCAAGAGGCCGTTGATGCCCTGCTGAAGAACATCACCACCACTACCGACTATGCCACCTTCGCCGATGCCGACCTCGTCATTGAGGCTGCCGTCGAAGAGATGCAACTGAAGAAAGATGTCTTCATGGAGCTTGACAAGATATGCAAGCCCGAAACCATCTTTGCAACCAACTCGTCATCGCTGTCGATCACCGAAATAGCTGCATGCACAAGCCGTCCGGCACAATTCATCGGCATGCACTTCTTCAACCCAGCCGACCGCATGGCATTGGTAGAAGTCATCAAAGGACAGCTCACCAGCGATGATGTCACCAAGTGCATCGTTGACCTCGCCACATCCATCGGCAAACAGCCCGTGGAGGTGAAAGAAGCCCCCGGTTTCGTCGTCAACCGCATACTCATACCTATGATTAACGAAGCTGTAGGCATCTTGGCTGACGGTATCGCTAGTGCAGAGGATATAGACAAGTGCATGATGCTTGGTGCAAACCACCCAATGGGTCCTTTGGCTTTGGCTGACCTTATCGGCAACGATGTTAACCTTGCCATCATGGAGGTCCTTTACAAAGAGTTCGGCGACCCGAAGTATCGTCCTCATCCCTTGCTCCGCAAGATGGTGAGAGCCGGTCTCCTTGGCCGCAAGACCGGAGAAGGCTTCTACAAGTATTAAGAAATTAATTATCAATAAAGTATTACAATGGATTTTAGTTATTCAAAGACAGAACAGCTTTTCTTGCAGATGATTCGTTCGTTTGCGGAGAACGAAGTAAAGCCTTTGGCTGCCGAAGTCGATGAGCAGGAGCGCTATCCTATCGAGACCGTCGAGAAGATGGGAAAACTCGGACTTATGGGTATTCCTGTCCCGAAGCAGTACGGCGGTGCCGGAGGTACGGTCCAGATGTACATCATGGCCGTTGAAGAGCTCTCGAGAGTGTGCGCCACCACAGGTGTCATCCTTTCGGCTCACACATCCTTGTGCATGGCTCCCATCATGGAGAACGGCACTGAGGAACAGAAGATGAAATACCTGCCCAAACTCGCCTCTGGCGAATGGATTGGCGCTTTCGGTCTTACCGAACCCAACGCCGGTACCGATGCCGCCATGCAGCAGACCACAGCCGTCGATGCCGGCGACAAATGGATTCTTAACGGCTCGAAGATCTTCATCACCAATGCAGCCTATGCCAACGTGTTTATCGTAATGGCAATGACCGACAAGTCAAAAGGCACAAAGGGCATCTCCGCTTTCATCGTCGAGAAGGGTATGCCTGGCTTCAGCATTGGCAAGAAAGAGCTTAAGATGGGTATCCGTGGCAGCGCGACCTGCGAGTTGATATTCGAAAACTGCGAGGTGCCGAAAGAGAACCTCCTCGGACCTCTCGGCAAAGGCTTCACCATCGCTATGAAGACCCTCGACGGCGGACGTATCGGCATCGCCTCACAAGCCCTTGGCATTGCTCAAGGCGCTATGGACGAGACTGTTAAATATACCAAAGAGCGTAAACAATTTGGTAAGTCCATCTCACAATTCCAGAACACACAGTTCCAGATGGCCGACCTCAAGACTAAGGTCGAGGCTGCCCGTCTGTTGGTGCGCAGCGCCGCATGGAAGAAAGACATGGGTCTGCCTTACTCACCCGACGCTGCTATGGCTAAGCTCTTCGCTGCCGAGACAGCTATGGAAGTGACCACCAAGGCCGTCCAGTTCCACGGCGGCTACGGCTACACACGCGAGTATCCTGTCGAGCGCATGATGCGCGACGCCAAGATCACCGAGATTTACGAAGGTACCTCTGAGGTTCAGAGAATGGTTATCGCTGGTCATTTGTTTAAATAATAGGAGGGAAGATTATGAATATTATCGTTTGTATAAAACAAGTCCCGGATACCACTGAAATCAAAATAGATCCGGTAAAGGGCACGCTGATTCGCGAGGGTGTCCCGAGCATTATGAACCCCGACGACAAGGGCGGTCTCGAACTCGCTCTGCGTCTGAAAGACCAGTGTGGTGCCAATGTAACCGTCGTTTCGATGGGACCTCCGCAAGCCGACGTCATCATGCGTGAGGCTTTCGCAATGGGTGCCGACCGTGCCATCCTTCTCTCTGACCGCAAGTTTGCTGGTTCCGACACTCTGGCTACATCTTACGCCTTGTCGGGACTGTGCCGCTCGCTCGACTATGACCTCATCATCGCTGGCCGCCAAGCTATTGACGGTGACACTGCACAAGTGGGTCCTGAGATGGCTGAGCACCTCGGCCTGCCTCAGGTTACCTACGTTTGCGATGCAAAACTGTTGTCCAACGGCAACCTGCAAGTCCACAAGGAGAACGAAGACAGCGTCCAAGTACTCGAGGTGGAAGGCAAATGCCTGCTTACCGTACTCGCTTCAGCTTTCGAGCCTCGTTATATGACCGTCAACGGCATTGTCGAGGCTTACAACAAGGAAGTGGAAGTGTGGGGTGCTGACAAGATTGACTATGACGAGAGCCGTCTCGGTCTGAGTGGTTCGCCCACCAAGGTGTTCCAGTCGTTCCCCAAAGCCATGAAGGAGCCGGGTGAGGTTCACGAAGTGAGCGAGGAGGAGGCTGTTGAGCTTATCGTTAGTAAACTGAAAGAAAAACACATCATCTAAAAGTTAAAGCTATGGAATTGAAAGATTATAAGAATGTATTCGTTTTCGCAGAACAACGTGAAGGTGTCATCCAATCCGTTGCGTTCGAACTTTTAGGTAAGGCTCGTGACCTCGCCGACACACTCGGTGAGAAAGTCGTGGCCATGTTGTTGGGTTACGGTGTGAAAGACCAAGCCCAGAAACTCATTGAATTTGGCGCTGACGAAGTCGTCGTTGCCGATGTGCCTGAGCTGAAAGACTACCTGTCGGAGCAGTATTCGCAGGTCGTTGACCAGATTATCAAGGAGCGCAAGCCCAACATCGTGCTTTATGGTGCCACCACCATTGGCCGTGACATGGCTCCCCGCATCGCTTCACGCTTGAAGACCGGTCTAACAGCCGACTGCACCAAGCTCGAGGTTGTTAGCGACGAGAAGAGCAACAACGAGCCTCAGTTCCGCATGACACGTCCCGCTTTTGGCGGCAACCTGATGGCTACCATCATCTGCCCCAATACACGTCCTCAGATGTCAACAGTGCGTCCTGGCGTGATGCAGAAACGTGTCCGCGAAGAGGGTCGTCAAGGCGTTGTCACTGACTTCGTCCCGAAGTTCGACACCAGCAAGTTCAAGGTGAAACTTGTTGAGACCATCAAGGAAGACAAAGCCACTGTCGATATAGCCGATGCCAAGATACTCGTTTCGGGCGGTCGTGGTGTCCACAACAAGGAAGGCTTCGACAAACTCCAGGCTTTGGCCGATGTCATTGGCGGTGTCGTCTCGTCATCGCGCGCCATGGTCGATAACGGCGTGATGCCTCACGAGCGTCAGGTAGGACAGACAGGCAAGACCGTCCGTCCCAACCTCTATATGGCTTGCGGCATCAGCGGTGCCATCCAGCACCTTGCCGGTATGGAAGAGTCAGACTTCATCATCGCCATCAACAAGGACAAGTTTGCCCCCATCTTCAGCGTTGCAGACCTCGGCATCGTTGGCGACCTGCACAAGATCGTCCCCATGCTGACAGAGAGACTGAAGAAAGAGATGGAGAAGTGATTTTTTTGCTGTCCTAAAAGAGGCGGGAAACCGCCTCTTTTATGGACAGTATTTCTAGAGCATCTAGAAAAAAATGTAATCAAAATAATATGGCAATGGCAAATCATTTAGTGGCAGCTGAAAAAATAGAATCTGTTTTAAGGAAACAAACCAATTGGAAAAACTTATGGTTTTACCGAAAAACTGTTGTCCTTTATCAGATGACCTATGTTTTTACTAAACGTTTTTTGCCAGCCTATGGAGACAGAACGGTTGACCAAATGGTGCAGGCAGCACGTTCCGGAAAACAAAATATTGTTGAAGGCTCTGCTGATGGCGTAACTTCGATGGAGTTGGAACTAAAACTGCTAAATGTAGCCCGCGCTAGTATCCAAGAATTACTTGAAGATTATCAAGATTATACCAAAAGCCATAAACTAACACAATGGACAAAGGGGCATCCACGTTTTGATGCTATGTTGTCTTATTGTCGCAAACACAACCAATTAAAAGATTACGAGATTTTCTTTAATCGTTGGAATGACGAAGAAATATCCAACACGGCAATTACCCTTTGTCGTATGGTTGACAAAATGATGATGACTTATCAGAAGAAAAAGGAAAAGGAGTTTGTAACTGAAGGGGGACTTAGAGAGAGAATGACAGCAGCTCGTCTTGGGTTTCGTAATAGCCAAAAAGATATTCTTGATGCTGCTTTGAAAGAGATAGAGTATCTTCGCAAGGAAAATGCTGAACTCAAAGCAAAGATAGAAGGATGCTAACATAAAGAGGTTAGCAACAAAAAAGGATACAATAATAACAACCCATATCCCAAACCGCTCTGAGCTTTCAAGTTTAGGGTGGTTTTTGTTTATTGTTGCTATTATTCGTCAATAAAAGTGTGTTTGGTATCTGGCAAATAGTTTATAATCAGCTTGTTGATGGAATATCAAAACAGATTTTAAAATCATTCCCCTCTATGGCATTGCGGAATATGTAAAAAGGGAGTAAGGAAAGGGATTTTGATTGGTGGAGGTAAAGGGTGAGAGGCTTTTCAAATGAGTTTGGGATGGCTAGCTGCTGATTATTTGAAATAATACAAATGGAGCTTGCCGAAAATTTATTATATTTGCAGGTTTTAAATGCAAACAATGCAATGAGTTGTATAAAATATGTTTTTGTCTGGAGACAATAACATCGATATTTGCACCATGTTGGCAGTGTTGAACAAAAAAATGATGGAGTGATGAAAAAAGAGCAAGTTGATAGGTTCCTCGAAGTGCTCAACGAATACCACTCATTGGGCATAGCGGAGCAGATAGACTACCAAAAGTTCTATCTCTACTCGCTCATTACCCATTCCACGGCCATCGAGGGCTCGACGGTGACGGAGATTGAAAATCAGTTGTTGTTCGACGAGGGCATTACGGCCAAAGGACGTTCGCTTCGGGAGCAGATGATGAATCTCGACTTGAAAGCTGCTTACGATCATTCCATGCAATTAGCTCGCAAACACGCTGACTTCTCGGTAGATATGCTGAAAACGCTGTCGGCATTGCTGATGAGAAATACAGGCTCGCAATATAACACGCCAAACGGCTCGTTTGACGCATCGAAAGGCGACCTCCGTTTGTTGGGCGTAACGGCCGGAACAGGAGGCCAGTCGTATATGAATTTTCAGAAAGTGCCGGCGAAGTTGGCCGAGTTTTGCCAACTGACGAATGAGCGTCGTCGTCAGTTGATGGATACAGACGACCTGATGGAGCAATATCTGTTGAGTTTCGATGCTCACTGTCAATTGGTGACCATCCACCCTTGGGCGGATGGCAACGGACGCATGTCGCGCCTTGTGATGAACCATCTGCAATACGAGTTCGGACTGGTACCAGTGAAGATTGTCAAAGAAGACAAGGCTGAATACATTCAGGCACTGGTTGAAACTCGGAAACAGGAATCGTTTGAGCCGTTCCGTGAATTCATGATGGATGAGCACATTCGTAACCTCAGCAAGGAGATTGAGGAGTATAAGCAATCCCAAAACAATGACCCGATAAAAGCCACATTTGACCCGATAAAAGCCGCGTCTGACCCGATAAAACAACGGTTGTATCATGAAATCTTGCGGGATGGTTCGTTGAATTATGCTGGATATGCCGCTTTGTTAGGAGTTTCTGAAGCCACTATCAAACGTCGTCTCAACGAACTGAAAAAGGAAGGAGTCATTGTACGTATTGGCAGCAATAAGACTGGACATTGGGAAATAAAGAGTGACGAATTCACATTAATATGACATTGCTCGAAAACATAAAACTACCTGTTGCCCGATTGTCGCAGGTTTTTATGCTGATGCAAACCATGGAGGAATTCGCCAATTGGGGCTTCCACTTCATCGAGGACAAACTCACCGACGACCCCAACTATTTTTATCGTGAGACCGCTTTTTTAGAAATTTTTTTGGCTTTTGAAGCTTCGGTATCAGATAGTTTGGATGACGAAGAACCCGAACCGTTGGATTGATTGAAGGTTTTAAGAACTTTTATTTATGGCGGAGGACTTTGCAATTGCGTATGGCAGTTGACTATTCCCGTTGTGGTTGAATGTTAATGTTTGGCTAGCAATAGGATGCATTAAGCATTAATTGATGGTGAAAAAGATTCCCCAATCATTTTTCTTCTAAAAATCCACAAATAATCTTTACCTTTGTCTGAAATTAAAAGGTACCATGAAACACCTCCCTCTATTCCTCTTTCTACTTGCTCTCCTCTCGGAGCCGGCCATGGCATGCACCAACCTCATCGTTGGCAAGAAGGCCTCTGCCGATGGCAGCGTGATGTGCACCTACAACTGTGACGGCTTCGGGTTCTCGGGCTCGCTGTCGTATAGCCCCTCGGGCAGGCACGACAAAGATGAACTTATCGCCATACAAGGATGGGGCCCTTCGCACGAAGGCCATTATGTGAAACAGGTGGAATACACCTACAACGTTGTCGGCCTCATGAACGAGCGTCAGGTGACAATAGTGGAGACCACCTTCGACGGGCGGCTGGAGCTTGTTAACGAAGAGGGCCTGCTCGATTACTTCAGCCTTATGCGTCTGGCACTGCAACGCTCTTCGACAGCACGCGAAGCCATACGCTGCATGGCCGAGCTGGTGGAGGAATATGGCTACAACAGCAGCGGCGAGACAATCACTATTTGCGACCCCAACGAGGCGTGGATTATGGAGATAATAGGCAAGGGGCCTGGCCGCAAAGGTGCCGTATGGGTGGCTCTGCGCATACCCGACGACTGCATCTGCGCCCATGCCAACCTGAGCAGGATCAGGCAGTTTCCTCAAGAAAAGGGGAGGAGCATAAACAGCAGGCAGCTCGACAAAATCAACAAAGACGGGGTGGAGTGTGTCTATGCCCACGATGTTATCTCTTTTGCCCGTGAGAAAGGCTTCTTCAGCGGTAAGGATGCCGACTTCTCGTTCCGCGACGCCTATTGCCCTATCGACTTCGAGAACGTGCGCTATGCCGATGCCCGCGTGTGGAGTTTCTTCCGTCACCACTATAGCCACGACGAGATGGACAGATACCTGCCTTACATCAACGGCGACTTCAGTCAGTGCGACCATCTGCCGCTGTGGATAAAACCCGACAAGCCTCTCTCGCTGCGTGACCTGCAAAACGACATGCGCGACCACTTCGAGGGAACACCACTTGACATGACCGCCGACATGACCGCCGGTCCATGGGGGATGCCCATACGTCCACTGCCCATGCACTTCAGGGACAGCGACAGCATCGACTATTTCCGTGAACGCCCCATCGCCACGCAACAGTCGGGATTCACCATGACATGCCAGATGCGTTCGTGGCTGCCCGACGATGTGGGCGGCGTCACTTGGTTCAACTGCGACGATGCCGACATGGTGGCCTACGTGCCGCTCTATTGCTGCATAACACAGGTGCCCGACGCTTTCTGTCCGGAGAACAACCCAAGAACCGAGTTCAGCGATAAGTCGGCATTCTGGATGAACAACTGGGTGGCCAACATGGTCTATCCGCGTTATTCCATGATGATTGGCGACCTGCGCAAGGCACAGAAGGAGTTGGAGGACTATTACTATGCCGACCAGGATAGCGTCCTTGTCGCCATAAAGGGCTTGACGCCAGCCGAACGGCAGAGCTATCTCAACAGGAAGAGCATCGCTTATACTGACCTCATGATGCAGCGTTGGGACAGACTGGCCAAATACCTTATCGTCAGATACAACGACCAAATAATACGCCGTACCGACGAGAATGGCGACTTCCTGCGTTGGGGCCACGACACTCCTGGCTACGACCAGCAGTTCATCGATGCCATCGGCAGGTCCACGGGCGACCGTTACCGACTGAAGGAAGTCATCAAGAGAAGGGAAAGGTAAAATGACTTGATTTTCACTCTACGAACTTCTTGTACCAGTCTTTGTAGGTGTTGCTCAGTCCTGTGAGGTAGGCGGTGAGTGGGTCGAGCTCTAGTTTGTCGAAGGTGTAGTTGATGCGCCGCATTATGGAGTTTGGGAAGTGCTGTCCCATCTGTTTGTCTCTTGAGGCGTTGTTGTCGTAGAGGTCTGTCGCACCGAAGAGGTGCAGAATCTCGTGTGCTATGGTAGGGGCGGCTATGTTGCGTCCGTCGTTGTATTTGCTGAATATAAGGCAGCTCTCAAGTTGATGCGGCGCACAGCCAGTCCTGACGTTTTTCGTGTATGTCTCGCGGCTTTCGGGCGTGGCGAAGCTTTTCCCTTTGGTGTTGCTGATGATGAGCACAAGGCAGTTGTCGCATGAGGTCTTCTCTTTTGCGTATGCAAAGAAGTCGAATCCGTCGTCGTAGCCGGCAGCAATCATGGCTTCACGCAGAATGTCGGAAGTGCCGTTTCTCTGGCTCGGCCCCTGTGGAATGCGCTTCAGCTTGATCTGTTCCTTGCTGCCGAGTGAATAGACCTTGAACTCGTTCTTTACTCCATAAAGCTTCGATTTTTTGCTTATCCAGTTTGTGGCCTTGTGAATCTTGTCCATCACTGGTCGGGTGTCAGCCTTTGTCCAGCCGTTTTGTCCGTTTTCGCTCACAAAAAGCACGAGGACGTATGTCTTGCCCGACATTTTTCGTGCCGTGCCCACATCGCGGAAGTCCTTGTCGGGACTGAGGCTCATGTCGGGTTGAGGCCTGAATAGCAGAAATGTTAGTATGAGCAATATTCTCAGCATAGAAAAAATGTTTGGACAGTGCAAATTTACAGAAAACAGCTACAAAACTTGTTCCATCGTGCAAAAATATCGTTTTTTGGAACTTCTTTGGCTTTTTTTACTTACTTTTGCGTTTTAAACAAATGAGAATGAGGATTGCAGTTAATACACGGTTGTTGTTGAAAGACAGGCTTGAAGGCATAGGCTGGGTGGCATACGAGACATTGCGCCGCATGGTGGAGGCACATCCCGATGTGGAGTTTTATTTTCTGTTCGACCGTAAGCCTGACCCCATGTTCGTCTTTGCCGACAACGTGAAGCCTGTCGTTCTCTTTCCGCAGGCAAGACATCCTTTCCTTTATATTTGGTACTTTGATTTGTCGGTGGCGCGTGCCTTGAAGAAGATAAAACCTGACGTGTTTTTCTCGCCCGACGGCTATTTGAGTCTCCGCACCAGTGTTCCGCAAGTGATTCAGTTTCATGACCTTAACTTTGAACATTTCCCTAAGGATATGCCATGTATAGACCTTTGGCATTATAAGAAGTTCTTTCCGCGTTATGCAAAAAAAGCCACTCGCATTGTGACCGTGTCGGAGTATTCGAAACAAGATATAGTTGATTGCTATCATGTTGATAAGGACAAGATTACGGTGGCTTATAACGGCGTGAACGAGATTTTCAAGCCTCTTTCGGAGGAGGAGAAAGCCGAGGTCAAGGCGAAATATACTTATGGTAATCCTTATTTCATGTTCGTCGGTTCGCTGCATCCGCGCAAGAATCTGGCGAGACTGTTCACTGCTTTCGACAAGTTCAAGGGCGATACTGAAAACGATGTCAAGTTGGTTATAGTGGGCGAGAAGCGTTGGTGGACGAAGCCTATTCAGGAGGCTTACAATGCCATGAGTCATAAAGACGATGTTGTGTTCACTGGACGGCTTAGTGCCGAGGATTTGCATCTGGTCACCGCATCGGCTATGGCATCGGTATATGTGTCATATTTCGAGGGCTTTGGCATCCCGATTGTTGAGGCTTTCCGTTGTGGCACGCCTGTCATAACCTCCAACGTCACCTCAATGCCCGAGGTGGCCGGTGACGCGGCAGTGCTTGTCGACCCGTTCGATGTTGGTTCGATTGCCGATGGCATGAGGCTCGTATTGGATGATAATCTGCGTAAAGATCTGATTAATAAAGGTTTTGAGCGTGCGAAATTGTTCTCATGGGACAAGGCTGCTCAAACTATTTGGAATACTATTGAGGAAATAACAAAAAATATAGATTAAATATGGCAAAAATAATAATGTATCCTGGTCCCGCTGACAGCCAGAAGGAGGCGGTTGACTGGAAAGAGGCTGAACTTCAAAAGGCTGGATTTGTTATAGAAAACATACTCGTGCTTGGCTCTGGCGGTCGCGAACATGCCATTGCGTGGAAGTTGGCACAGAGTGTCGGCAAGCATATTTTCATCGCTCCCGGTAATGCGGGGACGGCTAAGGTTGGTACCAATGTTCCGATAAAAGTAACAGATTTTGAGGGGATTAAACGTTTTTGTGTTGAGCAGATGATAGGCATGGTTGTGGTTGGTCCCGAACAGCCTCTCGTCGACGGCATTGTCGATTTCTTCAAATCAGACGATGAGCTGAGACACATCAAGATTATTGGCCCGGACAAGAGAGGTGCGCAGCTTGAAGGCAGCAAGGCTTTTGCGAAGGACTTCATGGAGAAATATGGCATACCTACAGCAAAATGCTTCAAGGTGACGAAGGACAACATAGCTGAAGGATGCTCGTTCCTCGAAACGTTGAATGCTCCTTATGTGCTTAAAGCCGACGGTCTGGCTGCAGGTAAGGGTGTGCTGATAATCAACGACTTGGCCGAGGCGAAGCAGGAGCTGGGCTCTATGCTCGACGGGAAATTCGGTGACGCGTCGGCAACGGTGGTGATAGAGGAGTTCTTGCAGGGCATTGAAGTCTCTGTTTTTGTGCTTACCGACGGCGAGCACCATCTCATTTTGCCTGAAGCAAAGGACTACAAACGCATAGGCGAGGGCGACAAGGGCTTGAACACAGGCGGTATGGGCGCTGTCTCGCCTGTCCCGTTCTGTGACGATAGTTTCCTGCAAAAGGTTGAGGACCGCATTGTGAAGCCCACCTTAAAAGGCCTTAAAGCCGAAGGCATTGATTACAAGGGCTTTATCTTCCTTGGCTTGATGAACGACAACGGCAATCCTTTCGTCATAGAGTATAACGTCCGCATGGGCGACCCAGAGACAGAGGTTGTCATGCCCCGCATCGATGGCGACTTTGCCGAGATGCTTTTGGCCTGTGCCGACGGCTGCCTGGACAAGGTGCGCTATGCCAAAAATCCTCAGACGGCTGTCACTGTGATGATGGTGTCGGGCGGCTATCCTGAAGGATATAAGAAAGGCATTGCCATGAGCGGTTTCAACGAAGTGGGCAAGAGTATCGTTTTTCATGCGGGTACAGCAAACCAAGATGGGCAGACTGTCACTGCTGGTGGACGTGTCGTATCGCTCACGGCAATGGGCGACTCCATCGAGGATGCACGCGAGAAGGCCTATGCTGATGTTCAGAGAATAAAGTTTGAAGGAGCGTACTACCGTCGTGATATTGGCAACGATTTATTGAAATACCTATGATTAGGTTCTTCAGAAATAGCTTTTTCATTCAGTATTTGATGCTGTTGGTTCTGGCACTGCTTTTGTGGTTGCCGTCGTTCATCGTGCTGCCTGCCATGCCTGAGCAAACGGGGGTGACTCCGCTTTACGACCTCGTTGTCGCATTTCTTGCCCCACGGCCTTTGCTGTCGCAGATTATTGCGTTTGTGCTTTTCATTGTCGAGGCTTTTGCTTTCAACGAGATAATGGTTGTTGGCAAGACAGAGCCCAAGGTGAGCACAATGGGCGGTTTCGCGTTCATCCTTCTAATGTCTTTGACACCCATGCAGACGGCGTTCACCCCGACGTTGCTTGCCACGGCATTAATACTGCCAATTCTCTATTTGCTGTATAAAATACCAATGCTCCAGAAAGTCGAGACAGACTTGTTGAATATGGGCATCTTGCTGTCCCTGGCCTCGATGTGCTACATCCATTCGGCTTTGCTTTTGATATGGATGCTTATTGCACTGGCTATTCAGAGGTCAAAGTCGATTCGCTACGGTATCATCCCGATTATAGGATTCCTTTTGCCTTATCTGTTTTTCTTTGCAATACATTACGTGAAAGGCGACTTGGTTGCTACGGCAATGAGGTATGCTGATTTTTATTCTGGTTTCAACTTGAGCGTCAAGGGTTTTGACGTTTATTCGCTTGTCGCGTTTGCAGTCATTGTCATGCTTTCGTTTTTGCCTCTCGGCTCTAACACCTTGTTTGCACAGGAGTGTCTTGTCGATGTCAGGCAGAATATTTCGATAGCCTCGTTGCTCTTTTTGTTCACTTTGGTGATAATGGTGCTGGAAGGTAATGTTTTTGGATGTGGATTGGCTTTTTTTGCGCTGTCGGTGCATAATTCCTATAGTTTAAGCCATGTGGCCAGGACAAAGTGGCCGGAGATAATACTCGACATCTTTGTACTGTCGGTGCTTGCAATACATTATATACCTCTTTTTATTTGAGTTATGAGTTTGTTGACACACTATTCCGATGTTGTTGAGGCCGGTTGTGACGAGGCTGGCCGTGGTTGCCTCGCAGGGCCTGTTGTGGCTGCGGCAGTAATACTTCCTGAAGGTTATGATTTTGCCGAACTTAACGATTCGAAGAAACTGAGTGAGAAGAAACGCGCTCAGCTACGTGAGGTGATAATACGTGACGCTCTGAGCTATGGCATAGGCATAGTTACTGCGGCCGAGATCGACAAAATCAACATACTCAATGCGTCGTTTCTGGCCATGCACCGTGCCATCGACCAGCTGCAACCTCGTCCCGAGATGCTGCTAATCGACGGCAATAAGTTCAATCCTTATAAGGGTGTAAAACACGTCTGCATCGTTGGTGGCGATGCAAAATACCAGTCGATAGCTGCGGCCTCGATATTGGCAAAGACAACCCGTGATGCCATGATGGAGGAGTATGACAAACAATATCCGATGTACAACTGGCGCAAAAACAAAGGCTATCCCACAATGGAACACAAGTTGGCGGTGGCCGAGCATGGCACCTGTGAGCTGCATCGTATGACTTTCAATATGGAGATACAACTGAAAATGGAGTTTTGACGAAGTTTTGAAGGTTTTAATCTTTTTTTGACTAACTTTGTAAGCTAATATGTCATTTATGAAAAAAATAGGAGTCTTTATTTATATTTCACTTCTGTTCTCGCTAATAACAGCATGTGATTCAAGCTCGTCAAAGTTGACCATGTTTGACGCGTTGCCGCTTAACACTGCCGCTTTCCTTGAGGTGGACGACTTGGGCGGTTTTGTCAAATCAGCACGCGAAAAGTCGTACGTGAACGAACTGAGAACAATGACTCATGCTGAGGATTTTGCTCTTTTTGTCACTGCTCTCGACACCATCTTCTCTGACGAGTCGAAGTGGAGTGTGATGTCTTCACCGGCTGTTTTTGCTACCATAAACGAAGAAAACGCATCCTCTAAATTACTTTTGATAAACCCATATAAAACACTGAAAAATAAGGATATAGTCAATTTGTTAAATGCTAAGAACATAGCTTGCAACGAGTCTGAATCGTGCTATGGGTTTGCTCTCAACGAGGCCGACAGTGTCTATATAGCAGCCAATAAGGGTTTTGTGTGCCTCTCAACCAATGCGCACACTTGTTCATTGCCTTTTGAGCAGTTGAATCAGCAAACAAAAATAACTGATATACAAGGCTTTGATGCCATTTCATCAACTTTGGGAACATCGGTTGGAGCTCATCTTTATTTCAGGTCGGATGTTTTGCTCAATGCAAATAAGCACAAGTTCTCTGACGAGGCCAAGAAACGCTCGCTTCCTCTGCTCGACGACGACCTAATGACTGCCGCCTGCGACTTCTTGCTGAAGGACGACGGACTTGTCTTGAATGGCTACGCAACGGCAGTCGACACATCTGACTTGTTTAAGTTGAAGTATCAGCAGGCTGTCAGAAACTCGATTCTTTACGTTTTGCCTTACGATGTTCAGATGATGCTGCATTATGGAATGTCGGATATGGCTTTGTGGTGGGGCGACAAGATTGACACAGTTCAGATTGCGTCGCTTGATAAAAAATATGGAGTAGACATTGAAAAACAGCTTGTAGAAAACATATCAGAGTTGGCTTTGGCAGTGCTTTCAACCAACAATGCCCCGATTGTCGTGGCACGTCTCAATGACCCGGCTACTGTGATGAAATTCATGGGGCGTTTGGATGCGTCAATAGGTGTCTCGAGCGAACATATAACCCAGGGCTGCCCCGTCAAAACACTCAATGTTAGTGATTTGACAAGAAAGATGTTGGGCGATGAGTTTGCAAAAGTGAACCGTTTCTGCTATACCATTCTCGACCAATACCTTGTCATTGCCAACAAAATGAGCGATGTGGACGAGGTTATAAGCTTTTACAGGTCTGGTCGCACCCTCGACCTGAACGAGAACTTCCGTGCATTCCAGAACAACATGCTGGAGGAGGCGAACATCACGTTCTACATGCCGTGTGCAAGCAACCTCCCACTTATAAAGACTTATCTTTCCAAAGATGCGTCCAAGCTGGTTGACAAGAAGGCAGTAGAGACTTTTCAAGCGTTTTCGTTGCAGATGTCGTCGGCTCGTAATCTTATCTATACAAGCATTTTCCTGCGAAAGATGCAGTCGTCGAATCAGGAGAGCCGCGTGATCTGGAAATCCACCTTGGATGCTCCGCTGTTGATGAAACCATTCATTTTGTCAGACCATGCCAATGGCGAACGCAACGTTTTTGCATTCGACAACTTGAACAACGCGTATCTTATTGATGCCAAAGGCGAAATAAAATGGAAAAAGCCTCTCTCGGAAAGTCCAATCAGCAATGTTGAGACTGTCGACTGCTACAATAACGGCAAGACCCAGTATTTGTTCAACTCTGCTAATTATTTGCACCTTATCGACCGCAATGGCGATTATGTCGAAGGTTATCCCGTGCGTTTGCCTGTTGAAGCATCAAACGGTCTGGCGGTGTTTGATTATCAAGGTGTTAAGGATTACAGAATTTTGTTGTGCGGGACAGACAAGTTGGTTTACAATTTCACCATAAAAGGAACGGAAACAGAGGGTTGGAACCGGCATCGCACCGATAACATTGTCAACAAACCGGTTGAGCATTTAGTGGCCGACGGCAAGGATTATCTTATTGTCACCGACACTGAGGGGACCGTCCGCATACTTGACCGTCAAGGAAGGGTGAGGGTGCCTCTGGTGGGCGATTTGCAGAAGTCGCCGACAGCCGACATCTACATCAACAAGACCAACAACAAGGGCATCATGCTCACTTCGAGCAAGGATGGTAAACTCCTTTACATAACCTCTGACGGACGCACTGCGCTGACCGACTTCGGCGAGTTCAGCGACAAACATTTCTTCCTCTACGAAGACTTCAACCAGGATTCATCCCCCGATTTCATCTATCTGGATGGCAACGAGCTTCACATATTCGACAAGTTCAAAAACGATCTGTTCGCTTACTCCTTTAAGAACGAGATAAAACAGAAGCCTGTCTTCTTCAACATCACACGCAGCCGCCGGCTTTTGGGAATAGTGTCGGAGGCTTCGCGCGAGATTTACCTCATCGACAAGAACGGCAAGATGATTTCCTCGTCGGGCCTGGTAGGAGAGACTCCTTTTGCCGTGGGCAGCCTGCTCAATAACAACGAGATAAACCTCATCACGGGAGTGGGCAACACCTTGTTTAATTATACATTGAAGTAGTTTTTCATGAAAAAAATCTTTTCACTGGCTTTTTTGCTGCTCTCGCTGACACTTGCCGCCCAACACACAATATCGGGCACGCTACATGGCGATAGCGGCAGTGTGGTGCGCCTTTTTGCCTACACGGGTCAGGAAAAGATGGCTGTCGACTCAACATTGACAAACTCTCAAGGCAGCTTTTTCTTTGATGTTTATCTAGGCACCGGAATGTATTCGGTCGAGACCGATGAGGTCGACTTGGAGCTGCTTTACGACGGTCACAGGATACAATTCATCGAGCACAGCCCTGACAATATACAGTTTTTCGGCTCCCCGCTAAATGAAAGATGGACCGCTTATGTGCTGAAACGCAGCGAGTTCCGTCATAACACCGAGATTTTAAAACAGGTCTTACGTCGGTATGACTCTGAATCGGCGTTTTATGCCAATGCGCGTGACGAATTCGTCGCTTTGCAGTCCAACTTCAATGTTTTTTGTGATAGCTTGTCGCAGTTCGACGACTATGCTGCACGTCTTATCAAGGTTGACCGCCCTATTTCAATCGACCCGAACACCACCGTTGAAGAGCAGCGCGATTTAGTCTTGGCACATTTTTTCGACAATGTGGATTTTGGCGACACTACACTTATTCCGACCAACGTGTTGACAACCAAAATGATAGACTATATCTCTGTCGTTCAAGCCGACACACGATTGTCGCAAGAGCCTGAGATGAGGATGATTCTTGCTTTAAGCAGGATTTTTGAACAAGCCAAGGTCTGCTTCACGACTTATGCTTTCGCGCTTGAGTATATGCTTCGTGGCTATACGGCGTTGGGAATGTCGACTGTGACCGATTATCTGCTGAATTACCCGGCTTTGAACGAAGGCGACATAAGCGTAGAGCAGGGAAGAAGGCTTGACGAAATCGCTAAACCTTATCAAAAGGTGAGGGTAGGTGCAAAAGCACCTGACATCACGCAAACGACTATTGATGGCGAACAAATAGATTTATATTCACTCGACAATGAGTATATCATACTTTTTTTCTGGTCGGCCGATTGCCCGTATTGCCATAGCTTCTTGAACAAGGTAAGGAAAAAGCTTGATTTTAATACATTTGGTTTGCTTACGTTTGCCATCGCCAATAATATTGATGAGGTGAAAAGCGAACTTTCTAACATGAGGCTTAAAGGATGGCATTTCTACGACGAAGCACGCTGGGAGTCAGCTGTAGTCAAGGATTATCATGTGTTTGCCACTCCAACGGTTTTTGTGTTGGACAGAGACAAAACCATTGTTTGTAAGCCCAACGATTGGACAGAGTTTGAATTGTGGCTGAAGAAAAGCAGTATAAAGAAATAATTCAATATATCCCGTATTTGTTTGAGAGCATATCAAGCATCTCGTCGATTTGCCTCATGAAAGTGAGAGTGTCGTCTTTCCACGTTGGGTATTCGTTCTCGTTGTTGCGCGCGTTGTTAAGGCGGTTCATGGTGTTGAGGTAGTCGAGAGTTTGCTCCTGCTCAAGGCTTTTAAGTATGGGTAGCACTTTGTGGCAGAGTCTCTTGGCCATTTCGAAGTCGTCTTTCTCGACAGCTTCGTTGAAGTTGAGCATGTCGTCGCAGATTGATTGTACAAAAGTGCCGAGTATCTTTCTGACAGCGTCGTCGTCGTTGCCCATTATGGCGTATAGCTTGCCGAAATCTTCAGAGAATTTGCCGACGGAGTTGCCCTCTATGTTAAGCGTGAGATGTAGAGTGTTGGCCAGCTGTCCGATGGTGAAAGGCTTCGATATCAGTCCGTCGAAGCCCTCGCTGATGGCTTTCTGGGTGTCGTATTCGATGCGGGCAGTCATCAGTATCACAGGTTTGTCGGGGCGCATCTGTTTAACCTTTTTGAGTATTCCGTTTCCCGTCAAGGCCCCCATTTCTCGGTCGGTCAGTATGTAGTCGTAAGTGTCGATATTGTTGAAAGCATCCTCGAGCATGGCTGCCGAGCTACAGACGGTGGAGTTGCCCCCGAGCTTGGCAATCATGTTTTCCATCATCGTCAACAAAGTGTTGTCATCATCGACAATGAGGACGTTGGTGCTCTTGTCGTTGCTGGCAGGAGGGGCAGTGTTGTCGCTGTTGTCATCAACGATTTTTATAGGTATTGTAATCTCAAAAGCAGTGCCTTTGTCCTCTTCCGAGATAACGTTTATCTGCCCGTTCATAAGGTCGCAAAGTCCCTTGGCTACCGACATCCCGTAGCCAGAGCCTTCTGCAAAGGTGTTGTGGTTCTCTATTCTGACAAATGGTTTGAAAATATCGTCGAGACGGTCCTGAGGTATTCCCAGTCCTGTGTCATTTATGTTGAAAATCAGATTGTTGTCTTTTTTTGAGGCTATGAAGTCGACATGCCCCTTGATGGTGTATTTTATTCCGTTTGAGATAATGTTGCCGAGTATCTGTTTTATTTTCAGCTCGTCTGCATTTATGATGGTGCCTTGCGGGATGTTGTTTATATAGTTGAAAACAAGGCTTTTATGGTCGGCGATGGGTTGAAACATGGTGGCTGTTTCATCGCAAAGGCGGGTGATGTTGAAATTGGTGCTGTTGAGGTTCAGCTTGCCTTGTTCGAGGCGCGAAAAGTCTAACAGGTTGTTGAGCAGGTTAAGAATGTGGTTGGCCGACTGTTTCATGGCTTCAATCTTGCCGTTGTCTTCTTCGCTGTTGTCCATGAGGTCGAGGTTTCCCAAGATGGAGGTGAGCGGTGTTTTGATGTCGTGCGAGACGGAAAGCAGCAACTTGTGGCGGCTTTCCATGATTTCTTCGGTCTTCTGTTGTGCGTTTTCAGCTGCTTTTCTTGCCCTTAATCCTTTGTTTACATCGCTTATTATCAATATGATAAATAAAACTATCATAAACAGCACAAAACCGGCTATTACGGTCGAGATGTATATGTTGCGCTCTATTTTTTTCTCGCTTTCCATAATGCCGTTGGCTGTGGATGCTATGATCTCTTGGTTGAGTTTGATGAGTATGTTGGAGATTTTTTGCGACAGGGCGTTGTCGGAGGCCACCAGCTCATTGATTTTTCTCTGGTACGATTTGACGTTTTTCTGGTATTCTGTCTTGGCTTTTTCGGTCAGTTGCCGTATGTCGGTGATGAGGCTGTCGGGGTGGTGGACTTTCTGTATGCTGTCGCTATGTGTAAAGAGCTCATTGATAGTTGATTTTGAGTTGGGATAGTCCTCAAGAGCTTTGTAAATCTCCGCCCAAGGGTCGTAATGGTAAAATTGTCGTGACATAAGGTAACTTAGTTGTCCTTTTCTTACAACAAGTGCCTGTATCTCGTTGATAGAGCTTATGATAGCGGTGTCGGATGTGGTCGTCTTTATCGAATCGGCATATCGTTCAACGATGTTTTTCTTTTCGTTGTAAAGCTTAAGGTACCTGGCTTCATCGGTAAGGCTGAACTTAGTTGCCATTTTTTGAGCTTCATGCACGGCTAAAGTGAACTCGCTGGTGTAGTGAATAAGGTCGTCTTGCGTGTCAATCTTGTCGTATTGCGAGAAGATGGAGCTGCGCAGTTGGAAGATATAGTAGAACATTGCCCCGCACAAGGCCAGGACGAAGAGGTATGCTATGACGACCTCTACACGGGTGCGTTTCTCGACATATCTCTTTTTTTTGGACATGGTTGTTTATTTGTAGAAGTAATGATAAATGTCGTAAAGTGCCGTAGCCTCGGCTTGCATCCTGTCTCTCAACTCGTTGGCATTGTTCTCCAAGGCATAATATAAAAGCATGTCATGGCAATCTATGGTCTTTTTGCATAAGACTGACTCCAGGACATCAAGGCTGAGCCCGTATTTGGTGAGCCTGTGGAAGAAGTTTGACTGGGTGAGGGTGTCGTATACGTTGAGCGTTTTGAAACTGTTGCCCGTCGATATGTAGGATGTGTCATCGAAACATACAACAAGCTCGTATTCAGACAGTTCTTTGTTTAGGTTGGAAACAAGTTCTAAATGCTCGTTATGGTTGTCAAGGCAGTGTCGGAAAGTGATGTCGGCTGGATTGTCGTTGTTGCAGAATGCGTATGCCAGCATTTTTTTCTGGTATGGATGTTCTCCGTCGGCCTCGGGAATGGCGGGGTAGTGATAAAGCAGGCTTAGAAAAGCGACCTTCGATGGCCGCGGCATGGGGTTGAACGCGAAAAGGGTCTTGTAATCGACGCTGAAGGTGTCGTTGCTCAAAGCGGCAATCTGCTCCTTGGTGTCGTCGGGAATGGGGGCATTGTTGAAGTAGATGTCGAAAAGGACATCGTCGGGATGCGTGGAGCAGTATAGTATACTGTTTGTGGGAACGTTTTTCCAGCAATGACCCATAAAGTCGCAGACGTAAGGATTGCGGCATTGTGTACCTATTCTCACAATGGGACTGTGCGGCGCTTCAAGCATTTTTTTCAGGTTTTCAACATTTTTGTTGATGATGTCAACCTGTGTCTTGGCATAATCCATCGCCGATTCTGACTTAAATAATTGCTTTATGTCAATGTTTCCATCTCGTTGATATTCAGGATTTAGATACATTAACATAAAATCGCTTAAATCTATGTTGCAGCCTTTCAGGACATAGTATTGCAAAGCAGCATCGTTGTAGTATGTCTGACTCAGCTTCATCGAGCTTTTCACTTCTATGGCTCGCCATTTGTCGCCGTCGCGTGTTATGATGTCGACCATGATGAGGGTGTCGTTGTATTGGAAAACGGCCTCATACATTGTGTGTATATCAGGATTGGCCATGTTGGCCAAGGTCTCTTTTGCTTTCTGTGGAAACTGTTGTGGCGAGTTGGGTGCCATGTTGACACCTTCGGGGTAACATTGTTGCGCGAATATTCCGACATCAGTGCCCCGCTTGAATTTCAAACGTTGCGCCATTGTCAGCTTGTCACGAAGGAAAGGCCTTTTTTTTGATAGATAAAGCGCTTTCTCGCATTGCAGACCTTTGATATATGTCGATTTTGACAGGATGTGCATAAAATGTTGATTTTAAACGGTTTGTTTTGTCGACTCGTTTTTTTTGTTCGCCTTGACAAGACTCATGACGACGAGTACGATGCCTGCCACGACAAACGGCATGCTGAGCCATTGTCCCATGTCGAACAGCATGTTGCGCTCAAAGTCGACTTGTACGTTTTTAAGGAACTCTATGCAGATGCGGCATCCGAAAATGACGATGAGGAACAGTCCGAACATGAAACCAGGGTACTTGAATGCCATGTCTTTTTTGAAATAGAGCCACAGCAAAACGCCAAGCATCAAAAGCAGTGATGCTATCTCATAAAGAGCGGTGGGGTGACATGGTAGCCATTGGTCGGGCGGACAGCAGTTTTGTGCGGTGCACTCGAAATAGTTGTCGAAGGTGCCGCAGAACTGCTCGTAGCCGCGCATGAACTTGAATCCCCACGGCAATGAGGTCGGGGTGCCGTATATCTCCGAGTTCATCAGGTTGCCGAAACGGATGAACGAACCCACAAGGCAGACGGGTATCACAATGCGGTCCATAATCCACAGGTATGTCTTTTTTTCCTTCCGGGCGTAGAAGAATAGACCTATCAGAATGCCTATTCCTCCGCCATGGCTGGAGAGCCCGCCTTCCCAAATCTTGAGCACGTTGAGCGGGTGCGAAAGGTAAAACTCGGGTTCGTAGAAGTAGCAATGGCCTATCCTTGCGCCTATCACGGTCGAGATAAGCATGTACATCAGCACCCTGTCGAGAGACTCCGACGACATCTTTTCGCGCTTGTATACACGCCCTAATAGAAGATAGCCGAACAGAAACCCTAAAGCCCAGCACAGACCGTACCAACGCACCTGAAACGAACCTATGGAGAAGAAAACCGGGTTGGCATCCCATGTGATATATGAAAGAATCATCCTAATGTGTTTTTAAATTTGCGCAAAGATAAGGATTTTTTTCAAGTATACAGAAGTCAGAAGACAGAATTAGATAGAAGTTAAAAGCGGAAGTTACGATGGAAGTTAAAAGCGGAAGTAACAATAGAAGTTAAAAGAGAAGTAAAAAACGATTCTCGCGTCTTGCAGTCACGTGTCCCGTGTCGTTTCGACAAATCAACAATTTATCTCATTGCCAAAGGCAACAAATCAACATTAAACAAAAAACACATCAACAATTATTTATCGTGGAATGATTTTTGTAAGGTAAAATGTTGTAAATTTGCATTTGAATAAAAACATACAGTTATGAAAAAGTTATCAATGACATTGTTTTTAGTTGCAGGCATGGCATTTCAGATGTTTGCACAGACTATTGAATCGGTTGACGTATCGAAAGCTCCCGATGGCCCTTTTAAAGCCGAAACGCGTGAATACACCATTGAAGGCACCGTGGTGAAAGGCCAGAAGGAAGGCGTTTGGTATGAGCTTTACCAAAACAAGGACCGTATGTATTTGCCCAAGAAGATGGTTTCCTACAAGAACGGCAAACGCGACGGTTTGTATATCGAGATTGACAATACCGGTGGCATAACCCAACGTGCAGAGTATAAGAACGACCAACTTGACGGCTCGGTTTACACTTGGTATAAAGGCGGTCATCTGTCGGAGATGAAATCCTACAAAAACGGCGTGCTCGATGGCAAACAGATGCTGTGCTATGACCGTGGCGGCACACAGGAAGAGTCGGAATACAAAGACGGACAGCGCCATGGTGTTACAACCTGGTACAACGAGGCTGGCAACAAGAGAATGTCGATAACCTATAGCAATGGAGCATTTGAAGGCATGCAGCAGACTTTCTATCCTAACGGAGTCATCAAAGCCGAGAAAGAGTATCACAACAACATGCTGAATGGTACTGTTAAAGAGTTCTACGAGGACGGTTCGCTTAAATCGGAGGCTCTCTATAAGGACGGCCAGATGAAGGGCAAGGCAAAGGTTTATCAAGAGGTGAAGAAAGAGGAGAAGGACGTCAAAAAAGAAGAGAAAGACGTCAAGAAAGAGGATGCCAAGTCTAAAAAACAATAAGGTTAAAACACTTAGTTTTAGAAGTAATGAAGTGGACTTCGGTTCACTTCATTACTTTTTGTAAAACCTGTCCCCCTCTCAGAGGGGGTGGCCGCAGGCCGGGGGAGTTAATATGAGATTTCAAGATTCCCCCTAAATCCGCCTCAAAAGGGGGACTTCAGTGCGACAAAAGGCGCGTTTTTCGCATTCTTTATATAATGTAAAATATGACAAAAATCAAAAACCCATACAATGAGTTGCCTGGCTACAACTGCTTCGGCTGCTCAAACAAGAATCCAATCGGCTTGCACCTTGGGTTTGAACTGAAAGACGACGCTGTCGTGGCACTTTGGAAACCGGACGGCAATTATCAAGGTTGGGACAATGTGCTTCATGGTGGCATTATTGCCACTCTGCTTGATGAAGCGGCTTCGTGGGCAGTGCAGGTTTTTTTGGACACTTGCGGAGTGACATCGCAGCTTCAGGTCAATTATCTTAGACCTGTTCTTATAGATAAAGGTGCTGTGCGTGTCGAGGCGTGCCTTAAATCGAGACACGATGACCGCCATGTTGTTCTTGCAACTCGTCTCTATGATTCTGATTCTCAGCTGTGTGCTGTGGCTGATGTTACCTATTATATCTACACGCAAGAGGAAGCACGCGAAAAATTTAATTACTTTGGCCGTCGGGAGTTGGGATTAGAATAGTAACTTTGCAGCGCAATTTTATGCGTGATGAGAAATAGTTTGTGCCTTTTTCTGTTACTGGTTGCGACATTTTGTCAGTCTGTGTTCGCTCAAGACACCATTGACTTGCAGCAGGTCGACATAAGTGCGTCGCGTATTGAGCGGAAAACGGTTATTGACCCTTTGCAAGTGCGACAGATTGACACCTTGTCGTTGCAGTCGTCAAGCACTTCCGACATGTCGCACCTGCTTATACGGCACAGCCCTGTTTTCATCAAGACATACGGTCCTGGAGGACTGGCGACAGCCTCTTTCAGAGGCACCACCGCCAGCCATACCTTGGTGACATGGAACGGCCTCCAGCTCAACGCTCCGTCGCTTGGGCAGGTTGATTTCAGCACCATTCCTGTTTTTCTTGTCGATGATGTAAGCCTGAAATGGGGTAGTGGCACATCTGCCAATAGTGGTGGTCTTGGCGGTGCGGTCAGCATCGACAATAAAATGAACTATGGCAAGGGTTTGATACTCGACTTTAAACAGCTTATAGGCAGCTTTAACACTTTGGGAACTTATCTCACAGCAGGTTATAGTGGAAAAAGAGTCGTCTTCCGCCTGAAAGCCTATCGCAACTCGGCCGACAACGACTTTGAATATGAGAACCTTGCCACTATTCCGCATCAACGAATGTATCAACGCAACGCTGACTTCACCGACTATGGACTGATGCCAGAACTCTCGGTGATGTTCAAAAGCGGAGTTCTGACGGTGTCGTCGTGGAACCAGTGGAACCACCGCAATTTGCCGCCTATCATGCCCAATGTGTTCAACCTCAACACTGAGGAGTGGAGCAGCGACTGGTTCTCACGCAATTATGTAGCGTACAAGCATTTCTGGGAGTCGGGCAGCATACAACTGAAATCAGCTGCTTTTGTTGAGAGCCAGAACTATTTCCTTGAAACAAGAAATCCGCAGACATTGGATGTCGTCACTGGCATAAATTCAGTAAATAAAGCATTGATATTGCATCAGATAGCCGATTTGAACCAGACCTTGTGGCGTTCATGGAAGCTCAATGCCAAGCTGCAATGGGACTGGGAGCAGGTGGCATCGAACAGTTACGAGGACTTGAAACGTCGCAACACTGTCTCGGCTTATGTTGCCGTGGACGGCTCGCCTTTCAAAAACGCTGGTGTTCGTGTCACAGCCCGCACTGATGTTGTGAATAAGAAGTTCATGGGTGTTTTCCCTACGGCTACTTTTACATATAAAATGCCTTTCTACGAGCCTTTGGGTGTCAGCGTGGGCTACAGCCACAACTATCGCAGCCCCAGTTTGAACGATTTGTATTGGTACCCGGGTGGCAATCCGGATCTGCTTCCCGAAAAAGGGCACACTGGCGATCTTGCCTTTACGTTGAAAATAAACAAAGAAAATCTCACTCTCGACTTCCGTAGCGGTGGCTATCTTTCTAAGGTTAAAAACTGGATACAGTGGGTGCCGACATCGTACCGTTTCTGGGTGCCGCGCAATGTCGCCAATGTCTTCGCCCGTGGACTTGAAGAGCATATAGAGGTTAACTATGCCGTTGGAAATTGGCTGTTGTCGCTGTCGGGCAACTATGTGTTCACTGTCACCACAAACGAGACAGAAGACGCTCTTGACAAGGGCAAACAGCTGATTTACATACCGCGCCATCATGCCAATATGTTTGTCACGGCAAGTTACAAGAAATGGACCCTGTCATATACGCTGGAGGTCACGGGAAGCCGCAATACCTCATATGCCGACGAAGGCTTCTACGCTTTCGACCTGCCTGCCTACACCTTGCATCATGCCTCGCTGAGCAAGGATTTCGGTCTGTTCAAGATTGACCTGCGTTGCAACAACATCTTCAACAAGGCCTATCAGAACGTCATCTGGCGTGCCATGCCAGGCCGTAGCTGGGAGCTCGTTCTGCATTTCAAGGTATAAGGATTTTTTTTACTTTTTCCCCGCTATTTTTTATTTAGCGGTTCATGTGAATCCCCGAAAAACACACTTTAAAAATCCTCATAAATAAGGTATTTCTCTCTGATCTTTTTGAAAGCATCAAGCTCTTTAGTCCATGAGGCTCTTATCTCGTCAGGGCTTAGACCTTGTTTTATCTGTTCGCTGAAGTCGGTGTTTCCTGCCAAAAGGCGGAAATAGTTGCCGAAGAAGGTCTTTTCGCCGTATTGTGAGCAGGCCTCGGTAAGCCACTCGAGTTGCAGCTGTTGGACGTTGTTGTCGTGGTTCTCGGCAAACTCGGTCTTGTCGTAGCCGTGGCATAACTGTCCTTCATATTTCGGCTTTGATGCACCGTCTTTCGATTTTGGCGTGAACGAGAAAGGCCCTTTCATTTCGGGGCTGCCATAGATGCGGAAAGGCTTGTCGGTGCCACGTCCCACGCTGACCTCCGTTCCCTCAAAGAAGCAAAGGGTGGGATAGAGGTAGATGGACTGCCAGTCGGGGAGGTTGGGCGATGGCTTCACGGGCAGCTCGTATATTGCGGTGCGGTGATACTCGGGCATGGGTATCACCGTAAGGTCGCATCTCACACTGTCTTTGAGCCAGCCCTCGCCATTGACCATGTAGCCGTATTCGCCTATCGTCATGCCATAGACCACGGGAACGGCGTGCATGCCCACGAACGAGGTGTTCTCTTTCTTCAGCACAGGGCCGTCGATGTAAAAGCCGTTGGGGTTGGGGCGGTCGAGCACTACGACGGGTATGCCGTTCTCGGCAGCGGCTTCCATCACATAGGCCAGGGTGGAGATATAGGTGTAGAATCGCACCCCGACATCCTGCAAGTCGAACAGGATAATGTCGATGCCGCTGAGCATCTGTGGCGTGGGTTTCTTGGTTTTGCCGTAAAGTGAGGCTATCTCTATGCCTGTGGCCTCGTCGCGACCGCTGTTCACCTTGGCTCCGGCATCGGCGTTGCCGCGAAAGCCATGCTCGGGTGTGAAAATTCTCACAATGTTGATGCCGCTTGCCACAAGGCTGTCAACAAGGTGTGTGTTACCTATAATGCCTGTCTGGTTGGTGACAACGCCCACTTTCTTGTCTGTTAAAAGAGGTGTGTATAGCTCTGTCTGCATCGCTCCAGAGACATAGTTCTGTGCTGTGACAAATGTCACGGGTGGCTGAGGCTCGTCGATTGTGGCCGTCTCTGTTGTTTCGTTATTGGTTGTTTGCGCTCCGCAGCGGCAGAACAGCAGCATCAGAAAAAAAAGCAGTGTTAAGTTTTGCGCTCTCATCGTATAAATTTTTACCTTTGCAAAGTAATACAATTTTGATGAGATAATGCCGTTTTTTAGTTGTTTTTTTGCATGAAAGTATCAAATTTCATATCAAACAGGTTGTTTTCGTTTTCGCGCGACAATGTCTCTTCAACGGCTGTACGTCTCACCGTGGCAAGCATCGCCATATCAATGATAGTGATGATTATCTCCGTTGCTGTGGTGATAGGCTTCAAGAACGGTATCAGCGAAAAGGTTATAGGCTTTGCGGCACCAATCCAGATTTCGGCTTTGGACCTTAACCAGTCGGCAGAGGAAACACCTTTTCAGTTGGATTCGGCTCTTGCCAAGTGTCTTGATAACGATGTGAATATTGCTCATTATCAGGCTGTTGCTAACAAGGCTGGTATCATCAAGACCGATGAGGAGATTCAGGGCGTGATGCTGAAGGGGGTGGGGACGGATTACGACTGGACCTATTTCAGCAACAGCATCGTTGAAGGCCGTTTGCCGATCATCACGGATACGGCCCGCTCAACTGAGGTGCTTGTCTCGAAGGTGCTTGCCGGCAAGCTAAAACTTGCTGTTGGCGACGACCTGCGTATGTGGTTTGTCGATAAGGACATGCAGACGCGCGGACGTAAATTCACCGTAGCGGGAATATACCAGACGGGACTGTACGAATACGACGAACGCATTGTGATAGGCGACATAGCCCAGATTCGCAAACTCAACTCGTGGGGCGACAACGACTGCGGCAAAGTCGAGGTTTTGATTGATAAAAATGCTGACATACAGCAGGTTAACGAAAAACTATACTATAATCTACCCGTCACTTTGACATCGACGACCGTGATGGAGTCGAACCCGCAAATCTTTGACTGGCTGGCCCTTTTAGACACCAATGTTGTGCTTATTATTGTGCTTATGCTGCTCGTTTCGGGCATCACCGCCATCAGCATGATTCTCATTTTGATTCTTGAACGCACCTCCACCATTGGACTGCTGAAGGCCATGGGTGCCGACAACCGTTTGATACGCAGGATATTTCTGCGACGCGCCATCCTGCTTGTGGTAGAAGGTATGGTGATAGGCAACGTCGTTGGGCTTTTGTTCTGCTATGTGCAAAGCGTCACAGGTTTTGTCACCCTGCCGGCCGAGACTTATTACCTTTCGGCAGTGCCGATAGAGCTTAACCCGTTGTACATCGTCATGCTCAATGTGGCCACGTTCGTTTTCATCACACTCACACTCTTCATCCCCACTATGGTGATAAGCCGAGTGAATCCGGTGAAGTCGATAAGGTTTGAGTGAGATTTGTGATAGAAATGAAGAATAATGTAAAAAAAAAGTGTTATCTTTGCAGTATAATATATGGCAATGAATGAAATTTTCTCTGACATAAAAGCCCTTGCATTGAAAGTTGTTCCAGACGGTAGCCAGGCTTGGCTGTATGGTTCACGGGCAAGAGGAACTTCGCATAAACACTCTGATTGGGACATTCTTCTTATCTTGAATAAAGATACACTTGGACAATCGGATTATGACGAAATCAGCTATCCTTTTGTCCTCTTGGGATGCGAGCTTGGTGAGGAGATAAATCCAATTATGTACACCGACAAGGAATGGTTATCATATAAAGCCACGCCTTTTTACGAGAATGTTCAACATGATGCAATAAATCTTTTGTCATGACACAGGAAGAAAGGCTGATACTGGTAAAAGAATAAATAATACTAACCAAACATACAAAACAGAAAGAAAAATAGTTAATTAACATATTATTAACCAAAGCATTAGCTATTATTCGCGTTCAAAACAAAAGCGTCGGAAACTCTTGGTTTGAAACCATCGGATAAAAGCAAGTTCACGGAAGTAGTCTTCCCGTTTGTACCCTTACAAGTTAATGCTCACATCGAATGGGTGTGGGCAGTTTCTAAGGGTACAGCGGGGTTCACCGACGCTCCCCGTGAACGCGGTAGAAAGGCCTACACCTTTCTTTTGTCCGAAAAAGTGATTGATAGCCATGCGAAAACTGTCAATCACGATGGCAAACAAGAATCTGAATCAGGCGAAGAATGCCAAAAAAGACGAGTTTTATACTCAACTTGTTGATATAGAGAATGAACTGCGACATTACAAGGAGCATTTCAAAGGCAAAACGGTGCTTTGCAACTGCGACGACCCTCGTGTAAGCAACTTTTTCCATTATTTTAGCTATAACTTTGAACAACTTGGGCTGAAAAAGTTGATTACCACCTGCTACAAAAACCAAAATCGCGACTTGTTCAGTCAAAACGATGCCGAGCAAGCCATTTGGTTGGAGTATTTCGGCGACCGTAACGGAAATCGTGTGCCCGACCCCGAAGAAATCGGTATCCATTATTTCAAAGGGGACGGCGATTTTCGTTCCCAAGAGTGCATCGAGTTGCTGAAAGAAGCCGATATTGTAGTAACAAATCCGCCTTTTTCATTGTTTCGAGAATTCTTGGATGTGTTGATGAAATATGAAAAACGGTTTTTGATTATTGGGAATGTAAACGCAGCATCGTATAAGGAGACATTTCAACTGATAAAGGCCAACAAATTATGGTTGGGAGCAAGTATTCATAGTGGCGACAGGGAGTTTGGTGTACCCAAAGACTATCCTTTGAATGCAGCGGGCTGTCGGGAAGACGAAAAAGGCAACAAGTTCATTCGAGTGAAAGGTGTAAGATGGTTTACGAATTTGGATTATAAAGAACGTCATGAGGATTTGATTCTTTTCAAGAGATACACCCCTGAGGAATATCCAAAATACGATAATTATGATGCCATAAATGTGGATAAAACTGCTGAAATTCCAATGGATTATGATGGCGTGATGGGTGTGCCGATTACATTTTTGGACAAATACAATCCTGAACAATTTGAGATTGTTGGGTTGGATAGATATGTTGAAGATAATCCGAAATATGGACATAGATTTACGATAAATGGGAAAGAAACATATGCTCGTATCCTCATCCGTCGCAAACAAAAGCCAATAGACTACGCTTCGATAGAACCGATGGTCTCGATGGCAGCAGAACAAGGGAATGAATATATAGTGGAAAATAAATGTAAAATTTTGTAGTGTCGTTGCGCGCAACGACTCCACAAACAGACAAACAAAACAATACAATGAGGCTGAATACAAACAGGAACATGAGATGCCGATGGCAGCAGAACAAGGGAATGAATATAATGGGAAATAAAACAATATGATATGAACATAGAACTACACAGAATTTCTGTCCGTGACCTGACAGCGGGTTATGAAGATAAGGGCGAGAACGGCGTCTTCGCCTACAATGGTCGTTTGGATGTGCGTCCGCCATACCAACGCGAGTTTGTTTATGGTGAGAAAGAACGCAATGCGGTAATCGACACACTCACGCAGGGCTTCCCGCTCAATGTGATGTATTGGGCGGTGCGTGAAGATGGCACATACGAAATCATCGACGGACAGCAGCGCACCATCAGCATCTGCCAATATGTGAACGGAGATTTTGCTTTCGACTTCCGCTATTTCCACAACCTCCAGCCAGATGAGCAGGAAGAAATACTGAACTACGAGTTGCAAATTTATATATGCAGTGGCACCGATAGCGAGAAACTAAAATGGTTCAAGACCATCAACATAGCAGGCAAAGAACTAACTGAACAGGAGTTACGCAACGCTGTGTATTCTGGTTCGTGGGTTAGCGATGCCAAACGATACTTCAGCAAGAACGGAGCTCCTGCTACAAAGATTGGTGGCGATTACCTCAACGGCTCCGCCATTCGTCAAGATTATCTTGAAACCGCAATATCGTGGATTTCGGATGGCAACATTGAGGCTTACATGTCTAACCATCAGCATGATGCTAGTGCCGCACCACTTTGGCAATTTTTCCAGTCTGTAATCACATGGATTGAAACATCTTTTCGTCCAACAAAAGAGCGAAAAAAGATAATGAAAGGTGTTGATTGGGGTATGCTCTACAAGCAATATAAAGACCAAGTGTTTGACTACAAAGCCATTGACGAGGAAGTGAAACGCCTTATCCTTGATGATGATGTCACAAAAAAGTCAGGCATTTATCCGTATGTTTTGACAAAGAAAGAAAAGTATCTTTCTATAAGGGCGTTTACTCCTGCTCAAATACTGTCGGCATACGAGCGTCAAGGTGGCATTTGCTGTGAATGCAAACAGCATTATGAGTTGTCGCAGATGGAGGCCGACCACATCACACCTTGGCACGAAGGAGGACGCACTGTTGCGGAAAACTGCCAGATGCTATGCCGTGAATGCAACAGGAGAAAAAGCGGAAAATAAAAACACGCTTTCCTTTGTTACCTTTAAATCTCCGCACTCCCCACAGGGGTTGCGGAGATTTTTGTTTTTGGCTGTTTTCGATATTAAAACAATTGTTTTAGCCAAAAATAATTTAGTTTAAAAAGAAGTTTTTGAGTGTTATATTATTGAGAAACAATTGATTATATTTTTCATTCTGTTGTATTGAACTATTGGATATAAGTACTGGGATTATAGCACCTCGAATGAAGTGGAAAATTTTACTCATTTCTTCATTCCGCTCATATAAATTTATTACATTTGCCGAATTATTGAAATAGGTAATAAAAAAGTAAAATTCTAATTATAACACGATGATTAACAATAACTTCATTAAGCGTCACAACGGCCCTACAGAAGCCGATGCAGAGAAAATGCTGAAGGTGATAGGCGTTGAGAGCGAAGAGAAATTAGTCGGCGAGATAATCTCTGACGAGATTCGTCTGCCCAAACCGCTGGAACTTGGAACAGGCATCAACGAGTATGAGTGCGTTGCCAAGCTGAAAGCCATAGGTGCAAAGAACAAACAGTTCAGAACCTATATCGGCCTTGGCTACTACAACACCATTACTCCTGGTGTCATCACACGCAATGTACTTGAGAATCCCGGATGGTACACTTCCTACACTCCTTATCAAGCCGAGGTGTCGCAGGGCCGTCTCGAGGCTCTGTTGAACTTCCAGACAGTGATAAGCGACCTCACTGCCATGCCTCTTGCCAATGCTTCACTGCTTGACGAGGCCACAGCAGCTGCCGAGGCCATGCTGATGTTCTATCACAGCCGCAGCCGCGCACAGGTCAAAGCCAACGTGCATAAGTTCTTCGTTGCCGATGACGTGTTCCCACAGACTATCGAGGTCATCAAGACACGCGCCCACTTCCTCGGAATAGAGGTGGTGATAGGCAAGGTTGCCGACTTCGCCGCTACCGACGACTTCTTCGGAATATTGATACAGTGCCCCAACCAATACGGTAACATCATCGACCATCGTGCCAATGTCGCCGCTTGGAAGGAAAAAGGCATGCAAGTGGCTGTGGCAGCCGACCTGCTGAGTTTGACACTCATCACGCCTCCTGGCGAATGGGGTGCCGACGTGGTCCTTGGCTCCAACCAGCGCTTCGGTCTGCCGATGGGCTTTGGCGGTCCTCACGCAGGCTATTTCGCCACAACAGAGAACTACAAGCGTGAGATGCCCGGCCGTATCATAGGCATCTCGAAAGATGCCCTCGGCAATCCCGCTTACCGTCTCGCTCTGCAAACACGTGAGCAACACATCAAACGCGAGAAAGCTACATCCAACATCTGCACCGCACAGGCTCTGCTGGCTATCATGTCGGGCTTCTATGCCATCTACCACGGTCCCGATGGACTGATAGAGATAGCACACCACATCAACTGCCTGGCCGGAAAGCTGACTTCCGAACTGGCCAAGTTAGGCGTCAAACAACTGAATCCTTATTTCTTCGATACACTGCACTTTGAGATGCCTGAAGGTGTCTGCACGTGCAAGCTGAAAGAAAATGCTGAGAAGCACGGAATGAACTTCCGCATCATCGACAAGCAACATTTCGGCATCAGCATCGACGAGACCACAGCACGCGAAGACCTCAACGAGATAGGTCAGGTGGTGGCCGAGACCCTTGGCAAACACCACGAGGAACTCGTCTGCGACCAGAAGTGCAAGTCGTTCAACGGCATTCAACCCGAACTCTGCCGTACATCCAAGTTCATGCAGGCTCCTCTGTTCTTCAAGTATCGCAGCGAGACCGACATGATGCGCTATATGAAGAAACTCGAGAACCGCGACCTCAGCCTCAACCGCTGCATGATACCGCTCGGTTCGTGCACTATGAAGCTGAATCCCGCCACCTCGATGTTCGCCCTCAGCTGGCCTGAGTTTGGTAACATCCACCCATTCGTTCCTGCTGAGCAGGTTGAAGGCTACACCGAGCTCATCAACGAGCTGGCCGACGACCTCTGCAAGATAACAGGCTTCAGCGGCATCAGCTTCATGCCCAACTCGGGTGCAAGTGGCGAGTATGCCGGTCTGCTGACTATACGTCGCTACCAAGAGGCCAACGGACAGGGACACCGCAACATCTGCCTTATTCCTGCCTCAGCTCACGGAACCAATCCCGCTTCGGCTGCCATGGCTGGTATGCAAGTGGTGGTGGTGGCCTGCGACGAGCACGGCAACATCAACCTTGAGGATGCCAAAGCCAAGGCTGAGCAATATAAGGACAACCTCGCTGCTTTCATGGTGACCTATCCTTCGACACACGGCATCTACGAAGACGGTATCCGCACCCTCGTGAAGATAGTTCACGACAACGGCGGTCAAGTCTATATGGACGGTGCCAACATGAACGCCCAGGTAGGACTGACCTGCCCCGGTTTCATCGGTGCTGACGTGTGCCACCTCAACCTGCACAAGACATTTGCCATTCCTCACGGCGGTGGCGGTCCTGGCGTAGGCCCAATAGGCGTTGCAAAACACCTGCAGCCTTATCTGCCTTCGCACCTCTTCTTCCATACAGGTGGCGAAAAACAGGAAGGTGCAGTTTCGGCAGCTCCGTTCGGAAGCGCACAGATACTCACCATCACTTATTGCTATATCAAGATGTTGGGCGGTGAAGGATTGAAGAAAGCCACCATGCGCGCTATACTCAATGCCAACTACCTGAAAGAGCGTCTGAAGAACTATTATCCGATACTCTATACAGGCAACAAGGGTCATGTGGCACACGAGATGATTCTTGATATCAACGCCATCAACAAGACAACAGGTGTTGCCGCCATCGACATCGCAAAACGCTTGATGGACTTCGGCTTCCATGCTCCGACAGTGGCGTTCCCAGTCCACGAGACACTGATGGTTGAGCCTACCGAGAGCGAGCCCCTTGCCGAGCTTGACCGCTTCGTTGACGCTATGATCAAGATACGTCAGGAGATAAAGGACATCGAGGATGGCAAGGCACCGCAAGGCGACAACATCATCAGCCATGCTCCTTACACTGCCGAGATGCTGATGGCCAACGAGTGGAACTTCGCATTCAGCCGCGAGGAGGCAGGTTTCCCGATGAAGAGCGACGTTCAGGACAAATACTTCCCATACGTCACCCGTATCGACGATGCCTTCGGCGACAGGAATCTTGTCTGCAAGATAGCGGAATAATTGCTAGTTTATACAATGAATAAGGTGTCCTGTTTTTGGACACCTTATTTTATAATAAAGTTACGAAGATGAATAAAATACGCATAACAGCTGTTCGTCAGACCATCTATTCCGACTTGATGGAGAAATATGAGAACCCTATAGAACACACTTGCGATGTTGTCGTTGGGCAGGAGTGGATTTCCCTTGACGGGAAACGTCCCGAGGGCTTGTGCGAGTCGGCGTGGGAGTCGATGCGGCCTTTTGTGGAGTCGTTGGCGAGGGGAGAGGGCAACTTCTACGACGGCTGGATGCGCAACCCGATGAGTGCCATGATAAGCTGCAATGATGGATTCAGACCTTTTAGCTTCTACATGGAGGTAATTGGAAGTTAAGACACGCAACACGCGACACGAGGAACAAAAAACGACACTCGTGTCCCGTAGTCTTATTTTTATTTTCCGATGCAGAACTTGCCAAAGATGGTTCCAAGCACCTCGTCGTTGGTGATTTCCTCGCCGGTTATGACCCCCAATTCGGTTAGCGCTGTGCGCAGGTCGATGGCCAGCAGGTCGTTGGGGAGACCGTTTGTTAGTCCGTCTTCCACCTTGTTGAGGGCATCAAGTGCGTTTTGAAGGGCATTGTAATGGCGCGTGTTGCTGACAATGGTGTCGTGGGTGCCGCTTATTCGTCTGGCAAAGTCAACAAGTGTGCGTTCCACTTCGTCGATGCCAGTGCCATGTTTTGCTGATATATATAGCGTAACGCCTTTATTGTCAGTTATTTTACTTTGGTAAATGTCTGTTTTGTTGGCAATGGTGACAAAAAGCCTCTGTGGGTCGCTTATTATGTCGGCAAACTGGTACACCTCGTTTTTGTCGAACGACTCGGCATCGGTGACATAAAGCACTATCATGGCCTCTTTTATCTTGGCAAAGGTACGTTCAATGCCTATCTTCTCAATCTCATCGTCGGTCTTTTGGCGTATTCCTGCAGTGTCGATGAAGCGGAAGGTGAAGCCTTCGATGTTGAACACGTCTTCTATGCTGTCGCGGGTGGTGCCTGGGATGGCGCTCACTATGGCCTTGTCCTCGCGTAGTATGGCGTTCAACAGTGTGCTTTTGCCCACGTTGGGCTTGCCTACGATGGCCACTGGGATGCCGTTCTTGATGGCGTTGCCTGCCTTGAAGCTCGATGAAAGGGTTGTGACGTCGGTTTTTATCTCGTTTAGCAGTTTAGATAAAGCGGTTCTGTCAGCGAAGTTTACGTCTTCTTCGGCAAAATCCAGTTCCAGTTCGATGAGGGCAGTGAAATCGACGAGTTTCTTGCGTAAGGTCTTGATGTGTTGTGAGTAGTTGCCTCTCATTTGCCGTGCGGCGATGTCGTGTGCCGCTTTCGACTTCGAGGCTATGAGGTCGGCGACGGCTTCGGCCTGCGAGAGGTCGAGTTTGCCGTTGCGGAAGGCACGCATGGTGAACTCGCCAGGCTCGGCGAGGCGTATGCCATTGTCAATCAGCAGCTCTATTATGCGTTTGACGATATATGTTGAGCCGTGGCAGCTTATCTCTATCGAGTCTTCGCCGGTGTAGGAGTGAGGTGAAGCGAAAATCGTCACCAACACCTCGTCAAGGAATGCGTCTCCGTCGTATATCTTTGCAAAATAAGCCTTGTGCGACACCATTTTGTCGATAGGCGTTTTAAGGCCGTCGGGACCGAAAATGGGGGATATTCTATCACGGCAGTCGTCGCCCGACACCCTCACGAGGGCCACGGCACCAGTTCCCTGTGGACTTGCAGGTGCGCAGATGGGGTCGCTGTTCATCAAGTTGGTTAGCATGATCAGAAATTTATGTAAAAATATAAATTCAATTTTATGATTTGCATAAAATCACAGATTCTTCCATGAGATATAATCTCCGTTAGAGGTCTGCATGTCTTCACCGCCATATACCACATGAAGCCTGTCGGTGCTGAGTTGCGCTGACTTGGCAAACGTTTTCAGCGAACTGAAATGGTCGGTATGCATTGTCGCCGCCGATTTTATTTCGAAGCAGTCTAAGGTTGTACCTTGCTCGCGCAGCAGATCAACCTCTTCGTTGTTGCTGTCGCGCCAGAAGTACAGGTTAGGCTCTCGGCCTTGTGCGTAAGCTTGTTTCACAAATTCAGCGACCACCATGTTTTCAAACAACTCGCCACGCAGGTAATGTGTCTCCATTTGTCTTGAATTCTCCAGTCCAAGGAGTGATGCCACCAAGCCGGTGTCGCAGAAATAGAGTTTTGGCGACTTGACAAGGCGTTTGTTGTAGTTCTTGTAATAGGGCTTCAGCAAGAAAATGGTGTAGCTGGTCTCCAAAATCGACAGCCATGCGTTTGCAGTCGGTACTGAGATTCCGCATTCGGTTGCCAACGACGACACATTAAGCAGTTGTCCTACGCGACCGGCGCAGAGCTTCAGGAAACGGACAAACTGCGACAGGTCGTTTATGTTGCGCAGCAGTCGCACATCACGCTCAAGGTAGGTCTGCACATAGTTTGGGAAGAAGTCGGTGGTGGCGATGTTTTTGTCGTATATGCGTGGATAGCCTCCCGTTATGAGCCAATCGTTCAGTTTCTCGGGCAGCAATGTCGCCTTGCGCAGTTCGCTGACCGAGAGGGGAGCCATTTTCATCACCGCTGTTCGTCCGGCAAGGCTTTGCGAGATGCGTTCCATCAGCAAAAAATCATGTGAGCCCGACAGGATATACATTCCTGCATCGTTGCTGTTGTCAACTGAGGTTTGGATATATGAGAATATGTCGGGGGCGTATTGTGCCTCGTCTATTATTAAAGGGGTGCCGAAATTCATCAGGAAGCCGCGTGGGTCTTCTATTGCCATTCGGCGCAGGTCAAGATCCTCCAACGAGATGTATTTGAAATCCTTGAAACGCTGTTTCAGCAGTGTTGACTTACCGCATTGCCGTGTGCCTGTCAGCGTGACGACAGGGAATTTCGTCGTCATCTGTCGTAGTTTCTCCTCTATGGAACGCTCTATCATCGTTATCAAAATTTTATGCAAAAATACAAATTACATTTTATGATTTGCATAAAATATGTTTTTTTTCTTCTTTCAAGAATTTTTTTGCATTATTGGCAAGAAAAAAACTGGCGATCTTTATGTGTTTTCATCTTGAATTTGTGGAATGAAAAAGGTGTGGATTGAAAATCTTGGGAGTCAATCATTGAAAATCTTGGGAATTAAATACGATTTCGTATTTAGAGTTCCGAAACCACCATTTCCGAAATGGCGGTTTCGGATGTTTTCACGTGGCAAAATTTCATGATTTTTGTTTTGCGGCAAGATTTTTTTATGATTTAATTCTTGTTAGGGAATTTATTTTTATCTTTCTGCCTTCTGCAGGTTGAGCCTGTCGAAACCGCAGCACGAAGATTTGGCAAGTTGAAGAAGAATGGCAAACCGCCCCTTTTTCCGTCACTGCGAGCGACGATAGGAGCGCGGCAGTCTTTTAAGCGGGAAAACCTGATACGCCACATAACGGCTTCCCCGTCCCACTGTCATTGCGAGGAACGAAGCAACCTTTAGCTCGCTGCATAGCAGCAATCAGAGGGGGTGGCCGCAGGCCGGGGGAGTTAATTGGAGAATTTATTATCCACAACTCAAGTGTCGCCTATGGTGTCCCCAGCAAGGAGACTGCCGTGGCTGCAACCGCACATGCCCCACGCTCACGCCTCGCAGTGACGGGGTGGGGTGGCGGTAATGCCTTTCACGGTTGGCTTTTGCGGGCAGAAGCAAGAATAAGCGATTTTTTTTGGGGGTTACTCCGTTGCCATTCGCCGCATTCCGTTTGGCAACGTTTTTTTTGTTTAAAGGTACGCAGGCGCCCACGCCTGCAAGGGATAAATTTTTGGAAACCTTGCTAGCAACCGCAGAGGGTTGCGTACCAATTGCCATTCGCGTTCTGTTTGGCAAAGGTTTTTGTGTGTGGAGTTTTGATAGCTTACATGGGTTCAATCCAAATCTTTTTTGGGCGTTTTATCAATGGACAAAACGCGAAAAAAAACGTTTTAGTCTTTGGGGGACAGACAAATATTGCTATTTTTGCAATCCCATTAGTAGTATAATGATACTTGAATGATAAGGAATGGAAAATAACAAAGGACAGATATTGCTATATCAAACAACTGACGGCGTGTCGCGTATCGAGGTAAGATTGCAAAATGAAACTGTTTGGCTCAGTCTTGACCAGATGGCTGAACTTTTCCAACGCAATAAATCGACTATTTCGAGGCACATCAAGAATGTGTTTGAGGATGGGGAACTGAATAGGGAAGTGGTCGTTGCAAATTTTGCAACAACCACTCAGCATGGTGCGATGGAAGGAAAATTTCAGACACATTGGGTTGAATATTACAACCTCGATATGATTATCAGTGTAGGTTATAGGGTCCATTCCTACCGTGGTGTGCAGTTTCGCATGTGGGCGACGAATGTGCTGAAAGAATATCTCGTGAAAGGCTTTGCCATGAACGACGAACTGCTGAAAAGGGCAGGAGGCGGCAACTACTTTGATGAACTGTTGGCTCGAATCCGTGACATTCGCTCGTCGGAAAAGGTGTTTTACCGTAAAGTGCTTGAAATCTATGCGCTCAGCATCGACTATGACCCTCATGTGGAGATGACACAAGAGTTTTTCAGGACATTGCAGAACAAGATGCACTATTCCGTGCATGGCCATACGGCAGCGGAAATCATATATGAGCGGGCTGATGCCAAGAAGGATTTCATGGGACTGACCACATGGACAGGTGCCATGCCGAAAAAGACGGATGCGGAGGTCGCCAAAAACTACCTGTCGCAAGAGGAGATAACGACACTAAACCGCATCGTTAGTCTTTATCTTGATTTTGCCGAGTTGCAGGCCGAAGAGCACCGCCCAATGTATATGAAGGACTGGATAGCGATTCTTGATGACTTTCTGCGCCTTTCGCGAAAAGACATCTTGACTCATGCAGGACATGTATCCGCCCAATTAGCAAAAGCCAAAGCCGATGCTGAATACGACAAGTTCAAAGAACGGACGAAGAACGAGTTGACACCAGTTGAGATTCATTTTTTGGAGCAATTTGAACGGGAACAAAAAAGAATTACCCAAAAAACAGATAAATAACATAATAAAATCATCCGTTGCCATATTCACATCCCGTTTTGCAACGGTTTTTTTGTTTAAAGGTACGCAGGTTTCCACGCCTGCAAGGAATAAATTTCTGAAGCAACCGCAGAGGGTTGCGTACCAATTGTCATTCACATCCCGTTTTGCAACGGTTTTTTTTGTGTCTCCCGCCTGTTGAGCCTGTCGAAACCGCAGCACGAAGATTTGGCAAGTTGAAGAAGAATGGCAAACCGCCCCTTTTTCCGTCACTGCGAGCGACGATAGGAGCGCGGCAGTCTTTTAAGCGGGA